>FUFK010039742.1_pt1 | contig 31491 bp, 33 predicted proteins | sample 1021851 | NCBI WGS metagenome assembly FUFK01 (sample SAMEA51879418, study PRJEB19060) | metagenome | reverse complement strand
ATTTTTTTACTAATTTTTATATTTTCTTTTAAAGTTAATTTAGAACCATCAAACATTACAGATGTAAAGCCACTATCAATCCCTTCATAACATTCATCTAGAGTGTATCCATGATCAACATGACAACAAATGTTCGTTTTTGTTTGACTCGCTAAGTATCTAAACATTTTTCCTAATATTGGAATTGGCGTGTGCGCTCTGCATGAAGGACCAGCTTGTAATATAATTGGAATTCCAGTTTCATCAGCGGCTTGCGTAAAAGCTAAGGCGTCATCCCAGCCTAGTACAACTAAACCTGCTACTGCATAATTATTTTTATTTGCATCATTTAAAATTTTTTTTAAATTTACTGCTGTCATTTATTTGTATTTAGCAATCATATCCTTAATTCCTGGAATTGTTTCTACTTGATATGCGTGCTCAGGTTGAAAAAATTGGACAAGAGATCTTTGAGACAGTCCTCCAAGAATTGTAAAATAATACATCTCATACCCAGGTGCTACGACACATGGATGATAGCCTGTTCTAATCATAATGGTCGACCCATCAATTATATGTTCAGCTTTACCAACTTTATCATCAACTTGCTGAAACATCTGAAAACCAAATCCATTATTAGGTTTAAATCTGTAATTATATGTTTCATCATGTCTAGTTTCATCAGGTAGACGATCTGTATCATGNTTATGNGGTGGAAACCCNGACCAACCTCCCTGCCCNACAGTATAAAGTTCATTACAAAGCAATCTTCCAACTTTATCATGATGCTTAGCACCTAAAATATGTTTAATTTTTCTATGAGTTTTTGTATCATCAGAACCGTACTGCACTAAATCAATTTCATTTGTTCTAACAGCAAATGGTTCAAGAGTTTTATCATACTTTGCGCCAGCAATAAAAATTTCTGAATTATCTACTAAAGATGTAAATTGAGCTTTTGTATTAGANGGAACATAAACACCTTCTGGCTCTCCATCCCANACATCAACTGTTCTAGTGCCTAATGACTCAACTTTTATTCCTTCAATTTCTACATTAATTGTTCCAGTAGCAGGNACTATGCATGTTTCATAACCAGGNGTTNGATANTCAAAAGATTGATCTTTATTTAATTTTACTATGTTAAAATAATTTAAAGGAACTCTACTGTCTTCAATATCTACAATTGGCTTGTTTTTATTATCAAATGGNGGAATATGCATATTATTCTCCTTCATTAATTTTATTATATTTCATAAATTCTAAAATTTCATTTAAATTTGGCATTGCTGGCGCACAACCAACTTTTGTTACTACAATAGCTGCTGCGGCTGAACCTATTTCTATAGATTTTTCTAAATCATTAGTCTTTAAAATTGATCCAATTAATGACCCCATAAATGCATCACCGGCTCCAGTAGGTTTCAAGGGCTTAACAGGAAATATTCCCTTTTTAATTTCTTTGTTCATTGCAAAAGTAATAGAGCCTTTTTCACCTTTTTTATAAATAATTAAGCTTACATTTTTAGCTAATTGTCTAGCATGATCCAAACCATTGTTGTAATCACCAGCTAATACTCCAAACTCATCATCATTTCCAATTACACCACTACATTTACTTGCTGCTAAATTATAAACTTCTTTCGCTTTTTTTGATGACTCCCAAGTATATGGTCTATAATCAATGTCCATAATTACAGGAATATTATTTTTATTTGCTATATCTAAAGCATATAAAGTAGCACCTCTCGAAGGCTCAGCTGCTAAAGAAGTTCCAGTAATTAATAAACAATCAAAATTTTTTATATTAGCATTTTCAACATCATCTTTATTTAAAAATAAATCAGAAGCTTTATGTCTATAAATAATTGATTGATGATCTTTAACTGTGGTTTCAACAATAGCAAAAGAAATTCTTGATTCATTTTTTTCAAATTCTACTAATTTGTTTTTAACGCCATAATGATTTAGTTGATTAATAGCCAATTTACCTAAAGCATCATCAGATACTCTGGTCAGTAGATTACAATTACCTCCAAATAAAGTTAATTGGACACCCATATTTGCAGAAGATCCTCCAAGATGGGTAACAAAGGATTTGGCGTTTTCAGTTTTAGTCCCCGGTGGATCAGGATAAATATCAATCCCTGCTCTACCTATGAGTAAAAAATTATTTTTTTGAATTTTCGAAATTAAAAATTCAAACGACATAAAATTATTTATTTTTCATATCAATAAAGTCAGCATCATATTTAAAAGGATCAATTGAATCTATACATCCAATATTTATTGCTGCNCCATTTGGATCACTNCTCCTATGATGATGAGTATAGATGCCACAAATCTTACAAAAAAAATGTTCAGCAATCATTGTATTAAATTTGTAAGANGTTAAGTTTTCTTTTCCTTTNAGAATATTTATTGCTTCTTTAGGGACCATACACATTTTAGCGTTTTTTCTTATACAAATAGAGCAGTTACACTGTTTAATGATTTCTAAGTCTGTTAAAACTTCTAATTGAACCGCTCCACAATGACAGTTTAAATTATATTTCATTTTATTTAACTATATTATAATATTTAATATAATTAAAGTTAATAAAATATGAATGAAAGCATGATTCAAGGTCAAATTATACGACCATTTTCACCAGCTATAGGTAAATATAAATTATCAGATGATACAATAACTACACTCAACAATCATATTGATGAAATATTAAAAGATGAAAATAAAATTGATGAATTATACCATGGCAAACAATTAGCAGGTGAAATTAAATATGAAATTAGATTAACAAAAGAATTTCTTGATCAAAATTTAAAAGATGTTCTTTATAAATTTGTATTTAATTTTGTTAAATCAACATTACAAAAAGAAATTAAGAANTTTGATTTAAAATCTAGTTGGGCNGTTTGTCAATTTGAGAGTGATTATAATCCAATTCATTGGCATGATGGTCATCTGTCAGGAGTAATGTACACAAAAATGCCAAAGGACTTAGGCTCATCNTACAAAGATCAAAATAAGAATGGAAAAATTGCNTTTATTCATGGATCAACACAGCTTTTAGTTTCCTCCGTGTATGATGTTAAACCTGAAGTTGGAGATTTATTTATATTTCCTAGTTATATGATGCATACAGTCTATCCNTTCTTTTCTGANGAGGAAAGNAGATCAGTTTCTTTCAATGCATTTATAGATGAGGAGGCAGCAAAATTTTAATATTTGGCGCGCCCGAAATGATTCGAACATTTGACCTACCGCTTAGAAGGCGGTTGCTCTATCCACTGAGCTACGGGCGCATAGTTTGCATTTATCATAGTCTAAAAAATAAAGAAAGAAATTATACTTAATGTGTCCAAGGCTCTTTTCTATTTGTATCAAAATTTGAAGCATAACTTTTNGGTTTAATTTTTCTTTGCTTTGGTTCTTCGACAAAATATTGATAATTATTTTTTTTTGCCCATTCAATAGCTTGTTCTTTCGTGTCAAAAAAAAGTTTAATCTGAGATTTGGTGTCTAATGAACTATTCCACCCCATTAAAGAATCTTTTACTTTTTCTACTTCAGAAATATATTCAGCTAACCATAATTTAGTTTTTTTAAAACCCGATTGCATGGAAGTTTTTGAAGGTTTATAAATTTTTATAGTCATTAGATTGCTGTTTCAAAATATTTATCATTATAATCNTTATAGTATTTTCCACCAGATCTTATATTTTGACAAAGAACTTGTGTTTCACCTAATAATTTAGTTAAAAAGAAGTTACCAGTTTCAATTTTAGATTTATAAAAACTTTCATCATGCTTTTCTAATTTTGCTAATGAAATTTCTATATAGTGCAACCAAATATAACCTAGAGAAATCAAAGATGATAAGTTTAAAAATTCTACAGCATGAGAATTAATNTCATTTTCATCATTTAANGATTTAATATATTCAAAAATACTTTTGTAAGAATCATATGAAGGCATAAATAAATCAATATATTTTTTCATATNTTGATTATTAGAAATTTTAACTTGATAATTATCAATCATAGTAAAAAATTCATTAAATAATGCACCATTNTCAGTTTGTAATTTTCTTCCTATCAAATCTAGAGCTTGAATNCCGTTNGTTCCTTCATANATTGTTGTAATTCTNGCATCTCTTACTAATTGTTCCATTCCATGNTCAGTAATNAAACCATGACCNCCATAGATTTGCATAGCTCGATTTGTATTTTCTACAGATTTATCTGAAGCATACGATTTAATAATTGGNGTCATGAGTGCTATAAAATTTTCAGATAATTTCTTTTCTTTATCATCTGAAGAATTTTCAATATTATCAAAGTGATTTCCAGCCAATAAAGTTAAACCTCTAACTGCTTCATTAATGGATTTTATATACAATAAGTTTTTTCTTATTTCAGGATGAACAATTATAGGATCAGCNACNTGATTGCTGGAAGATAATTTTCCTTGTAAACGCTCTTTCGAATAATAAAGTGCTGATTGATAAGCAGTTTCTGATAAACCTAAGCCTTGTATGCCTACAAACAAACGAGCTCCATTCATCATTATAAACATCGCTCTCATTCCTTTATTAATATCGCCTACTAGCCAGCCCTTAGCTTCATTGTAATGCATTACACAGGTTGGNCTAGCATGAATACCCATNTTCTTTTCTATTGATCCACATTCAACTTTATTTCTATCAACAAAATCACCACTTNCATTTGGTAAAAATTTAGGAACCAAGAATAAACTTATACCTTTTATACCAGGNGGCGCATTNGGTGTTCTTGCTAGNACTAAATGAATAATGTTATCACTTAGATCATGCTCTCCNCAGGTAATAAAAATTTTGGTACCAGTAATGCTATAACTTCCATCATCTAATGGTGTTGCCATTGTTTTACTTAATCCAAGATCTGTTCCACATTGAGGTTCAGTTAAATTCATTGTTCCTGTCCACTTACCACTAGTTAAATTTGGCAAATAAGTATTTTTCAAATCTTCATTAGCACTCTTTTCAATTGCATCGATTGCATTTGCTGTAAGACCTGGATAAAGACCAAATGACATATTAGTAGAGCTTATCATTTCATCTAAAATCATATTCATAATATAAGGTAGGTTTTGACCACCAAATTCTTCTTTTACTTTNAGTCCCTGCCAGCCATTTTCAGAAAAAGTTTTATAAGCTTCTTTAAATCCTTTTGGNGCAGTCACAACTCCATTATTAAAAGAACATCCTTCACTATCTCCACTTTGATTAAGCGGGAGTAAGGTTTCTTCACATAGTTTTGCTGCTTCTTCAATAATAAGCATTAGATCGCTTGTTTCTAAATCTAATTTTTTTAATGTTTNACTTTCCTTAAGATTTAAAAAATCTTCAATTAGAAATTTAAACTCACGTAGCGGTGTTTTATAAATTTGCATGATATTTAATTAATATTTTCTAACACAGTTGCAATACCTTGACCTAAACCTATACATTGTGTCGCTAATCCATACTTTTTATTATTATTTTGCAATAAAGTTGCAACTTTACCAGTAATCCTTGCTCCAGTAGCACCTAAAGGGTGGCCTAATGCTATTGCTCCACCATGTATATTTACTTTATTTATGTCCATNTTTAATTCTTTAATACATGCTAAAGATTGAGAAGCAAATGCCTCATTTAGTTCCACAATATCAATATCGGAAATAGATAAATTAGCTCTTTTNAGAGCTTTTTTAGATGCATTAATTGGGCCAAGACCCATTAATTCTGGTGGACAACCNACTACAGCTGTAGATTTNATACGAGCTAAAATATTTAGATTATTTTTTTTTGCATATTCTTCCTCACAAACAATTACTGCTGATGCNCCATCTGTTAATGGTGAGGCTGTACCAGCTGTAACTGTTCCATTTTCATCAAAAGCAAGTTTTAACCCATCTAAAATTTCATGTGAGGTGTTAGGTCGAATTCCACCATCTTTATTAATTTTCTCATCATTATTTATAATAGAAACTATTTCATTATCGAACATATTTGATTCTCTAGCTAAATTAGCTTTAGTAATGGCTNCTAATAGCAAAATCTTGTTGTTCTTTTCGAGAAATATCAAATTTTTTTGCAACATTTTCAGCTGTAATACCCATAGACATATATACATTTGGGTTATCTTTACTTAATTGAGGATGAGGATCGTAAGTTAANCCATTCATAGGAATAAATGTCATACTTTCTACNCCACAACATAAAAAAACGTCTCCAGAGTTAATTGCAATTGCACCAGTTGCATCATGAATAGCTTGCATTGAAGAGCCACACCATCTGTTAACTGTCATACCTGCTACATGTTCTGGCATATCTGTCATGAAAGAAACAATTTTAGCAATATTATTACCTTGTGCACCTTCAGGATACGCACAACCAGTAATAATGTCTTCTATGTCATTTTTATTAATTTGAATTTCATTAAGTAATTGATTTATTGTTTGTGATAGAATGTCTTCTGGTCTTATATTAGCCATTTCACCTTTACGAGCAAAAGTGAAGGGTGATCTTTTGTAACCCACAATAACTGCATTTCTCATTTAAAACTCCATTAAAGAATGTATCTCAATTCCTTTTTCAATTAGTTTTTTATCACCACTTAAATCTGGTAAATTTATTATAAAACCTGCACCAACAATATTTTTNTCTTCAAACTTTTTAATTAACTCTACTGCCGCAAGTGCGGTTCCACCTGTTGCTAAAAGATCATCAATAATTAGTAAATCTTTATGACCATCTAAGGCATCTGTATGAATATGCATTTCAGTTGATCCATATTCTAAGTCGTATGAGGTTTTGAAAGTATCAAATGGAAGTTTATGAGGCTTTCTCAAAGGAACAAATGCTGCATTTAAAAAATAAGCTATTGCGCCTGCCATAATAAATCCACGTGATTCTATACTTAAAACTGCATCTATTTTTTTATTTTGCCATGGTTTTACCATGTCATCAATNACTTGTTTAAAGTGTCCTGCATTTTGCAACAATGTTGTAATATCTCTGAATTGAATTCCTTTAACAGGATAATCAGCAATTGTTCGAACGTATTCTTTCATTAGTTTTTTTTAATGTCTTTTATATCAAATAAAGTAACAGGTGCAAAATTTGAAGAACAATCGTATGTTTTAGTATAAGGGAATTTTAAAAATGATTTTGAGATTTGATTGCTAACATCTAATTTCTTTTCAAAGTGATTTATCAATAATTTATTTGGGTTTGCATGTGGTGCAAGATTACGAATATATTTAATTGTATTTTCAATATTAGTTTTGTTTTCTCTACATAGTAAATAAGTAGCTGTTGCCATTGATCTTGAGACACCACACCAACAATGAATAACAATATCTTCATCATANGCATATGTAGAAGTAAAATTAGCTATTGAATTTACATGNTCTTCCGCNGGTAGAATTTGTGGTATTTCATCAGTATTCAATCGAAATATTTTATTATTGCTACTAATTTCAATAATATCGTCAAATCCTAACTTTAAATGATTTTTTACACCCTTGGGTGTTTCTGGTGCATATCCTGGATCAATTACTGATACAAGATATTTTGGCTGTATGCTTTCACACACATTAGGTAAATCATTAAGAGAACAAACAATTATCATAAAAAAAGGGTGGTATAAACCACCCTTAATAAAAGTAAAATAATTAAACTACTCTGCAGTTGCATCAGCTAATATTGCATTAGCATCTTCATTTAATTGATTTAATGTTGAAATGATATCATCACCATTAATGATTGCTGCATAAGCTTTTTCAACCTCACCTCTAACTGAATAATAACCAGGAACTGATGGTTCACCTTTTCCGTATTGAACCATNGTTAATGATTTATCATATTGAGGTAATTCAGCTCTTTTTTCAGCAATTAATGGATGATCTGCAGAAGAGGTTCTAACAAAACCATATCCACTTTCAGTTGACCAAACTGCTGAGTTCTCAGTATTAGAAATATATTTCATCCACTGATATGCTGCTACCATTCTATTAGCNTCACCTGNATTTCCCATAATTAAACCACCGCCATATAAGTTAAGCACTGGTTCACTAGTGGTGTATGATAATGGAGCTACATCCCAATTACCATTGTAACCCTCTTCAATNGCTTTCTGGAAATAAGTNATACCAGAAGTAGATCCTGCAGCAAATAAAACAGAACCTTGTCCTAAGTATTGCTGGTCAGTGTATTTACCTCTTGCAACTATTGCNCATCCTTTATTAGCCATTCCTTGAATGAATTCCATAGCTTCAATGGCTTTNGGGCCATTNTAAATATACTGACCATTATCATAGTCAAATACATCACCTCCATGNGCAAATACCCATGCTGCAAAGTTACTTGCATCNGTATCTATTTCATATCCATAACTTGGAACGTCTTCACCCATCTTACCACTNTAATCTTGATTGGTCGCAGCACATGCTGCTTCCGCAAAATCAGCAGGAGTTTTAGGAGCATCTAAACCTAGTTCCTTTAACCAATCTGCATTGTAATAAAGGATCTCTATTGATTTTCCAACTTCATGTAATAGTTTTGGATTTCCATCAAAATATGGTGAAAAGCCAACAGTCCAGTTTGCACCCCAATCTGCTATATCATCTTGAGAAACACCCCATTTTTTACTATTTGCTAAAATATTTTGATCAATTGAAGCGCCAATTAANTACATGTCTGCAGCAGCGTTACCATAACCTCTTGCAACGTCTGCNATATCTTTTGTTCCAGCAGCAGACATCATAGCAGATTGAACTTTTCCGTAATGCCCTTTGTGAACAACATTAACTTTTATTCCTGTTTCAGCTTCAAATCTTTCAGCTCTTGCCATCATTGCATCTAATCTTTCATCTGAATATTGAACCCAGAATTCAACAGTTTGACCTGAAGGATCTGCATTTTCAATATCTTGTGCAGTAATTGCGAATGATTGCGAGGAGATAAAAAATAAAGAAGCTAAGAAGAAATTTAAAATATATTTATAAAATTTCATAATCACCCCGTAAAAATATTAATTAATATAGAGGTAAAATTAAAGTTTTGTTACAAAAAATTTACTGATTTATTCTTTTAATCCAAAGTTTGATATACTTTCTATGAATAACTTCTGAGTAAAAAAGTATAATACTAAAATTGGNAAAATTGCAATTAAGCAAGCAGCCATCAATAAATTAAAATTAGGNCCCACTTCTCTCACAAAACTATAGATAGAAACTGTTACAGGATACCAATCATCTCTAGTTAATATAAGTAAAGGCCAAGCAAAACTATTCCACGCTATAATAAAAGTAAATAAAGAGACTGTCACAATAATAGGTTTACTCATTGGGATTACTACCTTGAGTAAAAAATTTAAATGAGAAGATCCATCTAGTCTTGCAGCATCCCATAATTCATTTGGTATCTTTTTAAAATATTGTCTTAATAAGAAAATTACAAAAATATTTCCCATAAATGGAACTGTTAAACCTTGAAGACTATTCATCCAAGAAGGTCCAAATGGCAATGGAATAATTTCCCCTCTAATAATTAATAAATGAGGTAATAATGTAATGATTTCTGGAATCATCAATGAAAGTAACAACATATAGAATATGATATTTTTAAATGGGAATTCTATTTTAGCAAAAGAGTATGCTGCTGGAATACTAGTTAATAAAACACCAATGACAATTATTGAACTTATTATTAAACTATTAAATGTATAACGTTGGAATCTATTAGATGTCCAAACTTCATAATAATTTTCAAACATCAATTTTTTTGGAAATAAATATTGATTTGATGCTTCTCCAGCTGTCATCAATGATGTNGATATCATGTAAAAAAATGGGTAAATTGAAATAATAAAAACTATTAATAAAATTAAATAAGGTATCCTTGTTTCAGCATTAATAATTCTAGTCATAACTTAACCTTTTTCTAAAAATTACATATTGCGATATTGCTAAAATATTTAGAAGTATAAATAAAATTACTCCTTCAGCTGCAGCATAACCATATTTCACTCTACCCCAAAAATGATCAAAAATTTCTATTGTAACAACATCCATTGTATCTCCAGCAGAAGAAGTTTGCATAACAAAAATACTATTGAAAGCTTGAAAGGTATTTATAAAACCAGTCAACATTAGAAAAAATATAATAGGCATTAATAGTGGTATGGTAATTTTAATAAATGTTTGCCATCTACTAGCTCCCTCTGCTTTNGCAGCCTCATATAAATCAGAGGGTATAATTGATAAACCCGCGAGTAAAATTATTGCATAGTAGCCAGTATAAGACCATATTCCATATATGATTGATGACATTAGAGCTAAACTTGGTCCAGCTAGTAGACCTTCTATTTTGATACCAAATAAAACTTCGGTAATAGGTCTTTTATCAAATAACCACATTTGAGGTTCAAAACCAAATATTCCTATTAGTTGATTTAAAAAAGAATTTTCAGCTTTACCAAATATTAAAAAAAATACTGCAGCACCCATTACTGCTGGAGTAATGTAAGGAAATAGTAAAATCATTTGAAAGAATTGTTTACCAGCTAATTTTTGATACAAAGCAAATGCTATTATTAATCCTAATCCAACCTCAAAAATTATAGTGAAAAACGAATAATAAAAAGTATAAATAAGAGAGTAAAGNTAGTCTTCATCACCTGTTAAAAGCATTTTTTCCCAGTTGATATTAATTAATATTATTCCAATAATTAATATTGCTATAGATAAAAATGCTAAATAGATTTTATTTTTTACTTTATTTTTAAATTCACTCCACAGTCCATAACTCAATATCAATAATAATAATCCTAAAACAAATAACCAAAAAGCTGGTATGTCTCCAAGTATTCTTTGGTAATTCTCAAATCCTAAAAATCTCCCTTTAAAAACTTTCCACTTGTGTACACTCATGTACATTCCAAAAAAAACAGGAAAAATTCCAAATAGACTGATTATTAAAACAGCAGGAAGAATTAATAGATATCCTGTAAGTTTTTCTGAATGATTTAATAAGAATTTATTCATTAATTTTTATAAGATCACCTTTATTTATTTTACCATCATTTAAAGGATCTAAATATATTCCTAAATTTATATGGTTGTATATTTTTTTTAGGTTTAAAGGAATATTAAGATTTATTTCAGAAGTTTTGGGCTTAATATTAGTTGCTGAACATCTGGGAATTTCTTTAATAACTTTAAATTTTATATCACTGATTGATAAAACTTTACCTACNAGCTTCCTTTCTTCCCATTTATCTAAATCTTCTACATATATATTTCCTCTAAAACGCTCATGTTCAACTTGATGATTAGATAGGTTTTCAAAGTCTTTAATACTGTTTAAATTTATTAATGATATTGATTTATTTGGCATTGTATCAAAAAAAGGATTCACTCTATCTTTTAATAAATTAATTTTATTTATATTTGGTAAAATATCCTCAAGTTTACTACATAAGATTTTTACTTCATGTTGATTATCAATATCTGTTTTTAAAATTATTTTATTTTCAAATTCTAGTATTAAAAAATTATCTTCTAATAAAAAATTATATTGATTTAATTCAGGATATTTTTTTAATGATAAAAATTTGTATATTTCTCGTTTTAAAGGATTATTTTTTATTAATTCTATATCTTTAAGATTAAGATTATTAGTGAAAGCAAATATTCGATCATTTTTTATACCAATATTTTTAATTATCTCTAAGTTATCTACATTATTGAAAGAAAGAGATTTTACAGGTGAAAAATATAGGTTTTTAATTTTCACTTATATTAGCATTTAAGTTTTTTTTAAAAAATACTGATCTAAAAATGAATCTAACCAATTTGATATATTTTTATTATATTTGTAACGATAATAAAGTTGAACAAATATATTTTGAGCACCTTTGACGAATAATTTTTTAGGATTTTTTAATAACACTAAATACAGCCATCTCATATGAAGTTTAAAATTTACTTCTGGATGAAATTGGAGCGCATAACAATTTTGATATTTAAAAGCTTGATTATTAAAAATATCACCCCTTGCTAATAACTCACAGCCTGTAGGAAGAGAAAANCCTTCAGAATGGAATTGAAAAAAAATCTTTTGAGAATTAAAAAGATTTTTTGCATTTTCAGTTGGTTCAATTTTATAAAAACCAATTTCTGAAAGCCCGTCTTTATTAGTTGTTATTTCTGAACCTAAACATTTAGCTAATAACTGTGCGCCAAAACAAATTCCAAGATAAGGAATGTCAGTTTTTATAACTTTGTTTATCCATTCTAATTCTTTATTTATATATTCATCTTCATCGTTTATGCTTCCTGGTGCACCAAATACAACTATAGCTGAGTATTGTTTAATATTTAAAGGAAGTTCTTCTCCCAAAGGCGGTCTACATATTTCAGCAACATATCCCCTATCTCTAAATTTATTTCCTACATCTCCTGGAACCGAAGTTTTTTGATGTAATACAAACAAAACCTTATTCATACTAAATTATTAATAATAAATATTTTATTAATATGAAAATATTATTTCATAAAAATTATAACTATTTTGTATATTAATCTAGGTTGATACTTATGTGACAAAATAATCAATATCTAANATCTTTATGTAAAACATAAGAGTAAAATAACCAAAATTCATCATTACAACAAAACTAATAAGCATATTGATCGATTTAGGGAGTGAATTTCCTAAAAAATCATCCCAAAAAACCTTTTCTAAATATAGAGCTAATTCAAAGTATATAAGTGTAATGATTGCAGCATTGAAGATTATTAAAGAAGTCAATCCATTAAGACTCAATAAATAATTAATAAAAATTAATATCAAAGATGAAAAAGAGTAAANAAATAAATTTAATAAGATTTTTTTATTTTTTGAAAATTTTTTGAAAAAAATAATGTATCTTGTGTTTAAAAATAACGAAATCAATATCGAGCTAAAAAAAGAAATAATTAATATTTTTGTTATTTGATATTCCATTTATATGTATTTTTTATATAACTAAAAAATATATAAGAAAAATAATAAAATGAAATTTGATAATGAAACTAGTATTATTCAACAAAAAATAGCGAANGGTTATGCTGGAGTTTCACGAAGANTAGCTATTGTAAATGCCTTAAATTTAGAGACTAATGAAACTGTTATTGATATTGGNTGTGGTGGTGGTCATTTAGTCNAAGAAATTTCATTATCTATTGGAGANCAAGGCAAAGTAATAGGAATTGATCCAAGTCAAGATCAATTAGATGTTGCAAGCAATAAATGTAAAGATCAAAATAATGTGGAACTTATTTGTACGACTGCTGATGATATCAATATAGATGATGCATCATGTGATAAAATTACAGCTACACAAACATTAGAATATATCGAAGATATAGATACATCCTTAAAAGAAATAAAAAGAATTTCTAAAACTAATTCTAAATTTGTTAATGTCTCAATTCTTTGGGACTATTTTAGATTTTATGGACCAGAAAAAGAAATTAATGATCTCATTCATGAAGCATTTAGAGCGCATTGTTTTCACCAAATGCTTCCACTTGATTTAAATGGTAAATTAAAAAAACTTGGATATAAAAATATAAGTTCTCAAAATTTATCTTATTTAATTACAAATAGAGATAATAATTCACCAGCAATTTTTTATGAAACTATGTTAAGTAAATTTGCTTTAAGCCAAGGTGTTTCAGAAGACAAAGTAGATGATTGGANAAAACAATTAAATAAATCTGAAAANNTAGGTAATTTNGGATTTACAAGTTTTCCAGTTTTAACTGCGGCATACTTAGGTTAATTTAAAAAATGAAATTAAAAGTTTANTTATCTGGTGAAATTCATACTAATTGGCGAGATGAGATTATAGATAAATGTAAATCNAANAATTTAGAAATAGAATTTTCAAGCCCNACTACCAATCATGAATTATCAGATGATGTTGGTGTAAAAATACTTGGTGATGAAGAAAAAAAATTTTGGCACGATAACAAAGGAGCCAAAATAAATGCTATACGAACTAGAAATTCGATTGAAAAAGCAGATATAGTTATAGTGCGTTTTGGTGAGAAATATAAACAATGGAATGCTGCTTTTGATGCAGGNTATGCATCAGCCTTGAANAAATCTCTCATAATNATGCATAGTGATGAACATCAACATGCTTTAAAAGAAGTAGATGCAGCAGCACTTGCTGTTACAAAAAACGTTGATGAGATTGTAAATATTTTACAGTATTCTGTTGAAGGATCATTAGAGTTTTAATTATTTACCAAAAATTCCTAATTTAACACCGTAGTCAACAGCTATTCCATAATCAGGATCATCATCACTATCAACTATCAATTGACCTGTTTTTCTTAAAAGGCTGTGGCAGTCCTTCGTAAGATGTCTTAACTTTACTTGTTTGCCTAATTTGGAATATCTTTCTGCAATATCCTCAATTGCTTTTAAAGCAGATTGATCAATAACTTTTGAATTTGCAAAATCTATTATTACTAAATTAGGATCTTCGGAAGGCTTAAAAATTTCTAAAAAACTATTAGTGGAACTAAAAAAAAGAGGTCCTTCAATTTCATATACCTTAGCACCTTTTTCTGTTCTTGATTGTCTCTCAATTGCTCTAATTCTTGAAGCAGATTTCCAAGCAAATACTAATGCATTAATAATAACTCCAGCAACTACAGCAACAGCTAAATCTTCTAATACAGTTATTAAAGTAACTAAAACAATTACCAATGCATCTGATCGAGGGACAACAAATAATAATTTTAGTGAATTCCANGCAAATGTTCCAATTACGACCATAAACATAACCCCTACTAATGATGCTATAGGAATAAGTTCAATTAAATTTGAAGTATAAAGAATAAAAATTAGTAAAAAAATTGCTGCTGATATGCCAGCAATTCTTGTTCTACCTCCAGATTTCACATTTATCATTGACTGTCCAATCATCGCACAACCACCCATACCTCCAAAAAAGCCAGTGATACCATTAGCGACACCTTGAGCTAAACATTCTTGTCTAGTTCCACCTTTTTTGTTAGTAATTTCTCCTACAAGATTAAGAGTTAACAAGCTTTCAATTAGTCCAATCGCAGCCAAAATAATTGCGTAAGGAAAGATAATGAAAAAAGTATCTAAATTAAGTGGAACTGTTGGAATGGAAAAATTTGGAAGTCCTCCTGCTACACTTGCTAAATCCCCTACTCTTGGAACGGGTAAATCTAAAAGTAAAACTAGAAAAGTAACTAGAAGAATTGCAGCTAATGTAGATGGAATGAATTTAGTAACCCTTGGTAAGTACCATATGATTAACATGGTTAAGAAAACTAATACTAAAGAATATGTAAGCACCTCTCCAGACATCCATGTAAATGTTCCATCAAAATTATATATTTGAAATTGATGCAATTGAGATAAACCAATTACGATAGCTAAACCGTTTACAAAACCTAACATTACAGGTTGAGGAACCATGCGCATAAATTTTCCTAATTTAAAAATACCTGCAAGAAATTGTAAAATTCCCATCAGGATTACAGTGGCAAATAAGTATTGGACTCCATGTTCCGATACTAATGACACCATAACCACAGCTAATGCTCCTGTTGCTCCAGAAATCATTCCAGGTCTTCCACCAAAAATTGCAGTTACTAATCCTACAATAAAAGCAGCATATAATCCTGAAAGTGGAGTTACACCTGCTACAAATGCGAAAGCAATTGCTTCTGGAACAAGTGCTATTGCAACAGTTAATCCAGATAGAATTTCAATTTTAAAAAGTGAAAAGGAAGCTTTTCCCTTTGGAATATATTCGTCCTTATTTAATCCAAGAGAATTTGCAAATTGATTAACTGTTGATTTTATCATTAAGATCTATGTTAATTAAATAGGTAAATTAATTTATAAGTAAACAAAATCTACCAAACAGATTTGTATATATTATAGGCATCAGATTCTTCAATTTTCCGAGGATTATTAACTAATAATCTGGTTTGTTTCATTGCTTCACTAGCCATCAACTTGCAAGCTTCCTNAGGAATTTCTAAATCTCTAAGCCTATAAGGTAAATTAAGTTCCTTACACAATCTTTCTAAACCATCTATAAAATTGTTACACAAAAACTCATCATTTTTACTATTATCTAAATTTTTAAATACGTATGGTGCAAGATGAGCATAATTTTTTTTTGTTTCTTCATTTTTGGAGTTGAATTTCATAACACTTGTAAGAACTAAAGAATTTGATAACCCATGAGAGATATTAAATAAACCTCCGATAGGATATGCTAATGCATGAACTGCTGCTACTGGAGAATTTGCAAAAGCTTTACCTGCTAGCATTGATCCAAGTAGCATATTTGATCTTGCATTTATATTATGTCCATCAAATACAGCAGTTTTAATTGATGAGCCAAGAAGCTTGAGTGCTTCTATAGATAACATTTTTGAAACAGGATTATTGTTTGAATTTATAGATGTAAAAGCTTCAATTGCATGAACCATTGCATCTATTCCGGTTGATGCAGTTATATTAGCGGGTAAATTAGTTGTTAACAATGGATCTAAAATTGCAAGATCAGGTAATATAAATTTAGAAGAAACTCCTTTTTTTTCTTTATCATCCATCGTTATTATTGAAATTGGTGTAACTTCTGATCCAGTTCCTGCTGTTGTAGGAATAAGTACAAGTGGTAGCCTTGGGCCTTTTGCATTATTAACACCCCATATTGTTTCGATTTGCTGATTTGATCCAAGAAGTAAAGATACAAGCTTTGCAACATCCATAGATGAACCCCCACCAAAACCTAAAACTCCAGTAGATTCAAATTCTCTTGCATCACTAAATGCATTTAATAATGTTTTTTTTGATGGATCAGACTCAACATCATTAAATATTTTAATATTACAATTTTTTTTAAGTTTTTTAATTGTTGGCTCAATCAAGCCTAATTCAGTCAGACCTCTATCAGATACTACAAATATATTTTTACCCAATGTATCAATAATCTGACTACAAGAATTAAGAGAAGTTTCATTACCAAAAATTAATCCTGCAGTAGAGTAAAAATTAAACATTAAAAATCAAAATAAATTAATACTTTTTATTTGGGTTTAAACCTGTAGGAATTTTTTTTCCATCAATAAGAAAATGAGGTGACTTTCCTAGTTCTACCAACTCTGGTCTACCATCTAAATAATTTTTAATATTATTAAGTTTTTCAAAATTATTGATAAATTTTTTTAAATTTGGAAAATTTGAGAAAATATTTTTATCTAATATTAAGCACATTGAAAAATGATGATAAGCATTAAAATCACAGTAAAATGGATCATTGCCTATAAAAAAATTACCTGAACTATTTTGTAAAAGTTTTTCAAAATTATTTAAAGAATTTGGCAAAATATCTTCTAAAAGTTTCTTTTTATTAGAATTATATTTTTCACCAAAAGTCATATTTATAGTTGGATTCAAAGGAGAAAACATTTCATGAGTTGATTCAAAAACAGCATCACAGTACGCTAATTGAAATTCATCGGAAGGTTTTGTTTTTGTTAAATTAGAGAGATATCGAATAATTGTATTGCTTTGCCAAAGATATTTATCTTCATTTATTATTAAAATAGGTAATCTATTAAAAATAATATCCTTTTTAACTTCTGCCCAGCTACTTCCATAATGATCCCATACCATTTTGTATTCATACGGAATATCTGCGTAATGTAGCATCATCTGGGGAGCTTCACAAAGAGCTCTCATGTTGCCATATATTAGTTTCAAATCCATTTAATTTTTACTAAAGCAAATATGATAATTTTAAAGAAGAAAATTAAATAATGGTCGGGGAGAAAGGATTCGAACCTTCGACCCCCTGGTCCCAAACCAGGTGCGCTACCAGGCTGCGCTACTCCCCGAAAAAATTTGTTATATTCATAAATAACCTAAAAACAATCTTTTATGTTTGTTTTCTAAAATAATATTTATTATAATTAAATTAGGGGTGCTTAAATGCTGAGATTTATACCCTTTTAACCTGATCTGGATAATGCCAGCGGAGGAAACATGAAAACTATAATAATTTTTTTAACTACCTTATTTATTTCTTTCTCAATCTATGCAGAGAAACTAACCATTTATACATACGACTCTTTTGTATCAGAATGGGGTCCAGGACCCATAATTGAAAAAATATTTGAAGAAAAACATAATGCNGATNTAGAATTTGTTGCTGTAGACAGTGCNGCAACATTATTGAATAAAGTTATTTTAGAAGGTGATACTTCCAAGGCAGATATAGTTTTAGGTCTTGATATGAATTTATTTGATTTAGCCGAACAATCTGAGCTTTTTACAACTCATAATATCAATGACATAAACAACTTAATTAATTTACCATTAAAATGGGAAAGTAATAAATTTGTTCCATATAATTATGGATACTTTTCTTTTGTGTATAATGAAGCAAATTTAGNAACACCNCCAAAATCAATGGANGAGTTNATTAATTCTACTAATGCTAGAATTGTAATTCAAGACCCGAGAACCTCTACCCCTGGNTTAGGATTATTAACTTGGATGAAAGCATTATATGGAGATAAAGCTGGNGATGAATGGAAAAAATTAAATAAAAAAATTATTTCNGTTACCAAAGGATGGACAGATGCNTATTATAATTTTTTTATGGCAGGAGAAGCTGACATGGTATTAAGTTATACTACATCTCCAGCCGCACATATAATGTTTGAAGAAAGGTATGATATTCTTGCTACAACTTTTGAAGAGGGAAATTATATAACAATTGAATTTGCAGGCATTTTAAATAATTCACAAAATAAAGATTTAGCAAATAAATTTCTTAACTTTATGTTATCAAAAGAATTTCAATCAGTCATACCATCAACAAATATTATGTACCCTGTTACAAATATAAAAGATTTACCAGAGGCATTTGATAAACTAGATGTTCCTAACTTTATTCAAATGGATCCAAAAGAAATTAATAAGAATAAAGAAAAATGGATTGATGAGTGGCTTAATGCCTCGTAAATAAATTGTATTATAAATATAATTATTCAGTATTATTTNTTTTTGGATTAATNATCCTATTNCCTTTCNTAGGTATTTTTTCAAAAATTAACTTTGATTTAGANNNNATTTATAATTTTTTTCAAAATTCNTATACNCATCGTNTAATNTATTTNTCANTNTATCAAGCTTTTCTTTCAGCACTATTAAGTTGTTTTTTAGCTATTCCATTCGCATTAGCATTAAATAGACATAAGAATTTAAAAATTATTAAATTTATCATTTCTCTTTGTGGTTTTTGCTTTGTAATACCGACAATCTTAATAGTGTTTGCAGTAATTAAACTCTTTGGAAATAATGGTTTTTATAACTCATATTTTAATTTGTACGAGAATTTATCGATAGAGACAATTTTTGGAATAAAAGCAATTTTAATTGCCCATATACTTCTAAATACACCATTTGCTACCCGATTATTTTTTCAATCCTTAAATAGTATTCCTTTAAAATATTATGAAATATCTAGCTCTCTAAACATTACTTTTTTTGGCAATCTTCTAAAATTAGAGATGCCTTATATAAGACAAAATTTTTTTACTGTGTTCTCAATAATATTCTCTCTTTGTTTTTTAAGTTTTGCAATAGTAATGGCGTTAGGTGGTGGACCTATGTATTCTACAATTGAGGTGGCAATTTATCAATATGCACTTTTTGAACTAAATTTTAATAAAGCAATATTACTCAGTTTTTTACAAATTTTTATCTGTTTATTTTTTTTATTTATTGGTTTTTACAAATTAAAAGGTTCAAATTTTTTTGAAATAGATCAAATTAATTTTATTCATCCTCATAAAGAATACAAAGCTATAAAAATTATAGATTTTTTAATAATTGTATTTTTTTCGATATTTCTTTTTTCTCCAATACTTTCTGTAATTTATCATTTTATAAATAATGGTATTTATTTATCTTTAATTAATGAAAAATTTTTAGGATCTTTTTTTAACTCTCTTATTATTTCAGTTACTACAGGAATAATTGTTAGTATATCTGGGTTTATAATTTCATCTATACTTGTAATAAATTATAAAAATATGATTTTTCAGCAATCAATTTTTTTAATAAGCTCTTCAATAATAATTATTTCTCCAATTATATTTAGTCTTGGTTATTTTATTATATTAGGTGAATTAAGATATGTGCAATTTTTTAAATATTTTGTGATAGTTTTGATAAATTGTCTATTCTTATTACCTTTTTCTATATTAATACTTTTTAATAACCTGAAAAATATTTTTTTAAATTTTGAAAATTTTCAGCAAACTTTCAGAATAAGCATAAGAAATTATTTTATTATTTTACTCCCAATGATTAAGAAAAATATAATTTTTGTTTTTGCATTTTCGACAGTTATTACTTTTGGTGATTTTACAATAATATCATTTTTTAAAGATCAAAACTTTGATACCTTGCCATCTTACTTATATAAATTGATTAGTGTCTATAAATTTAACGAAGCTTCTTTTGTTGCTGGTGTAATTTTAATACTAAGTATGATTATTTTTTTATTAATTGATAATTTAAATTACCAAGGCAAGTCAGCCATTAAAACGTGAAGATAAATACTTGCTACATAACCAATAAATATAACTGGAGTCCATTTTAAATGTCCAAAAAACGTGTAATATCCTCTTGCTTGTCCCATAAGTGCTACACCTGCAGCTGAACCAATTGACAATAGGCTACCACCCACTCCTGTTGTTAATGTAACTAGTAACCACTGATCAATTGACATTTCCGGTCTCATAGTAATTACAGCAAACATCACTGGTATATTATCTACGATAGCTGACAGAACACCTACTATAGAATTTGCCATTGTTGGGCCAAGACCAATATATAAGAATTCTGAAACAACAGTTAAGTAACCTATAAATCCTAAACCACCTACACTTAAAATAACTCCAAAGAAGAATAATAAAGTGTCCCATTCAGCTCTTGAAACTTTTCTAAAGAAATCAAATTTTTCGTCTTCAACAGATGGATCATGTGTAATTTGTAAATAAAAAGAATATAACCCAAGAAGACCAAGACCAAACATCATGCCAAGCATTGGAGGCAAGTGAAGAATATTATGGAAGTTTACAGCACTAAAAATTGTAAGCAAACCTAAAAAGATAATTACTCGTCCGCCTCTTTTCATATATTCTCTATCAGAACTAATTTGTGGTTTTTCATTTGGAATAAAGAAATACATAACTGCTGCAGGAATTATGTAATTAACCACAGAAGGAAAAAATATTTTAAAAAATGTAAAAAATTCGACAATACCAGCCTGCCATACCATTAAGGTAGTTATATCTCCAAATGGACTAAAAGCACCACCTGCATTTGCTGCAACAACTATATTAATACAACCAATCGATATAAATTTTGTATTACCTTTACCACAGGCCATTACTACAGAGCACATGACTAGTGCAGTTGTTAAGTTATCAGCTATAGGAGATAAGAAAAAAGTAATTATACCTGTGAATATAAATAATTGTCTAAAGCTAAATCCCCTTGATGTTAATTGGTATCTGACTACATCAAAAACTTTTCTTTCTTCTAAAGCATTGATGTAAGTCATAGCAACGAGAAGAAATAGGAAAAGTTCTGCAAATTCTAAGATATTATGCTCTAAAGCATACTCAATTTCTTTGGCATATTGCTTATCAGAAGAAAAATGGAAAGCTATAATACCCCATATTACAGCAGCTGAAATAATAACTGGTTTAGATTTTCTTAAATGGCTAAATTCTTCAGCCATTACAACAGCATATGCAAGAACAAATACAATAAGGCTTAAAATGCCTACATATGATGTTGTTAGATCTATTTCCATAGTTTTAAATTAAAGCCAATTACGTCTTTTTCAATCCCGAAATCATATAGATTATTGTGTATTGCTTCGTCAATAAAAACACTCTTTTTTATTACTTTTGCTTTATCATAAAGCTTAATACTGTGTTCATGCGGTACAATTTCATCCTTTTTTCCACTAATGATAAGTAATGGCGANGTTATTTTATCAATTTTACTGAAGTTATCGAATTTATCTTTAACTAAATATTTTGTTGGAAATATTTTATATCTTTTTTTTGCAATATCATTGATAGATGTAAATGGCGCTTCTAAAACAATAGATAAAAATTCGTACTTTGTGCCCATTTCTACTGCAGCACCAGATCCGAGTGATTCTCCATAAATCACTAATTCTTTGAATTTAAATTCAGTATTATTTTTAATCCATTTTAATACTGCTTCTGCATCTTTATATAAATTTTTTTCTGTTGGATTTCCTTNGTTACCTCCAAAACCTCTCCAGGAAACTAAAAGTACGCTCCAATTTTTTTCGATATACCTCTGGATTCTGTAAGCTCTATCTCCGATATGAAAAGAATTACCATGAAAATAGACTATTAAAGGGAGTGAATTATTCCCTTTATGATACCATGATAACAGCTTTAAGTTATCCTCAGTTTTAATATAAACTTCTTCTGTATTATCCAAGTTATAATCCTTTGGTGCGCCTGGATGTCCTGATTTATTAAAAACAATGCGTCTTTGAAAGATATACAAGAGAAAACCTAAAAAAAAATATAGAAAAATTGCAGAAAAAATGTAATTCATTACTTATTATAATATTATGAGAATAGAAAACAAAGTAATTGATCCTCTAAGTCCTTACAGCCGCGCACTGAAAAAAATAGAGGAAAGTGGTATAAGACCAACAAAACAAAGAAGAATTTTAGCTAAATTAATTTTTGAAAAAGGTGACAGGCATATTTCTGCTGAAAATCTTTTTGATGAAGTAAAAAAAGAAGATAGAAAAATTTCTATGGCTACAATTTATAACACCTTAAAACAATTTACCTCATTAGGATTAATAAGAGAAATAGTTGTTGATCAAAATAAATCACTCTATTGTAATAATAATAAATCTCATTATCATTTGTATATTGAAGATGAAGGTAAGATTCATGATATACCTACAAAAAATATTAATCTTGATATACCTTCTATTCCTGCTTGTCTCTCATTGCATAATATTGATGTTATTGTCAGAGTTAGATCTCTTAAAGAAGACCAAAAAAAGAATTAAATTGTTATGCACAACATAAAGTTGTGGTCTCCAAATAATAAAAAAACAAACCTCCACAAGTTTATTAATCAACTAGATAAAAGTTTAAATATAAAAAATTATGCTGACTTGCATAATTGGAGCATAAAACATAAAAATGAATTTTGGACTAATGTATGGGATTTCACAAATTTTGTTGGTGAAAAAAAAGGTAAAATTTTTAAATCAGCACCTGAATTTACTAATAATAAATTTTTTGATGAATGTAAGATAAATTATGCTGAAAATTGTTTAACAAGAGATGATGATGATGATGCAATAATATTTCACTCTGAAAAAAAAATTAAAAGAAATTACTCTTGGAGAGAGCTTAAAAGTGCAGTTTTGAAATTTGCAAATTATTTAAAAAATAATAACATTGAAAAAAATGATAGGATAGCTGCTATACTTCCTAATATACCTGAAACTGTAATTTCATTTTTATCTACAGCACAATTAGGTGCTATTTGGTCATCATGTTCATCAGATTTTGGTAAAAAAGCAATTATAGATAGATTTAAACAAATTGAACCAAAAGTATTATTATTTTCAGATTATTATTTTTATAACAATAAAAAAGTTGATACGACAAAAATTATAAAAGATGTTGTATATAATATCCCAAGTATAGAAAAAATTATTTTAATACCATATGAATTTAATGAAANAGATTATCAATTAGATTTTGAATACGATAATTTGTGNAAGATTTTACAACAAGAAATTGCGTATAGTAAATTTGAAAAGTTTAATTTTAATCACCCACTGTATATTCTTTATTCGAGTGGAACTACTGGAGTACCAAAATGTATTGTTCACAGTTCTGGCGGAGCGCTAATACAACATAAAAAAGAACATGTACTACATTGTGATATTAATGAAAAAGATAGAGTTTTTTATTTTACTACTTGTGGGTGGATGATGTGGAATTGGTTAGTTTCTGCTTTGGCGTCAAAAGCAACAATAATTTTATATGATGGATCCCCTTTTATTCCCGATAATAAACATCTTTTTGAAATAGCAGAAGAAGAAGGCATTAATTTTTTTGGCACTGGTGCAAAATATTTAGATACTTTAAAAAATAATAAAATTAAAATTAAAGAAAGTTTTAAATTAAATAGTTTAAATACACTAGCTTCAACAGGATCTCCTTTGGTTAATGAATCATTTGAATACGTTTATGAAAACATCAAATCAAATATTCATCTTGAATCTATAAGTGGTGGTACTGATTTAGTTTCGTGTTTTGTTACCGGTAATCCGTTAATGGATGTCTATAGTGGTGAAATTCAGTGTAAAGCTCTTGGAATGGATGTTGATGTATTTGATGAAAAAGGAAATTCAATTGAAAATCAAAAAGGAGAACTAGTATGTAAATCTTCTTTTCCATCAATGCCTTTATATTTTTGGAACGATCATGATAATAAAAAATATTTTAATTCTTATTTTAGTAAATATGAAAACATTTGGTATCATGGAGATTATATTGAAAAAACTATAAATGGCGGTTATGTAATTTATGGCCGATCAGATGCAACTCTAAATTCTGGAGGAGTAAGAATAGGTACTGCAGAAATTTATAGAGTAATTGAAAATATTACAGAAGTTCAGGAAGCTGTTGCAGTGGAATATAAATTAAAAAATGATACACAAATTATATTATTTGTTGTCTTGAATAAAAATTTTGAATTTAATGAAAATTTAAGGTCTAAAATAATAGATGAAATAAAAATTAATCTTTCTTACAAGCATATTCCCTCACAAATATATGCTATAAGTGAAATACCAAGAACTAGAAGTGGTAAAATAGTTGAAATTTTAATTAAAAAATTAATTAATGGTGAAAGTATTGAAAATGAAGAATCATTGGCNAATCCAGAATGTTTAAAAGAATTNGAATTAGTATATAAAAACTTAAAGAATAATTATGCCAAATAGAGTTGTAGTCAGTAAACTAGGTGGTCCAGAAGTTTTAAAATATGAAAACTATGACTTACCTAAAAATGTTGAAGAAAATATGGTNAGAATTAACCAAACTTCAATTGGTATTAACTACATNGATACGTATCATAGAACAGGNATATACCCGNTACCTGTAGAAATCCCTTTTTGTTTAGGAGTAGAAGCAGCAGGAGATGTTATAGAAATTGGAGATAATGTATCGAACTTAAAAGTTGGTGATAGAGTAGCTTACTCCTTTAGCCCTCCAATTGGTGCTTATTGNGAAGTTAGAGATTTTGATGCCCNAAGAGTTGTAAAATTACCAGAATATATTTCAAATGATGAAGCTGCTTCAATATTATTGCAGGGAATGACCGTCGAATACCTTTTTGAAAGATTGTATAAATTACAAAAAGATGAAGTTTTTTTATTTCATGCAGCTGCAGGAGGTGTTGGCTTAATTGCTAGTCAATGGGCCAAATCCATAGGAGCTAAAATGATTGGTACTGTTAGTACAGATGAAAAGGCATCTTTAGCAAAACAAAACGGATGTGAATTCACTGTTAATTATAAACAAAATGATGTTCATAGTAGTGTTTTAAAATTGACAAACAATGAAGGAGTAAATGTTGTTTATGATGGAGTTGGTAAAGATACATTTGATATATCTTTAAAATGTCTAAAATTTAGAGGACTAATGGTATCTTTCGGACAATCTTCTGGAATGGTAAATGATGTCAATCTTCATAGTACATTTAATCCTAAAAGTTTATATTATACTAGACCAACATTAATGCATTATATCCGTAATTCAGAAGAATTAATGAAGTGCAGTAACAAATTATTTTCAAAAATTAAAAATAAAGAAATTAAGCCTAATATATTCAAAAAATTTAAATTATCTGAAGCTAGTCAGGCTCACGAGTTAATTCAATCAAGGAATTCGGTAGGGTCAATAATTCTATGCCCTTAAATTAGTGGCATCCCCTAGGAGAGTCGAACTCCTCTTTTCAGGATGAAAACCTGATGTCCTAACCGATAGACGAAGGGGACACGTGGTTGGTATATAGTAGATATTTTGATTTTTTTCAAATTATTTAATTGATTACTTTCACGTCATGGATCAGTATTTGAGGTATCTGACTACTTGAAAAGTTATCTTTTTTAATAGAACACAAAATATGAAATTTAAATTTATTAAACTTCATAAGATAATCACCAATTAGGGTATTCATTGTGTTGAATGATATGCCTTTTAAATTTTCGCCTAAATCATTTTTAAAAAAAATTAAAATATGTTTATTTTTTAAATTTTTTACCTGATCAATTACTATATCTTTGATTAAAAATTGAGGCTCTTCATTACCTTTGCCGTGAGGTTCTAATAATTCTAAATTATCTAAAAAATCTTTGTTTATTTGATTCACAGAAATTTCACTGTCATAAAATATTTTTTTTTCGAAAAAATTATCATGATATGAATCAAATTTTTTAACTAAAAAATTATCTATTTTATCTAATTTTTTTTTATTTATTTTTAAGCCTACGGCCATTGTATGACCACCACCATCTTCTATTAAATCATTTGCCTTAAGTTCAAGAACAATACTACCAATATCAATTTGATCTATAGATCTACCTGAGCCAGATCCAATATTATTAATAAAAGAAAATACAAATGTTGGCTTGTTATAAAGAGCTACTATTTTACTGGCAACTATACCTAGAACACCTTGGTGCCAATTCTCTTTATAAACAATAATAAATTTTTTATTTTCTTGATCTTTTATTTGCTCAATTGCTTCATTGAATATATTTTGTTCAATTAATTTTCTTTTTTCATTAATTAAAAATAGTTTTCTAGAAATAGTTTCTATTTCAGAATCATCATTTGATATCAGAAGTTTGGANGATAAAGAAGANTCATCAATTCTACTCGCAGCATTAATTTGNGGTCCTAAGACAAAACCAATATCTTTAGCTAAAGGTTCATGATTGATATTAGAGTTATCTAATATTTTNGTTATTGATTTATTTTTTCGACTNCTAATGAGCTCCAAACCTTTACTGACAATTGATCTATTGTAATTATTAATATTAACAATATCNCAAATTGTTCCAACAGCAACTAAGTCTAAATATGACATCAAATTTGGTTCTTTTATATTTGGAAATAATTTTAATTCTCTAATTTGCTTTCTTAAACCCATTAAAAAAAGAAANGTTACTGCTACTGCAGCAAANTCTTTATAATCATTGTTTTCATCAAATCTATTTGGATTAATTACCGAGTGAACTTTTGGCAGTTTAAATTCACTTAAATGATGATCTATAACTATAACTTCAATNTCTTTGTAATTTGGCAAATCAATCGAGTTAAATGCTGATGTACCACAATCCAGTGTAAACAATAGTGTAATTTTTTCATTAAGCATTTCATTCATAAGCCTAACATTTGGACCATAACCCTCCGATAATCTATGCGGAATTTTACAAACAATATTATTGGTAAAATTATTTAAAAATTTATATAAAATTGAAGCAGAAGTAGATCCATCAACATCATAATCAGCGATTATTCCAATCTTTTCATTATTTTTTAAAGCCTCAATACATCTTTCAATTCCTTTTTTCATATCTTTAAGTTCAAAAGGATCCGGAAGATTATTTAAAAGATTTGGATTTATATAGTTATCATAATTATCTTCGAAGACACCTCTTGAAATTAGAAGTTTTGAAAAAATTTCAGATATTGATTTTTTTTGTGAAAGAGCTTGTATGTGCTTAAAGTCTATTTGCTTTTCTTCCCAAAATTTATCGGATAATGATTTTTCAATATTCACATTAATTAATTATCATGAATAGCAAGAACAGTAATTTTTTCTTTTACAAATTCTAAACCTTCAATTTTATTAATTACATTACTTAATTTTTCTTTCTGAATATTATGAGTAGTTATTATAATAGGTATAGGTTTATCTGCTTCAGAACTCTCGGGAAGTTGAAGTATTTTTTTAACAGATATATCAAAATCACTAAAATAATTAGTAATTGATGAGAGAACGCCAGGTTTGTCTTCTGTCATTATTCTTAGGTAATAGCTATTAATTATATTTTCTGCTGAATATTTTTCAAAGNTTTTTAANTTTATCAATTTTAAAACCTAAATTATCAAATTTTTCATTCTGAGATATATCATATAAATCAGACAAGACAGAGCTGGCAGTTGGNTTNCCCCCTGCTCCTTCACCCTCTAAAAATAAATTTTCTAGATGTATAGTTTCAATATTAATCGCATTAAGAGCATTATCAACANTTGCTAANGGATTATCNATTGAAACTAATTTTGGTGAAGTAAAGTTTGAAATCTTTCCTTCAATTATGCAAGCTTCAGATATTAATTTTATNTTATACCCTAATTTTTCAGCAAAATTAATATCTTCAATTTTAATATTTGAAATTCCTTCAATATAATTATTATTAAAGTTTAAATTTGATTTAAAACATAGAGTTGATAATATTGTTAACTTGTGCGCTGCATCATATCCGCCAATATCTAATTTTGATTCCTGATCAGAAGTAAATCCTTTATCTTTAGCAANTTTAAGAACTGCATCAAAGGACAAATTATCTTGTTGCATTTTTGTTAAAATNTAATTTGTAGTTCCATTTAAAATCCCAGAAATTTTATTAATTCTATCTAAACTAATAGAATTTTTTATTGTTTTTATTACTGGTATACCACCTGCAACAGCAGCTTCATATGATAAAGCTAGTGAATGTGTNTTAGCTAATTNAAATAATTCTTTTCCATGATTAGCTATTAANGCTTTATTNCCTGTTACAACATGTTTTTTATTTTTTAATGCTGTTTCAATNATTTCATAGCTAATTCCTTTTTCTTCACCAATTAATTCAACAATTACNTTACAATTATCATCTTTAGACATTTCTCTTGGGTCATCATACCAAGTATAATTTGATATATTAAAATTTCTTTTCTTATTTTTTGTTCTTGCAGATATTCCAACTATGTTCAGTTCTATATCTGTTTTATCAAAGAAATAATTTTTATTTTCTTCAATTGTTTCAACTAGTGCTGATCCAACATTTCCCAATCCCGCTATACCAATATTAAGTTTACTCATAACTAAATTTAACTTTTATAATCATTAATACATTTATCTATATCTTTTTTATCAGTATTAGAAATACTACAATAATCTAATAATTCTTCATCANTTAATTTNGNGTCTTTAAAATCAGGNACATTATCAATATCAGGATANCCGCATGAAANGATGAAAAGANANAGAAGNAAAAACTNTAAAATNTTTAATCATANTAAAGATACTGTTTCTTNAATATTTTCTGCTATATTAAANCATTGTACTGCTTGACCGGCAGCACCTTTGATTAGGTTATCTATTGCGCTAACAATNATAATTTTATCCTCACTATGATGATTAAAAATTTTAATTTTACAATAATTAGAATTTTGAACAGAAAAAAAATCAAGGGTTTCATCATTATCGATATATTTTATAAAAGGATTTATTTTTTGTAAGTCTTTGAATAGATTTATGACATCAGTTTTTTTTATACTATTATTGAGATTGCAATAAATTGTAGAAATCATACCTCTAAAATTAGGAAGAATGTGAGGATTAAATGAAAACTTTACTTCATTTTCTGAACTATGTTTATTAAGTTCTTGTTTAATTTCTGCAATATGTCTGTGATTATTTGTATTATAATTGTAAAAATTATAATCATTTTTTGATTTCATTTTATTGAAATCAAATTTCTTTCCTGCTCCACTATAACCTGATTTAGAATCAATAATTATATTCTTGGTATCAATTAATTTATTTTTAATTAAAGGTATTAATGGTAATAAAATAGAAGTTGGATAACATCCAGGTACCGCTATATTTTTNGAATTTTCTATTTTATCTCTATTTATTTCAGCGAGACCGTAGATAAAATTGTTTAAATGCTCTTTGCACTCATGTTCATTGCCATAGTTTTCTTTATATACATCAAAATTATCTAATCTAAAGTCAGCTGATAAATCTATAATATTAATTTTATTAAAATATTTTTTTACATATTTATTAGATACTGCATGAGGTAAAGCTAAAAAAACATAATCACTATCTTCAGTATTAAAACTATTATTTGGTCTTAAAAGAGGAAGTTGATTATATTCTTGTGTATTATCAATATTATTTAGATAACTGTCATGAATAGTTTCTGATCCTAGAAAATTTATATCTACNTAAGAATGATTTGATAGNATTTTTACTAACTCCATNCCAACATAGCCNGTTGAGCCTAAAACGGCTNCTCTAATCTTNTTTTTCATGANAATTTATCTTTTAGAGAATTGGTAACTTCNTCTNGCTTTNGCTAANCCAGCTTTTTTTCTTTCAACNACTCTNGGATCTCTNGTNAGAAAACCAACTTTTTTNANAGGTGGTCTATTTGANTGATCNTATAAGACTNANNGCTTTNCTAATACCATGTCTNATAGCACCNGCTTGACCNGAAAGNCCNCCACCTTTAACTGANGCCATAATCTCATATGAATTNTCAGCTTTNACNACNTCNAAAGGNTGGTTAACNATCATTTGTANNACNGGTCTTGAAAAGTATTTATCTANAGGNTTNCCATTAATTTTAATNTCACCACTACCTCTTTTTAACCANACTCTNGCAATAGAATTTTTTCTTTTTCCAGTAGCNTAAGCTCTTTCTTTNTTATCTANNATATTTTCANTTTGATTTTCTTGATTTTCCATANTTANANTTTATTTTTAGTATTCATTGAAGCTATATCAATGATTTGAGGGTTTTGCGCCTCATGTTTATGATTTTCATCTCTATATACTTTGCAGTTGGATAATTGCTGTCTTCCTAAGGGTCCTCTTGGGATCATTCTTTTTATTGCAAGTTTGATCATTTCATCAGATTTGTTTTTTTCCTTCATTTTATTAGGAGTTGTCTCTTTAATTCCACCAGGATATCCAGTATGTCTGTAATATATTTTATTATCAGCTTTCTTGCCTTTCAAATGAATTTTATCAGAATTGATTATAATCAAATTATCTCCACAGTCTTGGTTAGGTGTATATTCAGGTTTATTTTTACCTCTTAGTATATTTGCAGAAATAACAGCAAGTCTTCCTAAAACTGCATCTTGTGCATCAATTAAGACCCACTTTTTCTTAATGTCATTTTTTTTTAAAGTGAATGTTTTCATCGCGTGCCCAAATACATATATTAAAAAATTAAGTCAATATTATAATAAAAAAAACC
>FUFK010037586.1_pt1 | contig 31523 bp, 30 predicted proteins | sample 1021851 | NCBI WGS metagenome assembly FUFK01 (sample SAMEA51879418, study PRJEB19060) | metagenome | reverse complement strand
GATAGAGCATTACATCTTTTTGCTGCTTGTTTATATGTAAGTTTATAATCTTCATATTCTATCGCAATTTGATCTGGAAAAGTTTTTCTAGATCTTTCAAGAAAAGATAATGGACTTAAAACTGTATAATTAGCTAAATTTTGATCTAGATTTGTTTCATAAATGCTCATATTAAACTCCTTACATATAGTTTTAATATTTACACTTGATTTTATCAATATGTAATGGCATTTCTTTATAAGGAGATATTTGATATGAATTATGTTTCACCTGTAAAAGATACAAAGTTTGTTTTAGAAAATTTATTAAATAATCCTTCAGCAATTGAAAATGATTTAATGAATTCAATTCTTGAAGAGGCTGGGAAATTAGCTAACGAAAATTTAGCGCCCTTAAACCATGAAGGTGATAAAAATCCACCTAAATTAAGGCAGGATAATGAAGTTGAGACTTCACCAGGATTTAAAAATGCATTTAAAAAAATAGCCTCAGGTGGATGGATAGGAGTTTCGAGTAATCCTGATTATGATGGGATGGGATTGCCATTCCGAATGGCTGCTGCAGTGAGTGAATACTGGCAAGGTGCAAATATGTCATTTGCATTGTGCAACCTTTTAAGTCAAGGNCTCATAGACGCCTTAACCTTAGTTGGNACAGATAAAGAAAAAGAATTATATCTACCAAAATTAATNAATGGTTCTTGGACAGGNACTATGAATTTAACTGAACCCCAATCTGGNACAGATTTAAGNACNATAAAAACGAAAGCCATTAATGACGGAAAAAATTGGAGAATAAAAGGTCAAAAAATATACATAACTTATGGTGAACACGATTTCTCTGAAAATATTATTCACTTAGTTCTAGCTAAAACAGAAGGAGCGCCTGACGGAATAAAAGGTATATCTACATTTATCATACCAAAATATTTAATTAATGAAGACGGCTCTTTAGGCGAAAGAAATGATTTAAAATGTATTTCTCTTGAACATAAACTAGGAATTAAAGCAAGCCCAACTGCTGTGATGTCTTATGGTGATGACAATGAAGGGGCTATTGGCTATATGCTTGGCGAAGAAGGTAAGGGAATTGAATACATGTTTATAATGATGAATAGAGCAAGATTTGATGTCGGATTACAAGGTATGGCGATTGCTGAAACTGCAAGACAAAAAGCAATTCAATATGCTAAAACACGGGTACAAGGCATACCTTTGAACAAGACAAAAGGGACTCCAATAATTGGTCATGGTGATGTAAAAAGACAGTTATTAATTATGCGTTCATTAACTGAGGCCATGAGAGCACTTATTCTAGTTTCAGCTGAAATAATGGAAGAAGCCGAAATAGAAAAAAGTAAAATGAACTTAGAAGCTTTTTTAATCCCTATTATAAAAGGATGGTGTACAGAATTAGCCCAAGAAGTAACCAGTTTAGGTGTTCAGATACACGGTGGAATGGGTTATATAGAAGAAACTGGAGCTGCTCAAATNATGAGAGATGCAAGAATTTTACCTATTTACGAAGGAACAAATGCTATACAAGCCAATGATTTGATGTTCAGAAAAACACTTAAAGATAGTGGAAAAACAGCTCGAAAAATTCTCACTATTATAAAATCAGATGTCCAATCTGATNGAGAGATNTTGAAATCTGTCCATAAGTGTGAAGAAGTTTTAGATTTTATTGGACAAAATAAAGATGACAAAGAATCACTTTCATGCGTTAGTCACGATTTTATGATGGGTTTTGGATATCTCATTGGCGCTTGGCTTATGCAAAAATCAAAAAACAAAGCTGAAGAAAAGATAGATAATNAAAATGAAGATTCTAACTTTTTAATGTCTAAAATAATCTCTTCAAATTTTTATAATAAACATATATTACCAAGATGTCTTAGTCACTTAAATATTGTCTTGGATGGATCAAAAATNATTTCCGAAACACAAGAAGAATTTGTTTAAAAAAAATAAACTTTAGGTTGATTTTAATACTAACATCGCTAGCCTATAAATTAATTGGGTTTTAAAAGTTTTTTGGGAGGAGGAATTCTTGAAAGCCAATATATTCGAATATCCAGATTTTGACAAATTTAACACTTTTCCAAAATTGTTAAAACATAGATCTGAAATAATGCCAGATGAAGTTGCTTTAAGAAACAAAGACCTAGGGATTTGGAATGAAATCACCTGGGATGAATATAATAAAATTGTTTCAGAATTATCAATTGGGCTTAAATCAATTGGGTTTAAACAAGGTGATGTTTTAGCATTAATTGGTGATAATAAACCCGAATGGGTTTTTTTTGAAATTGCTTGTCATGCAAATGGTGGAATGAGCCTTGGCGTTTACAGAGATACNCTNGATGATGAGGTTGGATATTTAGTAAAATCAGCAAAAGTTAAATTTGCTTATGCAGAAGATCAAGAACAGGTTGATAAGTTAATAAATGTTCAAAAAAAATTAAAAACTAAAATCAAAGTTATCTATGACGACCCAAGAGGACTAGAGAAATTAAAAAATCCAAATGTAATTAACATGAAGGATCTTGCTAGTGTAGGAAAAAAACAGTTAGATAAAAATAATAAACTTTATGAAAATTTAATTAATAAAATTTCTGGCGAAACTGTTTCTGTTTTATGTACAACTTCTGGTACAACATCTAACCCAAAATTAGCTATGCTGCCTGCTAATAAGTTCATAAATCACATTTCAAATTATCTTAAAGTTGACCCTAAATCTCACCTAGATGAATATGTTTCTGTATTACCATTTCCTTGGATAATGGAACAAACTTATGGTGTTGGTTTTAATTTATTAAGTGGGATGAAAGTAAATTTTCCTGAAAACTCTGAAACTGCCATGGATGATTTAAGAGAAATTGGTCCAACTTTTATGTTAGGCGCACCAAGATTATGGGAACAAATTTCTGCTGATATGAGAGCAAGAATACTTGACTCATCAAAATTGACACAATGGTTATTTAACAAGATGGTTGATAGAGGCTTAGATGCCGTTGACAAAGGTACTAGAGACTTTTGGGCTGACAAACTTCTTTTCTCAAGTTTAAAAGATAGACTTGGTTTTAGCAAAGTTACATCTGCAGCTACTGGAGGATCTGCGATAGGTCCAGAAACATTCAAATTTTTTCTTGCGATGGGTATCCCACTGAGACAACTATACGGTCAAACTGAACTAATGGGAGCCTATACTTTGCAAGACCCTCCTTCCGGAGAAATGGATTGTGAAACAGTTGGTGTAGCTTTTCCTGATGCTGAAATAAAAATTCTTAATCCTGATGCAAATGGTCTTGGAGAAATTGTTACAAAACACCCTAATATGTTCTCTGGCTATTTTAATAATAAAAAAGCTTATACCGAATCTATAAAAAAAGGGTGGATGCATACAGGNGATGCTGGATTTATTGATAATAAAAATCGCTTAACTGTATTAGATAGAGTTGATGACATAGCAGTTAAGTCTGATGGTATAAAATTTTCTCCCCAAAATATTGAAAATAAGTTGAAATTTTCACCTTATGTTGGTGAAGCTGTAATATTAGGTTCTAAGAAACCTTATCTTACAGCAATTATATGTATTAGATTTTCAATAGTCTCGAAATTAGCAGAAAAATGGCAATTAGCTTTCACATCATACACTGGACTAGCAGCAGATAAAAAAATTTATGATTTAATTGAAGAAGAAATAAAAAAAGTTAATAAAAATCAACCAGAAAACTTAAAAATCACCAAGTTTTTACTTCTGTTTAANGAACTTGAAGCNGATGATGGNGAATTAACTAGAACCAGAAAAGTTAGAAGATCAGTTGTAAATACAAGATATAAACCTTTAATCGATGCATTATACAAAGATGTTAAACTAGCAAATATTAATACAGAAGTTACATATGAAGATGGTCGTAAAGGTAAAATCAAAGCTTCAATGGAAATAAGAGAAATAATTAAAACTAAAAGTACAAAAAAGAAAACAAAATGAGTTTAGATAAAATTCAATCAATTCCTTATGGAAAAGAAGTAATTAAAATCAAAAATATTAGTCTTGCATTTGGAGGAGTGAAGGCACTTACAAACGTTTCTTTTGAAGTAAAGAAAGGGGAAGTGTTTGCCATAATTGGACCAAATGGAGCAGGGAAATCATCCATGCTTAATGTTATAAATGGTTTTTATAAACCTACTTCAGGTCAAATTAATTTTGCTGGGGAAGATCGAAAAGAGATGATACCAGAATTTGCTGCAAAGAGTGGCATAGCCAGAACATTCCAAAATATCGCTCTTTTCAAAGGAATGAGCACTTTAGATAACTTAATGACAGGACGTTTATTAAAACAAAAACAAAATTTTTTAATGCAAGCATTATATTTTGGACCTGTTCAAAAAGAAGAAGCTTATCATAGAGATAAAGTTGAAAGAGTTATTGATTTTTTAGATCTACAAGCAATTAGAAGAACTCCTGTTGGGTCATTACCTTATGGACTTCAAAAAAGAGTTGAGCTTGGCAGAGCTCTTGCCATGGAGCCAGAAATATTGTTACTTGATGAGCCCATGGCAGGAATGAATGTAGAAGAAAAACAAGATATGAGTAGATTTGTTTTAACAGCAAATGATGAGTTTAAAACTACAATTGTTCTAATTGAACATGATATGAGTGTTGTAATGGATATTTCAGATAGAATTGTAGTTTTAGACTATGGGAAAAAAATTGGTGAAGGTAAACCATCAGAAATTTTAAAGAATAAAGCTGTAATTGACGCCTATTTAGGTGTAGCAGATTAGAGGAAAAATATGAGTGTTGAATTATTAAACTTTATTGAAACTGTAATTAATGGATTAATGTCTGGGATAATGTACTCTCTAGTTGCATTAGGTTTTGTTCTTATTTTTAAAGCTTCGGGTGTTTTTAATTTTGCTCAAGGAGTTTTTGCATTATTCGCTGCACTAACATTAGTTGGATTTCAAACTGGTCAAGTACCATTTTCGCATTTAATCAATGAATTGTTTGGAACAAACTTTCACAACTGGTATCCTTCATTACATAGTTTCTTTGCCATAATTCTAACTATAATTACAATGATAGTTCTCGCTTGGCTTATAGAAAAACTAGTTTTAAAACATTTAGTTAACCAAGAACCAATAATATTATTTATGGCCACTATCGGATTAGCTTTCGTATTGGAAGGCGTTGGTGACTTAATGTGGGGGTCAGATGTTAAAGTCTTAGATGTCGGAATACCTAGTGGTGGTTCTGAATGGTTGGAAAATACTACAATAGGTTGGGCATCTGAGGGAAGTGAATATTATGGAATGTATATTGATGTGTTAAATGTGTGGGCTACTATAATTGCTGTTATACTTGTTACTGCATTAGCTTTATTTTCACAATATACAAAAACTGGAAGAGCTTTAAGAGCAGTTGCTGACGACCACCAAGCTGCTTTGTCAGTAGGTATTTCACTTAGAAGTATTTGGGTATTAGTTTGGGCAATTTCAGGCTTCATCGCTATGGTTGCAGGCATAATGTGGGGAACAGAATCTGGTGTACAATTTTCACTTTCTTTAATTGCTTTAAAAGCACTACCAGTATTAATATTAGGTGGGTTTACATCTATACCAGGTGCAATCATTGGAGGTCTTTTAATTGGTCTTGGTGAAAAACTAGCTGAAATATACATTGGTGGTTTATTAGACATTGGAGCAATCGAAAACTGGTTTGCTTACTTCATGGCATTAGTATTTTTACTTTTCAGGCCACAGGGTTTATTTGGTGANAAGATTATAGAGAGAGTGTAATGATTTACAAAGAAACAGGACAATTTAAATCTACTTACGAATCAGACCATTCCATTTTTCCTTTGATTCAAGATAAAATAGCTTTCAATATACTTATGTTAGTNGCTTTTTTAGTAGTGCCCTTTTTTATAGACAGCTATTGGGAAAAAGCAATTTTAATTCCTTTTCTAATCTATTCTATGGCAGCAATTGGTTTAAATATTCTTACAGGATATTGTGGCCAGGTTTCATTAGGAACAGGTGGTTTTATGGCNGTTGGTGCCTTTGCCACATACAAAATAATGACATTTTTTCCTGAATTAAATATAATGATAATAGTATTATTATCTGGCGTAATCACAGCCTTTGTTGGAATTCTATTTGGTTTGCCTTCTTTAAGAATTAAAGGATTTTATCTAGCAGTAGCTACATTGGCGTCTCAATTTTTTATAATTTGGTTATTTAATAAAGTACCTTGGTTTTATAATTATTCTGATACTGGACAGATTACAGTTTCAGAAAGAACAATGTTTGGAGTTGCAGTAACTGGTGCAAATGCTCCACCTTACGCAACGTATCTTTTTTGTTTGATATTAGTTGTTGTATTAGGATTTGCTGCAAAAAATATGATTAGAAGTAAAATTGGCAGGTCTTGGATGGCTATTAGAGATATGGACATAGCCGCAGAAATTATTGGCGTTCCNCCTTTAAAGACTAAATTATCAGCTTTTGCAATTAGTTCTTTTTATATAGGTATAGCTGGNTCGCTTTATTTTGCTGTNTACTTAGGTGCCTTAGAAGTTACAGAATCATTTGATATTATGGCAATCTCATTTCCAGTTTTATTTATGATTATAATTGGNGGCTTAGGGTCTATGCTAGGTTCTTTTTTAGGAGCAGCTTTTATAGTTCTTCTTCCAATATTTCTTAAAAATGTAATGGTAGATCTGATTGGACTTTCAGCTGTAACAGCTAAACATTTCGAAATTACNATATGGGGATTATTNATGGTCGTTTTTTTGATTTTAGAACCNCANGGTTTAGCAAGATTGTGGTCAATTGCAAAAGAAAAATTAAGAAAATGGCCTTTCCCATATTAAGTTTTTAAGTTAAGCTTTATATATTAAATCTCAAAAAGGAGGAGAGTATGGGATTAAAAAAAATGATGGTTGGATTTTTAGGTTCAGTCATTGCGATCGGTGGATTTTTAGAAGTCGCAACTGCTGACCTTAAGTTTCCAATGTTAGTTTACCGAACTGGAGCCTACGCACCTAACGGTATTCCAAATGCAGACGGATTTGTTGATTANTACAAAATGATCAATGCAAGAGACGGAGGTATTGGTGGAGAAAAGATAGTTTTTCCAGAATGTGAAACAGGATATAAAACCCAAGTTGGTGTAGAGTGCTATGAAAAGCATAAAGAAAATGCAATGGTTTTTCAGCCAATGTCTACAGGTATTACTTATCAACTAATACCTAAAGCATCTGCTGATGGTGTTACGGTNTACTCCACTGGTTATGGAAGAACTTCTGCTAAAAACGGAAAAGTTTTTAAGTGGATATTTAACGCGCCTGCAACATATTGGGATGGAGCCTCTATTGCTGTAAGACATATTTTAAAACAGAATATGGGTAATATTAAGGGTAAAAAAATTGCACTTGTTTATCATAATTCAGCATATGGAAAAGAACCAATTAGAACTTTACAAGTTTTAGCTAAAAAACATGGCTATAAACTTATGTTGCTTCCAGTAGATCATCCTGGTCAAGAACAAAAAGCGACATGGCTNAAAATTAGAAAACAGAGACCTAATTATGTCCTAATGTGGGGTTGGGGTGTTATGAACCAAGTCGCTATTAAACAGGCCTCTTCAATAAAGTTTCCTATGGAAAATTTTATTGGAATTTGGTGGTCTGGATCTGAAAACGATGTAATGCCTGCTGGCGCTGGCGCACATGGTTATAAAGCCTTAACCTTCAACGCACCTGGTGATGATTACCAAGTTCATAAAGATATTAAAAAATATGTACATGACAAAGGTCAAGCATCTGGTGATGGATCACATTTTGGAACTGTTCTTTATAATAGAGGTTTATTCCAAGCTATGGTTCAAGTAGAAGCTGCCAGGGTAGCTCAGAAAATTCATGGAACATCTAAAATTACACCAGCAATGTATCGTGATGGAATGGAAAATGTTGATCTTAATGCAAAACGAATGGAAGAATTAGGATTTAAAAATTTTGCACCTCCATTTAAAAATACTTGTGAAAATCATGGTGGAAGTGGTTTAGCAGCTGTACAGCAATGGGATGCTAAAGCTAAAAAGTGGAACATGATCACAGAGTATATGTATGGTGATGCTGAAGTAGTTGATAAGTTGATTGCTGAAGATTCTACTAAATATGCTAAGGAGCAAAAGATTGCAATGCGTTGTAATTAAATATTTTAAAAGAGAGTCTTAGGGCTCTCTTTTTTTAAGGATTTTTTATGAATGAACTTTCAAAAATTGATAAAAAAACAGCACAAAATATNTTGGAAGTAAATAATATAGAAGCTGTATATAATCATGTTATTTTAGTATTAAAAGGNGTTAGTTTAAATGTTAAAAAAGGTGGTATAACCACTTTGTTAGGTGGAAACGGAGCTGGAAAAACAACNACTTTAAAATCAATTTCTAATCTTCTTGCCTCAGAAAGAGGCGAAGTTACAAANGGNTCTATAACNTTTAATAACCAAGATGTTCATCAATTAGACCCATCTCAACTTGTAAAAATGGGNGTTATTCAAGTNATGGAAGGAAGACATTGNTTTGAGCATTTAACNGTTGAAGAAAATTTATTAACAGGTGGTTATACTAGAAAAAGTAATAAGGAAGTAAAAAACGATCTTGAAAGGGTTTANGAGTATTTTCCAAGATTAAAAGAAAGAAGAACTTCTCAAGCTGGNTATACTTCNGGTGGNGAACANCAAATGGTNGCAATTGGAAGAGCGTTAATGGCTAACCCTAAAATGATTTTGCTTGATGAACCGTCAATGGGCTTGGCTCCACAGTTAGTAAAACAAATTTTTGAAATCGTTTCTCAAATTAATAAAAAAGAAGGTGTNACNATTCTTTTAGCTGAGCAGAATACAAATATGGCTCTTCAATANGCAGAATACGCTTATATTTTAGAAAATGGTAGAGTTGTAATGGAAGGAACTGCAAAGTCNATGAGAGACAATGAAGATGTGAAAGAATTTTATTTAGGTATTTCTGGAGAAGGGCGTCAGTCATACAGAGATTTTAAACAATATCGTAGAAGAAAACGTTGGCTATAATATAATTATGAGTCCAATATTTTTTGATTCTAAAGAAGTTAGNTCNTCTGATGAAAGAGAAAATGATCATTTAGTAAGCTTAAAAAAACTTATTGAAAAAGCTAAAACTATTTCTCTACATTCTAATCGTTTAAAAAATGAGATTTCTACTTTATCTGATTTACAAAAAATTGATGTTTTTCGCAAAAGTGATTTAATTGAAATACAAAAGAAAAACTTACCTTTTGGTAATTTAAATTTTACAGAACTTTCAGAATTTTCTCATATTTATAGATCACCTGGTCCGATATATGACTTAGATGGTTATGGCAACAATTGGTGGCGCTTCGCAAGAGCTTTAAATGCAGCAGGATTTAATAATAAAGACATAATTCAAAATTGTTTTTCTTATCACTTCACACCAGCTGGTATGATGTTTGATGAGGCTGCAAAAATTCTTAAATGTACAGTCTTTCCAGCAGGTGGAGAAAACTCAGATATGCAAGCNGAAATAATGTCTGAAATAAATNCTACAGCATACGTTGGGATACCAGACTTTTTAAAAATTGTAATAGAAAAAGCAGAAAAAAATAAACTCCCAATAAATAATTTAAAAAAAGCTTTATTTTCTGGAGGACCTTTGTTTCCACAGGTCGCTGATTTTTTTAAAAGTAAAAATATAAAATTTTATCAATGCTACGGAACTGCAGATTTAGGGCTTATCGCATATGAAGCTGATGTTGATGATGGAATGATTATAGACGAAGATATTATTTTAGAAATTGTAAAGCCAGGTACAAACGATAGAGTTCCAGATGGTGAAGTAGGAGAGGTCGTAGTTACAGTTCTAAATAATTACGAATTACCTATAGTACGTTTTGCAACTGGAGATCTGTCAACAATTATAGAAGGTCAAAGTAAAACAGGTAGAACTAATAAAAGAATCAAAGGGTGGTTAGGTAGAGCAGATCAAACAACAAAAGTAAAAGGTATGTTTGTACAACCATCTCAAATTGCAAAAATAATTGATGAGTTGTTCGATGATAAACCAAAAGCAAAATTGATTGTAAGTAGAGAGGATAACCGTGATATTTTAACACTTCAAATAGAACATTTAGTTAATTCAAATGAAAAAGATAATTTAAATAAAAAAGTTGTTGATGAAATGAAAAAAATTCTTAATTTGAATGGTGAGGTTGAGTTCGTCAATCTAGGCGCTATACCCAACGATGGTAAAGTAATTGATGATATAAGAGATTTTGGAGATTAAAATGAAAATTAATAAAGTAAATGCAGTTGTTACAGGTGGTGGAAGTGGTCTTGGTGAAGGGACTGCTAAATATCTAAAAGATAAAGGAGCAAATGTATTTCTAATTGATGTTAATGAAGAAAACCTAAAAAAAATTTCTTCAGAGTTAGACGCTGAATATTTTGTTGGAGATGTTTCTGATCCAGATTTGATGTCTGAAGCAATTGGAAATTTGGATAATATCAATTGCTTAGTAAATTGTGCAGGTATTGCTGTTGGATCTAAGGTAGTATCAAGTAGAGGAACACATGATCTCGGACTTTTTGAAAAGGTTCTAAAAATAAATCTATTGGGAAGTTTTAACTTAATTCGATTATGTGCAGATAAGATGCAGCATAATACACCTGACGAGGATGGTGAGAGAGGTGTCATTATAAATACTGCGTCAGTAGCAGCTTTTGATGGACAAATTGGACAAGCCGCTTACTCAGCTTCAAAAGGTGGTATCGCAGGCATGACACTTCCAATTGCAAGAGAATTGGCAACCCATGGTATTAGAGTTAATACAATAGCACCAGGATTGTTTGGAACACCTATGTTAACTGGAATGCCTGACGAGGTTCAAAAAAGTTTGATTGCAACTACACTCTTTCCAAGAAGATTAGGTACATCTTATGAATATGCACTTTTAGTTGAGAGTATAGTTACAAATGTAATGTTAAATGGAGAAACAATTCGACTTGACGGATCAGTTAGATTAGCTCCTAGATAAAAATGCAAAAATCAAAAATGTTTTTTGAGGATTTTGAAGTTGGTTTAGTTATAAAAACTGGATCGAAAAAAATTACAAAAAAAGAAATTATTAGTTTCGCAAAAAACTATGACCCTCAAGATTTTCATATTGATGAAAATAAAGCAAAAAAAGGTCCTTTCGGGACACTTGTCTCAAGTGGTTTTATGACGTTAGGCATATCATTTACACAGTTCTTTGAAACTGGTGTTGTTAAAGATACTGGTATGGGTGCTTGGGGTATAGATGAATTAAGATGGACTTTTCCAGTTTATCCAAATGATGAACTTAAATCAGAAGTAAAAGTTATAGAAAAAAAATTATCTTCTAAAAATCCTAACAAAGGGACTGTTAGAACTCTTCATACTGTTACCAATCAAAATGACAAAGTTGTAATGACTTGGATCGCAAACTTTCTAATTAAAACTAAAAATTAAACTAACAATTTTCAATTATGACTGCTATCCCTTGACCACCACCTATGCACATTGTGGCTAAACCATATTTACCATTTCTTCTTTTGAGTTCATGAACAAGTTTTGTCATTATAATTGAACCAGTCGCTCCTACAGGATGTCCTAAAGCAATTGCACCACCATTAACATTTACTTTAGCTTCATCTAATCCTAACTCTTTATTAACAGCACATGCTTGAGCAGCAAATGCCTCATTTGATTCGACTAAATCTAAATCTTCAATAGATAGTCCTGCTTTTTTTAATGCCATCTTAGAAGCTGGAATTGGTCCCAAACCCATCTCATCAGGCTCTACTCCTCCAAAACCATAGGAAATTATTTTAGCCATTGGTTTACCCTTCTTTGCTTGCTTTTCATTGGCTAAAACCAGTGCTGATGCACCGTCATTTATACCAGATGCGTTACCAGCAGTTACAGACCCATCATTTTTAAAGACTGTTTTTAAATTTGATAAAGATTCTATTGTTGTATCATATTTTGGATGTTCATCTGTATCAAAAATATTAATACCTTTTCTAGATTTAATTTCTATGGGAGTAATTTGCTCTTTAAACAAACCTTTTTCTATAGCCTCTTTTGCACGTGTTTGACTATTTAATGCAAACTCATCCTGTTTTGATCGATCAATTTGATATCTTTCTGAAATATTTTCAGCCGTTATACCCATATGACCATGTCCAAACGGATCATGTAGAGCTCCCAACATCATATCAAAAACTTTGCTATCTCCCATTCTATTTCCCCAACGAAACCCTTTCACAACATGCGTTCCGCTTGACATTACTTCAACACCTCCAGCCAATGCAATTTCTGTGTCGCCTAGCAATATAAGTTGTGAAGCACTAACTATAGCTTGTAATCCAGAACCACATAATCGATTTACTGTAAGAGCACAAGAATCTTTATTTAAACCTGAATTCAAAGCTATAACTCTACTAACATACATGTCTCTTGGTTCAGTATGGATTACATTGCCAAAAACGGCATGACCAATTTCTTCTGGTGATATATTTGATCTTTTGATACTTTCTTTGGCTACAATTGCACCTAAATCTACAGGGTCAAAATCTTTTAAAGAACCTCCAAATGCACCTACAGGTGATCTGGTAGCAGACATAATATAAACTTCATTCATAAACTTCTCCATACAATAATTTTAAATTTTTAAATCTTTTTCATGTAATGGCTCAAAAAAGTGATTTACCCAAATCTCATCAACCTTATCAAGGTTACTAGGCTTCCATTGAGGGTTCCTATCTTTATCAACAAGCATAGCTCTTACTCCTTCATAGAAGTCACCTGATGCCTGACACCTTTGTACCATTCTATATTCCATTATAAGAGCGTCTCTGAGACTCATTTCTGTTGCCATATGAATTTGTTTAAAAGTTATTTTTAAAGATGTTGGAGATTTTCCTTTTAATTCGTGTTCTGTATTTTTTGAAAACTCGCTTCCATTTTGACTAAGTGAATATGTTTTATTTAAAATTTCTTCAATATTTTCTTGTTCAAATATTTCTTTAATTTCAACCTGGTTTTTTTCAATAATACTTTCTCCACTTACTTGACCACTAAATTTATCAATTAAATTTGTAATTTGTTGATGATCTTTAGAAGGATTTTTAAAAATTTCATTTTTTAAATTTTGTATATTTTTCGATTCAATATAATAATTTGATAGTCCTGTTTTCATCAAATCTATTGATTTTAATCTTGCACCAGTTAACGCTAACCACAAACCTATAGTTATAGGTAGTTGGGCTAATAACCACCCTCCACCTACATCGGGGAAAAGACCAATAGTAGTCTCTGGCATTGCAAACATAGTTCTTTCAGTACAAACAATATGACTTCCATGCATTGAAACACCAACACCACCTCCCATGGTCACGCCATCAATTAGAGCTATGTAAGGTTTTGTAAAATTATTAATTTTATAATTTAAAAGATATTCATCATAAAAAAATTTCTCTGAAAGCTCTGTTGGTGGACCACCCTCATCAAGAACTTGTTTTCTTAATGAAACTACATCTCCACCTGCACAAAAAGCTTTTTCACCAGCACCTTCAATTATTACACATTTAATATCATCATCACTTTCGCATTTGTCTAAAAAGTCATTCATTTTTTGAACAATATTATACGTTAAAGCGTTTAACCTTTCTGGTCTGTTTAAAGTAATAATACCTACCCCGTCTTCAGATTTTAATATTATTTCTTCATTCATATTATTCCCTTTAAACATCTAAAATTTTTCTTGAGATAATTAATCTCATTATTTCATTTGTTCCTTCTAAAATTTGATGAACCCGCAAATCCCTCAGCACTCTCTCTAGAGGAAAATCTTTTAAATATCCATAACCACCATGAAGTTGCAAAGCTTGATTACAAATATCAAAACAAGCATCTGTTGCAAATCTCTTGGCCATTGCACAGTATTTTGTAGCATCACTGTCTTTATTGTCTATACTTGTTGCAGCTTTATAAACCATTAATCTAGAAGCCTCTAAATCAGTAGACATATCAGCTAATTTAAATTGACTTACCTGAAACTCATTTATTTTTTTACCAAACTGCTTCCTCTCTGATGTATATTGAATTGTATTCTCAAGCGCAAAAGTTGCACCTCCAATAGAACAAGCTGCAATGTTAACTCTACCACCATCCAGACCTTTCATTGCTAACTTAAATCCGTCACCTTCATTTCCTACTAAATTTTCAATTGGCACTTCACAATTATCAAAATTAACTGTTGAAGTATGTTGACTATTCCAGCCTAATTTCTTTTCATTTTTACCAAATGACAAGCCAGGAGTATCTTTTTCAATTAATATACATGAAATACCTTTCGGACCATCTTCNCCAGTTCTGCACATTACAGCATAGACATCACTTGTTGGCCCACCGGAAATAAAACTTTTTGATCCATTGAGAACATAATGACTATTACCTTTTCGCTTAGCAGTAGTTTTTAATGCTGATGCATCTGAACCTGAGCTTGATTCAGTTAAACAGTAACTTGAAAATAAATTCATGGAGCATAATTGTGGAATAAATTTTTCTTTTAATTCATTTGATCCTTCGCTATCAATCATCCAAGCAACCATATTATGAATTGATAAATATGCAGCTGTTGAAACACATCCTCTTGAAAGTTGTTCAAAAACTAAAGCAGCTGACAATCTATCTAAGCCTGACCCTCCAAACTTTTCACTCACGTAAATACCTGCCAAACCTAGATCAGCTGATTTTTTTAAAACATCAGTTGGAAAAATCTCTTTTTGATCCCATTCAGATGCAAAAGGCATCAATTCGGTTTCAGAAAATGAAGCTGCCATCTCCTGTATATTTTTATAATCTTCAGATAAATTAAATTCCATAAATCATCTCATGAGTAATTTATACCTCATTCAAAATTAATTCGGAAGCTTTTTCAGCAATCATTAAAGTTGGAGAATTTGTATTACCAGAAGTTATTGAAGGCATTATTGATGCGTCAACCACCCTTAATTTTTCTATACCATTTACTTTTAGATTTGGCTTAGTTACAGAATCATCTCTTACCCCCATTGCACAAGTTCCAACTGGATGAAAAATTGTTGTTCCGATATCACCTGCCACTCTTTCTAAATCTTTATCAGTCTGATAATTTATACCAGGTGCATACTCCTCTGGATTATATTTTTTCATTGATGGTTGTGAAATAATTTTTCTTGCTAATTTAATAGAATCAGCTGCAACTTTTTTATCAGTTGCATGTGATAAATAGTTAGGATTAATTTCTGGCTGCACTTTTAAATCTTTCGATTTAATGTGAACTGAACCTCTACTTAAAGGATTTAAATTACAAACGCTTGCTGTTAGGCCAGGAAAATTATGAAGTGGGTCTCCAAATTTATCTAAAGAAAGAGGTTGAACATGAAACTGGACATTAGGCATTTCATATGAAGAATCTGACATTGCAAAAACACCTAATTGACTTGGAGCCATTGACATGGGACCTTTTCTTTTAAAAAGATATTCCATTCCAATTTTCATTTTGCCAAAAACTGAATTTATTTCTTGATTTAATGTTTTTGCGTTTTGTAGTTTATATATTACTCTAAGTTGCAAATGGTCTTGTAAATTTTCTCCAACATTTTTTGAATCGATTATAGGTTTAATGCCTAATTTTATCAAAAGTTTAGGATTTCCAATCCCAGAAAGTTCAAGGATTTTTGGTGACCCAACTGATCCAGCAGATAATATAACTTCTTTGTTACATGAGACTTGAAGCTCAGTTCCATTTGTTTTAATTTTTAAACCTGTAACAATCTTGTTCTTAATAATTAAACTTTCAACTTCACAATTTTTAAATATCTTTAAATTTTTTCTTTGTTGAATTGGTTTTAAGAAAGCTTTGACTGTATTTAATCTAAACCCATTTTTTTGATTAACTTTAAAGTAAGAAACACCAAAATTATTACCATTATTAAAATCTTTTATTTTTGGAATACCTGCTTCTACAGTAGCATTTTGGAAATCATCTAATACATCCCAATGTAATCTTTGTTCATCAACACGCCATTCTCCTCCTTGACCGTGATACTCATCTGTTCCAGAAAAATTATCTTCAGTTTTTACAAAATATGGTAGAACATCGTCCCAACTCCAACCAATATTGCCTAATTGTCTCCAATGATCGTAGTCTTTGGATTGTCCTCGCATGTATATCATGCCATTAATAGATGAACAACCACCCATCACTTTTCCTCTTGGGTAGTTAAGGTGTCTACCATTTAAACCTGGTTGAGAAGAAGTTTTATATAACCAATCAGTTCTTTTATTGCCCATACAATATAGATATCCAACTGGAATATGAATCCAATGATAATTATCACTTCCACCTGCTTCAATAAGAGCTACATTTAAGTTTTTGTTAGCAGATAACCTATTGGCTAACAAACAACCTGCAGTCCCAGCACCTACTATAATTATATCAAAAACTTGTTTATCCATTGTATTGAGTATAAGTTAGATATTAAAATTTTGAACAAAAAATTTTTATTAAATTAAATAAGGGGAAAATATGAATGATGATAAATTTAGTGATCTAAAAATTGCGAATATTTTATCCTCAGTAAAAACGATTGCAGTAGTTGGAGCCAGTAATAATTGGAAAAGACCATCTAATTTTGTAATGAAATATTTACAAAGGAAAGGTTATAAAATAATACCTGTAAATCCTAAGGAAGCTGGAAAAGAAATTCATAATGAATTATGTTATGCATCATTAAAAGACATCCCTATTAATATTGATATGGTTGATGTTTTTCGAAAAAGTGATGAATGTTTAGAATTAGCTAAAGATACAATTAAAATTAAAGCAAAAGTTTTTTGGATGCAAATCGGTATCTTTAACTCAGAAGCTAATGATTTAGTTTTGAAAAATAATTTAGATTGTATTTATAATAGATGCCCTAAAATTGAACATTCAAGAATATTTGGTGAGTTAGGAAGTGGAGGATTTTATTCTAAATTGATTTCATCCAAAAAAAATAAATTAACAAACAATAATGACAATTCAGGAAATTTTTTTAAATCAAATAATATAGAAACTTTAAGTATACACGCTGGAACGTCACCAGATCCAATTACAGGTGCAAGAAGTTTCCCAATTTATCAATCAACAGCCTTTGCCTTCGATGACAGTGAACATGCAGCATCTTTATACAATTTGCAGGAAAATGGTAATATTTATGGACGTTTATCTAATCCAACAACTGCAGCTTTAGAGCAAAAAATTGCAGCATTAGATAATGCTGTTGGGTCTTGCTGCGTTTCATCTGGCCATGCAGCTCAACTTATTGCTTTATATCCTTTACTAAGTCCAGGCAAAAAAATAGTTGCTAGTTCAAAACTTTATGGTGGTTCAATAACACAATTCACTAAAAGTTTTAAATCATTTGGATGGGAAACCGATCTTGTTGATATAACAAATTATGATGAGATAAAACAAGCCATCAAAGCAAAGAATGTTAGAGCACTATTTGCAGAAAGCTTATCTAACCCAGAGGGAGTTGTTTCCGACATAGAGAAATTATCAGAATTGGCCCATAATGAGGGAATACCTCTATTAATAGATAATACAATGGCTACACAAGCTATCTGTCAGCCAGCAAATTATGGTGCTGACATAATTATATATTCTACAACTAAATTTTTATCTGGTCATGGAAATGCTATGGGAGGTTGTGTAGTAGATGCAGGTAAATTTGACTGGAATAATGGTAGAGAATTTGAAAAATTAACTGAACCTGATACTTCATATCATGGAATTAAATTTTTTGAAACATTTGGCAACTTAGCATATATCAATTTTTGCCATGCTAGTGCTTTAAGAGACTTAGGTACTACTATGTCACCATTTAATGCTTATTTAACTCTGACAGGAATTGAAACATTAAACTTAAGAATGCAAAAACATATGTCAAACGCGGATGAAGTTGCAAATTTCCTGATAAAACATGATAAAGTAGATTCTGTATCTTGGAGTGGCTTTCAAAAAAATAAATCATATCAATTAGCAAAAAAGTATTTTAAGTTTGGTTTTGGATCTGTCTTTACAATCTCAGTTAAAGCTGGGTTTGATGGAGCTAAAAAAATTGTTGAAAACTGTAATTTATTTTCACATTTAGCAAATGTTGGTGATACAAAATCTTTAATAATACACCCCGCTTCAACAACGCACAGACAATTGAACCCTAAAGAGAGGGAAATATCTGGTGCGGGGGATAACGTCATTAGATTATCAATTGGATTAGAACACAGTGATGATATTATCAATGATTTAAAAGTATCTTTGGATAATCTCTAATTTTCCCATTTGGGTTCTCTTTTTTCTAGAAACGCTTCTATGCCCTCCTTAGCATCTTTTTTTAACATATTTTGAGCCATAACTTCAGATGTATATTTATAAGCTTTTTCTATTGGCAATTCGGCTTGTTTATAAAATGCTTCTTTCCCAATTCTAACAGTTGAAGTTGGTTTAGATGCAATTAATTTTGCAAAGTTTAATACTGTTATCTCTAATTCGTTTAAAGGAACTTTTTTATTAATTAACCCAAAACTAACAGCATCCTCAGCATTCATACTTTCACCAGTTAACAACATTTCCATTGTTTTTTTTCGACCTAGAGATCTAGAAACCGCAACCATTGGTGTAGAACAAAATAAACCTATATTTACGCCAGGAGTTATAAAAACTGCTTCATTAGATGCTATAGCAAGATCACATGTTGCAACTAATTGACATCCTGCCGCAGCTGCGACACCAGGTATTTGAGCTATTACCGGTTGAGGTGATTTCATTATTTTTAACATTAGATCTGAACACTCATTAAAAAGTTCGGTAAAAAATTCTTTATTATTTTTATTTTGTTTAAGCTCTTGTAAATCATGCCCTGCCGAGAAACCAGGACCATTTGATGAGATTATGATTGCTTTCACATTTGAATCATTTGATAAATCATTAAATTCACTATTTAGATGTCTTAACACATTTAGAGATAATGGGTTGTATTTTTTACCATTAGTCAGCGTTATTTTAGCAATATTATTTGTAATTTTTTTTGTTTCTATAAATTCCATATTAAAAAAATAAAATTGTTAGATGCTTATTTATACATTTAAGATAATCTAAATTAATGAATAAGACAAATAATGTTGCTATTTTAATTCTTACTGGTATTGCAGCACTTACAATTGCTGTTGGAATAGGGAGATTTTCTTATACTCCTATTTTACCTTATATGATTTCTGAATTAAATTTAACCACAACAGAAGCAGGCTTAATAGCTTCTTCAAATTATTTAGGTTATTTATTGGGTTCGTTAATTCCTATTTTCCCGCAATTTCCAAAAAATATCCGATCAATATTTATTTACTCAATCTTTATCTCTATCATATCTCTTTTTGCTATGGGCCTAACAAATACTTTTGAGGTATTTATACTCATACGCTTCATACATGGAATTTTTAGCGCGTTTGTATTAATATTAGGAACATCTCTAATAGTTTCACATGTTCAAAAAAAAGGTAAAATATTTTTAGGAACTGCTCATTTTTCTGGAGTTGGACTGGGCATGGCACTGTCAGCTATTGTCGTATCTTATCTAGGTTTTTTAAATTTTACATGGGATGAACTGTGGTTTTCAATTGGTATTTTAGCTATAATGCTGTCATTTCAAATTATTAAATTTACACCAATTCAAAAAGCAGAAGTTAAATATAATTTAAAATCCAAAAATAAAACAAGTTTAGGATTTTCTCTAATTACTATTAGTTATGGATTATATGGGTTTGGGTATGTTGCATTTGGCACCTTTATATCAACAATGTCAAGATTGACACCAGGNTTAGAAAAAACTGAGCCCTACGTATGGTTTGTAGTAGGAGTTACAGGAATACCTTCGGTATTTTTTTGGAATTGGTTTGGTAGTAAAATTGGAAATGATATTGGACTTTTTTTAGCGAATTTAATATTGGGATTAGGAGTTTTATTTTCTGTATTAATTAATAATGAATTTGGAATTTTTATTTCCTGTATATTATTTGGTTTATCATTTGTACCTATAACTTCAATGTGTCTTTTAGAGGGTCAGGAAAGGTTCTCTGGATCATTTATAGTTTCGACTGCAATATTGACATTCTCTTTCAGTATTGGACAAATGATAGGACCTTATCTTAGTGGACTTTTAACTGATTATTATAATTCATTCTTTTTTTCAATGATAATTTCTGGCATTGTTCTAATTTTTGGATCTTTGCTAATGATAAACCCTAAGAGGTTTTTAAATATATAATTTTAAAAATTGTTCACCCATTTTTGATACAGGCTCTGTTAATAATCCAACTTGGTTTGCGTCTTTTCCTGCATTGTTGCCGTCTTTAGATCTTTTAAATACACCTTGTAAAATTCCAGCAAATCTAAAGCAGTTAAAGGCTAAAAGAAAATTCCAGCTCTTCCCGATATCATATCCTAATGCATCAGCATAAAGTTGTAACAACTCTTTTTCCTTTGGTATTCCTTCTGTAATACTATTATCTCTAATTTGACCTAAACCTGGAATTAGCCAATCTGTTTCAAATCTAAGCATTAAGCACCAATATGACAAATCTATAAAAGGTGGTGCCAATGTTGATAATTCCCAATCTAATAAAGATGCTATATCTAAATTCTTTGAAAAAATCATATTATCTATTCTAAAATCGCCATGGGTTAAAACAGGATTAAATTTCTCATATATATCTGGAATATTTGATCCTAAATTCTCAATTAAAAACTCCATAGCTTCTATTTTTTGTGTTTCAGATGCTCTATATTGTTTTATCCATAGATCAATTTGTCGAAATAAATAATCTGATTTTTTACCATAATCCTCTAAATTATATTTTTTCAGGTCTAACTTAGCTAAATTTACTAGTACTTCTGATTTTTTTTTGTAAATTTTATTTTTCTCATCTTTACTATAATTTTCCAAGATTGGTTTTTTTTCTTTTATACCATCAATAAAATCCATCAAAAAAAACTCGGAACCAATTATCTTATTTTCATCACANTAAATAATCATATTTGGAACCGGTATTTTAGTTTCTCTAAGAGCACTCATTACTCTATATTCTCTATCTATTCTATGAGCTCCTCTTAATAAATTACCCATAGGCTTTGATCTAAGTACTATTTTTTTATTATCACAATGTAATAAATAAGTTGGATTTGATTGGCCTACATCAAATTTTTCTATTTTATTTAAATTACCTAGACGAGGTAATTTTTTTTCTAACCATATTTTTAAATTATTATTATTTTTTATCATTAATTTCATATATATATTTAAATTATGGATATTAAAACAATTTTAATTACAGGTGCATCTAAAGGTATTGGAGCTTCTTTTTCAAACTTTCTTGCAAGTGAAGGTTATAGGATCATTGGCATTGCAAGAAACAAAGATCAATTAATTAAAACATTTAATTCTCTACCGAACCAAAATTTAAATCATGATATTTTACCAATTGATATTACCGATTTTAATCTTGTTAAGGAAAAGTTATCTCATATAAATTTATATTGCTTAATCAATAATGCAGGCATTGCTCAATCTAATCTTCTCCATGAAGCATCACTAGATGAGATTAATCAAATTATGAATATTAATCTAATTTCTGCGCTAAATATTAGTAATACAATTATACCGAAAATGATTCTAAATAAAATTGGTCGTATAATTAACATTTCCTCTATTCTTGGTTTAAATCCCTTAAAGTTTGTTGGCGCTTATTCAATGTCAAAAGCCGCTTTAATCCAAATGACTAAATCTCAATCGATTGAATTAGCCAAATATAACATACTTGTAAATGCAATTTGCCCTGGATATATCATTACTGATTTAAACAGATCTTTTTTGGAAAGTGAAAAATCTTCTAAATTAAAATCTAAAATACCTTTAGATAGATTTGCATCTTGTGATGAATTATTACCTTCTCTAAAAATGCTTGTAGATCTTAATAATAGTTATATGACTGGTTCTATCATCACAATAGATGGTGGCATGAATTCTACACTTTAAAAAAATACTCCTTCAAACTTTGTACTTGATCATCAACTTTTCCAGGAAGTAATTCATCGATATTTTTTTTTCTATTTACCCATACTGTTTGAAAACCAAAATTTGATGCTCCATGAATATCCCAACAATTGCTTGAAAAAAAAATACAATTTTTTTTATTTATATTAAATTTATCTATTACTAAGTTATAAACATCTCTGTGAGGCTTAAATTTTTTACATTCATCTACTGATATTACTTCACTAATTAATTCATCAAACTTTGAATTTTTAACTGCTGAATTTAACATATCATAACTACCATTAGATAATATTGCTGTTTTAATTTTATTTTTTTTTATCTTTTTTAAAACTTCTTCAACTTCTTCAAAAGCACCTATTTTAAAATAGAGATCAAGTAATTCATTTTTTATTTTGACTGAGTTCATTGACAATGAATTCATGGCATATTCAAGACTATCCTTGGTGATTTTCCAGAATGAATCATATTCATTCATTGAGTTATGTAACCAACTATATTCTAATTGTTTTTGTCTCCATATACTTGATAGTTTCTCCCAATTATCACCTAATTGGATTGCCATTTCTTTACATGCATGATCTACATCAAATAATGTTCCATAAGCATCAAATACATAAATTTTTTCATTCTCCATACACATCTCCTAAATATTCATAATAGCTTTTTTTACTGTTGTTTAATTTTTTCCATGCNTCAAAATTTTTATTTAATATTAGTCTTTCTGCAAAATGCCTTGATATTTTATTGTTCCTGTCTTTTATTCCTTTTATTAAATATTTTTTATATGCGAGTTTAATTTTATGTTTAAATCCCCTTTTCATAGTCAAACTNTTTTTTCTTAGATTTAATTTATAATAAGCTTTTTTAATAATTTTAATTTTTTTTTCTGATAAATGTTCTGTTAGATTATAGATGTCTTGACTTGGAAAGTGTTTATATTCCTTAAATTGACTTCTCTGCATAAAGGGATGAAAACTACATGGATATTTTATTAGTTCTTTAATATCCATATATTTTTTTTTACTTGTATATTCAGTTATTAATTTATCTTTATTGAAAATTTTTGTTACTGATATTAACAACTTTTCTCTTTTTATTTCCTGTAACATTTCGCATACATAATTCTCTGAATATTCGTCATCAGCATCTAAAAAACATATATATTTTCCTGTTGATTTTTTAAATCCTATATTTCTTGCATTCCCTGGACCGCTTCCAATTCTCTTTGTACTTACACTTTTAGTATTTATTATTTCATTATTTAATATACTTCTATACTTCTCATAATTTTTATTATCATCAATCGACAGAATTAATTCTATTTTTGGTATCTTATTTTTGAACTTTTGATTATTTATTGATTCTAAAGTTTTTTTAATTGTATATTTCGCCTTATAAACTGGTATTATAATAGATACATCAAACATTTTATGATTAATTTAAAACTAAAACCTGATTTAGTACAATCCTTAGATAGATTAAATTTTTATTCTTTTTCACTTTTATCTAATGAAAATCTTAATAATGATGAGAAATTATCTCTTTTTTCTAAAGCTAATACATTTATTACTTCTTTATTGAACAACTCTAAAATCAATTTTACAGAAAACAAATCAGCACTTCACTTTGTCCCAAGATTTTATAGTGACCGTGATATGTCATCTAAATATCCAAACATTTTTAGTGATTTAGACACTATGTTTAAAACTGCTAATTATATAAATTCTTCTAAGTATTCAAATATAACTGATATAATTCATCTTGGCTCTGGTGGATCTAACCTTGGTCCTAAACTAATTTATAATTCTTTTTCACATTTATCAAATGGCCCTAATGTTCATTTTATCTCTAATTTAGACCCTTTATCTTTAAATAAAAAGATATTGAAATTAAACCCCACTAACACACTTATTATTTGTGTTTCGAAGTCTTTTAGTACTTATGAAACTCAAGAAAATTTAAAAAAAATAAGGGCTTGGTTTCTAAAGTCTAGATCTGAAGAATTATTTTATAATAATTTATTTTTTATTACCTCTTTTCCTGAAAAGGCAATTAAATATGGTTTATCCTCNTCAAATATTATTAAATTAGACACATCAATTGGTGGTCGTTTTTCTATATGGTCTTCTTCAAACTTAGTTAGTGCTATTATATTCGGTAAAGAATTTTTTACCAATTTTCTTAGTGGAGGTAAAAGTATTGATGACCTTGTAGTTAATAATTTAGAAAAATCTCTACCCTATATTTTAGCTCTTAAAAGCTTTTATTTTCGTAAATACCATTCTATTTACAATCATATTGTAATTCCATATTCGGACCAACTTTCTTTACTACCCTCTTATTTGCAGCAACTTGTTATGGAAAGTAACGGAAAATCTGTTAATTCTTTTAATGAAAATATTTCAAATTCACCTTGTTCATTTATTTTTGGTGAAGTTGGTACAGATGCACAGCACAGTTTTTTTCAAGCCTTACACCAGTCAACTTTATCTTTTACTGGAGATTTAATTTGTTTTTCTAACAACTTAAATTCTGAATTTTGTATTTTTGATGATTATGACAAAAATAATTCAAAAGATTTACAAAATTTTGCTATATCCCAGTATCTTGCCTTTAAAAATGGATCTGATAAAACTATTGAAAGTGTTCACAAACANGTNAAAGGAAACAAGCCTGTTGACCTTTTTATTTTTAATAAGTTAAACGAATATACACTTGGACAATTGCTTTGCATTTATGAATATAAAACTCTTTTTGAAGCTTCTTTTTCTGATATAAATCCTTTTGATCAATATGGTGTTGAGTTAGGAAAGCAAATATTTAAAAATCTTTAACAAATTATTTAGGATATTTCCTAAATATTTCACTCAAAATTATGCCATTTGCGACTGATAGATTTAAACTTTCATTATTTTTGGTTTTAATAAAAATAAGTTTATTGCAAAGGCTTTTTATTTCTTCACTTATTCCATTTTTTTCATTGCCTAAAACTAAACATAAAGGAAATTTCCAATTCTCATTTAAATAATTGTTTTCACTTCTCAGATCAGTTCCATATAATTTGATTGAATTTTTATTAACCCAATTTTTAAAATTTATAAAATTCGTATTAATTATTTTAAGATTAAATAATGATGCCATACTAGATCTAACAGCTTCCTTTTTAAATTGNTTAACTGTATCTCCTACTAAGATAAGATTATTAATTCCAAAAGCGTTTATTGTTCTTAAAATATTTCCCAAATTCCCAGGATCTGCTATACCTTCAATAGCAACATGCACATCATTAACATTTAAATCACTAAATAAAAATTTCTTTTTTTTTACCTTAAATATAATATTTTGTGCGTTATTATTATTAGATAATTTTGATAGTATTTTCTTGTCTACACTAATAACTTTAACATTTTTTAATATACAATCATTAATAATTTTAGTTATTTCTGTGCTGAAACTGATTTTAGAATTTATTACTAATGTTTGTATTTCCCATTTATTTTCAAATGCTGATTTTAAAAAAAAATTACCTTCGCAAATAAATGATTTTATTTCCTTTTGATTATTACTACGTATTATTTTAGTTAAATCTTTAATGATAGGGTTCTGTAAACTTGTAATATTTAGGATTTTTCCTAACAAATTATTACCTCAATTACTTATTTTTTTTAGCTTCTAATTTTATTCTATCTATCATTGAAGATAGTCCATTTTTTCTAGTTACAGATAAGTGTTGATCTAAACCAATTGTTTTTAAAAAATCAAGATCTGTAGTCAATATATCTGATGGACTTTTATTATTAAAAACTTTTAATATTAACGCTATTAAACCTTTAACAATAAAAGCATCGCTATTTGCTTTAAATGAAAGAGTTTTATCTTTATTTAATTTAGAAACAAAATAAACCGTGGATTGACATCCCTTTAATCTATAATTGTCATTCATATACATATCATCTAGTTCAGGGAGAGATTTACCCATGTCAATTATCATTTGATATTTATCTTCCCAAGATTCCAAAAATTCAAAATCCTTGATTATTTCATCTACTTCACTCAAAATCAGACCTCTAATTGTTAATAACTATTATGAAGTAATTATGTTAATTTAAAAATCAATAACTTCATATTAATTAAAGATGTTGAATAATTTTGATTGATTTTAGAAAAAAAAACATTTTTGAATTAAATGTTCAAAAGACTTTTTTGTTTTTACTAGCAATATTTATAATCAAAATTATATCGATTTTAAATTCTCCTCTAAGTCTTTCAGTTGATGAAGCACAATATTGGGATTGGTCAAATAATTTAGATCTTGGGTATTTTTCTAAACCACCTTTCATAGCTTGGTTAATAGCTTCTACAACTTATTTTTTTGGAATTGCAGAATGGTCTATTAGGCTTTCAGCCCCAATCTTTCATTTCTTTATAGCAGTTATAATCTGGTTTATTTCCAAAAATGTTTATAATGTTAAAGTTGCAAACTTTATTACGTTAATATGGGCAACATTGCCTTTAACTAATTTTGGAAGCCTTATAATATCAACTGATACACCTTTATTACTATTTTGGTGTATGAGTTTATTTACTCTTCTTAAAACACTAGAAAGTAATAAAATTATTTGGCCAATTTTACTTGGAATGTCAATTGGGTTAGCGTTCTTAACAAAATATGCCGCTTTATATTTTGTTATAATTTTAATTTGTTTAATAATCTTCAATCAAAGATTTAAAAAAAATGTATTTAAATTTGTTCTAACAATTTGTATTTTTTTACTTGTATGTGCTCCAAATCTCTATTGGAATTATGTTAATGATCTCTCTACATTTAGTCACACAGCATACAATGCTAATTTAGAAACAATCTCTTTAAACTATTTTGAACCTATAAAATTTATGGGTTCACAATTAGTAATTTGTGGTCCATTCATTTTAATCGCCTATCTATTCAAGATAACAAAAATCAAGTCCTATAGTAAAAATGAGTTTTTATTAATTTGTTTTTCATTACCCATTTTAATTTTAATTATAATNCAAGCTTTTCTNAAAACNTCTAACGCTAANTGGGCTGCAACAGCATTTCCTGGGATAATAATTTTGATNGGNAGTTTTATNTATAACCAAAAAAATAAAATAATTTTAGNAGGAATTAAATTAAATTTACTTATAAATATTGGAATATTCGCTCTTTTAATAAAAATATTTATTACTGGGAACTTNAATCCTATTGATTTAAAAAGTGATCCATTAAGAAAGTTAAAAGGCTATTCTGAGCAAAGTAAAACAATTAAATTATATTTAGATTCTGAAAAACCAAGTGCTTTAATTTTTTCTAGAAGAAATGATATAACAAAATTTTCTTATCAACTTAAACTTTTTGAAAATAAAGAAATTAAGAGATATTATTTAACCTTAAGAAAAAAGCCAATAAATCATTACGAATATAATTATAACTTTAAAGATCATTCACTAAAAAAGAATGACGTTGTCCTAATAATAAGTAGTTTAGATGGTATAGATAAAAAATATATAAAATACTTTGATAAATTTGAAACTATAGGAAAAACAATTTTCAAAGAAACAGAAAATTCTGTAAGAAGTTATTATATTATTAGAGCAAACATGAAGTAATTAGTCTTTATTTAATTTACTATAATTTTCAAAAATATTTAAAGTTTCTGCGCTGACGTGATGCTCAATACCTTCAGCATCCATTTTGGCGGTTTCAATGTCAACACCGATAGAGATAAGAAAGTTGTACACAATATCATGTCTCTTTTTACAATACTTAGCAAGTGCTTTACCTTTTTCTGTTAAAAAAATCGACCTNTAAGGTTTACTTTCAACATAACCATCTCTTACTAATCTTCTAATAACACTATTAACTGTTGGACTTGTTACACCAAAATTTTTTGCTAGATCAACAACTCTTGCTTCTCCATTTTCATTGATTANCTCAGCAATCATTTCTGTGTAATCCTCAGCAATTTCAGTATTTCTTGCATTACGAATTTGAAAAAAACGATCAGAACTTGTTGAATTTTTAAATTTCATAATAGTTTTTTAATGTTGATCTAAAAATTGATAATATGATATTACAATACATTAAATCAAAATAATAGGAAAGTTATGAAACATGAAACTACTTCAGATCAAAAACTTATAAATATACAATCAAAAGTTTTTGAAAAATTAATATTTCATTTGCAAAAGAGAACAGATGTACAAAATATAGACTTAATGAATCTGTCTGGATTTTGTAGAAACTGTCTTTCAAAATGGTATTCTGAAGCCGCCAAAGATGAAGGTCTTGAAATTGATTACGAGACTTCAAGAGAAAAAGTTTATGGAATGTCCTATGAAAATTGGAAAAATAAATTTCAGAAAGAAGCTTCTCAAGATCAAATGGATAAATTTAACAAAAAGTAAATAAATAGATTGCCCAGTATAAATATAAACCATTTTGGCGATAGGTTATTTGAAACTATCAGAAAAAAAGGAAATTTTTTATGTTTAGGTATTGATCCTCATTTAGATTTAATACCTAAAGTATTTCAAAAAAAGATTAAATTGACTAATGACATTTACTCTAAAAATAATATTAAAATAGTAGAAAGTTTCTGTGTAAAGCTAATTGAAACAATTGCTGATTTGGTACCTGCAATAAAATTACAAATTGCTTTTTTTGAGCAACTTGGACCAGAGGGTTTTAAATTACTTTCAAAGTTATGTCATTTAATAAAGGAAAAACATATCATTTGTATTATCGATTGTAAAAGAGGTGATATTGGCTCCACAAATAATGCATACGCAAATGCATTTTTTTCTAAATCATCTCCATATCCATGTGATGCTATAACAATTAACCCTTGGCTAGGAATTGAAACATTAAATGCTTTTGAANAATATATTCCAAAATTTGGTTTATTTATTTTAGTACACACAAGTAATCCTGGTGCAAAAGACTTACAAGAACAAACAACTATAGAAAACAAAAAATTATATGAAATTCTTATAGATAAATTAAATCCAAAAATTAGTAAAAATATTGGAAANCATAATTTATCTTCCATTGGAATTGTTACTGGTGCCACCTACCCAAAAGAACTAGAACATATTAGAAAAAAACTTCCTTACGCTCCCTTTTTAATACCTGGATTTGGAAAACAAGGAGGCTCTATAGAAGATGCTAGACTTGGACTACTTCCTGATAAAAAATATAAAAATAAATTTAATTCAGGTATAATTAATTCTTCAAGAGGTTTATGCTTTCCAATTTCTGCAAATAATTGTAATGATATTAAATCTTGGAAAAAAGAAATATATAGAAATTTAGAAGAAAATATCTCAAACCTACATTTATAAATATGAAATATAAAAAAGAAAAATTTAAATATTTAGGAAAACAAAATAATCTTTTGTCACATCCTGATAATTCTGTTTTAGATAAACATCCCAACCCTCATTTAAATACCAAATATTGCATTCGTTTCACATGTCCAGAATTCACATCAATTTGCCCAGTGACTTCTCAACCTGATTTTGCAAAAATAATAATTGACTATATTCCAAATAAATTCATTGTAGAAAGTAAATCATTAAAGTTGTACTTAACTGGATATAGAAATCATGGTGCTTTTCATGAGGACTGTACAATTTCAATTGCAAAGGATATAGATAACTTACTAAAACCTAATTGGTTAAGAATAGCAGGAATTTGGTATCCAAGAGGCGGAATACCAATTGATATTTTTTGGCAAACAAAAAATATACCAAAAGGCTGTTTAGTACCAGAATTAAACTTTAGCCCATATAGAGGTCGTGATTAAAATGAAACAAAATGAAATAAATTGGAAATTAATATTAATCACATGTTCAATTATAGTTTGTGTAATAATGGGAGTGAGAAATTGTTTTGGATTATTTTTAGAACCAATTAGCCTTTATAATAATTCTGGAGCAGAACCATTTTCTTTAGGGATGAGTATCCAAGCAATAATTTGGGGTATAAGTGCTTTCTTACTTGGAATGATAATTGATAGGTTTGGTCCTCAAAAAGCATTAGCTTTTGGCATTTTTTGTTACGCTTTAGGTGTTTATATTCTTAGCAATCCATCTAGTAATTTTATAATTTTCAATTTTGGCTTTATGACTGGTATAGGCCTTGGGGCTGGTGGAATGTCAACAATAGTTGCAATTATAGGTAAAACAGCGCCACCTGAAAAAAAATCAATGGCAATGGGAATTGCCGCAGCTTCTGCCTCTTTTGGTCAATTTATATTTATAGCACCCACCTTATTTTCAATCAAAACTTTTGGATGGCAAACCACAATTGTTTTTCTTTCTTTAATTACGGCTTCATTAATTGTTCTCATACCTTTATTAAAAACAAATAANACCATTAAAAATGNAAAAACTNAAGATAAATCATTTGACTTTAAAGATGTCATAAAATTCTCTTTTTCCAATAAAAACTATATATTNCTCATTTTAGGTTTTTTTACATGTGGTTTTCATGTGACTTTTATTGGTCTTCATCTACCAAATGATTTAATTTCTAAAGGACTTTCAATTGATATAGCAGGTTGGTCACTTGCTATTATAGGTTTATTTAATATCATTGGTACTTTATTTTTTGGCTGGCTTGGTGATCGAGTTTTAAAGAAAAACTCTCTNGCNTANATTTATTTAGGTAGATCAATAGTTATAACTTTATTTATTATACTACCTCCATCTCCTATATTAGCTTTACTATTTGGAGCATCTATAGGTCTATTATGGCTAGCAACAGTTCCATTAACAAATGGAGTGGTTTTTACATTTATGGGCCCTAAATACTTAGCAACACTTGGAGGAATTGTTTTTATATCCCACCAAATAGGAGGTTTGTTTGGTGCTTGGTCTGGTGGTAAAATATTTGATATTTATGGAAGCTATGATAATGCTTGGTGGATAAGTGTAATTCTTGGAATTATTGCTTTTTTATTTCATATATTTATCAAGGAAAAATCTTTTAATTACAATCCAGATGCAAATATGGTAAAAGCTTAATTAAATTTTTAAATTTCTGTAAAAATCTAAACTTTCTGGATTTGCCAATGCCGAAGCATTTTTGATTTCTTTGCCGTTAACTAAATCTCTAACAGCCAACTCAACAATTTTTCCCGATTTTGTTTTTGGTATTTCAGGAGTTTGAATAACAATAGACGGAACATGCCGAGGTGAAGCACCTGTTCTTAATTGATCTTTAATTATTTTAATTAATTCTCCTGAGAGTTGGATATTTTCCCTTAA
>FUFK010040136.1_pt1 | contig 31532 bp, 32 predicted proteins | sample 1021851 | NCBI WGS metagenome assembly FUFK01 (sample SAMEA51879418, study PRJEB19060) | metagenome | reverse complement strand
CTTATAAAACCTTGCTCACGGAGAGATGGCTGAGTGGTTGAAAGCACCGGTCTTGAAAACCGGCAAAGGGGCAACTCTTTCCTGGGTTCGAATCCCAGTCTCTCCGCCATAAAGTTACTTAATATTTAAAGTTTTTAAATAAATTATTAATCTTGTTATCCTCAAAATCTATATTTGTTTCTAATCCGTTATAAAAATTGTAAAGATTGTTATCATCGATTTCTAAAAGTTTAATTAACTCATCTAAATCTTGGTAGTTTAATTGATCTAAATACTTATTTGTAAAAGCACCCAAAAGTTTATCCATTTCTTTTGTGCCACGATAATTTGATCTGTAAATAATCTTTTTTTTAATTTGTTCTATGTCAACAGTCATAATAAGAATATAATATCAGTTAATGGACATTAAAAGAAATTATAAATACTTATTGTCTGATCTAAGATCTATTAAAGGAGTTGGGGTTAAAACTACAAATTTACTTAAGAAAAAAAAAATAAATACTATCTTTGATCTATTATGGAAATTACCAAAATCTTTTATTGATCGAAGTTTATCCCGTAAAATTAAAGACTTAAAAGTAGATGAAACACAGACAATAACCATAGTGCCTCAAAAATATTTATTTCCAAGAATTAGAAATTTACCCAATAGAGTTCTCTGCAATGATGAGACTGGTGAAATAGAATGTGTTTTTTTTAATAGTTATGAGGGATATATCAAAAAAATATTACCTATTGGGAAAGAGGTTACAATTAGTGGTAAAATTAAATTTTTTAGAAATAAATACCAACTTACAAACCCCAAATATATATCAGAAGACTCATCTTTAATTAAACAAAAACATAATAGTTATTCATTAACCGAAGGAATTAGTGAAAAAGTTTATAATAAAATCATACTACAAGTGATAAATAATTTACCTCAAATTAATGAGTGGCATTCTGAGAAAATATTAAAAAATTTTAATAATATCAGTTGGAATGAATCAATTAAAAAATTACATGAACCAGAAAATATTGGAAAATTTAAAGAAAACTTTTATCAAAGACTCGCTTTTGATGAAATTTTCTCAACTTTTTTAGTCAATTCTGAAGTTAGAAAAAAAATCAGAAAAATCAAAAAAACAAAAAAAAATATTGAGACCAAAAAACAAAATGAAATAATATCTAAATTGGATTTTTCTCTTACAAATGACCAAAAGAAAACATTGAGTGAAATAAATAAAGATTTAGGTTCTGAGAATAAAATGTTTAGATTACTCCAAGGTGATGTTGGAAGTGGAAAAACAATAGTGTCTTTATTATCTGCCTTTAATACCATCAATTCAGGCTTTCAAGTAGCGGTGATGGCACCTACAGAAATATTAGCAAGACAACATTTTTTACTAGCTAAGAAAATATTTCCTAAAGATATAAGAATTGAATTACTCTCCGGTAAATCTACATATAAAGATAAAAAAGATATATTAGATCGTTTATTAAAAAAACAAATTGATATAATTTTTGGAACTCATGCTCTATTTCAAAAAAAAGTTGAATTTAAAAAACTTGGATTAATAGTAATTGATGAACAACATAAATTTGGTGTAAATCAAAGAAAAAAATTATCTGATAAGGCTGGGAAAGATTGCGATGTCCTCTTAATGACAGCAACACCGATACCGCGTACTTTAACTATGACAATTTATGGAGATATGGATCTTTCAATCATTCGTGAAAAACCAAATATTCGTAAACCAGTAAAAACCTATAGTAAACTCGAGAATAAGATTGATGATATAGTTAAGTTTGTAAACAAAGAAATCAAATTAGGTAATCAAATTTTTTGGGTTTGTCCATTAATTGAGGAGTCTAAAAAGATTGATCATTCTTCAGCAGTAAAGAAATTTGAGTTTCTAAAAAAATTATTTCCTAAACAAGTTTTTTTACTTCATGGAAAAACCACTATTGAGGAAAAAGAAACAATCTTGAATAAGTTTTTAAAGAATGATTTTAAAATTTTAGTCTCAACTACAATTATTGAAGTTGGTATCGATTTCCCAAATGCAAATGTAATAATAATTGAAAATGCAAATAAATTTGGTTTATCTCAATTACATCAACTCAGAGGCAGAGTTGGAAGAGGTAATAAAGAGTCGTCGTGCATATTAATGTTTAAATCAAATTTAAGTGAAAATGCAAAAAAAAGAATCAATATACTAAAGAATTCTAATGATGGATTTGAAATATCAGAAGAAGATATGAAATTAAGAGGGTTTGGTGATATTCTAGGTTTTAAACAAAGTGGAATTAAAAACTTTAAATTGGCCGATCCAATTCATAATCATAATCTGTTCATTTTAGCTGAACAAGAAATTAAGAGAATTGAAAGTGAAAATGAGGACATAAGCAGATTTAAACCATTAATAAAATTATATGATCGAGCAGATATTATAAATGATATTGCTTAATTCTTACCTGTAGACGTTCCAGCTGACACAATAAACTTAGATGCTTCTTCAAATGTCATATTAAGATAAATAACTTCATCTATTGGAAACATAAGTAAAAAACCACTTGTAGGATTAGGTGTGGTTGGAACAAAAACATTGATCAATTTTTTATTAGTTTTTTCAGCCATTTCACTTTTATTTTCTTTAGTTGCAAAACCAACAGCCCAAACACCTTTTCTAGGATACTCTATTAAAACAACACTTTTTTTGCCACTATCATCTTTATTAGAAAATGTTTCAGTCATTTGAACTATTGCTGAATAAATTGTTCTTAGAACTGGAATTCTTTTAAATAAATCATCAATTAGCTTGAGTATTCGTTTACCTAAAAAAGATAATGATAAGCCACCAACGATAGTGATAAATATAACTGAAATTAGAATTTCTATACCTGGAATTGCATATGGTAAATAGTTATTAGGGTTTATATTTTCAGGAATTATTTTTGATGAAATACCAATGATAAATTTTGTTAAATATAAAGTGAAACCTATTGGAATTAATACAACTACTCCAGTAATGAAATAATTTCTTAAAATTAATGTGAGTGATTTCTTTTTTTTGTTTTTTGCCATATTTTATTTAAAACTTGAATAGATTACAAAAAAAATTGCCAATATGAAAAGGAATAATAAAATTTTATTATTTAGATTCATTCAAAAATATAATATCAATGTTATTAGAAAATGAATAGAAGAAAATTTTTATCATATGTCGGTTGTGGTTGTTGTGGCTTTATACTAAATTCTTGTGCTACCGCTCCTATAACCGAAAGACGCCAGTTAAAGATAATCCCTGAGTCAAAGTTAAATGCTCAAGCAGCTGCAATATTTGAAAAAGTTAAAGAGAGAGAAAAAATGAGTGATGATAAGAAATCACTTAATGAAATTAAAGAAATAGGTAAAAGAATGGAAAATTCTATTAGTGAGTATTTTTATCAAGCTAAATTAGATGATCCAACTATTAACTTTGATTGGGAGTATATATTAATTGATAATAAGAAAGTGAGAAATGCTTGGTGTATGCCAGGTGGAAAAATTGCGGTATATACAGGAATTTTTGATGTAACAAAAAACACTAACGGTTTAGCATCGGTAATGGGACACGAAATTGCACATGCTGTTGCAAAACATTCCGTAGAAAGAGCAAGCAGAGGAGCACTATTAAATACCGGAACACAATTACTAGATATTTTTACTGGTGGAAAATTATCGCAAGTGAATAGAGCTACCGGTATGAATACAGTTGGGCTACTATCACAACTTGGAATAATGAACCCATTCAATAGAAAGCAGGAGAGCGAAGCAGACTATTTGGGTATGATATTCTCATCTTTATCTGGCTATGACATAAGAGAAACACCAAAAATTTGGGAAAGGATGAAAGAGTTTAATAAAGGAAAATCACCACCCGAGTTTATGAGTACTCATCCATCTGCAGAAAATAGAATTAAAAAGATAAATGAATGGATGTCAGAAATTACATTAGAATATCCACCTATTATTAAATCATAATAAAGAAATGGTGAGCCGTGATGGACTCGAACCATCGACCCATTCCTTAAAAGGGAATTGCTCTACCAACTGAGCTAACGGCCCTAATTCATCAAATGAATGAGGTTGTGTATACAGAATTATTTTAATATTTCAAATAAGATTTTGTGAGACAAATTGTTTTTATTGCAACTTATCTATGTATTTATCGTGAAATTCCTCAAATGTGCCTTTATTTATATTATCTCTTATTGCTGACATCAATTCTTGGTAAAAATTTATATTGTGAAGTGTTAATAGCATTGAGCCCAAAATTTCATTAGTGTTAAATAAGTGATTAAGATAATTTTTCGAATATTTGTTTAAATCGAAATTTTTACAGTTACTATCGAGAGGAGTGTTGTCATTTTGATATTTATTATTCTTAATATTTACTCTTCCATTCCAGGTGAAAGCAAGACCAGTTCTCCCTGATCTACTAGGTAAAACGCAATCAAACATATCTACACCTCTTTTCACAGCTCCCAAGATATCTGCTGGAGTTCCTACTCCCATAAGATAATGTGGCTTATCTGATGGCAATTCATCTTTAATACCATCTAATACGTCAAACATCTCCCTTTGTGTCTCTCCAACAGCTAAACCACCAATAGCATACCCATCAAAACTTATTTTTAATAATTCTTTTAAAGAATGAATTCTAAGATCTTTAAATAAACCTCCTTGAATTATACCAAAAAGTCCTTTGTGTGGGTTTTTTCCAAAAGATTTTTTTGATCTTTTTGCCCAGTCTAATGACAATTCCATAGACTCTTTAATTAAGTTGTAGTCTTTAGTGTTTTTTGGACACTCATCCATAATCATTACAATATCTGAATTTAAAGCTAATTGAATTTTGATACTTTCTTCAGGACTTAAACAAAATTTTTTTCCATCAACGTGTGAATTGAAAATTGCACCTTTTTCTCGATCAATTTTATTTAATTTTGATAAAGACATAACTTGAAAACCTCCTGAATCAGTCAAAATTGGTAAACTACAATTCATAAATTCATGTAAACCACCAATACTTTTTATTCTATCTGCTCCAGGACGGATCATTAAATGATAGGTGTTTCCTAAAATTATTTCTGAACCAGTTTTTTTTATATCATTTATTGTGCAAGCTTTTACAGTAGCTTGAGTTCCAACTGGCATGAATGCAGGAGTATGTATATTGCCCCTATGTGTCTCGATTATTCCAGTTCTTGAAAAATTATCTTTTTTTAAAACTTTAAAGGCAAATTTTTTTAATGCCATTTCAGAATTAGAGAGATTTAAAACTTATAATTCTATCAGGATCAGAAACTGCACCATTATTGTTTTCATCACCTCTCTTAATCTTATCAACAAATTCCATTCCTTCTATAACTTTTCCAAATACAGTATACTGTCTATCTAAAAAGGGAGCTGGTTTAAAACATATAAAAAATTGACTATTAGCACTATTTGGATCAGAGGATCTTGCCATTGATAATGTGCCTCTATCATGTGGAAGGCTATTAAATTCTTGTTTTAAATCAGGAAGTTCTGAACCACCCATACCAGCCATTCTTAAATTAAATTCACTTGAATCAGATTTACCAAACTTTACATCTCCTGTTTGCGCCATAAATCCATCAATAACTCTGTGAAAAACCACATTGTCATATTTTCCTGAATTGGCTAAATCTTTTATTCTTTTAACATGGTTAGGTGCCACATCCTCGAATAATTCTATTTTTACATCTCCATCTTTTAATTTTAAAATCATAATGTTCTCCTCTGATAATGATTGATTGGTTATTAAAAAAAATAATATTANTATGTTNATNAATACTTTATTCATATTTNTTTTTTAAAGATTTAATTGTATTTTTNGTAGTAAATNTTTTTATATCTCCATTTAATTTAACAATTTCTTTAACAAATTTTGAGGATATAATTTGATTTTCTACATCAGACATTAAAAATAATGTTTCTATGTTATTGTTTAATTTTCTATTCATACCTGCTAATTGAAATTCATATTCAAAGTCAGAAACTGCTCTTAATCCTCTTAAAATAATAGATGATTTGTATTTTTTACACAAATCAGTAGTCAAAGATGTGAACGAAATAACAATAATTTTTTTTTTATTCAATCTTAAATCACCAAATAAAGCTCTCTTAACAATATCTATTCTTTCGTTTGATGAGAAAAGATAACTTTTATTTTCAACGTCTGAGACAGCAACAACTATTTTATCAAATAGTTTTAAACCCTTTTTTATAACGTCAATATGGCCAAATGTTATTGGATCAAATGTACCAGGATAGATTGCAACTTTATTGTTCATCACACCAAGTTATCATCTATTTTAGATGCAGAAACAACTTTTTCGTCTCCTGATAATTTAAAAATTCTAACTCCTTGTGTGTTTCTACCTGCAGTTCTAATTTCTTTTACCGCTACCCTTATCACTCTTCCTTTGTTGGTAGATATCAAAATTTCATCACCCTCAAATACTGGAAAGGAGGATGAAATATTACCATTTCTTGGTGAATTAACTATTCCTATTATGCCTTTTCCGCCTCTATTGGTAACACGATAATCCGTATGTAGTGTTTTTTTTCCATAACCATTTTCGGTAATAGATAAAATAAATTTTTCTTTAGCTTTAATTTCTGATTTTTCATCTTTAGATTTTCCATTTTTAGTTTTTTTGTCATTATCAATTATTGATAAAGAAACTATTTCATCATTTGGCGCCAACACAATTCCTTTAATGCCTTTAGATGATCTACCTTTAAAAATTCTAAGTTTTTTTGACTCAAATCTTATACATTTTCCAAATTTAGTACTTAAAATTATATCTTGATCTTCCTTACAAATTTTAACTCCCACTATTTTGTCATTAGTATCGAGTTTCATAGCAATTTTACCTGATGAATTGATTGAAGAAAAATCATCCAAACTGTTTTTTCTTATTTTACCTTGAGAAGTTGCAAACACGATTTGATAGTTTTTTAACTCAGACTCATTTTCAGGGTAAGGCATAATTGAGCTTATAGATTGGTGATTTTTTAATGGTAGAATATTGAATAAGGACTTACCTTTAGATGCAGCAGAGCCTTCAGGTATTTTCCATGCTTTAACTCTATAGACTAATCCCTCTGTAGAAAAAAATAAAACTGATGTGTGTGTATTAACTGATAAGGTTTGAACTACTGAGTCCTCATTTCGTGTTGTAATACCAGTCTTACCCTTTCCTCCTCTTTTTTGAGTTTTTACTTTGTTTAAAGAGCCTCGTTTAATATATCCTTGCAAAGTTACAGTGATTAAGACAGATTCTTTTTGAATAGTTTCTTCAATATCATAGTTCAAAACAGCATCAATAATTTTGGTTCTCCTAGGCGATGAATATTTATCTTTAATATTTTTAAGTTCCTCACTTATTACTTTTAATAATTCTTTTTTTGAAGAAATAATTTTTTTAAATCTAGAAATTTGTTCTGCTAATTTTTTAATTTCAATTTCGATTTCATTAATTCCTAAAGCTGTTAATTTTTGCAATCTTAATTCTAAAATTGCATTTACTTGAGTTTCTGATAAAGAATACAAACCTTTTATTTTTTTATTCTCAGTTAAAGAAATCATTTTTTGTGATTTATTTATTTTCCATTTAGTTTTTAAAATTTGTTTTTTTGCATCCTCTGGATTTTTAGAACTTCTGATAAGTTTAATAATTTTATCCAAATTTTCTACTGATACAGACAATCCAATTAATACATGAGCTCTCTCTTCTGCTTTTTGTAAATCAAATTTGGTTTTTTTGATTACTACATCTTCTCTAAAACTTAAAAAATTTGATAAAAAATCTTTTAAGTTACAAGTTTCAGGTTTTCCATTAACAATTGCTAAAGTATTAAAGCCGAATGAACTTTCTATTTGAGTATTTTTATATAATTGTCTTTTTACAGTTTCTGGTTCTACACCATTTCTTAAGTCTATAGAAACTCTTATACCCTCTCTATTAGACTCATCTCTTATATCTTTAATACCCTCAATTTTTTTTTCTCTAACTAATTGAGCAATTCTTTCATTCAATACTGATTTATTAACTTGATAAGGTATCGATGTAATTACAAGTCTTTCTCTTCCGTTTTTTAAACTTTCTATTGAAATTTCTCCCCTTATCTTAAATGATCCTCTTCCTTTGTTATAACCTTGTTTAATAATATCTTTTCCAATAATAACACCACCAGTAGGAAAATCAGGTCCTGGAATATGTTTCATTAAATCTTTTACTTTAATCTCTTTATTTTCTATCAAAGCTAAAGTTCCGTCTATTACTTCACCTAAGTTGTGCGGCGGGATACTTGTTGCCATACCAACCGCTATTCCCCCTGCTCCATTAACTAATAAATTTGGAAATTGTGCTGGTAAAACTGATGGTTCTTTTTCAGTTTCATCATAATTACTTTTAAAATTGATCGTATTTTTTTCAATATCATCAATTAAAAATTGAGATACTTTTGAAAGCCTGGTTTCAGTGTATCTCATAGCAGCAGCTGGATCACCATCTATAGAGCCAAAATTTCCTTGTCCATCTACAAGTGGTAAACTCATTGAAAAATCCTGCACCATTCTTACTAGAGCATCGTAAACAGATTGATCACCATGTGGATGATATTTACCTATTACATCTCCAACAATTCTAGCTGATTTTCTAAATTGTTTTGACCAATCGTATCCTCCTTTATACATAGCATATAAAATTCTTCTATGGACTGGTTTTAAACCATCTCTTACGTCTGGAAGAGCCCTACTTACAATAACACTCATTGCATATGAAAGATAAGATGAGCTCATCTCATCATGCATTGATATCAATTTAATATTTTTATCTTTTGGAGTTTCGGTTTTTTGCATAGAAATTAAAAAGGAATTTCATCATCCATGTCGTTGGATATTTGAGAAACTTCTTCATTATTACTCATAGAAGATTGGGAATTATCATTTGAAATTCCTCCACCTGAATTACCTCCACCTAACATTGTAAGTGAAGAATTGTATCCTTGAATAACAATTTCAGTTGAATATTTATCTTGACCAGATTGTTCATCTTTCCATTTTCGTGTTGTTAATTGTCCCTCAATATAAATTTGAGCTCCTTTTTTTAAATATTGTTGAACAACATTTACCAACCCCTCATTAAATACAACTACACGGTGCCATTCAGTTTTTTCTTTTTTCTCACCTGTATTTTTATCTTTCCATGATTGACTAGTTGCAAGGCTAAGTCTTGCAACACTTTTACCATTAACCATTTGTTTTATTTCAGGATCTGCGCCCAAACGACCTATTAAAAGTACTTTATTCAAACTTCCAGCCATAATATTTTATTAATTGTTTAATTTGTTAATTAGTTTTATATCACAATTTTACTCTGAATATTAATATTATTAAGTCAAAGCAACAAAAAATATGATTAAAAAGATACTTATTAAGGGGGCTAAAGAACATAATCTTAAGAATATTTCTTTGGAAATTCCAAAGGATAAATTTGTTGTGATAACTGGTTTGTCTGGATCAGGAAAGTCGTCATTGGCTTTTGATACAGTTTACGCTGAAGGTCAACGAAGATATGTAGAAAGTCTCTCAGCATATGCGAGACAATTTTTGGATAAAATGAAAAAACCAAATGTTGATCTTATAGAAGGATTAAGTCCTGCTATATCAATTGAGCAAAAAAATACATCAAAAAATCCAAGATCAACAGTTGCGACCGTCACTGAAATTTACGACTACATGAGAGTGTTGTACGCAAGAGCAGGTACACCATATTCACCATTTACAGGTAAGCCAATTAAATCACAAACAATCAGTCAAATTGTAGATAGAATTAAAGAGCTGCCAAAAAAAGCTACTATATACCTTTATTCTCCAGTCGTAAGAGGACGTAAGGGTGAATATAAAAAAGAAATTTTAGGATACAAAAAAAGAGGTTTTAGAAAGATTAAGATTGATAATATATTGTATGATATAGAAAAAATACCTGAATTAAATAAAAAGTTAAAACATGATATTTCGATATTAGTTGACAGAATAGTACTTAATTCATCTTTGGGTAATAGATTAGCAGAAAGTATCGAAACTTCGATAAATTTATCAAATGGTCTTTTGTTTGTTGAATACGAAGATGAAACATTGCCAAAAAAATTTAGAAAATTAGAGAAATTAATTTTTTCAACTAAATTTGCATGTCCAGAAAGTGGATTTACAATTGAAGAAATAGAACCAAGATTATTTTCTTTCAATAGTCCTTTTGGCGCTTGTGAGGAGTGTGAAGGTATAGGTGTGAAACTTAATGTTGATCCAAACTTAGTTATACCAAATGAAAAAAAAAGTATAAGTGATGGTGCAATAGAACCATGGGCGAAAACAACAACATTGTATTATGCGCAAACTTTAGCGTCATTGGCTAAGCATTACAGTTTTTCTCTTGATGAAAAGTGGTCAAAATTACCAAAAAAAATAAAAGATATCATACTTTACGGCTCTGATGATGAAGAAATAAAATTTACCTATGATGATGGATATGAAAAATATTCGCATAAAAAAACATTTGAGGGCGTTATTAATAACTTAGAAAGAAGATATCTTGAGACCGATAGTGATTGGAAAAGAGAAGAAATATCTCAATATCAATCAGATACAAAATGTGAACGTTGTAATGGTCATAGATTAAAAGATGAAGCCCTTTGTGTAAAAATTGATGGCTTACACATTAGTGAGGTGACTGAAAAGTCAATTTTAGATGCAGCTAATTGGTTTGAAAATTTGAAGGATAATCTAGATAAAAGACAATTAAAAATTGCTGAACATATTTTAAAAGAAATAAATGAAAGGCTTAATTTTTTATTAAATGTTGGATTAGACTACCTTACGCTTTCCAGAGAGTCAGGTACATTATCGGGAGGTGAAGCACAAAGAATAAGATTAGCATCACAAATAGGTTCTGGTCTGACAGGAGTTTTATATGTTTTAGATGAACCTTCTATAGGACTTCATCAAAAAGATAATGTAAAATTAATTAATGCCTTAAAAAGATTAAGAGATCTCGGTAATACAGTAATAGTGGTTGAGCATGACACTGAGACTATGGAGAATGCAGACCATATTATCGATCTTGGACCAGAAGCAGGTAACAATGGAGGTCAAGTGGTTGCTCAAGGAACCTTTAAAGAAATTACTCAGAATAAAGATAGTATTACAGGTAAATATCTTTCAAAAAAATTTAAAATTGAAATTCCAAAGAAAAGAAGACTAGCAAAAAATGGAAGGTTCATAGAAATCACAGGTGCTACAGGAAATAATTTGGATAATGTAAATCTTAAAATTCCATTAGGAAGTTTAACTTGTGTTACGGGTGTTTCAGGAAGTGGTAAATCAACTTTAGTGCTACAAACTCTTTATAACGCTTTAAACTTAACTTTAAATAATAACAAGTCTAGAAAAATTCCAAAACCTTTTAAAGGATTTAAAGGCACTGAATTAGTTGATAAGATAATTGATATTGATCAATCACCAATTGGAAGAACTCCCAGATCAAATCCAGCCACATATACTGGTGCCTTTGGTCCAATTAGAGACTGGTTTACAAGTTTACCAGAGTCAAAATCTAGAGGCTATAGACCTGGTAGATTCTCATTTAATGTAAAAGGTGGGAGATGTGAAGCATGTGAGGGTGATGGTGTTATTACTTATGAAATGCATTTCTTACCAGATGTTTATATTCAGTGTGATGAATGTAAGGGTACAAGATATAATCGTGAAACTTTAGAAATCAAATTTAAAGATAAAAGTATTGCTGACGTATTAAATATGACAGTTGATGAGGGTTGTGAATATTTTGAAAATATCTCTAATATAAAAACAAAGTTACTGACATTAAAAAAAGTTGGTTTGGGTTATATAAAAATAGGTCAACAGGCAACAACATTATCAGGAGGTGAAGCCCAAAGAATCAAATTAGCTAAAGAATTATCTAAAAGATCTACAGGTAGAACAATGTATATCCTTGATGAACCAACCACAGGTTTGCATCAGCATGATATCAAAAAATTACTTGAAATACTTCATACCTTTGTAGCTTTAGGTAATACAGTTGTTGTTATCGAACATAATTTAGATGTTATAAAAACGGCTGATTATATTGTCGATATGGGTCCTGAAGGTGGTGTTAAAGGCGGTAAAATTATCGCAGAGGGAAAACCAGAGGAAATTTGCGCAATTGATAAAAGTTATACAGGAAAATTTTTAAGGCCACTTCTAAAATAATAAAAAAATATTGTTATATTAAAAATTAATTAGTATATTCATTTAATGGGCAATCTACTATCATCTTTGTCAAAAACTATTCATACGTCTTTAGCTATAGCAATAATTTTATTTTTAGGACTATTTTATCAAAATGACGGTTTTAGTTTTGATAGACTTTTTTGGAGTTGGTTAGCTAGATTTGTACATGTTGTGGTTGGCATTATGTGGATCGGTTTACTTTGGTATTTTAATTTTGTTCAAATCCCAAATATGGCTAAAATTCCAGATGAACAGAAGCCAGCAATAGGAAAAGTGATTGCACCAGCAGCCTTATTTTATTTCAGATGGGCAGCTGCTTTTACAGTTATATCAGGTCTTATATTAGCTTGGCTTAACGGATACCTTCATGATGCAATGACACTAAGCATAGGCTCAGCTATTCCAAAACATACTGCGATAGGACTTGGTATGTGGCTTGGTTTAATTATGGCTTTCAATGTTTGGTTTGTAATTTGGCCTAATCAAAAAAGGGCATTAGGAATTGTTGAATGTGATCCAGATATAAAAGCCAAATCTGCAAGAACTGCCATGATATTTTCAAGAACTAATACTTTATTATCAGTGCCAATGCTTTTGACAATGGTCGCTGCACAAAATTTATATTAGTTTTTACTTTCTTCTCTCAATACAGTTTTTTGTGAAACATTCAATCTGACTAAAATAGGATTTGCAATATATATGGATGAATAAGTTCCAAAAATTACTCCAAAGATCATTGCTAATGAAAAACCTTTTAAAATTTCACCACCAAAAAAGAATATTGATAACAAAGCTAATAAAGTTGTAATTGAGGTAATTAAAGTTCTAGATAAAGTTTCATTTATAGACGTATTGGTTAATTCAAAAATTTTTATATCTGAATATTTTCTGAGATTTTCTCTTACTCTATCATATATTACAACAGTATCATTCATGGAATAACCAACTATGGTTAATACCGCTGCAACAATTGACAAATTTATTTCTAATCCTAGTAATGAAAATAAACCTAAAGTGACTATAACATCATGAAATAATGCTAAAATTGCACCAAGACTAAACTGCCATTCAAATCTAATCCAGATATAAATCAGCATAAGAGTTAAGGCTACAGATATTGCTATAACACCTGATTTCAACAACTCTGAACTTACTTTAGGACCAACTTTTTCAACTCTTCTAAAACTAAAATTATTTCCAAAAGATTTATCTAAACTTAGTTTAATTTCCTCAATTACATTTTTGTTACTGTTGTTTTCAAACTTGATTAAAAAATCTGTTTTATTCCCAAAATTTTTTACCGAAACATCTCCTAAATTCATTTGACTTAAATTGTCTCTTAATGTTGAGGTGGTAATTTTTTGATCGTTTGATCTTAACTCAATCAATGTTCCACCCTTAAAATCAATACCAAAATTAAGTCCTTTAAAAATCAATAATAATAAAGAAATAGTAACCAAAGAAATTGAAAGTATATTAAAACGATTATAATATTTATTAAACGCTATCATTTAAATCAAATTTCCCTTTTCTTTATTCTTTGAGACATATAAAGCAGTTAATAATCTTGCAATAAAATAGACTGAAAATAGTGTTGTAAAAATTCCTATACCTAATGTTAAAGAAAATCCTTTAATCGGCCCAGATCCCATAAAAAACAATATTATCGCGGCTAATAAAGTCGTTATATTTGCATCTAAAATTGCAGTTCTAGATTTTGTGTATCCGCTATCGAATGCTATAAGATTATTTCTTTCACTTTTTAATTCTTCTTTAATTCTCTCAAAAATTAAAACATTTGCATCAACTGCCATACCAACGGTTAAAATTATACCAGCTATTCCAGGAAGAGTTAATGTTGCCTCAAAAATTGTTAAAATACCAACCAAAAAAAGTAAATTTAAAATTAATGCTAAATTAGTAATCAGACCAAATATTTTATATTTTACAAAGATAAAAAGAATAACAAGAAAAAAACCAATTATTAAAGCAATTACACCTGCATTAATTGAGTCTTGTCCTAAATCTGGACCAACAGTTCTTTCCTCGATTATATTTAAGGGTGCAGGTAATGCACCAGATCGAAGTAAAAGTGCCAAATCTGTTGCTGATTGAAAAGTAAATCCGCCACTAATTTGTCCTGAACCACTTGCAATTGTATCTCTTATAACTGGGGCGCTTATAATTTTGCCATCTAAAACTATAGCCAATTGTTTTCCAATACCTGTTGATGTTGCCTTACCAAATCTTTTTGCACCTACCCTATCAAGTGTAAAAGTTACAACAGTTTCATTAGTTTCACTATCCATCCTCGGTTGAGCATCTAAAAGGTTTTCACCGCTTAGAATTATTCTTTTACTTACCATTGCTTCTTCAGACTCATCCTCGTATTCTAATTTTTCAGCTCCAAAAGAGTCCTCAGCGTTATTCGTAACAAACCTAAAAGTTAGGTTTGCAGTTTTACCTAGTAAAGATTTTATTCTCATGGGATCGTCTAATCCTGGCAATTCAACTAAAATTCTATCNTTACCTCTCTTCAGAATATTTGGTTCATTTGTACCTATTTCGTCAATTCTTCGCCTTACTATTTCTAAAGCTTGATCTTGAGAAGATGTTTTAAGTTCGATTAGACCTTGTCTTGAATAATTTACAATAAAAAAATTATTTTCCTCAATAATTTCTAGTTGATGAGACTTAAATCTTGGATAGTAAGGATTTAACTCACTTTCTTCATCTGTAAAAGTTTCTAAAATAAATTGCTTATTTTTCTGATCAGTTGAAAATAAAATTTTTTGATTATCTAACTTTATATTATTTATTCTTATATTTTTATCTTTAAAATAATTTCTTAAACTTATTGTAAAATTTTGTAATTTTTGTTCTATTACAGGGGTATTATCAATTTCTAAAAGAAGATAAGATCCCCCCTGTAAATCTAAACCTAAATTAATCTTTTTATTAAGTAATGAATTGCTAAATTTTAAAATATTTGAAGATGCTATAAAAATAAATAACAAAGAAATAGATATAATAAAAATTATTCTAAATTTTGAAAAATATAACACTTTAATATTATGAAAGTTATTTCTTAACTTCTTGAGAATTCATTAGGCTTTGAATACCAGTGCCCCTTATAACTTCTACAGTTACATTGTCTGCAATTTCAACTTCCACCTTGTCATTATCTACAACTCTTGTGATAACTCCCGTTATCCCTCCTGACGTAACAACTTTGTCTCCTTTTTTNAAATTCTCCACCATAGCTTTGTGNTCNTTAACCTTTTTTTGTTGNGGCCTTATTAAGAAAAAGTAAAAAATAACAAAAATTAGTATAAGAGGTATAAATTGACCTATTCCTGAACTTTCCATAAAACTCCTTAATTAAAATTGAATTTTTATACCATCTATTGAATTAAAACAACTTTAATTCAATGAGATTTTTTCAAGATTATTCATATAAGGTCTCAAAACTTTTGGAACTGTAACTGAGCCATCTTTTTGCTGATAATTTTCTAGAATAGCAATCAGAGTTCTGCCAATAGCTAATCCACTTCCATTTAAGGTTCCAACATAAAGCGTTTCCTTTTTTGAATTTTTGTATCTCGATTTCATTCGCACAGCTTGAAATGTAGAGCAAGATGAACAAGATGAAATTTCACGATATTTATTTTCTGATGGAAGCCAAACTTCAATATCATAAGTTTTCTCAGCACTAAAACCCATATCACCACTACATAGAATCATTTTTCTATAAGGTAATTCCAATAAATCTAATATACCTGTTGCACAAGTTGTCATTCTTTCTAATTCCTCATGACACTTTTCTTGTTCAACTATACTTACCAATTCAACTTTATAAAATTGATGTTGTCTAATCATTCCCTTTGTATCTTTGCCATAACTACCTGCTTCTTTTCTGAAGCATGGTGTTGAAGCAACGAATCTCATGGGTAAAGAGCTATTTTCTACTATCTTGTCCTTAACAATATTAGTTAGTATCACCTCAGCAGTTGGGATTAAAAATTTTCTATCTGATCCTTTTTCAAGTTTTACCTCAAATTGATCATTTTCAAATTTAGGAAGTTGGCCTGTACCATACATTGTATTATCAGATGCTAGTAATGGTGGTGAAATTTCTAAATATCCATTTTTTAAAATATGAGTATCCAACATAAAATTTGATAAGGCTCGCTCTAGTAAAGCTAATCTATTTTTAACAAAAACAAATCTTGCACCAGTTGTTTTAGTTGCAAGATCAAAATCTAACATTTTTAAATTTTCACCTATTTCATAATGAGACTTAGGTTCAAATTCAAAATTAGGTATTTTGCCAAATTTTCCAATTTCAATATTGTCGTTCTCATCTTTTCCGATCGGAACATCTGGATGGGGGACGTTAGGTAAATTAGATAGAATATTATCCAAATTTTCTTTTACTAATTTTTGTTTCTTTGTTATTTCATCAATTTCTGAAGAAATTTCCTTGGATTTTTCAAACAAAGATTTGTCTTTGGACTTAGAAATTTCTTTTTTTTCTTTCTCTAAGGTTTCTTTTTTTAAGATTAGTTCTCTATTTTCAACATCTAAATTTTGTATTTCATCTAAATCAATTTTTATGGTTCTTTTTTCAATGGCTAACTTGAAGGCTTTAAAATCTTTTCTTATTTCTTTTATATTATGCATCAGAATTTTTTATATTTTTATTTTCAATAAACTTTACTGAAAATATAGATAATTCATATAATATTAATAATGGAATTGCTAAACCAATTTGAGTAATTGGATCAGGTGGTGTTAGTAATGCTGCTGCTGTAAATATAATTACTACAACATATTTTCTTCTTTTTTTTAAAAACTCGGAGTCAACTATGCCTATTCTTGCTAGCAAACTAAGAACAACAGGTAATTGAAAGCTGATTCCAAATGCAAAAATGAGTTTCATTACTAAAGATAAATATTCATTCACTTTTGCCTCTAGTTGTATGGGTAGATTTGTTGACAAACCACTACTTTCAAATGATAAAAAAAATTTAATCGCTAATGGCATTATTAAATAATAAACTAAAATTCCTCCAAGAAAAAAAAGTATAGGAGTTAAAACTAGGTAGGGTAAAATTGCATTTTTTTCATGTTTGTAAAGTCCAGGTGCAATAAATTTCCAAATCTGCATTAGAATAAATGGGCATGTTACAAAAAAAGCTGTAAAAAAAGAAACTTTTAAATAAGTTAAAAAAGTTTCTTGTAATGCTGTAAAAATCAATCTTCTATCAACACCATCGTTTTTTACCGCTTGGGCATAAGGATCTACTAAAAAACCATATAAATGCTCTGCAAAAAAATAACATCCAATGAAAAATATTATTAAGAAAATAAAACTGTGTATCAATCTTTTTCTTAATTCAGCAATATGACTTATGAAGCCACTTTCATTTTCATCATGACTCATCTTTATTTTTCTCTTTTTTTTCTATTTGATTATCATCAACTTCGATATTTGAGACTTCGTTTTGAATATTGTTGATATATTTTTTTGCTGTGCCAATCCATGATCCAACTTTTTTTAACATTATAGGAAAATCTTTTGGACCAAGTACGACAATTGCAATGGCAACAACAATTAAAATCTCAAACCAACCAATTGTAGGCATGTGATTTATTCTTTTTTATTAGTATCTTGATTTTCGTCGGAAATATTTTTGGGTTCATTATCTTCATTCACATCTGAAGCCATACCCTTTTTAAAACTTTTTATTCCTTTAGCGACATCACCCATTAAACTAGATATTTTACCTCTACCGAAGAGTAAAACTACAAGTATTACAACAATCGCTATTTGCCAAATTCCAATGCTCATATAAAACTTATATCCTTTTTATTAATGATTTAAAAGTACCTTTTTATTAACTTTCTAATATTTCAAATCTATTTTTTATCTTCTGTATCAAGAGTGCTGCTAAGCATTTCATCAATATTTGAATAAATATTCTCTTTTTTTTCTTCCTGTTTCTCTTTATAAAATTTTCCAGTTCCAAATACTGCGTTGTCAATATTTGTACTATCAATCAGTCCAGCAGCACCTAACTCATCAACGGTTGGTAAATCAGATAGTTTCTGGAGGTTAAAATGACTTAAAAAATCGTCTGTCGTTTTATATTGAATTGGTCTTCCCGGTACATCCTTCCTTCCACCTGGCTTTACCCAATTGAGTTCCATTAAAATTTCTAGAGTATTAGTACCAAAAGCTACTCCCCTAATCTCCTCTATTTCAGCTCTAGTAACTGGTTGATGGTAAACTATAATTGCAAGTGTCTCTATTGCTGCTTTAGATAATTTCTTTTCAACTGTTTTTTCTTGGATCATTAATTTTGATAGATGTGGTGAAGTTCTAAAAGACCATTTTTTAGAAATACATACTAAGTTTATACCACGACTTGAATATTCTGTTTGTAGCTTCATTAATACTTTTTCAACATCAATTTTTTTTGATATCTTGTTACTAATAGTCTCGATATCTAAAGGCTCAGCAGCAGCAAAAACTATTGCTTCAATCTCTTTCTCTACAGAGGATAATTTACTAGGAAATTCTATTATATTATTTTTCTTTTTTATCTTTTTTTTAATCATTTATTTTCCTTGATATAAATATCATCAAACAATTTCGATTGTTTAATTTTTAGATTGCCTTCTTTGACAAGCTCCAAAGATCCAGCAAATATTCCAGCTTGACCAGTTTTTTTATATTTTGAGCTGTGTTTGAAATTTTTTGGAATTAAATCATCAAGTTTTTTCCAATCCACTAATTTTCCAAAAAAATTTCTAATTGTTTTGATACCTTCTTCTGTTGTAAAAACTGGTAACTTTGGAATATTNATTTTTTGAAAATCTTTGGTCATAATTATACTTGAATAAGTCTTTAATAATTCAAATAAATTGATTGAATATTCACTGTTATAAATAGGACTTATCCCTGATTTGCTTCCTCTAGTTCTTATTTCTTTACCTAGTCTTTTTCTTTTAAGCATTTGTTCAGATAATAGTCTAATAAGTTCAAGTTTTTTTAATTGCAATTTGAGCTTTTCTGCGACCTCATGAATTTTGAATTCTTCCTCTGGTGTCCCAGGTAATAATAATTTTGATTTTAAATAAGCTAACCATGTTGCCATAAGTAAGTACTCAGATGCAATTTCTAAGTTCAATTCTTTATTGTTTGTTATATAATCATGAAACTGATCAGCTAATTTTGTAATTGATATATCCTCTAAATTTACTTTTTGTGCTTTGGCTAGATCTAATAGAACTTCTAACGAGCCATTATAATTTTCTATTTCAACTTTAAATAGAGATGAATCACTTTCTATCATTCAATGATATTAGCTTATTATTTTATAAAATTGTGATGTTTTTTTAAAGATAAATTGATTAATTATTGGAGATTCTTTTCCAACAATTTCCATTTCTTTTAAATTTCCATTACAATGTAATACTAAATTACAACCTGCGTTAAATGCTTTAAATGCATTTTCCTTAAGATTACCCTTTAAGCTTTTCATCGATAAGTCATCTGAGATTAATATATTTCTAAATCCAATTTTATTCCTAATTAATTTAATTAATTTTTTAGAATGTGTAACAGGATTTTTTTCATCGATTTTTTTAAAAATTATATGTGCTGTCATTGCAAATAAGGTTTTTTTATTTTTAAAGCTCTTAAAGTCATTTTTAGCCAGATATTTATTATCTTTATTGATTAGTGGAGTAAAATTATGGCTATCAACACTAGCAAGACCATGGCCAGGTATATGTTTAATTACAGTGCCAATTTTATTTTTGTGAAAAAAATTAATACAAAAATCACCAATTTTAGATACTATTTTTGGATCTTTAGAAAATGATCTATCACCAATGATGTTAGATGCTCCTTTTACTCTCAAATCTAGTACAGGTGAAGTATTTAAGTTAACTCCAATCAATTTTAATAAGTAAGATGTCTTATCAATGAATAATCTGTAATAAATCTCAAATTCTTTATAATTTTTAACATATAGTTGACCAAAAAATTCAGATGTTAAATTATCAAAGGATATAATATTTCTTAATCGATTTACTCTTCCACCTTCCTGATCAATTAATATTGGGTAATTTTTATCATTAAATATTTTTCTTATTGAAGAAGTTAATTTAAATGTTTGATTAATATTCTTTATATTTCTTGTAAAAAGTATTACCCCCCAGGGTTTAAATTTTCTTAAAAAAATTTTTTCTTTGTTATTTAGTTTTGTGGATTTAATCCCTACTATAAAAGATCTTCTATTCTTCATTAGAATTTAGCAATTTCCAGAAATTAAAACGCTTTTTTGTGTTATTTGATTTTTCAACATACTCTATAATATTTTTAGTATCGTCCTCTAAAATAGGTAATTTTTTTGAAAATTTATCAATCTTATTATCAATGTTACTCAACGCTCGATATGAATTTTTCTTATTTGTATCTGAAAAATAAAATTTACCTGTTAAAAATATGAATAAAAAAATTACAAATGTAAAAAAAAAGTATTTTATTTCTTTAATCATTACATTTTCTCAGGAACATTTACACCTACAATATCCATACCAGATTTGACTACATTTGAAATAACTTTGAGGAAAATCAACTTATCATCATTGATTTTTTTCTCTTCATTAATGAATCTTTTTTGTGGATTGTCTTTACCCAAATTCCAATATGAGTGAAACAAGGAAGCCAACTCAAATAAATATATTGGAATTCGGTGAGGTTCTAGCTTTGCACTAGAAAGCTCTACACATTTTGGCCACTCAGAAATTTTTTTTATTACTTTTATTTCAGCATCAGAGTATTCAAAATCAAATTTTTTAATTTTTACATCATCAATTAAATTCATATCAAGGTGTCTAAAAACTGATGCAATTCTAGCATAACAATATTGAACATAATAAAGCGGATTGTCTTTAGATTTTTCTACCACACTATCAAAATCAAAATCTAATTCTACATCACTACTTCTATTTAACATTATAAATCTTGTTGCGTCCTTTCCAACCTCACTGATTAAATCTTCGACTGTAATATAATCCCCTTTTCTTTTAGACATTTTAAAAGGTTTTTTATCTTTAATAAGTTTAACTAATTGACTTACCTTACAAATAAGTTTTTCTTTTGACTTTGATAAAGCCTCTACTGAAGAAGAAATTCTTTTAATATAACCAGCATGATCTGCTCCCAAAATATTTATTAAACAATCATAATTTCTATCAAGTTTATTTTTATGATATGCAACATCACTTGCAAAATATGTCCAAGTGCCATCAGATTTTTGTAGTGCTCTATCTTTATCATCTCCAAAATCTGTTGATTTAAAAAGTAATTGTTCTCGTTCAATCCACTTATCGTTGTCTTCGCTAGCAGGTGCTTTTATTTTACCCTCATAGACAAATTTACTTTTTCTAAGATAATCTATTACTTTTTCTACCTCTTGATTTAAAACTAATTTCTTTTCACTTATGAAATTATCATGGTTTATACCAAGATTATTAAGATTTTTTTTTATAAGTTTAAGCGCCTCATCTATAGAAAGAGAGGTTAATTCATCTGAAATATTATCAAAATTACTAAAGTCCATTTTTTTATTAGATGAAATAATATTATTGGCAAAATCTTTTAAATAATCACCTGGATATAAATCTTCATCATTTGGAAAAGGTTCACCAAACTTAATCTCTTTAATTCTTAAATAAACAGATTTAGTAAAATTTATTATTTGGTTACCATAATCATTTACGTAGTACTCTTTTGTCACTTTATGATTATTAAATAATAAAACATTAGCAATTACGTCACCTAATATTGCACCTCGACAGTGACCTACGTGTAATGGGCCTGTTGGATTAGCTGAAACAAATTCAATAAGATAACTTTTTTTCTTCTCTTTGATATTTTTTCCAAATGTTTTTGAATTCTCAATAATTTTTTGAATAAAATTTGTCCAAAATATTGACTTAAATTTAATATTTATAAAACCAGGTTTTACAATTGAAATTTCACTAATTAACGGATCTTTTTTTTTAAGAGTGTCAGCAATAGTTTGAGCTATTTCTATTGGATTTTTTTTATTTATTTTTGACAAAACCATCCCCACATTAGTTGAAAGATCGCAGTTAAATTTTTCTGGGGGAATTTCTGTATTTATTCCATCTAACTTTTCAGGTAGTGAGATTATACCTTCGTCAGCTAAGTCTAATAAAATATTTTTTATTTTATCTAAATAATGATCAAAAATATTCATTTAATATTGTTATAAAGATTTATAGCGTATCTATCGGTCATTCCAGAGATAAAATCTGATACAGCTCTATATTTGTTTGGAGATAATGCTTCTTTGGAAAGGAATTTTTTAGGATTATTGATTATTTTTTTATATAATTTTTTGATAATAATCTTACCTTTATCGTTTTTTGCTAGCACATTTTTATTATTATACATTTTAGTTCTCAAAAATGATTTAATTTCGCTTTCAGAATTTTTAATTTTTTCAGAAAAATCTACCAAAATAACATTTGTTTCACCTATATCTTTAAATTTACTAATTTTATTCTTTTTCAGATTATTCATCGTATTGGCAATTAAATCTTTTATCATGATGTCAATTGAGTCTCTTATTATTTGATAAGTAATTACCTTATAATTTCTTTTATTAATCTTATTTTTATATTTTCTGTAAATATTTTTAAAAAAATTTATTTCAATTAACTCATCTAATTTAAATAAATTTGCTTTAATTCCATCTTGAATATCATGGTTATTATAAGCAACATCATCTGAAATAGCTGAAATTTGAGCCTCAAGTGGTGGATATGTATCAAAATCTATCATGTTTTTAAATTTTTTAATACCAATTAGCTTATCCACTATATCTAATTCTGCGACTGGACCATTATGCTTTAATAGACCCTCTAAAGTCTCAATTGTAAGGTTTAATCCATCAAATTTTAAATATTTATTTTCCAAGAACATAACAATTCTTAAGGTTTGTAAATTATGATCGAATCCACCGTGCGAGCTCATACAATCATTCAGTGCATCCTCACCTGCATGACCAAAAGGTGTATGTCCTAAATCATGCGCAAGACTAAGTGTTTCAGCCAAATCCTCATTTAAATTAAGATAACGAGCAATTGATCTTGCTATTTGAGCAACCTCCATTGAGTGAGTTATCCTTGTTCTATAATGATCTCCTTCAGTATTAACGAACACTTGGGTTTTGTGTTTTAATCTTCTAAATGATGCACTGTGAATAATACGATCCCTATCTCTTTGAAATGGGGATCTATATTTTGATAAAGATTCCTTAAATATTCTTCCTTTACTTTTGAAAATTCCAAGCTTTGAGTATTTTTTCATCCTTTAAATTAAAATTTTAAGTATTATATTACTAATACCATTGATCATTTATGATTAAAGAAATTAAATTTACTGATAAAGCACTAAAACAGATCAATGTTTTGTTATCTAGAAAAGATAAGGGGTCTTTTTTTAGAATCGCTATAAAGGGGGGTGGATGCTCAGGTTTTCAATATGAATTTTCTTTTGAAAAAGAAAAATCAAAAGATGACCTGAATTTCGAAAATATTTTGATTGATAAAACCTCAGCAGATCTATTAAAGGGGTCTGAAATTGATTATGTTTCAGAATTAATTGGTGAACAATTCAAAATAACAAATCCACAAACTAAGTCATCTTGCGGTTGTGGTGTTTCTTTTTCTCTTTAATGATAATTTCTTCATGGAATGTAAATTCTGTGAGGGCTCGTATAGAAAATATTAAAAGTTATCTTCTTAAATATAAACCAGAAATTCTGATGATGCAGGAAATCAAGACAGAAGATATAAATTTTCCTTTCGACGATTTTTCAGCAATGGACTATGAAAGTCATGTATACGGTCAAAAAAGTTACAACGGTGTTGCAATTATCTCTAAGGGAAAACTGAAAAATATCAGAACAGACTTGATTAAAGATAAATTAAAGCAATCAAGAATTATTTCAGCTGAATTTGAATATAAAAAGAAAAATATTCAATTAATAAATATTTATACTCCAAATGGAAATCCTGTAGATACGGATAAATATAAATACAAGAAACAATGGTTAGATAGTTTAATCAAACAATTAAAGAGTTTAAGTAAAAAAAATTCAAATATTATTCTTGCTGGAGATTTTAATATTATTCCTGCTCCAGAGGACGTTTATAATCCTAAAAGCTTTGAAGATGATGCGCTTTTTAGATTAGAAATAAGAAAAAAATTAAGAGAAATGATTAACCTTGGTTTTAATGATGTTTATAGACATTTTAATGAGACTAAGGAAGGATATACCTTTTGGGACTACATGAGAGGTGCTTGGCAAAAAAATAATGGGATGCGAATTGATCACTTCTTAGTTTCAAATTCTTTGATTGATCAGGTTAAAGGTATTAATATCAATAAAGATCCAAGAGGTCGCGAAAAACCATCAGACCATACACCAATTGAAATAACTTTAGCTTAAAGACCTTATTTTATTTACCAACTCTTTGTTAATATTTCTAGGACCCTTATCTAATCTATTTTTATGTCTTCTTTCACCGGGAAGTCTAACACCATCAAAAGATTTCATCTTTTCAAAAAATTCATCTGCATGTTTTTGCCAATTAGTTCCTGATGTTTTATCTGGTGAAATAGCTATAATAAATTCTCCTCCACTTGGCGGGCCGCCATCATTGTTATCTTTTGCTGCTGTCTCAAAACTAAAATTATCACCAACTAAAGCTCCAGCCATTAACTCTACCATCATTGCTATTGCCGAACCTTTATAACCACCAAAAGGAAGTAACACACCTCCATCAGCTATTGCTCCTGGGTCAGTTGTCTCTTTACCATCTTTAGTTAAACCTGTACCAAGTGGAACTTTGTGCCCTTCTCTTTTTGCAACTTGTACTTCACCCATTGCCATCGAAGCAGTTGCCATATCATAAACGACAGGAGTTTTTCCGGGTCGCGGCCATGCAAATGAAATAGGATTTGTACCAAATAATGGCTTGATTGCTCCAGCAGGCGCTACCGCAGGTTTATAGGATGTGCAGGCAAAGGCAACTAAACCCTCTTCAGCCAATTTTTCTGTCTCTGGCCACATCGCTGCCATGTGATGTGAATTGTTAATTGCAAGTACAGCAACACCATTTTCTTTTGCAGCTTTAGCTAATTCAGGTAAACCTTTATTTAAAACTACAGGGGCTAAACAATTATTCCCTAGAACTTTTATTACTGATGATGAAATCTTTTTTACTTCAGGTTTTCCTTTACCATTAATTTTTCCGCTTTTTAAGCCACTTACATATGCGGGTAATCTAAATAATCCATGAGATAAAGACCCATCCCGTTCTGCATTTCGAATTAGGTCAGAAAGAATGGATGCTGTTTCATTATCACATCCATTAGCTAATAAAGTCTTTTTAGCTAAATCAAATATTTCGTCTAAACTTAGGGAAACTGTACTCATCCCATTATTAGATATTATTTATGCTTAAAGATCAATTTCTAATTAGCAACCTTTAAAAGATTTTGACATGTTGCCAATTAAATCAAAATATAAATCTTTACCAGGGTTAAGAGTAGCTCCCAATGGATCAATGACCCCTGTTGCAACATTGGTATCTTTTGCTACAGCTTTGATAATATCAGGATTAAATTGAGGCTCTGAGAAAATACAACTTACTTTATCATGCTCAATTACTTCTCTAATTTCAGNTAATTGTTCAGCACCAGGCATTACGTCTGTATTAACTGTAAATGCACCTAAAATGTTAATTCCAAATCTTTTTTCAAAGTATTGATATGCATCATGAAAAACTATTGATTTAAAATCTTTATTTAATTCCGATTTTACTTTTTTAGTAAGTTTATCTAAATCTTTATGGGCCTTTTTTAAATTTTCTTTATATTTAGCCTCATTTTTTGAGTCATTCTCAATTAAATGTTCTGCCATTTCACTTAAAATTACTTTTGCATTCATTGGATCTAACCAAATGTGAGGATCATGTTCACCATGTGCGTGGCCTTCATGTCCATGATCATCGTGACCATCTTTTTTATGATCATCATCATGTCCATGTTCGTCATGACCATGTTCTTTCTCTTTTTTGTCATGATCGTGATCATCATGATCGTCCTCTTTCTTTGCATGATCATCGTGATCGTCTTCTTTATGACCATGATCGTCATGACCTTCAAAAATATTTCTTTCTCTAAACTTTAGTTTAGTTATCCCTTTAATTTCCATTAATTCAATTTTTTCAGCTTTTTTTGCAATTGATTTTAATGGTTTCTCTAAAAAACTTTCTATGTCTTCACCTACCCAAAATATGATATCCGCATTTTGTATCATTTTTGCGTGAGATGGCTTTAGTGCAAATCCATGTGGTGAAGCATAACCATCAACTATTAAATCAGGTTTACCAANGCCATCCATTAAATAGCTTGCAAGTGAATGAATTGGTTTTATTGATGCTACTACCTTAATTTCAGCATTAGCAGGTGTAAAAATTGTTAAGAGTGATAAAAGTGGTAATAATATTGGTAGTTTCTTAATGTATGTCATATGTTGTATATTTGAATTGTTATAATATAACACTATGTAATAATATAACATATTTATGTCAAGGAATAATATGAGCACAAATCAGAATGTACTAGTTAAATTAAATGAGGCTGGCTTTAGTTTAGACAACAAATGGCTCGTAAAAGGAGTATCTCTACAAGTTGAAAAAGGAAAAATTGTTACTCTTATTGGTCCAAATGGATCAGGAAAAAGCACAACAGCTAAAATTGCTTTAGGTATTTATAAAAAAATTGATGGCACTGTTGAAAAATACACAAATAAGGTTGGTTATGTTCCACAAAAAATTTCAATTGATTGGACATTACCACTAAGAGTAAATGATTTCATGGTGTTAACAGAAAATCTTAATAAAGAAACAATAGATGAAGCTTTGTCATTAACTGGTGTTATTCATCTCAAAGATAAAAATTTAGGAGACTTATCTGGTGGTGAATTTCAAAGAGTATTACTTGCAAGAGCTATTTCGAAAAAACCTGAGTTATTGGTATTAGATGAGCCAGTACAAGGAGTTGATTACACTGGGGAAATAGCTTTATACAAACTTATTAAAAAAATTACAGATGAATTAAATTGTGGAATCTTATTGATATCACATGATTTACATACTGTAATGAGTGCAACAGACCATGTTGTTTGTTTAAACGGTCATGTATGTTGTTCAGGATCGCCGATGGATGTTGCAAAAAATAACGAATACAAAGCTTTATTTGGTGAACAAGCTTCTGAAATACTATCAAGATATGAACATAGGCATGACCATATTCATACTGATGAAGGTGAAATAAAAAAAAATTAAATGTTTGATGATTTCTTTATAAGAGCATTGGTAGCTGGAGTTGGAGTTGCTTTTGTAACAGGGCCTCTTGGTTGTTTTGTAATTTGGAGGAGGTTATCTTATTTTGGTGATACCTTAGCTCATTCTGCATTATTAGGGGTAACATTAGCCTTTACAATGGAATTCAATATTGCATTATCAGTTTTCATAATTTCCTCTTTAATAGCTTTAACTTTAATACAACTTCAAAAAAGAACTAATTTACCAGGTGATGCCTTGCTGGGTCTTCTAGCTCACTCATCTTTGGCTGTTGGACTTGTGGTAATAGGTTTTTTAACATTTATTAGATTTGATATAATGGGATTGTTATTTGGAGATATATTGGCTGTTACAGTTGATGATCTTTTAATAATATGGATAGGAGGAGCGTTAATTCTTCTTATTCTAAAATTAATATGGAAACCTTTATTTGCATCAACAGTAAATTATGAATTAGCTGAAGCAGAAGGCTTAAATCCTGAGAGAGCTAAAGCTATATTTACAATCTTAATGGCAGCTATAATTGCAATATCAATCAAAATGGTTGGATTATTATTAATAACAGGAATGTTAATTATACCGGCAGCAATGGCTAGAAATATATCAACTAGTCCACAAAGTATGGTGATCTATTCAATTATAGGCGGATTGTTGGCTGTTATTTTAGGATTATTTTCATCATTAGAGTTTAATACATCATCAGGACCTTCAATTATAAGTGCAGCCTTATTATTGTTCATTCTTTCTTTATTTAGAATTAAACAATCTATTAAATTGAAAAACTAGTGAGGAATCAGTAAAGTGAGTAAAATGCATAAAGAACATAATCTAACAAAAAATCAACAAATTATTTTTGATATAATTGATAGATCACCTGAGCCACTTAAAGCATATTCAATACTATTTAATGTTCAAAAAAAAGGTATCAAAGCTCCATTACAAGTTTATCGAGCACTAGATAAGTTGGTTGAAATAGGAAAAATACATAAAATTGAAAGTAGAAATGCTTTCATAGCTTGTCAAAATTCAAGTTGTCAGGTGTCAAAAGCTACTGCTTTTTCAATATGCGAAAGTTGCGAAAAAGTAACAGAAATTAATAATTCCAGCCTTTCAAAATATCTATCAAATTTTAAAGACAAAGCTGGTATGAAATATAGTAAATATAATCTTGAATTTTTTGGTTTATGCAAAAAATGTATAACCAAATAAATTTGAATTATTGATGATATTTTTTACCTTAAAGATCATACTCGCAGCAATAATAATAGCATTCGCCAGTTGGCTTTCAGGGCAAAATCCAAAGCTTGCAGGTTTTATTATCGCCTTACCCCTTGTATCACTCATAGCTATAGCTTTTTCCTACTATGAGCATAATGATATAGAAAAAACGATTCTTTTTACTAAAAGCATACTAGTAGCGGTACCTGTGAGTTATTTATTTTTTTTACCCTTCTTTTTTGCAAAATCATTTAATATGAATTTCTTCTTAATTTACGGCACAGGCTTAGGATTTTTAGTTGTTGGTTTTTTTATTCATAAATATGTAAGTAATTTTCTTTAATACAGTTACTCTCTTACAGTCTAATAACAAAAAATTATTAGATAGACAATTATTCTACTATTAAGGTATCTTTCGATCCACCACCTTGCGAACTATTTACAATTGTACTTCCTTTTCTGAGAGCAACTCTAGTAAGTCCACCAGTTGTAACATAACTACTTTTGCCACTTAAAACGAAAGGTCTTAGATCTAGATGTCTAGGCTCTATGTTTTTTTCAGTAATAGTTGGAGCTGTTGACAATGTTTCAAGAGGTTGTGCAATATATTCTCGGGGGTTTTTTTTAATTTTTTGTGCTACTTCTTCTCTCTCTTTTGCAGATGCCTTCGGTCCTATCATTATTCCATATCCACCTGATGCATTAGCTGGTTTTACAACCAATTTAGACAAATTTTCTAAAACATACTTTTTCTGTTTTTCGTCATGACATAGGTAAGTCTCAACTTGACTCAATACAGGTTGCTCACCTAAATAATAGATAATCATCTTATTTACATATGAATAAACCGCTTTATCATCAGCTACACCAGTACCAATTGCATTGACAATACCTACGTTTTTTTTCAACCAGCATTTAAATAATCCTGGAACACCAATTAAAGAGTCTTTATTGAAAGCTTTAGGATCTAAAAAATTATCATCTAGTCGTCTATATATACAGTCAACTTTTAAAGGACCTTTTACAGTCTTCATATAAACGTTATCGTTTTCGACAAAAAGATCCTTTCCCTCTACCAATGCAACGCCCATTTGTTCAGCTAAAAAAGAGTGTTCAAAATAAGCAGAATTATAAATTCCTGGTGTCAATACCACCATGTGAGGATGAGTAGTTTTTTTAGGTATACATTCATTCATACAATTAAAAAGTTTATTTGTATATTGATGTATTGATGCAACTTTATATCTTGTGAAAAGTTCAGGAAAGACATCTCTCATAACCATTCTGTTCTCAAGCATATAAGAGACCCCTGAAGGTACTCTGAGATTATCTTCTAGAACTAGATAATCTCCATTTTTATTTCTGATTAAATCTACTCCAGATATATTTGCCCATGATTTATATTTAGGTGAAAATCCCTCACATTCCTTTACATAATAAGGTGAATTAAAAATGATTTCTTTTGGTACAATATTGTCTTTAAAAATTTTTTTTTGATTATAAACATCATCAATAAATAAATTCAAGGCTTTAACTCTTTGCTTAAGACCTTTGGTTACTTTGTTCCATTGTGTTTTAGGTATAATTCTTGGAATTATATCTAATGGCCATTTCTTTTCCTCTGCTCTGTTGTTAGCAGCATAAACTCTAAAATTTATTCCTCTAGCACTTATTGTGCTTTGGCAATTTTTCTCAATTTCTTGAAGTTTATCTTTTCCGTATCTTTCTAAAATATTTGATATTATGACAGCATGTTTTCTTAATTTATTCTCACTAGTAAAATAACCATCATATGCTTTAGTAGCATTATAATTGTCCCAAAGTTTACCGCTCATAAAAGGATTGTTTAATAATTAGGGTAAACATTCAATTGTGATATAGTTATATCAGCTATGCTTGAATTTAATTATATGTTAATTAATTAATAATTATTAATAGTATTATGACTTATTGTGTTGGCATTAAAGCTCAGGACGGAATTGTGTTTGCCTCAGACTCTAGAACGAATGCTGGATTAGATAACGTTAACATTTATTCGAAAATGTTTGTGCATGATGTCGGTGACAGAAGTGTCATTATAGTTACTTCTGGAAATCTAGGCACATCTCAAGCAGTATATAAGTCTATTGAAAAAGATCTCAAAAGTGACAGTGGAATAATGAATTTAAATACTTGTAAAGATTTTGATCAAATTGCATCATATATAGGATCTTTAAATATAGAGCATTCAGCTCCAAAAGGAATAAATACTGACACTGTTTTGTTAGGATCTTCATTTTTAGTTGGAGGTCAAATTAAAGGTCAGCCTCTTGAACTATTCCTTGTATACTCACAAGGTAATTATATAAAACCTGCTGATAGCAAACCTTATCTAGTTATTGGTGAGGTAAAATACGGTAAACCTATTTTAGATAGAGTTATAAAACCTAGCGTATCTATTGGTGATGCATCACGTTGTGCTCTAATCTCAATGGACTCAAC
>FUFK010049740.1_pt1 | contig 31544 bp, 37 predicted proteins | sample 1021851 | NCBI WGS metagenome assembly FUFK01 (sample SAMEA51879418, study PRJEB19060) | metagenome | reverse complement strand
CAACTTAAATCAGACAACCGTTAGTTCTATTAACGTATGCAACCGCACCTCTGGCGCACTGACATTTAGATTAAGTGTCCATGTCGCAGGTGCTGGAGCAGACAATAAACAGTTTATTTATTATGATAAGTCAGTCTCAGCTACAGACACATTTTCTGCCGTGTTAGGACTGACGCTCAATCAAAGCGATGTGGTCAAAGTGTACGCAAGTGGCACTGGCCTTAGCTTTAACATGTTCGGTGTAGAGACAAGCTGATGAATAAATACCCAGCAAAACCAATGATGGACGAGATGGCGAAGTATGGTCGTTACGGCGATTCAATGCTTGTCCACATGAACCCTGTTGAGGTGGCAGGAATTGCCTCTTTGGTTCCCGGTGGATTGACCAGAAACCCAGTCACAGGACAGCCAGAGGCGTTTGCGTTTCTTGCCCCGATGTTGCTTGGTGCGGCAGGGGTCAGTCTTTCACCCCTTGCGGCGGCGGCAGTGACAGGTGGTGTCAGCGCCATTATCAACAAAGATTTAGGTAAAGGGGCGCTAGATGCCATTACAGGCTTTGCCTCTGGCGCTCTTGGAGAGGGTCTGGGTGAGTTGCTTGGCACCGCCGCTGATGCGGGAACTCAAACTGCAACCACCTTAGGGACTGACGCGACTAAGGCAGGCTTAGAGGCGGCGGCACAAACGGCATCAACGGTATCAGATGTAGGCTTACAGCAGGCTATTGAGGGAACCTCTGGAACGCTGGAGGCTGGTATTGAAAGGGCGATAGCAAACCCAACTGTAGATATTACAAATGTAACCGCTGTTCCCACATTGAACACCGATATAAACACAATGTTGCCATCTGATTTGGTGTCTGGCCCAAAAATGATGAGTCCAGAGCCAAACCTTAGCCTTACGCAAAGGATAAACGAAGGCATAAGAGGCGTTGGCACTATGGGTCAGCTTGGTATAGCTGGCGTTGCCCAAGGCGCTAAAGGCGATATGGAGATGCGTGAGGCGGCTAGAGCACAGGCAGAAGCTCTCCGCGCAGAAGGAGAGGCAAGCAGGGCAGAGTCCCGCGCAGACCTAAATAGAGCCTACGCAGTGGCGCGGCCTGACATCCCAGTAGGCATTGACTACGACACAAGAAGGTCGGAGATGAGTCGGCGAACAGCCGGTCTTCTTCCTATGGGGGCGGCTGGCGGTGGTCAGGTCCAAAAGATGGATCAGGGCGGTAAAGCGCCTGATTTAGCCGCCGCTAGGGATGTTTATCGTTTTATAGGTGGGCCTAGAGGCTACGGAGGCAGAGATGCAACCGCAATCCAGAAGGGTCTCAGGGGGCAGGACATTATCGCCCCGCCAAAAGACTACATGCCCGGTTTTGAGCCAGAGTTTCAGTACTTCCAAAACCTAGCCCGTGATCCAGATGGCAACATAGTCGGCACCCCTGACGTTCCNGANAGNNGNTATAGGCCGATGAGACAAGGCGTCATATCTCGCGGTCANTACTTTGACCCNNTNNTACANGCACCNCAGTCNAACGCTCAGATGAATGAGTNTCGNCGAACGCTAGAAAAGCTCGACCCCGGCCCTCTTGATGAGGCGACAGTGATGGGTCTGGCCTCTGAAGGGTCTGTGCTGTCTCCAATGCAACAGAACATGTTTGAGCAATACGCGCCGTTAGCTCCCTTTAATATGGCCCAAAGAGGCAGGCTGGAGGAGTTGACNGATCGCGGAATGTCTTTGCAAGAGGCTATAGGAAATCAAGAAGCCGCAAGATCAAAAGGCTACGACCTAGATGGCGATGGCGTTGTAACAGATGGTGAGTATGAACAGGCCACAGCAGAGNNAGANACNCCNGATATGNCAGNCATTANNACGGNNGNNATGNCNNNAGANCANNNNGCNCTNNTNCAGCAGTATNTNGANATGTACGANCCAGATACAGCNNANTTTNTGGCGNGNNTGATGACNNGCGGTNTTGGCGGTATNNNTAATTNTATGGCTGAAGGGGGAGATGCAGAAGCGAAGAAGATGCCAGAAGTTGGCCCTGCCCCAGAGCCACAGGTTGGGCCACCACCCGCAGGTGGNGACATACCTATCCGCACCTCCATGATGGAGGGCACTGTTCCTGACGGCGGCATAGCCCGTGTTCCCACGGAGTTTACTCAGCAGGTTGATCCGATGAGAGCGGAGGTTGACAGGGACATAGCCGCTCTCAGAGCAGTGGTTCGTGGTGAGATAGACGATGAAAGGGTTAAAGATGAGATCATAAACGGTTTTATTGCCAAGTATGGACAAGAAGCCTACGAGAGGGCGAGACAGACGTTTTTGGGCGAGGTGCCTCAAGAAGGCATAGCGATGATGAACATGGGCGGGATGGCGCCCCAAACAGAAGGCATGTTGCGGGGGCCGGGGAGCGGCATGGATGACATGATTCCGGGCATGATCGGCTCTTCACAGCCCGTTGCAGTATCTCCGGGCGAGTACATTGTGGCGGCTGATGTGGTGTCAGGACTGGGCGAGGGTAGCTCTGAGGCTGGCGCGGAAGAGCTAGACAGGATGATGGACAGGGTCCGCATGGCGCGAAATGGCACAACACAGCAAGCGCCACGAATTAATGAAAGGAAAATAATGCCTGCATGAAAATCAGCTTAGTTCCGTTGGAGCACGCTCACTCGGCGTGGAACGAAGTACGCCACTACCTAGAGCCTGCTGTGAAGACAGCCAACGGACGCTGGACGATGGAGCATCTTTGCGCGGCTGTTGCTATGGGTAGCACACAGCTTTGGATAGCCTTTGATGATGAAAAGATATGGGGCTGTCTCACTACAGAGATAACGCAATATCCTGCCAAGCGAGTGCTGTCCATGCATTTCCTTGGCGGTGAAGATTTTGATTCTTGGTACAACCTACTGCTTGAGCAAATTACCCGATATGGTCTAGATATGGGCTGTGACGGGATTGAGGGCGTGGCAAGGTTTGGTTTTTGGAAATATCTACAGGCTGACGGCTTTGAGAAGTCGGCGGCATTTTATGAAAAGGGTATGAAAAATGGGTAGCAAAGGCGGTGGAAGCTCTGCTCCGACAGAGTCCAAGGTAGTACAGTCAAACCTGCCAGAATACGCAGAGCCATATTACAGAGACCTGCTGGCCCGTGTCGGTGTTGAGTCTGCTCTGCCATACACCCCTTATCCTGCACCACGCATGGCGTACTTCACTCCTGCCGAACAGGAGGCCATGTCTCGGTTTACGGAGATGGGCGTTGCTGGCACACCCCCAGAGCTTGATGTGGCTGGCAACATTGCTGGCACTGTCGGCATGGGTAGCCCTTATGCTGGCACGATGCTGGAGGTGACCCGTCGAGCACAAGAGATGCCGTCGATGGCTGACCCTTACGCGATGGCGTCGTACATGAATCCTTATCAGCAACTTGTTCTAGATAACCAGATGCGTGAGGCTCGTCGTCAGTCTGACATTATGGGTCGTGACTTTGGTTTGCAGGCGGCGGGTCAGGGCAGTCTGGGTGGATACCGCGAAGGCATTATGCAGGCAGAGCGTCAGCGTAACTTAGAGCGTCAGCTTGGCGATTTGTACGGCGCGGGTATGCAACAGGCGTTTGGTCAGGCACAGCAGGCTCTTGCCCAAGACAGGGCATACGCACAGCAGGCCGCTCAGTTGGGTCAGGCCGCTTATGGCAACTTGTTATCAGGAGACGCACAGCGGCTTCAGGCGGCAGGAATGCTGGGCGATTACGCCGATCAACGCCAGAGAATGGAGATCGAAAGACTCCGCAACATGCAGGCCGCTGGAGAGGCAGAGCGCAGACTCCGTCAAGCAGGCATGGACATTGGCTATCAGGACTTCTTGNGTCAGAGAGCCTTCCCGCAGGAGCAGTTGGGCTTCTACAGCCAGATGCTACAGGGCACGCCCGTCACGCCGGGAACAACGCAGACAGCCTTTGGTATGCAACCGTCAACATTGCAACAGCTACTGGGCGCAGGAATAGCGTCTGCTGGACTGTACAACGCATTTAGAGGGCCGCAGGGATGATGAACATTCTTGAAGAAGAAGATTTTATCAAAGGGCTTCCCGATAAGGTTTTGATGGAAGAAGCACAGCGCCCCACTGGCACTTTGACGCAGTATGTGGTGATGTCTGAGATACAGCGCAGATCAAAGATGAGAAAGGAGCATGAGGCGCAACTGGCGCAAGGTCCGCAGTCCACTGTCAAAGACCAGATTATTCAAGAAGGCATCATGAGCAGTATGCCGCCTCAGATGGCTATGGCCCCACAGATGGCCCAGAGAATGCCCAACATGCCCCCACAGGGCATACAGCAGGCTATGCCGCCTCAGATAATGTCTGGGGGTGGTGTAGTTAAAGCGTTTGGCGGGATGTTTGTTCCGTCTGTGGACAAAGAACAGATTGTAAAGAATGTTCTTGCCAGCAATCCAAACCCAACAATGGCTGACTTTTTGTCGGCAGGGCTGGATCAAAATGACGTAAATAAATACAAATATCTTATTGATCCCAGTCTTTCTGATCAGGCTAGAGGGTTGTTTAAAAAACTGTCCTACAGCCCTGAGGGAGACCCTGTAGGTGGGGCCGTGGAATCTTTTTATGATTCGGTTGCGGACTCTAGAACCAGAAAAGCCTTAGATGTTTCGGGCGGCAGGTTGCAAGATGCGATGGGTGTCGTGGCTGATGATTTTTCTAAAAATTTAGAGAAGGAAGGCTTTGCCTCTGCGCTTGGTCAGGGTGTAAGAGGTGCCTTTACAGAGGGCGCCCCTGCGTTAGCGAGAACGGCTTATGACGTAGGCGCATCTGGCATTATTGATCTTGCGAACACCCCGCCAGTGGCAGGAACCGCAAGATTTTTAGACGCCCTTTTCACGGGTTCCGCTGAAGATCCGCTTACATTTGATGTCCCATCTAGCGATCAAATCATTGATAGAGTTCAACGTAGAGCGCGTGAGGCGACAGGCACAGAGCCTGTAGAAAACCCATTCCTGTTGGGTGATCGTTTAATTCAAGAGGCTATTGATCGCAAGAACTTTATGGCAGGGTCTTTTGAATCACAAGATGAAGGCATTGCCTCATTGCCGTTCACAGATAATTTCCTTTTAGACAGCGAAGGGAATCCGATCAGATTTGAGGGTGAGCTTCAACCAACCCCGAACGATGCGTCTGAACCCGCTCAAGAAGAGGCCAGCAAAAAGAAGCTAGACGCAACGCGGGTTGATATTGGAGATGCAACAATTCCAAGTGGCGCAGATGCCGCCTCAAGCAGGCTTGCTGAGTTGCAGGCGATGCTTGACAGGCAGTCTGCAAGAGGCAGTAGAGTCGCTGAAGGTTCAGCCTTGGTTGCTTTAGGCACCAGCTTAATGGAAGGCAAAACAGCGCAAGGCGGGGCAAAGGCCGCAGAGATACTGTCTAAAAACGCCCAAGCTCAGGGAGCCTTGCAGTTGGAGGGCGCAAAGCTAAGACTCGCTGACGCCCGTGAGCGTGACAAGCTAGACATAATGCGTCAAGACCTTATTAACAAGTTGAAGATAACTGACAGGCAAAGCCTGATGGCCGCGCTGAAGAGCTATGGAGACAGCATTACGGCCCTTACTAATGACAGAACCCGCCTGATGACAGAAGAGGGTCAGGCATTAATGCGTAGGCTAAATCAAGAGCAATCCCTGCTTAGAAGTTTGCTTATTCCAGACGTTAATCTTGCTGGTGCAGGCACCCCAGCACCCGCTGATACGTCACAATTCAGCATTGGTACACGCGGTTAATTAGATGCCAACCACGGTTGTCAACTCCCCCGATGGGAGGCTAATTGATGTTAATCATCCTGACGGGGCAACTGACGAACAAATACTTTCGTATGCGGCACAACAATATGCGCTAGACCCATCCATAGCTTATGACCCTTCTGATGTAGACGATGACACCACAACTCTTGGCGCACTGGGTGAGTTTGGCAAGAGGGCGCTAGGTGGCGTAGGTACGGGCGCGGCACGGGTAGTGTCGGGCCTTGGACAGCTTCTCCCCGGTGTTGACGATCAGTCTATGATCGACATGGAAATGGGTGTTAGGCGGTCAATATCTGACACTCTCGACTACGATCCAGCCTACGACGAGAACTACATAGCCCAGCTTGGAGAGGTTGCTGGAGAGATGGTGCCTCAGGTTGCATCACTCTTTGTCCCCGGCGGTGCGCTTGTAAAAGGGGCGGCTTCAGCGGCGACAACAACCGGCCAAGCAGTTTCTGAAGGCGGCTTGGATCGGGCAGAGTACGAGGCTAGGACAGGCGAGGCGCTCACTGACGTTCAGCGATTGACAGATAAAGGCAGAGATATTCTTTTGGGTACCTTAGAGCGATTTGGTATCGACAGAAGAATACTAAAGGGGTTACCTAAAGGCTTTTTCCAGACCGCAGAGGGCAACCCGATACTGCGTAGAATTGAGTCTATGGTCATCTCTGGGCTGTCTGAAGGTACTCAGGAAGCCGCCCAAGGCATATTAAGAGATATCACTACCAAGGCCATCTACGATCCAGACAGGGAAATTGCCGACAGCGTTATAGAAGACTTCCAGCTAGGCGGCGGTGCCGGTGCCCTGTTTGACTTTATTATTAGTTCCGTCACAGGGGGCAATAGGAGAACGCCTAAGGTAGACGCCCCTCAGGAAATACGCCCTTCCACGGACGAGGAGATAGAGGCAGAGAGGGAGGCCAGAGCAAAAAAGCTAGAAGAAGAAACAAAGCGCAGAAAGACTGTAGATGCAGAAGTTGCCGCTCAAACCCCCACCACGCTTCCCGACCCCAGAGACACGACAAACATAGACCCAGAGCTATCTGCTGATGAGATAACTCAACAGATTATAGATACTGCTGGTGCGTATCGCGGCAGAACAACCATACCCGCAGGCTCTCTCTTTGAGGTGCAGGAGCAGGAAGGTAAGTTTTATGTGACCCATGAGGGAGAGCAGTTTGGCCCAGCCATGCGCGATCCCATCAAGGCGCAAGAAGTCAAAGCCGCCCTCAGCGAAAAAAGCGACAACCTCAATGTCGAACGAATAATTAGAGATTCTGGCATTGAGTACACCCCCCAAGAGTCCGCTAAAGTCATGCGGTTCTACCAGCAGATCAGAAATGCTGGCAGGCGCTACACCCCAGAAGACCCAGCAGAGCCAACGATCCCCCGGCAACCAGAGCCTCCCGCTCGTGTTAACTTGTTAGAGAATAGGATAAACACGGCCCTGAACCGCAAAGGCGTTGATGCTGACATCAACTCTGCTGAGGGCGCGGGGATTGTGCAAACGATCATTGGCCGTCCCGTGTCTGAGTCAAAGCCTTTAGCTGATCTGTCTGCCGTAGAGCAGGACTATGTGTTCCAAGCCATCCAGCAGGCAGACCCCCTGACGCCCCAAGCAAGGGCTACCACGGAGACTAGAGAGGAGGTAGACCCAGTTACTGGTGTCACAACCCCCGGTCAGCCAAGGCGCACAGGGGTTAAGGCCACCCTCCCCATTCCTAACTTTGCCGCAGTTGCCAAGCCTGTAGAGCCTATAGTGCCGTCTGAGCCTGTTGAGGCTGGCAAGCAGATTGTGCCGTTTGATCCCGACCAAGAAACCCTCCAAGACACAGCAATAGAAAGCGAGATTGGAAGGCAATTGCAGGCAATCTTAAAGTCCGTTGGCTTGTCGGATGATTTTGCGGTCAGGACGGTAGCCCGTGTTGGCTCTGCAAGAAGAGATACCGCTGGCAATGTGTACATAACTCCACCGGAAAACGCGCAAGGCGACCCAGTCACAACTTTTGGCGGCATACAACTGGCGACCCAAGTCATACAGGTGTCTGTGGATGGAGTAAAACAGCGCGTTGACGAAGGCATGTCGTTTGAGGAAGCGATTGCCTCTGTGATGAATCACGAAGTGGTTCACGGATTGCGCGGGTTGGATTTGTTTACCGCGCAAGAGTACAGCCTCCTTGAAAGGCTGACCCGCCAATACACCAAGCCGGGGACCGACATGACCTATGGTCAATGGGCGGTCAAAAATTATCCAGAGCTATCGGCGGTAGCACAGCAGGAAGAAGCGATTGCAGAGATGATTTCTGACTCGCTGACTAACAATGTGCTTATAGACGGCAAAGCACAGGCGCTATCTGGCAAGCCAGCAGGCATCATTCAACGTATTGTTGACTTTTTCAAGCGGATCGCTGGATTTGCCCGTGACAACGACATCAATTCTTATCAGGAACTTGTTAACGCGATACAGACTGGGCAAGTTGGTGGCAGGGAGCGGGGCCAAGTACGCACTCTGATGCAGACAGAAAAAGATCGCGGAGAGATAGAAGAGCGAAGTATAACGACAGAAGAGTTACANCTTAGGACGGGAACCCGACCAACCAGAGAGCAACTTGATCAGGTCTATAACAACTTAGTCCAGCAGGTTAAACAGCAGGTTGGGGACGCCCCTGAGGTGGTTGCCGATTCTGAGCTTGAGGAAGTGCTTGAATCAAGGGGGATGAGGTTCCCCAAGAAAGCCCAGACCATACCCAGACTCGTCAGAGCAATAGAGCAGGGTTTTGATGTAAACACTGTTTACTATCACGGATCGGGCCTCCCAGACATAAAAAAATTCAAAAGCAATCTTGGTATGGGCGTTATTTCGGGCTTCTTTACAAGAAAACCGAAACGCCTAGACGCATTTACGCCAACAATATCAATACCGCCCAACCCAGAGATAGGATATCTGGGTGAAACCCCTGTCGTATACCCAGTGTTTATACGCCAAAAGGGAGACAACCAACAGGGCGGCTTGGCAGATATAAGAGAGCTAATAAAAGATGAGAACAACCCTGTCAGGCAAGCACTAAGCATCCCGTTGAGCCGTCAGCCCGATCTGAAAGCAGACCTAGAAGCATACTTTGCCAAGCAACTAGAGCAAGGGAGGTTAAGCGGCGATGAAACCACAACATTTAAAACGCCAGAGCAGTTAGACGAGGCGAGGTTTTACTATCAGGGCTACCGCACACTTGAAGAGGTGGCGACCACACTGGCAGAGCAATTCCACCTTAACGGCGCACAAGGTGCGTATGCAGAAATCGCAGAGGGGCCATACGACATAGACTTCCAGCAACTTGAGGTTATCGCTCCATACATAAAAGAGGCTGGCTTCAACGGATACTACGACATTGAGAATGCTGGCGAGGAGTATGTAAGTGTTGCCATGTTCAATCCCGGCGACATAAAGGGCGTGTTTGCTGACTTTGACCCTGATTCTGTGCCAGAAGGCATGATGTACGAAGATGACATCATGTTCAGTCGGCAAGGTGTTGGCGCTCCACTTACTGCGGCGGTTGCCAGAGCAAAGAGTAAATATAACAACGTCAGAATAAGCACAGAAGAAGACTTCTTTGGGGATTATTGGCCCAAATTACTGGCAGAGGTTGGCGGCACTGTATCTCCCAACAAGTTGAGAGTAGGCGCAAAGCGAGCGATGCGCGATATACGGGAGTGGGTGAAGAACAACCCCAAGTATAACGACTACTACAACGAGGACATGAAGGCGGTGAGGGCCAGCCTTGAAGCAGAGTATGGTCCGATATCAGACACAGAGTTGTTGTTATATCAGTTCCTAAATGGCATTACGTCCCCCGGCACCGCCCTGATTGCAAACGTGGGAGATGCCGTAAAGCTGTTTGACATATACAAAAGGGACGGGAATTTTGACTCGTTTGAAGTAGGCAAGAGGCGAAAGGTAAACAAAGAAGGCAAGGTTATTTACCCGATTGTTGTCACACAAGCGCCTTTCGAGCTTTCCGGTGCCACACAACCGACAAAAGCTCGCTCCTTGAAGTCCTTAGACAAGGTGATACAGGAGCAGGGCGGCGTTCAAGCGGCTCTGGATTACCTGCGACAGCCGGTCACCTTGGAGGAGCTAAAAGCGTTCAAGATAGGGCTGGGTTACAAGGGCGTTTCCGATGTTGGAATCATAAAAGGTCTTGTTGAGGACGCGACAGGTCAAAGCGAAATGATCCCAAGAATGTTTTTCTTGGGGCCAAAGATTGGCGCATACACATTAAATCTGATGGGCAATCCCAAGTATCAAACCGTAGATGTATGGGAGAGTAGATTTATACGCAGTTATTATGATAATATGTTTGATACAAACACAGGTATCACTGTAACTGCTGACGAAGGCAAGCTATTCAGAGACTTCAGTAAGGTGTTTGCTGAAGAGTTTGAGAAGGAGGCTGGATACAGGCCAGACCCAGCGTCATTGCAGGCGATGAGATGGTTTTACATGATAAATGCGGCCAGAGAGGCCGGATACTCGGGAGCGTCAACCAATGAAACGATATCAGAACTCACAGAAAAGCAAATCCAAAACACTAGAAGAACTCGTTATGAAGGTCGGACAGCGGGCGATAGAGAGGTACTCGGCAGAGCAGAAGAAGAGCAAGTCCTTGAGTCAAGAAGGCAAATAGACCCTGCAAAAATAGAAAAAGCGGTACAGCAGAACCAACAAGAGGCACGGGACGCTGGTTTTAGCGTGCCTCTTTATAGCGTCAAAGCCTCACCAGAGGCCCAGTACATAGCAAGGAACCCAGAGGCCGCAGTCGAGCCAGAGGAAGTCCTTGAGTCTAGGGCACCGGAATACAACACCAAAACCAAGTCGTTCATCAATCGGCTGATTGAAGGCACCCCAGAGCGCGTCGATCCCATGAAGCAGTACATGGACGTAACTGGGGACAACAGCACTCTTGATTACAAGTTAACACAGGCCAAGCAGGCACTTGTTAACCGTTACGCAAGGCTTGAGAAGCTAAACCAAAGATACTTCAAAGACTATCTAGCTGACAGTAGTTCGATTGCCGCTGTTCTTTTTGCGGACAGGTCGGCAGGGGTGATGGCAGAGGCGATCAAGAGCGGTGTGCCCCAATACAAAGACGGACTCACCAAGGTTGTGGATTTTAGCCACAACGGCAAGCAGTACCGGGGTCTGATAGACATCATTAACTTGTTAAGGACAAAGAAATACGGCGATATCACGGAGTTCGCCCAAGCCTATGCGATTGCCATGCGGGGCGAAAGACTTAACAAGGAAGGCAAGCCGACACCTGTGTCACAGCAGGACATAGATGAAGCCAGAGAAAACATCAAGCAGTTCACTGACGAAAACGGATACAACCCTGTTGTCGAGTGGTATGGGGCGTGGCAAGCCTACAACAATCAGGTCATCACGTTTTTAGAGGACACAGGCGTGATAGACGAGGCAGGCGCTAACTCTTGGAGGCTGGCGTCTGACTACATACCGTTTTACAGGGCGCTGGAGCCTGACTACGAGACAGGTAANGTAACTGACCACCCATTTGGTGATCTCAAGCAGGTGGGTGCGTTCAAGCCTTACAAGGGCAAAACAGACAAGATCAACGTGCCTTTGATCGAGTCTATTCTGAAGAACACCGCCGCCGCCATCGACTTGGGCATGAGGAATGTAGCTCAACAGCGCATCGCTAGAGATATGCAGAAGCTACAGCTTGCCAAGCAAGTCAAGTATGGCACCAAGGGCAACGACATCATAACCCTCAAGGTGCAGGGCAAGCCGGTGTCTTTCCGCATATACGACCCGCTGATACTAGAGTCAATGTCAGCGATAGACGGCAGTGGCGTTGAAGAAATATCTCGAATCTTTTTTGGTCCAGCATCGACCCTGCTGAGAGAAACCGTCACACGAACGCCGGGATTCATGCTTGCTAACATGTTAAGAGATAGCCTCTCTGCGTTTGTGACATCTGGCTCTAGTTTTGTTCCTTTGCTTGGCACCACAAAAGGCTTCTTCTCCAACATCAACAATCTGGAAAGAACCGGAGTGGTGGGCGGCTACGACTTCAAGATTGACCAGCAGGACATCGGCAAGGTATTTGCTCAAGAAGCGGATCGAAGACAGCGCAACGGTCTTCCTCTCAACATGTTCAAGACAATATGGGATGCGTCTGGCAGGTTAACCACAAGGTCGGATGCGGCAACCCGACAGGCTGTCTACGACGAGGTGTATGCGAGAACTGGGAATGAGGCAGAGGCCCACTTCCAAGCGATGGAGGTTCTCAACTTCTCAAGGCGTGGTAGCAACGGCTTGGCAAGAGCGATCACCGCCGCGATACCGTTCCTAAACGCACGAATACAGGGTCTTGATGTGCTTTGGAGGTCATCCATAGGGGTGAACACTGCAAAGCGTGGTGTTCCACGTGGAACAGCGGCCCTGTCTTTTGCGATGCGTGGTGCCATTCTTAGCTTTGCTACCGCCCTGTACTGGATGATGGTCAGCGATGACGAAGAGTACAAGGAAGCAAGCAGGGAGGAGAGGGACAACAACTGGCTGTTCCCATTGAAGGGGGTCGAGGGCGTTGGTGCAGTTAAGATACCCATCCCCTTTGAGGTCGGTCTGATATTTAAAACAATACCTGAGGTTGTGCTTGATACAACGTATGGTGACAGAACATCTCGTCAAGCACTACAGAGCTTCAAGCAGGGACTTGGGTCAACTCTTGAGCTTAACTTGTTATATGGAATACAAGCATACGCGCCACTGCTGGAGGCGCACTCCAACTACAACAGCTACACAGGTCGCCCGATAGTTCCCATCTGGTTGACGGGCCAAAGACCTGAGTATCAGAGAACGGACTCAACGTCAGAGACAGCGATCTTCTTGCAAAAGGCAACACCGTACCTCGCCACCATACCAATGCTGGGCATGGATGAGGGCGGCACCTCTCCCATGAAGATAGAACACGTTATTAAGGGCTACACAGGTAGCATGGGTGGCTTTGTTCTTAGTTGGACTGACAGGGTGCTGAGAAGCGAGTCTGGGAGAGAGGCAATGGCTAATGCAGGGTATGACGTTAGCCAGCCAGAGATGCCCAGTTTGGCCCTGTATGACTATCCTGTGGTGAAGCGGTTTCTGACTAGGCCAGAGGGTTCTGGTCTCAAGGAGCAGTTCTACGAGCTATACAACGAGGTTCGCCAAGACTACAACACGATCAACACGATTCTGGAGCGCGGTGACCAAGACGAGTTCAACAGCCTTTATCCCAAGATAGAAAACCTGTTGGCTGTGAAGAATGACGTTTACTTCATCAGAAAACAGCTTTCCCAGATCAGACAGGACAAAAAGGCAATCATGCGGTCTGACATGGATTCAGATCGAAAGAAATACATGCTTGATCAGTTAGCGGCAGAGGAAAACGAAATACTCAAGGTTGTTCCAATTTTGGAGCAAGCCGCGCAAAGGTCAACGATCCGGGGCATATGACATGCTGTTAACATATTTATACGAAGCCACAGTGGTAAGATGCATTGACGGCGATAGTGTCGTTTTTGACATAGACTGCGGATTTGATATATCCCTTAAAAATCAATCAGTTAGGCTGTATGGCATCGACACAAGTGAAACTCGCGGCGGCACAGAAGACCTCAAGATTCTGGGCCACCTAGCCAAGGACTTTGTTGTTGGCTTGTTACCAGTTGGGTCGAAAGTCTTACTGAAAACATATTTAGACAGGCGCGGTAAGTTTGGGCGCATCATGGCTGATATCCATGTTAAGAGTGGTGACGGGTACGATGATACAAGCGTCAACCAGATGTTGCTTGATGAGTGCCTAGCCGTTCCTTACGCAGGGCAATCCAAAGAAGACATACTCAATCAGCACCTTATCCATGTGGAGCATCATCGTTCCAAAGGGAGCATGTAGTGGACGATTGCGCGGCCAATCAAGTTGAGTCTGCGCTGGACGGCATCTGGGAGATATTGGCCCTGCATCCTTGGGACTTGATCTATCTCAGCATACCTATGAGCATATTGGCGTTTTATGTGCTGTCCATCTATGCAATTTTTAAGTCGATACAGAAACGGTATTCGTGAAGTTGCACATCCTGTTTGCTGTCAGTGACAAGTTAAGAAGAGCGATCAACCACCACCACGGTAAGTCAGGCCAAGCCACACGGCAGGAAGTAAAGAGTTGGCTGTGGCAATATGGGCATTCCCGTGATGACGAAATACTTGCGGCGTTGTATGAGGATGAGGAAAAAAAGCAGAGGTAGGTGCAACAATTCCATCTGACGGGATGTTGCCAACCGTCATGGCTACAGTGTACGCAAGTTTCGGCGCCTTGCGCTTAACCCAGTAGATGGTGCCGAATGCTGGGCCACTGCGTAGATTTATTAAATATTATGCGGTGCCTACAGTAAGAAGTAAACACTCAGAGCCGCCACAAAGATGAGTGGAGGGACGTACTCAGGCAAGTCTTTCATCAGAAGGGCACTGGTATGTGACAGCAGGCCACCATCACCGCTTGATTTCTTCCGCTACTGCCTTTACGTCTGCCATCTGTCGCCACGATCAACCCCTTCTCCTTGAGCGACTTGTAGCGTGCCGTGACAGAAGAGTAGCTGGTCACATGGGGCATAGCCCTTCTCACCTCGTCGCTTATCATGCCAGCCCTGCCAGCGGCCTTGATGACCATGTAAACCTCTTCTTCTAGCTTTGTGGTGCAGACCTCGTTGGCGGCATCCCTGCTGGTGTCCATGCCGTCCCGCCTGACCAGCTTGCGTGGGTCGGTGCCGAACCTCAAAACATCAGTCCTCTCCATGTAAAGCCTCTTTGGCATTTTCTAGGTGCTTTATTGCGTCAGCAATCGCATCTACAGCATCTAAATTTGCTTCCGCAAGTTCTTGTATTTTTGATAGCTTATCAGTTATAGTCTCTATGAACTTGTCAGCAGTAGCAATGCCATCTGCATAGGCGTCACCTTCTAATTCTATCTTTATTTTGCCTGTCATAATGTCTCCTTATAAAAGCTGTGCCCCAACCTTTGCGGGTTACCAGATACCCCCTGCCGCCCCGATTTGATGCGCTCTTCTGTCAGCAAATTGTCCAAGCGCACAGATTGAGTTTCGCACCGACCACAGCTAAGACCGGCTAATACAGCAACAGGGGTTGTCCTTATTCTGTGATTTCTGGCGGCGGCACCATGAAGTCTAGCTGTGCGGCCAAGCGGCACAGAGTTTCAATAAGCTCTGAGTAGTCTCCGCGACTAGCATCATTGCTACGCCTCAGAGGGCGCCGCCTGTAGCCAAACTTGGTTTCAACCTCCTCTGACCCGTAGCACTGACACAGCATCTCTTCATGCATCTCATCGGGCGTCAAGCCGCAGAATTTTGCGAACTCCCCGCACCACTTTCGATAATAGTTCTCTTGTGGCCGTGACCGCTTTGTCTTTAGCGGCTTTAATTCTATCGACCAACCGTGCTTCCACTCCCGATCCAAGTCCAGAAGTTGCACCGCTTGCTGGGGAAACTGGTAGCACAGAAACTCTCTCATCTTTTGAGTCTTGTCCACCTCGTTCTTCTGAATTGTCAGCATCATCATTCATCCTTGCATCCTTCTGTGTTTGTTAAAATGGAATGTCATCCTGATCCATGTCGGGTATGGGTTGCATCTGCACCTGTGGGGTGCCCCCACCCATGATGCGCTTTGCTTCAGCCCTGTCGTTGTCGCCCAGCCAAGCCTCTGCCTTGCCGCCCATGTACTTGGTGCCGTCCTCCTTGACGTTGTTCCAGAACGCCAGATTAAGCCTTGGCTCCTTGCCCAAAGCTGTCATCTCCTTGAGTATGGCGACTTGCTCTGCGTTGATCTCGACGGAACCCTTTAGAACAGGCTTCCTGTTGGTAGGGTTTTGCTCTGGGTTTGGCTCCAGATATCCGCGTGTCTCTGTCGGTTTCAGTGGTTTAGGCATTTGGCTCCTCCTTTGATTGTAGCTCTGCCTTCATGGCCTTGAGATGTGCCATGAGTTGCTTGTAGTCTTCTGGCGACGATTCTTGAAGCTGGGTGATCGCCCCCACGTTTTGTCGGTAAAGGTCTTCAAGCCCCGCGACCGTTCGGTTCCCAGTGTCAGGGTCTTCTGAGAACTTGTTAAAGGTAGAGATGAGTATGTCCAGAGTGTCGTCTGCATTTGGTGCAGGCTCAGGCTTGGGCTTTGCGACCTTCTTTGGTTCTGGCGTTGCCTCGTCCGCAGTCTCTGTTTGGGAAGGCAAGTCCTCACCTGCATAGATATAGTGACCAAGGCCATACATCGCTAAGCACTTAGTCAGGCATCGCATACGGGTGTCAGAGACGGCTCTGGTGTCAGGCTTCACGATAGCCTTGTTCTTGTAATCCATCACGGGGAGCCACATAAGGCGGTCTAGCTCGCCTATCTTGACGCTACACCACACAGTGGCACGGCCCTCACTGTCCCACTCCTCATTGAGAAACTGGTATGTGGCTTCTGGGTAATGCTCCATGAGGATGCCCCACGCCCACGCCCAACTTAAATATGTGAGGCCGTTTTTCTTTTCGGCTTTTTCAGAGCAGTCTATGGCGCTGAGTGTTTTCCAAACACTGGCGTATGTGTGTTTTGACTTGGAGGCGGTCATGCTACCTCCTCCTGCGCTCTCATCCAGTGATCGTTGGCCCCGCGGACGCCAAGCTGGTCTTCAAGCCATAGGGGATCTAGCTTCTCAAAGCTGGTTTCGTTGGTCAGGTCAACGCGATCATCGCCCATGCCAACCACAGTGGATACTGACCAGATTGGATGATATGGGTAATCCTTTGGATCTATGCAACCAGCGGGAAAATTTCGGGTAATCTTGTTGCAGAGTGTGCTTGCCGAATCTTTCGCATCCTCAAGATCGAATGCCATGATCCACACATTCCTCGTTACCCTCGTTTGGCCCCCTACGACCAGCTTTATAATCGCTACGTAAGACTCAAGAGACAAGCCATCCTTTTCTGTGTTCATTTGATACTCCGATTGTTTTCAATATTTCGTTTGGTGTGAGCTTAAAAAACAAACCAGTGTTCATGTCGCCCACCCGCTTATCGCCCAGATAAAATGTGACGTTGTCGCCCGCAACCACAATCTTTAACTTGTTTGTAGTAAGCTGGTTCATTGCCACCACCTTGAGATAGAACTCTGGGTCTTGTCCTATCACGATGCCCAAGCCTCGTTTTCATATTGCTCACACCAGCGCGCCACTCTGCACCAATCGTCATGGCACCTTGTAGGTTTGCCGGTGCGTACCTCTAGCTCTAATCCGGTCTTGTCAGACATGAATTGCTCTGCCTCCGCTGTAGAGCCAAATACTCGCAAGGCTCGTTTGTTGCCCTTCTTCTTTACCGCAAATGCATCATCCTTTTTCCATCGCTCCTCATCGGAGCATTCTGGTAGGAAGCCTCCGGTCAAGTTCTGGAACTCTGCGTGTTGATGCAATCTCACCCTGCTTTTGACGTACTCGTCGCGCTCTTCCGGCGACCACAGGGGGATGTCTACGATGGTGATAGGGGCGTCAGGGTAGCCCTCGTCATTGGCCTTGGACCTCTGCCAATCTCTGAGTACGGCCACAATCTGAAGACTGTCTACAACGGTCTGGTTGTTTTGCTCCACCAACCAAGCGTAAAAATTTAACTGCTTGTGCCAGTCGCTTTTCCCGTAGATGACACTCCAGACACTCGTACACTTGTAGTCGAGTATTGTCAGAGTGCCGTCAGCCTCTGACCTTTGCAGGTCAATCGCCCCTGATATTGTCCAACCGTCCACCTCAGCGTAGAGGCGTTCTTCAGCCACATAGCCTTCAGCCTGATGCTCTTCAAACATCTTATGCACGCTGGTGCCCAGCACGCTCCACAGCATCTCGGAGGCATCCTCCGTTATCTCATCCTTGTGCTGTCGCCTAAGGATGCGGACCCGCGGAGAGTCGATAAGCTCCGTGACGCTACGGTTGCTGTGCCCCTTGCTATAGTCACTGTGGGTCAGTGCCTTGAAGATAGGGTCAGGCAGTTTGTGGACGTTTGTGACTTTCACGATACCTTGAAGACCCTCATTATGGCCTCGCCAGTTTCGCCGTCTGTATCCCTGATACAGCTAAAACGGGATGTCGAGTTCCGTTGCCAGCGAGAGATTCTCTGTCTCAACGCCCTCACCTCTGTCGCATCGCCTGCGTTGATCGGTGCCTTGAATGAGTCCCCGACTTCCATCTCTGTCAGCGGAAGATCGGGTATCTTGGTGCGTTTCGGCATCGGAATGTGCTTGTCTATCGGAATACTCATAAGTGGCCTCCTCAGCCAGTTGAAGTTCTAGAACGTGCCGTCCCATTTTTGACATGTGATATGCTCTCTCCACAGGGACGACGAATCATATCGAAGGGCGGGAGCCATGTCAAATTTAAGTATGACGATTCTGGGGGAGCCGTGTAGCAAGGCTAACAGCCGGAGACTTGTTACCAGCAAGACTGGGCGACCATTGTTCATCAAGTCTCAGAAGGCGCTGGACTACGTCAAATCGTTCGAGAAACAATGCAAAAAGCTCGACCCTCTGTTGCTTGAGGATGTCGCCGTTACGATAAAAATTTACTACGCCAGCCGCCGACCTGACCTCGATGAGTCTCTCATACTGGACTGTATGCAGGGGCTAGTGTATAAGAACGATAGGCAAGTAAAAGTCAAGCACGTTTACTGGGGAGGCGTGGACAAAGAAAGCCCACGTTCAGAAATCATTGTCCAAAATTTACATGGAGTTTTACCAGAAGGTGATTGGTCTGGCGATTAAAGACCTTGTCAGCGACCACGAACCTGATCGTGAAGACTCCGCTAAGTATGTAAATTCCAAGGTTTTTGTCAATCACTGCGAGATGGCAGGGTACTCTCCTGCTGGGTTGCGCGACACCCTCAACGAAATATTAAGCCTNAGCCGACCACAACAGAAAGTTGTTATGCCGTTGGTAATGGAGAGACTTGCCCAAGAAATGGAAGAGCTTGCCCAAAAAAAAGCCCCTGCGGGAGAGGGGCTGAATATCGAAGGAGTCAATATGAACTAGGAATGTCCTAGCTAGGAACAGCCTAGATTTAATAAATAGGATGTTACCAGTGACTCAGGACGTTCCTAAGTGAACTTAAATAGCAGAAAAAAAGGAGGATGTCAACACATGGACTTGCGGGAGTTCGTTCTATCACATCACACCAGCACACGGGCCAGATGCCCAGATTGCTCAGACCAAAGAAAAAAGAAAAGCATCAAGACGCTTTCTATCACTATAAAGCCAGACCAAGCATTGTATTACTGTCACCACTGCGGCTTGTCTGGCTCTTACAAAATCAAAAAGTTTTACGAGGACTATATGAATGCTCCACAGAAGGTTACCAAAATACCCACACAACTAAACTCTAACGTCGACCTAATAAAAGAGTTTTTCGCTGGGCGCGGCGTTGTGCTAGATGATATTAACAAGTTACCAACAATGACCACTGGCCTCAAACGGTTCGGCGGTGAAGAAAAAATGGCGGTTGGTTTCGTGTATGGATCGCGTGAAGAGCCTCAAGCGATCAAGTGGCGATCTATTGATGGCAAGTCGTTTACCTGTGACGGGGCGCCTCAGAGTTTTTACGGCATGGAGAATGTCGATCAGGATGACGAAGACCTGATTATCGTGGAGGGTGAATGCGATGTCATCGCGCTTTACTCGTTAGACCCCCCTATCAGAGCCGTGTCAGCCCCCAATGGGGCGCCTATGAAAGTTTCCAACAACCTTGTGTCGCCAGAAGAGGACAAGAAGTTTGCGTTTGTCTGGAACGAACGACAGCACATAGAGACGGCAAAGCGCGTTGTGCTTGCCACTGATGCCGATGAGGCGGGGGAGGCATTGGCAGAAGAGATTGCTCGCAGAGTTGGGCGTGCCAAATGCTGGAGAGTCAAGTTCCCCGAGGGCACGAAGGACGCTAACGATGCTGTTAACAAGTTAGGTGGCCCCGAGACTCGCCGGATATTTGACAAAGCGGAGCCGCTTCCACTAGATGGGGTATATGGCGCGTCGAGCTATTTGGATTCGGTAAAGGAGCTTTACAAAGAAGGGCATGGGCGTGGGGCATCGACTGGGTTCGACAGTGTTGATGAGCTTTTCACCATTGCTGAGGGTCAGCTATCTATCGTTACGGGGCTACCGTCTAGCGGCAAAAGTGAGTTTATAGATCAACTGATGATGAACTTGGCCCAGAAAGAGTCTTGGAAGTTTGCGGTATGTAGCTTTGAGAACCCTCCCAGTATGCACATAGCTAAAATGTGCGAACGCTTCACGGGGCGCCCATTCTACAAAGGCCCAAGCGAGAGGATGAGCGAGTCTGATCTGGAAGAGGCCATAGATTTTATCAACGACCACTTTGTGTTTCTGGAAAGTCAGGACGGCGGCATGTCCACCATCGACAGCATTATTGAGCGTACAAAGCAGGCTGTAATGCGGCTGGGGATACGGGGTCTCATCATAGACCCGTACAACTTTATTGAGCACGCATCCCATGAGTCAGAGCACGCCAGCATCAATCAAATGTTGACTCGCATCACGGCGTTTGCAAAAAGCCATCGCATCCACGTTTGGGTTGTGGCACACCCCCAGAAGATCCATCCACGGGAGGACGGCTCATATCCGGTGCCCAAGGGCATGTCGATCAGCGGATCAGCGGCATGGTTTGCCAAGGCCGACTTGGGCATCACGGTTAACCGGCTTGATGATTGCGTGGAGATACATTGTTGGAAGTCCAGATTCAAATGGGTGGGCCAGCAGGGCGTTGTAACTCTTGGCTATAACATGTTAAACGGAAGATACGAGGAACGGCTTCGCCCCGTGGCGCTTCCATCTGCAAGTTCTGCGCGTGGGCGAGACTGGATGGACTGGGATGACCTCTAAGTATTCTGATCTGGGAAGCCCAGAGGTACACCAGCGCCACTCAGTGATGGTGGAGGGGGGCACTGTTCCCCGCGCCAAAGTCATGGACCAAAGCCTGATCGACAGGTATTTGATGGATGGTCTGCTGACACTGCAAGAGCATCAGGCGGGTGAGTATGTGATGGGTCAGGCGTTGAAGGCGGGACTGTACACAAAGCCCCTCAACTACGAGGCCGGTAGCGGGGAAGCCAGCCCAGATTCTGTGGCGTCAGAAGCCTTGATGAGATACGGGAGAACCCTTGATCTGGTGGGCAGGCGGTTTGGGCCATATGCTAAGTATCTGGTGGAGGAAGTTGTCATTCACGGCTGGGATATCTCAGATAACTCAAACAGGCTGAAAGGGTTAAAAAAATCGCTGGCTTGGATCAGTGAGCGCAGGATGATGGGCGGAAAAGATCCATTGCGGCACATGCAAAAATCCTAAGGCATGTGGCTCGTCCATAGTAGTGTCCATAGTTGTTGCTGGCAAACGCGATGTGCATTTGTTTCAACGGTATGAATTATTACACCTTATTACACCGATTACTGAAAACACGTTACCAGAAGCTAAATGGGCCGGGAGACTTTTCCGGGGTCCGGGGCACCTATATAACAAGTTACCAGTAATCATTTCAGGAAACTACGAAAACTGCGGTAAGTGAAAAACTGTAAAAACCGGCCAAACCCAATGTTTATGCGGGTCGTCGGCGATCAATCCTATTGTAAACAAGTTATCAGTAGGCTTGTTGTTTTAACCTGCGGAACATACATTTGTTTCGGAAGGGAGAGCCGTGGATAAACAGATGCATACTCTCACATGAGGGCGGGGATACATCTGTTCTATCGACGCCACGGCACGCCGTGTAGGAGTCCCCCGCCAAATACAGTTTACTGTCTTTTGAGGTGGGAGGGGCAACGGATTATCTCCAGAATAATACCGTTAGCTTTTCTCAGGGGGAGTGTGCTGAGGTCGGACATCACAGCGATATCCTCCCCCAGCCGTTCAGCCATTTGCATGGCCGCTTCGATTGCTATCTTTGCGTCATCACTGTACATGCTTGACAGTGCCGCTTATGACAACAAAGCCCCCAGCACAAGCATGAATGTGGCAACAGAAAACACCGCACTTGCGATTGCCGCAATGCCGGTTGCGCCCAGCGTTGTGGTTTTTTCCTGCACGGGGGCAGGGGCAGGGGCAGGGGCAGGGGCTGGTGCCTTTGCGGGTATCTTTTCGGTAGGAACCTTTCTCACCGCCCTGATGTAATCTCTTTTGTGCTTATTGCTTTGATAATGAACGTGCGCGGCCTTGCTGTTGTAGATACGGTTGAGCACCGCAGACTTTGTTCTGCCCTCCATTTTTTCGGCGATCTCTTTAGGCTTGAGACCCTGCTGGATAAGCGCGAGCAAAAGCACCCTTTCGTTCTCTGTCCATCTTTTCATGTTACTACTCCTCACAGTTTATGTTGTGGTTGAAGTCAGGCCAAACATTGCTCCTGACAAGTTCACAGTAATGATCGGCTCGGGCAACCTCCGCCTGATAGTCCCCATTACCCGTGATCCCAAGCGCCAGTACAATCAGCGCAATAAATAGAGCGGCTCTCACGCCTCGTCCTCTGGTCTGGTTAGCTGGACCAATTCCCAAGCCATCTCGTGCAACTGGCTTTTTTCTTCCTCCGACCAATCGCACTTATCAAGCGACTCAGAGTTTTTGAAACCCCTTGTCCAACTCAGGATTACCCGTAGCGATTCTTCCATTTCCCATATTTTCATGTCTTCTTGTTCCTCTTATTGATTAGCTCATAGTCATGGATGATCGTGCCCAGTGAGGCGTCACCCACCCATTGCTCTGCAATCCACCGCTCTGTCACGGTGCCATCCTTGTGGATGTATCGCCGATAGTGTCCACGCCGCACATGCCTGCGCTTCTTGGCTCCTGACCCCGTAAACAGCTTCTCGTACTGCACCGTGCCCCGCGGCTTGGGTAGGTCAATCTGCACCACTCGCACTTCGTTTCGGGGCACCGGCACACCAAAAACCCTGCGCTTGGCTTCGCTTGGCTCTTGGTCACGCTCTATCACCGTGTGAGAATAATTCAGCAGTGACAGAACAGCGGCTATCCATCTGATCTCGCCGCGCCATCCGGTCAGGCCGTTCTCTCTTGCTCTTCCGTAGACGGCGTGCACTACCTCTTCCTTATCCTTGTGAGGGTGCTCCGCGCTGAGATTTTGCATCTCATTTAAAAGGCAAATTCTCCCGATGGCGCTTGTCGAGATTAGTCCTGCCTTGAGGTACAGTGAATCAAGCTCCCTGCTGTTATGGTCAATCTCCAAACCAAAAAGGTTTGGCCCTTCCTCAAGCTGTATCTGCACGCACTCATCGACAGATCCAGCCACCCCCAACCTCTGGGCGTGTTTCCAAACTTCTTGATTAGAGAAATCTCCATTTATCTCAGACCAACCGAAATTGTCGCCTACTGTGAATCTGAGGGCGTAAGGTGAGCACCCGATCCTCTCGCTTACCAAGTCAGGCTCTTTGTTTCTAACGCCAACGCGGTCAAATGTCGGGTACAAGAAATAGATGTCAGCGTAGTACGCCCCAACCGTGTACTTACACGCATAGATGTGAAAGCCCACCCTTTTCGGGCGTCTTGGCTCTGTGTGTCTGCTCATCAGATCATCCCCACCTCTATACGCGTCATGTGAAAGTTGCATTGGATGATCGACGGACTCCCACAGACCAGAGTCAGCATTCGACACGTTGCTGACCGCCCCTGATAACATGTTATCTGCACGCTCGTCTTCGTCCCATTCGATCCACATGTTGTCAAAAGGGGGTATTGCGGCGTTCATCATGTTGAGCATGGTTCTTGGATTCTGCATTGTGGCCTCGCAGGCATGGTGCATGAGGCTGTCGCATACATAGAACTTTTGAGAACCCAACAGGTTCATCCTCGTTTTTTTGGCTTCCTTCTCAATGAGTTTTTTTGACTGCTTGATGCGAAAAGAAGGTTCACCAAACCCCCGCCTAGGGTTTTGAGTGGCGGCGACAACGAGGTTGAAGAGGTCAGTCATAGACCCACCCCTCGTCATCGTTGATGTAGCACCCGCCGAACACGACCCCGTACTTTATGATGTCGGCCTCGCCCTCAGAGAGCACCACATCGGCGTCAAAGCCCAGCTTGCTGGCGGCTTCGCGCATGGCGCTTTCTGATCGGAGCACGGTGTCAGGCACTGTGCCGACTTGCCAGACAGTGAAAGTTGACTCAGGCGCATCCTCCGCGTTGGGGCAGTTGGGGTGATGACCCCCAGACCTGAGACATTCGTTGCAATATGACATAAGGCATCCTCCTACAGATGTATTGCCGATGATAACACACAAGGACAACAGTGTCTAATACAGTTTATCCACTATGATGTCTGTGCTTTGCTCCTCTAACTCGCTTGCTCGCTTTCTTGCGGTCAGGGTGGACAGCACTACGATTGACTCGCCGTGCGTATTTCGCAACTGGATTGCTTTTCATCTCGTCCCCCTAACTTGTTATCAGTAAATAAAAAAAATACCGACAGCAACCCGTGGGTCACTGCCGGTAATGTTACTCGCCCTTGAAAGAGTTGAGCAGATCGACAACTTGCTTCATCTCGTCTTCTGGCAACTCCCACAGAATAAACTCGTAGCCGACAGACAGCCTGCCTTGCAGTGTCTTACGCCGCACATGGACGCCATAAGCGTCTTTCAAACCCGTGTCAGCAATATACTTCTCGTCCTCATCCATTGACTGGACGTTTGCCGCATGGGCATCGGCGATCTCTTTGAGATATTCGATGGGCTTCTTGAAGTCATCAGAGATTTTGTAATCTCTGTGCCTGTGGTTTTGATGATAACCAACGCCTGTGTAACGGCGTTCTATCCGCAGTCGCGGCTCGTACTTGGTAAGACGGCCTATATAACGACCCACTTGCCTCCGGATTATCGAGCAGTCAGCACCGCCGGTTTCTGCTCTGGCCCAAAGATCGTCACCAACAGCCTGACGGAAGGCATCGAACATGGCCTCCTCTGCCTCCACCTGTTTGCGGTACTCTGCCTCTCTTTTCGCCTGCTCGCGCTTATACCGCCACTCGCGCTCCTTGCGCTCAATCTCCTCGCGCTGTTCGGCCAAAGCGGCCTCAGCTTCTTCGATCTTTTTCAGCTCGCTTGCTGTATCGTTCATGTGATTCCCTCCCACGGGATAACTTGTGGATGTAAACTAGACAACGTCAACGTATTGATCGTCGGCACCAATGTCTCTAGACATGCGGTTGACCAGCTTCTTCATTTGCTTGATCACTTTGAAGTCATACCTGTTCAACTGCTTAATTACTTTGCGGTCATACGCGGTGTCATCTTCAGTTGGATAAAATTCTGCCTCCAACTCTGCAATCCGCACCATTGCATCAGCGATAATGTGCTCAATTGCCCTTTCTCTTGGTGTTACGCCTTCTTTAATCATGTCAGCCCCTCCCTTGGGTGCGTTGTTTAATATTGCGAATACTACACTATGTGCAATATGTCGCAATGATGATTTGTGGTAATAATGCAATTGTTACTGATCGTCCAAGGCATGTCGCTCGTCCACAGTAGTATTGTCCATAGTTTTGGACTGGCGCTCCCGCCATCTCCACCAATCGTCGAATATCCGTCTGCACTCAGGCTTGGGTATGTCGAATCTTGCGTGGAGGTGAGCAGGCAGGTTGAGGTGCCTAAAAAATCCAGCGTCCCACCACCTGTTGAGTAGCTCAAAAAATTCCTGATCTGTCTGTGGTTTTTGCATGTGATGTTTCTCAGTAACTTGTTAACAGCAATGTGATAGAAAAGATAATCCTGACCCTTCCGCTGTTTCTATCCCCGTTTCGATTTGAAGTGACGCATGTATCGCTCTTCAGTCAGCTTGACCTTGGAGGTGGAGCCATCCGCGTACATGATGTACATCCACTTCCTGCCCCGCTTAGTGATAGCGGCGGCTCTCCAGCCGCCCCTGTTGCCGTAGTACCAAACCGGTTCCCACCCACGGTTCAGCGCCTTTCGGTAGGTCAGCTTCATCCAACCTCCTCAATGTACTCCTCTGGAACCTCAAACTCTTCGACATGCCTAGACGCTGTGCGCGAGGACGTAACCTCAAAGCAGGGCGGATTGCCCACAGACATTTGATACTCCGCGTCCCTTGCGTAAGCCATAGCATTATCCAGATCGATTCGCTCAAGACCTTCAGCAAGGGCTTGATTGACGCAGTTCATAATCCAGTGACAACCCTGCATGTTTACACTTTTCATCACGCTACCTCCAGCAGATCAGCGGCAGTCACCCGCAGGCGGGGCTTTGCTTTCTCTGGTGCCTGACACAGATGACAGGAGCAGTTGCGGAGATTGTCGGCCATGCGTGGGGCCAACCACTCTATATCGCTGGACTCCATCATTGAGTTCTGACGCAGTACCCGCTTGGCTTTTGCCAGTGCCCGTTGCCGCTGGGCGATTCGATAGTTTTTAGTGCGTTGCATTGTGATCCCTCCTACGAGATAACTTGTTAATGAAAGGGGGCGGTGCCCCCTGTTACGCCGCCTCCGCGACAATGTAGTCAATACCGTACCGCTCAATCTCTTTGAGCTTGTGGGGGTATGGCACATGATCCAGCACCACCAGCAGGCTCTCGTGTCGGGACAGTACGTCCCAGTCCCACCCACTGAGGTAGCCATCGGTGAAGACCATCACAAGGTCAGACTCCACGCCATTAAGCTCAAGCCAATCCAGACCCGCGCTCATCACGGTGCCCCCGTGCTTATAGGGCAGGGGCATACTCAGTAGCTGGTCACTGGTGTCCGCGTGATCGGTGCGATACACGCCGCTGTTGGTCCAGACAACGTCCACGCCTTCGCGGGGGTTGACCGCGTCCTGTATCGCGGCAAGCTCGTTGCGATAGGCGTCGAATACATCAAAGTCAACTGAGGCAGAGATGTCCACGATCACCGACAGCCTGTTGAACTCGCCGATGGTTGTGGGCGTGATCACTCCGATGGTGGAGTATCTGCGGACGTTGATGCGGCTGTTGCTGACCCGCTCGCCCTTGCCTGCCAGAGTCACCCGCATGGCAAGCTCTGCGGCCCATGACACGGCAGACTGCCTGTTGGAGCCTTCACGGTTGCCCTCCTTTGCAATGGCAGGCGGGACTGTGGCGGTCTGCTCGCGCTCCACCTGTTCGACGGCGCGGTCAATGATGTCACCGATCTCATAGTCATCCTCAGCCTCAGCCTCAGCGATCTCCTCAGGGGTGCCCTCATACTCAGGCTCAAGGTGATAATCGTGACCTGCAGGGGCGGGTAGCTTACCTGTTGACTTGTTATCAGTAGCGTTGTCACCCGCGCCGCTGTCAGAATCACCGTCCTGATCACCGTCACCCTGACCGCTGTCCTGATCACCGTCACCCTGCTCACCATCACCTTGGTCACCGTCACCCTGATCGCCGTCCTGATCTGGGGTGCTGGGGTTGCCCCCGTCCTGAGTGTCACCCTCCTTGCTGGTGTCACCCTCAGGTGCGGGGAACCCGCCCTCTGGAGGCTCAGGTGCAGGCTCCTCATACTCATCATAAAGCTCAGAGTAGACGGAGTCGGCAACGTCATTGCGGGTGTACTTGTCTGAATACAAACCCGCTGGGATAGGCTCCATGCCCAGACCGTTGACCAGATCATCATTGATGATGTAGTCACTTGCGACATTGTATAAGTGGCTGATCCACTTGANGCCCTTGCGGAAGTAGCCCTGCTTGCGGTACGCCTTGCTACGCTGGCAGTGTCGGAAGATGATATGCGACACCTCGTGGGCCAACAGGAATGCACGCTGGCCGTCCGTCTCAAGTGAGTCCCAGAAATCAGGGTTGATGTAAACGTACACCCCATCAGTGGCCGCAGTTGGGATGGCGCGGGTCCAGATGATTTGGGTGGAGACCAGCATCATGTGATGCACGGGTGCCTTGGCTTGCAGGATGATCATGGCAACCACAAACCGCTTGGTCATGCTGAGGTCAACCTCAGATTCAAATAGCTTGCGCGCTCTCATGCGTTGTCTCCTGAGTCATTGAACGTGAGGTGAAGGAAATCGTTGTACTTGACGCTGAAGGCATTGGCGAGTTCAGACTCCAAGTCATACTCGCGCCGGTTTGCCAAGCGGAGTAGCTGGGCACCCTTCGATACTTGGAGGTCTGGGCGTAGGCGTACCAGATACTGGAGCGCGGCCTCAACGTCAGCACCGCTGTTGACTGCGGTGATTGCACGACTTGCGGCCATCAACTGCATCCCTGAGTCATCGGGCACCGTTGCACCCGTGGGGTTTGTAATGATCTCCGTCCCAGTGGGCACATTCTCCGCGAGCCTGACATACTCGCTGATGGCTCTGGCGACACCTGACCCCACATTGGCTGTCAGTAACAAGTTAATGTGAGAGGGGATGGTTGCCCCGTCGAACTCATCGGAGTCCATGAAGGCGTCAAGGTGCTTGCCTGCTTGCACCGCAGAGCGGGGCGTGAAGTAGGGGCCATATGAGTCCTCAGGCACCGCGTCAACAAACGTAGCCATCTCATCCCTGACCACGCCGACAAGGATGGGGTTGACGTTGGTCTCCTCAGCGTGGATTACCCACCCGTTGACATCAAAGATCAGGTTGTACATGACAACGCGGGTCAGCATGTGGGCAGGCAACATGCGGGAGCCTGACCTGTCCTCGACGCGGTTGCCGGTGAACACAACCACCCAGCCCTGCGGGAGATCCCAGTCACCCAGCTTGTGCTCTGCACGGTTGAAGGTGTCACCCAGAGACCCCACGACATGCATGGGTGCCTGAGGCGCCTCATCAAGGAGCACCACGCCATACTCCTTGCCAGTGGCTTCGATGCGAACCAGCAGGGACGGCTTGCCCTTGACGGTAGCAATGGTGCCGTCCGCGAGCTTGGTGGGGATGGTCAGGCCATTGATGGCCGCGGCGTCCTCAGCCTGCCCGATCTTCTCAATGACAATGCCGATGTCATCAATCTGCACGCCGTGGAAGTCGGCCATATGCTCTCTGAACCGCGTCTGGAAGTACTGGGTCTTACCAGTGGCGGGGGCACCGATCAGGCCCAGAGGCTGGAAGCCTCCCTCAGCCCTGAGCATGTACGGGACCATTCTGTCCAACTGGGACATTGTGATGTTTGGTACGTTGTTTTCCATGAATAAACCCTCCTACAGGTTTAGTTGATTAAGAGAAGTCGGGCAGATCATCCCACCCAAGTCCGGTGTCATTGCCTGACAGAATCTGACCGGCCTGCTCCTGCGACATGGTGATCGGTGCAGGCTTGGCGGCGGCATTCTTCAGTGTGGTCTGCACAACCTTTGAGGCGCGGACTGCGGCCTCGCGGACTGTTGCGTTATTCTTAACTTGTTCAGAGGTAGCCTGCGTGATCCGCTTGTCCACTGTGTCGATAGCGTCCAGAATCTGGAAGTCATTGTCATAGTTGGTGACAAGGTCACGCATGTTCGCGGATGCGACACGGGCCTTCTCAAGCAGTGAGTCGTGGATACGGCCATTGCTCGTGGACAGCCGCTTCTCGATGTTGCTGACAGTCTCTAGCAGTTCCTTGATGGCGCCTGCTTTAGCGGCCTCAGCCTGTGCAATGAGCTTGTCATTGGTGTCAGCGGCAATGCGTGCGGCCAGCCCCGCAGGCANATTCATGTCCGACAGGTCAGCCGGTCTGATCTGCTGGGGGACACCCACGCGGACAAACACCGCGCCCCTGACCTTCTCAGGGTTGGGGATCTTAATCTCAGAGTCACCCATATCAGCGACACCATTATTGCTGTGGTAGTACTCCTCATATTGGGGCATGAACTCCTCATACCCTTTGATGATCATGTTGTTGAAGTCGTTCCAGCGTGCGAGGTGCTCTGGCAGTTTGGTNGTCAGGGCCATCCGATAGGCAGGCTCGCCNGATGGCAGGGTGCGCTTGTACTTGTAGGTGTTGGCATANCCTGCGGGGCGGTTGAGAAGCTCTGCGGCCATCTCAGTCATAGCACCCAAGGCACCCACCGATGACCCAGCGCGGACGTTTTCGCCGATGTTGAGCGCGGACTTGACTGCCTCCGCGCCCTTCTTCGTTTTGACTTCTAGGGACAGGCGCCCCACGCGGATAGGCACCAGTAACATGTTGTTAGCAAGGCGCTTGATGAACTCGTGCTGGTCACTCACTGTGATACCTCCGCTTTGGTGGGGCGAGAAAAGAAGCCGAATACCTTGCTGTCTCTGGCAGGCTCGACTCGCGCATCGAATGAGATGGTGGTGCCCACACTCACCTGATCAAGGGTCAGGGGCTTGGGCAGGGTGCCATAGAGCTTGTAGCCGCCCTCGCACTGCACGATGACCTTGTGCACCAGCCCGAACTGGGTCTCCATGTTGGGCTTGACGGTGACCACCTCGCCAGTAACGCGGATGCGCTGATCAGTGACAGGGACAGGCGCCAGAGTGGCCTCTTCCTGAGCACGCTTCGCGGCCCACTCAGCCCTACGTGCGGCGTCCTTTTTGATCATGTCGCGCACNCACTCCACCTGNNNGGGGGNNAGCTTGTTCCACTTGCTGAGTGCGCTCAGGAGGCTCTGACAGATGTCCCACGACTGGTTCGCCAGCAGGAATGCTAGGAGCTGGTCATAGTCGGGGGTCTCCCGCTTGAACTTCGCGCGGATGTTGCCGCGAATCCGTGCCTTGACATGTTCGGGGAGGCTGTCGAAATCCCCCTGCTTGCGTGCTGTTGCTGTCATATGATCCCTCCTACAGGACTGTTTGATGACGGGTTGAAACTCTCACTGATGCCCCCCGCGAGAGGGGCATGGTCAGAACTCCTATACCTCCAGATCGGCATTGATCACATTGTCAACACACTGATTGACCAGCGTGCTGACGCGCTTACGCCATGCAACCAGAGACTCAAGCTCATGGACAATGATCAGCGCCTTGTCGGCATTTGATAGCGATCCCCACCAGCTCAGATTGATCTGGATAGATCCGTCAGCCTCATCGAATGTGGCGGTCTCGACGGAGTCGGTAAAGGTAATGGTCATGTCTCGCATGTAATCCCTCCTACAGGATTGGTAATATTCACGGTAATTTTCCCACGGCATTTTCCCCGCCGCTGGGTGGATTATACCGATATGGGTGCTATCCACAACATGTCACAAGGAAGCATTGTGTGAAATAATACCACTGAAGTCATGGTGCCTTTTATACACCTACTCACTGATGCACTGCGAGAACACCTAGAATCTACTTTAAGTTCGGCCTGTAAGCGTGATTTTTTGACGACTTTTTAGTGCGTTTCAGAGCATTTAATTGCAGTTGAACATGCCCTCAGAGTGCTCAGATCGAGCGTACAGGGGTCCTACAAAAAGCCATGTCATACCCCTAGTCATGTCTTAATGTCGCTGAGAGGCCGTTTTAGGTATTTAATCGGAAGTTAGAAACTACTTTAACTTTGCGCTGTAAGCGTGATTTTAGGGCCAAATTTAAATGCAAAATGTTACAGTTGAACATGCCCTCAGAGGCTCTGTATGGCTCTGTGAGACACGTTATTTTTAGCTATACCTAGACATTGCTTTTTATATCGTTCAATACAGGGCCATTGAGACCCCTTAGAGGCGATGTTTTTTCGTGGCCATAAATGACCTTTTTTTCACTTAGGGGCTACAGTTAAAGTAATTTCTAGGTTACGATCTGCAGACCC
>FUFK010038730.1_pt1 | contig 31568 bp, 30 predicted proteins | sample 1021851 | NCBI WGS metagenome assembly FUFK01 (sample SAMEA51879418, study PRJEB19060) | metagenome | reverse complement strand
ATTTGGTCTTATGTAATCCTGGACTATAGAAAAAAGCAAAAAAGAAATAGCAAAAATAATGTAATAAACGAACTTTCTATTCATTTTTATGTTTTATCACTAATATTTAATATCCACAATCTTGTAAAAGTGGACAGTTCTATCTACTCAACAGTAACCGAGTGTCCTTACCCCACCCAATATTCATTTCTTATATATCCCCCTTGATTTCTTTGATCTTGTTGTGGAGTTCTGTAATGTCATCTAAGATTTGTGGAACTATTTCAAGTTTGCTTTTGTCGTTTTCTCTGTAATAAAAAATTTCAACACCATTGCATTCAATGCATATTGGGAGATTACTGAAAATGATTGTTTGTAGGTTTATATCTTTAAAAATATTTTTTATTTTCTTTTCATCTTCTTCATCATATTTCCCTGTACTTACAAATAAATATTTTTCATCAAAACTTTTGTCTATGTGAACTGCTGTTTTTTCATTATCTAAAAATAACTTTTTTGGTTTTAATATAAAGACTGGTAGAGATCTACCTTCCATTCTATATGAAAAAACCCAACTATAATTTAGGTAATCCAAATAAGATGATCCACCACTCTGCCATTTAAAAATTAACAGATTTCTGTTTAACCTTGATTTTATTGGAAATGATAGAATCCCTTTGTTCCACAACTTTCTTGAGGGTATACGAATATCATTTCTAAATGTATAAGGGGGTTTTAGTTTTTCAATAATCAGTCCTTTGGATTTAAAAATTGGATCAAGTTTTTTAATTTTTTTACGATCATAATTAACTCCAAGAATTATTAGAACAATACCCAAAAATATTACAATACCCAAAAATATTAATAATTCTGTTGGGTTATCAGATATGTTGATTTTAGTTAAAAATAAAAAATATTCTTGGATATCAGACATGTTAGTTTTAGTTAAAAATATTCTCCCATAACTCCTTATAAATGTCCTATGAATGCACATAAAAGATCGCAACAAGTCATATTAATCCCTTGTGACTTTCGCTGACACGAAAAAATAGGTGAAAATTTTAGGATTGTTTTTACCGGGGTTAATTTTTAGTGATTCTTGAAACCCCCGCAGATTGCAGGATTAAAATGAAAGTTCTTATAAACTTACTCCACCGTCACTGATTAAGTTTAAACAGTGATTTGATTTTTGATAGCTTGTTTCTCTCATCAAACTTGCTTTAATGCTGAGTCGACCAATTTCTTTTTAAACTTGCTTAACTCTAATGTAGATACCTTATCTATCTCATAAAACACATTCTCTATGGAAATATTTTTACTTGTATTGGTCAGCACAAGATTGCAAACTTCCTTTGAGGGCATTTCATCTACAACAATCTTAAATTGTCCTTTATAGTCTTTGAAACCGAATCTGTCGCAGTGCATTTTCAATCTAGGGTTCATTACAAGAATTGTTTTGATTATTTGGAACGCTTTTAGTTCCTCAGCAGTTGTATAAATGCCAGAAGAAGATTGCTTGCCTTCAAGCACTTTAATTTTTTCAATTGAATCATGAAGAGATAAAGAATTAAGAAGTTTTCGTAAGCGCTTGTTAATAACTTCGGTTGCTCTTTTCCCGCCCATATTTTGATAAATTATTTTTAATAATTCATCGCTACCTGGAAACAATGTTTTAGTAAGTGCATCGTTAAAGTCATTCAAGAAATAGGTGCCTTCTGAAATTTCTAATATTTCCTTAACATTAAAAAGTTGAATATGAAAATTTGCTATATCTTCAAGATCCGCCCTAGTAAAATCTCTTAAGTCAAAAACTAAAAATGGTGAATCGCTTAACAGTTTTTTGTTATTCCATTTGACTGTGTAAAACTCATATACAACTCCATTAGTCAAAATACCAACTTTTGATTCTTTATGATGTTCAAAATACTTTGATAACTGTTTAAGGTGAGATCTGGTTAAATTAGAGGTTGCTTTCTTGCACTCTACTAGCATGATGGGATTTTTACCATTAAGAGTAACAACCATATCAACCTTTCTGACACTACCCTTTGAGTTTCTCAGACTAAACTCATGAGAATAATGATCCATTTTGTTATAACCTAATAGGTTGAAAAAAGGTTCTATTAAGTAGTCTCTTGTTTTGGATTCGTTGTCGCTGAGTTTTATTGCTTTTTTGAAGTCCCACTTTTCGAAAGATTTTTCTAAAAGACTTCCTATTTGCTTAACTGTTGCCATAAGTAATTCTAATCAATGTTCATTGAAAATTACAAATCTTTAGATTTAAATCACTGTTCAAATCTACTCTACAGTCACTGTTTAAGTTTGAACCGATCTTTCTCATACCCACTATCTTAGCAGTATTTGAAAGGGTTAAAGTTGGTTTGCGTGAATTGCTCATGAATTAGTTGTCTTATCCGCTATTCGTTTGTTTCTTCCATTTAAAAACACTATAACTTTATCTTTGTACGATATGTACTCTTCTTTATTGGTTGGAAGAGGTGATGTTTTAAAGTCATCAAAGGGATGCCAGAATTTAATACCTGAATAATCTTTTTCAACAAGGTCTTGGTAAAGAAAGAAATCTACGTACCCTCTGAAGTCTTTAAACAAATAAAAAAAATCTGCATATCTTTCAAATACTTCTCTAAGTGGACTATCTTCTTGTTTATAAAAACGTCTTATACATTCAAGGGTTAAATCAAACCTATCTTGAATCTTGTGATTTACTCCTCTTGCTCCATTGATGGTCATCTTGTTATTTATTCTTCTTGCTGGAAATATCGCATGTCCAGCAATCGTTGCTCTGATGTTAGAGAAATAATCTAATTCTTTTTTTGGTATTTGTTCAATGATATGAGACATTTTTCCAACATTACTATAAGTGTTCCCTATTTGATCACTTGAAAGAAAAAACTCGCCTAATTCAGATTTATGATGAAGCAACTTTGGTGTATCAAGATCTAAAGAGAAGAACTTTCCATTTGGTAACTTCTTATTCCAAAGAGTGTGATGATATTTTCTCAGAGTTGGACTAAATGAATCTGGGTCTTTGCCCTCGGGTGTGTCTGAAAAAACGTTAAAAGTTATATCAATCAACCCTGTTTGCATGGATTTCTGATTAAACTTGCTCAAATAGTTGGATTTCTGCAACATTTTCTCCAACTAAACATCTTGCTCTGAAATCTACCTCCATTCCCATGCCATTTTTTGCGCTAAAACCCATATAAACATGGGATCTTCCTTGAAGTACTTCAGTAACACTTGTGTCAAAAGTTTTTCTTTTGAATGTTGATGGGTTTGTCAATTGTGTTGCTATAAGAGATTCACAATAAGATATTGCTTCATTGTGACTAAGGTGTGATATGAAACCTCTTATTGTGTTTGTTTTCATGTCATCAGTAGTCCAATATATTTTTTCGAGGTTGTCGCAGAAAACAAAATAAGTTTTTTTTGCATTTACACTGGCGTCAACATACTCAGGTTTACATTCAGGATTTTGATACAAAACTTTAATCATATAATCTCTTAGATCTTCTTTTGAAACCCTTCTTGTTTCACCATAAATTCCATTAAATTCATTGTATTGATTTTTAAGTGATTCAAGTCTTGAAACACTTTTTTCATATTCTTCTTTTTCCCTTTGAATTTTTTGTTCGATTTTTTGATTTTCTGATATTTCTTTTTTTGATTCTGTAATTGTTTCTATTGATTTCTCATTGGATGAAGATTCATCAACTCTTTGAGCAAATATGATAATTAATAACACAACCAAACCAAGCAATATTAATATCCACTTTATTAATTTAAATACTATTTGGAATAATTTTTTCATAAAAATATTCTGCCATAACTCTTTATGAATGTCCTATGAATACACTTAAGAGACCGCAACAAGCCATATTAATACCTTGTGACTTCCTCTAACACGAAAAAATAGGTGAAAATTTTAAGGTAGTTTTTACCGGGGTTAATTTTTAGTGGTTCTTGAAACCCCCGCAGATTGCGGGATTAAAATGAAAGTCGTTATAAACTTACTCCACCGTGACTGACTTGGCTAGATTCCTTGGCTGATCTATTTCAGTTCCTCTCAGAATAGATACTTCATAAGCCAAGATTTGAAGAGGAATGGTGTATAGAATCGGCTTAAGCAAAAAGTCACACTCAGGCATATTTATAAAGCTCCCTGAGCTTGTGTCCATTGTTACAGAGGAATCTGAAAAAACATAAAGCATTCCGCCTCTTGCTTTTACTTCTTCGAGATTTGATACCAGTTTTTCTACTATTTCACTTTCAGGCGCAAGGGCGATAACTGGCATATTTTCGTCAATAAGAGCTAGGGGCCCATGTTTAAGCTCGCCTGCTGGATATGCTTCTGCATGGATATATGATATTTCTTTAAGTTTTAGAGCACCCTCTTTAGATATTGGATAAAAAATTCCGCGCCCAAGGAAAAGTGCATTTTCTTTACTTGCGATTTCAGGAGCTATCTTAATAATCTCCTCTTTTAATTCGAGAGCTTCCTCGATCTTTTCAGGGAGCTTTCTTAGTGCTGTAATTACTCTTTCCCTAAGCTTAGGATTCATTTCTCTGCTTTTTGCTAATGACAAAACTAACAACATTAAACCTGTTAACTGTGTTGAAAAAGCTTTTGTGGATGCAACTCCGACTTCGGGACCAGCATTTGTGTAGAGAAAAAAATCAGACTCTCTTGCAAGAGAACTGGTTGGGACATTGCATATGGTGATAGTTGATAGGTAATCTTTCTCTTTTGCGTATCTCAAAGCTGCAATAGTATCAGCTGTCTCTCCAGATTGTGAGATTGTAACTAAAAGGGAATCCTCGTCTACATGTGGATTTCTATATCTATACTCTGATGCATAATCTACCTGAGTTGGGATGCCTGCAATTGCTGATAACCAGTTAGCAGCTACTCTTCCTGCATGTAAACTTGTTCCGCAGGCAACAATTTGTATGCGTTTTACCTTTTTGAATAATTCTGAAGATCCAATACCGAATATATCATCTCTAACATCGTCACCCCCCACTCTGCCATCAAGAGTATTTAGAATTGCTTGGGGTTGTTCATATATTTCTTTTTCCATAAAGTGAGTGTATTCACCCTTTGAAATGGTTTGATATTCAGAGTCTATTTCCGTTACTTCTCTGTGTATAGGTTGTTTTTGTTCATCATATATTTGAATTCTATTTTTTGAAATAACTGCAACATCCTCATCTTCTAGAAAAATAAATTCATTTGCCAGTTTTCCAATTGCTAAGGGGTCTGATGCGGCAAAATTCTCATTTTCACCTTGGCCAACAAGTAGCGGAGATTTGCANCTTGCCACATAAATATTATTTTCATCTTCTATATCTAAAATAGCTATTGCATATGCTCCNTCTAGCTTTTCTTTTGTCAAATATATTGAGTCAAGTATATTGTTTCCTTGGTTTAAAAAATAATCTAAAAGATGTCCGATTACTTCAGAATCGGTTTCAGAGGTAAATTGATAACTTTTTTCTGTCAAAAAATTTTTAAGCTCAAGGTGATTTTCAATAATACCGTTATGAACAATATAAATTCTTTCATTTGATTTATGGGGATGTGCATTTTTTTCTGAGGGCTCTCCATGAGTTGCCCATCTTGTATGCGCTATTCCAAGAGCACTATCAAACTCCTCAAGTTTTAACTTTTCCTCTAGTAAACTCACTTTACCCAAAGTTCTTATGTGAGCAATGTTACTCTCTTGATGCAAAGCAAGGCCAGCTGAGTCATATCCCCTATATTCCATTTTATGAAGACCCTCTACAAGAAGCTCACTCACATTTCTATTAGAAGCTGCCGCGATTATTCCACACATTNAATTATTTNTTATTTTTTGACCAATCTTTAACATTTTTTTGTTTTGATCTTGATATGCCAAGTGAGCTATCTGGAACATCTTTTGTAATTGTTGACCCTGCTCCAACATAAGCATTTTTCCCAATACTAACTGGTGCAACTAGGGAAGAGTTTGTACCGATAAATGAGCCATCACCTATNTCTGTTTTGTTTTTATTTTTCCCATCATAGTTGCANGTAATAGTCCCTGCTCCAATATTGACATCATTNCCAATCTNAGCGTCTCCCAGGTAGGTGAAGTGATTAGCTTTTGTTGATTGACCTATTTTTGCCTTTTTGGTTTCAACAAAATTCCCAATTCTGGCACCGTCAGCTATTTCACTACCCTCTCTTAGTCTTGCATAAGGACCAATGAAACAGTCTTTTCCGATTTGCGAAGAATCAATGTGTGAAAAGGGTAAAATTTCAGAGTTATCGCCTATTTTTGTATTTTTAATTATTGTATTCGCTCCGATACTAACATTATTTCCTAGCTCTACTTTTCCTTCAAAAATTACATTTACATCAATAGTACAATCTACTCCTGCTTGCAAGTCACCCCTTACATCTACCCTATTTTTGTCTATAAGGGTTATTCCGTTTTTTAATAGTTCTTCATTTTTCATTTTTCTATAAGTTTGCTCAAGCTTTTCCTGTTCAGAGCGAGTGTTTGCTCCTAGTGTCTCCTCCCAAGAAACGCTTAGAGTTTCAATTTTAAACCCATTACTGTTGGCAATGCCAATTAAGTCAGTTAAATAATATTCCTTCGAGGCATTATTGTTATTTATTAATGGTATTAACTCTTTAAGAATTTTTCCGTTAACAGCCATAACCCCTGTAAAAATTTCTTTGATAATTTTCTGTTGGTCGTTTGTATCTTTTTCTTCTATTATTTCTTCGACCAAGCCATTTGAATCTTTTAGAACTCGTCCATAACCAGTTGGATNAGAAACATTTGCTGTTAATATTGAAAGCGAATCATTTAGTGAAAAGAGTTTTTTAAGAGTATTTTTTCTTATTAAGGGCACATCTCCATAAAGAATTAGCACTTTCTCATTTTTATCAACAAACTCTATAACTGTTTTAACAGCATCTGCGGTCCCAATTTGATCTTTTTGTTCATAGATTTTTGCTTTTTTTAATATTGTTGCTGCTTCTTTTTCAACTGCGTGTTTATCGAAACCTACAACAATAGAAACTTTATCCGATATTGCATCTGCTGATGAGAGAATATGTTCAAGAAATGATTTTCCAGCGAGTGTTTGTAGGACTTTTGCTTTTTTTGAAAGCATTCTGGTGCCTTTTCCACCAGCAAGAAGTATTGTATGAGTAATCAATTTATTAGGTGTTTCTACCTATGCTAAATCTTTTTACGGAGTTTTTGAATAGTTTTTAGTCTTGCTGCAGCTTCTGCTAACTGAGATGCTGCCTTTGCAAAGTCAACATTATCTTTATTATCTGCAAGATCTTTTTCAGCTTGTTCCTTTGCAGCGACAGCTTTTGCTTCATCCATACTATCTGCTCTTTCAGCAACATCAGATAAAACTGTTACAACGTCCGGTTGAACCTCTATAAATCCCCCACTACAAAAAAAGGTTTCTTCTTTATCTTCGTTACATACCCTTACTGGTCCAGGCATTAAACCTGTTAAAAGTGGTGAGTGGCCTGGCGCAATGCCTATTTCACCAAGTGAACCAGTGGCGTAAAGCATGTCAGCTGTGCCTGAAAATATTTCCTCATTGGATGAAACGATGCTTACTTTAAATTCACTCATTACATTGTTTTTGCTTTCTCTACAGCCTCTTCTATAGTTCCCACCATATAAAATGCTTGCTCAGGAAGNTCNTCATAGTCTCCATTTAGAATTCCATTAAANCCCTTAATGCTGTCCTCTAGAGACACATATTTACCTGGTGACCCTGTAAAGACTTCAGCAACAAAAAATGGTTGTGATAGAAATCTTTCAACTTTCCTTGCCCTTGCTACAGCAAGTTTGTCATCTTCTGATAACTCATCCATACCAAGAATTGCAATGATGTCCTTTAGCTCTTTATATCTTTGAAGAACTCCTTGAATGGCTTGTGTTGTCTTGTAATGCTCTTCTCCAACTACAAGCGGGTCGAGCTGTCTACTGGTTGAATCTAGTGGGTCAACTGCTGGATAAATACCAAGTTCAGCAATATTTCTTGAAAGAACTACTGTCGCATCTAAGTGAGCAAATGTTGTTGCAGGTGAAGGGTCTGTTAAGTCATCAGCTGGAACATATACAGCCTGTATTGAAGTAATAGAGCCTGTTTTTGTTGAGGTAATTCTTTCTTGAAGAGCTCCCATTTCACCTGCTAGCGTTGGTTGGTACCCAACAGCAGATGGCATTCTTCCTAATAGAGCTGATACCTCAACACCAGCAAGTGTATATCTGTAAATATTATCAATAAAAAGAAGTACGTCTCTTCCTTCATCTCTAAATTTCTCAGCAATTGTTAAGCCGGTAAGAGCAACTCTTAATCTGTTGCCAGGAGGCTCATTCATTTGTCCATAAACAAGTGAAACTTTGTCCAGAACATTGGATTCGGTCATTTCATGATAAAAGTCATTACCTTCTCGAGTTCTTTCGCCAACTCCAGCGAAAACGGAAAACCCTGAGTGCTCAATCGCAATGTTTCTTATAAGCTCCATCATATTAACGGTCTTACCTACTCCAGCTCCTCCAAATAATCCAACTTTTCCTCCTTTTGCAAAAGGACACATTAGGTCAATTACTTTGATGCCCGTTTCTAGTAATTCATTTGATCCTGCTTGATCAGTGTAGCTTGGTGGGCTTTTATGAATTGGTTGTCTTTCTTTCTCACCAATGTCACCTTTTTCATCAATGGGATTTCCCAAAACATCCATAATTCTTCCCAGAGTTTCTTGCCCAACAGGAACAGAAATAGGTGCATTAGTTCTAACAACCTCTAAACCTCTTTTTAGTCCTTCTGTTGAACCCATAGCGATAGTTCTTACAATTCCATCACCTAATTGTTGTTGAACCTCAAGCACAGTTTCAAGACCGACAATATTAAGAGCCTCATACACGCTTGGTATGTTCTCTCTATCGAATTCGACATCTATAACCGCTCCGATAATTTGTGTCACAACTCCATTACTCATTTCTTTCTCCTTTATACAGCAGCTGCGCCGCCTACAATTTCTGATAATTCTTGTGTAATTGCTGCTTGTCTAACATTGTTATAAAGCAACTCTAATTCTTTGATTAAGTCTCCTGCATTTTCTGTCGCATTTTTCATTGCGATCATTTTTGCTGCTTGTTCGCAAGCATTGTTTTCCAACACCGCTTGGAAAATAAGTGATTCTATATATCTTGTAAGCAACCCATCTAATAGAACCTTTGCCTCTGGCTCATAAATATAATCCCATTGCATTGACGTTTGTGATTCTTCATTTTCGCCATGCGATAGAGGTATAAGTTGTTGAAGGGTTGGTTGTTGGGTCATGGTATTTACAAACTTATTAGAACAAAGAACGACTCTATCAATGTTGCCTTTTTTCTGCTCATCGAGAACAATTTTTGTAAGTCCTATCAAGTCTTCTGGGTTTGGTTTGTCACCCAACTTTGTTGCTTGCCCCAAAACCTTTCCACCAAGGTTACCAAAAAATGTAACTGCCTTAACGCCAATTAGCGCGAAACTTGTTTCGACATCATTTTTTTGATTTTCTGCAGCCTCAGCAACGATTTTTTTAAATAAGTTAATATTTAGTCCGCCGCACAAGCCTTTGTCAGAACCAACAACAATATAGCAAGTGGACTTATTTTTTCTTTCTTCATAAAAAGGATGGGAATACTCTGAGCTAGAGGAAGCAATATGCTCAATAACCTCTTTAACTTTTTCTGAGTACGGTCTGCCNCCAAACATTAGATCTTGAGTTTTTTTAATCTTGCTGGCTGCTACCATTTCTAAAGCAGANGTAATCTTTCTAGTGCTTTTAATACTAGAAATCTGTTTTCTTACTTCTTTNGTATTTGCCATCTNTTAATANGTTTGTGTTTTCTTAAAGTCTTCAACTAATTCCTTAAACTGGTTTTCNATATCNTCATCCCAATCTCCAGTATCATTAATTTGCTTTTTTAGATCAGATTTTTCTGATTCAAAATAAGCCAATAAAGCCGATTCGAAGTCACCCACTTTATCTATATCAACATCTTTCATATATCCTTTGTCGGCTGCATATAAGCTCATAGCTTGATCAGCAACACTCATTGGAGAATACTGTTTTTGTTTTAAAAGCTCAGTAATTCGTTTACCGTGTTCTAATTGTTCTTTTGTTGCGTCATCAAGATCAGATGCAAACTGTGAGAATGCTGCAAGCTCTCTGTANTGAGCAAGATCTGTTCTAATTCCACCACTAAGCTTTTTAATTATCTTAGTTTGTGCAGCTCCACCAACTCTTGATACAGAAAGTCCTGGGTCAATAGCTGGTCTAACACCTGAATTAAAAAGATCTGTTTCTAAAAATATCTGCCCGTCAGTAATTGAAATTACATTAGTTGGAACAAAAGCAGATACATCTCCGGCTTGTGTTTCAATAATTGGTAAGGCTGTTAGAGATCCTGTTTTACCTTTTACCTTTCCTTCTGTAATTTTTTCTACATATTCCGCATTTACTCTAGCTGCTCTCTCTAAAAGTCTTGAGTGAAGATAAAAAACATCTCCAGGGAAAGCTTCTCTTCCTGGAGGCCTTCTAAGTAATAGCGATATCTCTCTGTAAGCAACTGCTTGCTTTGACAAATCATCGTAAACAATTAATGCATCTTGTCCTGTATCTCTAAAATATTCCCCCATTGCGCAACCTGAATATGCTGAGAGGTATTGCATCGCAGCTGGATCAGCTGCTGCCGCTGAAACAACAATTGTGTGCTCCATTGCTCCATACTCTTCAAGTTTTGCTACAACATTGGCTATTGTTGATTGTTTTTGACCAATAGCTACATAAATACATTTAATTCCTGTGCCTTTTTGATTAATTATTGCGTCAATTGCTACAGCTGTTTTTCCAGTTTGTCTATCGCCAATAATGAGTTCTCTTTGGCCTCTTCCTATTGGAACCATTGCATCGATTGATTTAAGTCCAATTTGCACTGGTTGATCGACTGATTGTCTGGCAATAACCCCTGGCGCAACNACTTCAATAGGGGCAGATTGTTTTGTTTTAAGTTCACCCTTTCCATCGATTGGGTTTCCTAAAGCGTCTACAACTCGCCCGAGCATTTCCTCACCAACTGGAACCTCTAAGATCTTACCTGTACATGTTACTTTTTGCCCTTCACTTAGCCCAAGGTAATCACCAAGGACAACAACACCGACAGAGTCTTGCTCTAAGTTAAGTGCAAGTCCAAAGACACCATTTTCAAACTCTACGAGCTCACCATACATAACATCGCCCATTCCATGTATTCTGATAATTCCATCAGAAACATTGACGATGGTTCCTTCGTTTTTGGTTTCAGCCTTTAGATCAAGCCCTGAAATTTTGTCCTTGAGAACNCTTGAAATTTCAGATGGGTTTAGTCCGCTCATATTTTCACCTTATATATTTAATTGATTAATTAATTTTTTGATTCTTCCTTTTATGGATAAGTCCAGCACCTCGTCTCCGATCTTTACAACAAACCCTGCTTTTAAATCTGAATCATTTGTAAAGGATATAGTTGAGCCGTCTCCATGTTTTTCTTGTAGTTTATTAAGGATAATTTCCTTTGTTGTGTCTGAGACATTATTAGGAGTTGCAACCTCTATAACTTTGCTTTCATTGTGCTTGAGCATTAAATCCTCATAAATCTCAGCAACAGCTGCAAGTAAGTTTAGTCTGTCATTCTCTCCGAGAATATNTAACAAGTTTTCAGTAAGTTTAACTGGTTGGTTGGAGAATAANCCTTTTAGNGTNGATACAACTACTGATTTTTCTTCTGGGCTTTCAATAAGTTTGTTGATNCTTGAATCTGAACAAGCCTCNGAAAGAANTTTTAAATCNCCAAACATCTCATTTATNTGACCCTCTTCCNCNGCTGCAAGAAATGCTGCTTTTGCATAAGGTCTTGCTTGTGGCTTTAGGTCGTACATTTAAATTTCCTCGGCTGCTTTTTTAATAATGTTTTCGTGTTTTTTCTCATCGATTTCTTCATCGATTATTTTTGATGCAGTCTCGACTACGATAGAAGAAAGTTGTTGTTTTAGTTCTTCTCGTGTTTTGTTTGCCTCATTTTCAAGCTTTTTGGAGCCTGATTCAATAATCTTTTCAGCCTCAGCTTCAGCTTTTACTTTGGCATCATTTAAGATTTGTGAAGATCTTTTGTTGGCCTTTTCGACAATGTTTGCAGCTTCTTCTTTAGCTTCTTTTAACTCTTTTTCATAGGTTAGTTTAGCTTCCTCGAGGGAGTCGTCAGCCTGCTTTGCAGCTTCAAGACCTGCGGCCATTTTNTTTTCCCTCTCNTCCATAGTAGAAAGNATTGGGGGCCAGATATATTTGTAACAAATGTAAACAAACACTGCAAAAATCAATGCTTGTGAAATTAATGTAGCGTTTATATTCATTTGTGATTAAACAGCAAATAGTAAGTAAAGACCAAACACCATTGATATGATTGGAATAGCTTCAACTAGAGCTAAAACAATAAAAAAGTTTGTCAATAAAAAAGGTCTTAGCTCAGGCTGTCTTGCTATACCTTCCATAAACTTACTTCCNAGGACTCCAAGNCCAACAGCTGACCCAATAGCTCCCAGACCAAGCATAAGCCCGGCTCCTATATAAATAACAGATTGTTCCATTTTATTCTCCTTTTAAAATATAAATTATAAACTTAATGATCTCCGGTTTCATGCGCCATTGATAAATACAAAATTGTTAAAACCATAAATATAAAGGCTTGGAGACTTACAACCAATATGTGAAAAAGCGCCCACAATAGGTGCAGACCCAAGCCTAAAACTCCAAAGACTGCTGATTGGAAAAACATTAATAATGCGATAAGTATAAAAATCATTTCGCCAGCATAAAGATTTCCAAACAACCTAAGCCCAAGAGAGAGGGGTTTAGCCAGTAATTGCATTATCTCCAAAGCAAAATTAAATGGGATGGCAAATTTCCCAAAAGGGTGAAGTGTTAATTCAGCAATAAAGCCTCCAAGGCCTTTTATTTTGATGCTGTAAAAAATGGTAAGAATAAAAACCCCTAATGCCATTCCAAGTGTGATGTTTGGATCTGTTGTTGGAACAAACTTAAAATACGCGTCGTTTGGGTCATCAACTATTCCGGAAGCATAACTAACCTGTTTTGTTAGCTCAGGTAGGAAATCAACCGGGATTAAGTCCATTAAGTTCATAAAGAAAACCCAAATTAATACCGTTAAAGCAAGCGGCCCTATAAGTTTGTTGTCTGTGCTGCCAAAAATTGATTTTATGTTTTCATTAACAAACTCAACACACATCTCTACAAAGTTTTGCATTCTGGTGGGTTTTTGGTCTGCTGGATTGAGTTTAATTAATTTAAAGAGCGCTACAAAAGCAACACCTAATAAAATAGAAATAGTTATGGAGTCAACATGAAAAGCCATGAACCCCATTTCGTCGTAATAATTGTGATCACACGTCCAACCAACGGATTCTGTCTTNCCGCATGTTAGGTTTGTTAGATGGTGATCTATGTAGCTTTTGCTAGTGAGTTCTTTTGCCATTTCTTGAAATCTTAGCGCGAATTATAGAAAGATAATTGTTGTGAAACAAGGATAATTCTAAAGTTTAAGAAGTTTTTGAATTATGGTCTCCAACTCATCTGGTGAATGATAAAAAATTGATACTTTACCGGTCTTGGTTGTTTTTGTNTCTATTTCTGTTTTGTGTCCAAAGTTTTCGCTAATTTCATCTTCTATATTTAGTGTGTCTCTATCTTTTTCTTTTGTTTTTGTTGTTTTTTTAACTGGCTTTAGTAATGCCTCAGCTTGTCTCACAGTGAGTCTTTTTTGCGAAATTACTTCTGCTAGTTGTTCTGATTTTGCGGTCTCCAAGCCTGANAGAATCTTTGCNTGNCCNTTCTCTAAAGATCCTTGAGAAATCATATCTAATATTTTTGGCGATAAAGAAAGTATTCTCATAGAGTTTGCTATTGTGCTTCTTGCTTTACCGGTTGCTTTAGCAATTTCATCTTGCGTTAATTCAAACTCTCTTTTCAATCGGTCATACCCTCTAGCTTCTTCAACTGGGTTTAAGTCTTCTCTTTGCAGGTTTTCAATAAGCGCAGCTTCAAGGGCTTCTTGATCTTCTTTTTGATTAACAAGAGAAGGAATTGTTTTTAAGCCTGCAATTTTTGAGGCTCTGACTCTTCTCTCTCCAGCTATGACCTCAAATTTATCAAGCCCAACCTCTCGTACTAAGATTGGAGATAAAACCCCGTGTTTTTTAATTGAGTCAGCAAGTTCTTGGATTTTCACATCATCAAACTCTTGTCGTGGTTGATACCTTCCAGCTGTTATTTTTTCTAGGTCGATTTCTTTTGTTGTTGTGGTAAGTTTTTGATCGCCTAAAAGGGCATCAAGTCCGCGGTTTAAAGATTTGTTATCACTCATTTTCAACTCTTCTAATTAGCTCACCGGCNAGAGCTAGGTAAGCCATNGCNCCAAAAGAATCTGCTTTGTGTTGTAGCGCAGAAATTCCGAAGCTTGGNGCTTCAGCAAGTTTAACATTTCTTGGTATTAGTGTATTAAATAAAACTTTCTCGAAGTGTGTCTCAAGCTCTCGCGAAACCTCTTTTGCTAAATTGTTTCTCATATCCACCATTGTTCTAATAATACCAATCACCCTGTTGTTGGTGTTGGTTTTGGATGATAGTGCGTTTATGGTATTAATTAGGTCNGTTAGCCCCTCAAGTGAATAATACTCACACTGCANTGGTATTAGTGTTCCTNCTGATGAAAGCAAGGCTTCTGTCGTTANTTGGTTTAAGGTTGGTGGGGTNTCAATTATTGTATAGTCATATGNGTTTTGGACTTCNTTAAGNTGNGACGCGAGAAAGCCTTGTTTGTGGTTATCTCTTATATCAACATCAAGCGCAATTAACTCCTGNCCCCCGGGGACAATTGANTANCCGTCTCTACTTTCTTTNATTACATCTTTGATGTTTTTCCCNTCGAAATAGGTTGCATAAAGGGTNTCTGTCTCGTTTTTTGTAACNCCTGCTGCGGATGTGGCGTTTCCTTGTGGGTCCATNTCGATCAAGAGGGTTTTTCTNCCNGTTGCTGCTAANCTTGCAGCTAGGTTTACAGCTGTTGTTGTTTTTCCTACGCCGCCTTTTTGGTTTGCAATGGCAAGGGTTTTATTCATTTTGTATTTTTAGTATGTGTTTTTCTTTTTCGTTTTCTATTTTTATTATTTCATAGTTTTCTTTTGATATGTTGGCTTCTGCGATCTCTTTGTTGATGGTTTTAAGCTTTCCTTTTAATAGCATTAGGGTAAAAGGNTTTTCTAAAAAACTATTAGCTACATCTATTGTTTTTTTTGTAGAGGCAAACGCTTTGGTGACAACACAATCTACTTTTTTATTTATTTTTGTGTTTTTGTTGGCGCTTCCGATGGTTGTTGCGTTTTCTATTTCGAGCAGCTTAATTGTTTTTTTTAAATGATAGTTTTTTTTGTTGTTTTTTTCAGATAAATATACGTTTTTATTTTCGTTAAAAATTGCGAGAGGTATGCCGGGGAGTCCGCTCCCTGTTCCTATATCTAAAATGTTTTTATGTTGTTTTAGATGTTTTGTAAGAGCTATCGCCTCTTCGATTGCCTCGTTTATTATTTTCTCTGTGTTTTTTCTTGATATTAGATTGTGCTTCCTGTTGAACTTAATTGTTTCTTCTTTAAAGAGCTCTATTTTGTCGCTATGTGACATCTCTATTTCTGTTTTTGGCAATTGCCACAGTAATTAAGCTTATTGCNGCNGGTGTTATTCCCTCTATTCTNGANGCGTCGCCGATTGTTTTTGGCCTGCTTGCAGAGAGTTTTTCTTTCACTTCGGCTGACAGCCCCTCTATCTCTAAGAAATTTGTTGTCTCGGGTATAAGTTTTTTTAGATTTTTTTCGTTCCTTTTAATTTCTCGTAGTTGCTTTTTTATGTAGCCTTCGTACTTGCATTCGTTCGCAAGTCGCTCAAGGTTTTCTTGGTCTTTAGTTTTTAAAAGTTTGGCAACTTGTTTTAAGTCTGGGTTTGGTTTTTTTAAAAAATCTTTTAGTTGTTGTTTTTTGTTTTCTGTTTGTATTATTTTTGCTTCGTTAAGCTTTTTGAAGTTTTTATATGCTTCTTCTTGCTCTGAATATCTATTATATTGCTCGNTTTCGACGAACCCTTTTTTGTAAAATTTCTCTATAAGTCTCTGTTCGGCGTTATCTTGTGAAAACATTAGTCTGTGTTCTGCTCTGCTGGTAAACATCCTATATGGTTCTGTCACGCCAAGATTTGTAAGGTCGTCTATTAGTACGCCTATATAACCATCATGTCTTTCCAGTATAAGGCTTTCCTCGTTGCATATTTTTAGACTCGCATTTACCCCGGCCATTAGACCTTGCGCAGCTGCTTCCTCGTATCCTGTGGTTCCGTTTATTTGACCTGCTAAGTACAGATTCTCAACATCTATAAGCTCGAGCGTTTTGTTAAGGGCTCTCGGGTCTACAAAATCATACTCTACGGCATAGCCGTATTCNGTTATTTCAGCANCCTCCATGCCTTTTATTGTTTGTATAAATCTTTTTTGNTTTTCTTCGGGGAGGCTTGTTGATATTCCGTTTGGGTAAACAAGATCTACATCNACCCCTTCTGGCTCAATGAAGATTTGATGGCTTTCTTTTAGTGGAAATTTATGGATTTTATCCTCTATTGACGGACAATATCTTGGTCCTATGCCGACTATGTTTCCGGAATACATAGCAGATTTTTTNATATTGTCTGAGATTTCTTTATGCGTCTCGGTGTTGGTTCTTGTTATATAGCAACTTATCTGCTTTATGTGTTTGTTGTTTTTGCCTTTTTTTGACATCCAGGGTGTTGGTTCCTCGCCCGGCTGCTCATCCATGCTTTCCAAATCAAGCGATGTTAGCTTTATTCTTGCTGGGGTTCCTGTTTTTAGTCTCCCCATAGGTAGTTTTAAAGAATAAAGTTTGTTGGCCAGCTTTACTGAAGCTTTGTCACCAACTCTACCACCTTCGGTTTTTTTGTCGCCTTTATACATTATTCCTTTTAAGAAAGTTCCAGTGGTTAAAATTATCGCGTTACCNTCTATTCTTTTTCCGCTATTTAGTAGGACAGCTTCTGCTTTGCCGTTGTTTATTTCAATATCCTCAACCTCTGCTTCTATGACTTCAATATCAGTCCCTTTTATTATTTTTTGAACAGCCTCTTTATATTTGTCTCTGTCGCACTGAACTCTGAGTGATCGAACNGTTTGCCCTTTTCTTGTGTTCAGAGTCCTGTACTGGATTCCNGANGCGTCNGTTGCTTCTGCCATAATGCCGCCAGCNGCATCAATTTCTTTGACAAGATGTGTTTTTCCTAAACCTCCAATTGCGGGATTACAAGACATCTGACCTATGGAGCTTTNTGATATGCTAATCAGGCAAGTTTTAAGTTTTTTTCTATGCGCAGCNTGGGCNGCTTCACATCCTGCATGTCCTCCGCCAATAACAATTACGTCATATTTATTATTCATAATAATATTAATTATATATATTTATTGTTGTTATTATTAGGCATNCNAAAAACTGTTGATAAGCCATCAAAAGCTATTTAAATAAGNGCTTTNNGNCTTCTAATAAGCATGTGTAGAAACCCTTAATTTAGAAGAAACAAAGCGGTTGAAATCTTGTGTATAAAAAACAGCACTAAAAACAACTAACAATTTATCAACAAACAATTAACTACTTTCCAATACAAAAACTAGAAAAAATTTCACCCAAAAGCTCATCGCTTGTTTTTATACCAACGACCTCAGCTAACAAATCTCTGCAAGCTTTTAAGTTTTCAGCAACAACATCAAGTGATTCGTTAGCTTTAATTGAAGATGATATAAGGTCTAATCTAGAGGAAACTTTAGAAAAAATATTCACATGTCTTTCCCTGACCAAATAAGTAAGATCTTTTTCACCCTTATCAACCGACAACTTCTCATCTAAAGTTTTACGCAGGGCGCCCAAGCCATCCATTTCTTTTGCTGATACAAATAAATCAAACCCAGACGGCCTTTTATCTGACACATCTATCTTGTTATAAACCAAAAGGTGTTCTTGTTCATCAAGCAGCCCTTCAAAAAAAGAAACAGAACCTCTAGTTTCTTCATCAAAAACAAGAATTACCAAATCAGATTTTTTTATTTCACCAAAACTAATGTTGATACCAGCACCCTCTATAAGGTCATCGGTGTCTCTCACACCAGCACTATCGCCCAGGGTTAATACTATATTTTGGAGAACAAGCTCTGAATCTATAAGATCTCTTGTAGTGCCAGCTATCGAAGACACGATTGACCTGTCCCTACTCAACAAAGCGTTAAATAAAGAGGATTTCCCAGAATTGGGCGGCCCAGCTATCAAAACTCGCGGCTTGTTAAGACTTTCCTTCTTTGAAGAACAGGCGCCCGCAAAGCTTGAAAACTCAGCTGAAAGGCGAGACACATCACNNNCAAGCTCTTNTAGNTTTTGAACAAAGACCTCNTCTTCATCGGTAAAATCAATTTCACCCTCAACCAAGACTCGAAGAGCATCTAGCCGCCCAGAAAAATCAAAAACCTTGCTCTCAAAGTCGCCACGAAGAACCAAGGAAACTTTCGATGCCTCTTCTTTGGAAGAAGCTGAAATTAGATCACTAACAGCTTCGGCCTGACTTAAGGACATTTTATTGTTTAAGAAGGCCCTCTTCGAAAACTCACCTGGCTCAGCCTCCTCAAAACCAACACCATCAAAAGCTTCTACAACCTTACTCATTACCGCAAGACCTCCGTGAGCATAAACCTCAAAACTATCCTCGCCAGTAAAACTTTTAGGCCCTTTAAAAAAAACAACCGCCACCGAGTCAACAAAACTTCCNTTGCTTANCATTTCAGTCTTNTAAAAATAACGCGGCTCAACAAGCTGTGAGCTAAAAAGCTCAGGGAGAGNGTCAAGACANCCTTTTCCCGAAACCCTGAAAACACAAATTGCAGATTGCGCCGGTGGCGTGGCAAGCGCGTAAATTACAGACATCTATTTATCTTCTAAGGCGCCAAGCTCCCTGTAAAGCATTGTCTGTTGAATAAGCTGAACGCCAGAGTTGGCAACCGAGTATAAAACAAGCCCAGAAGGGAAAAACACAAACAACACAGATATTCCAATTGGCATAAACTTCATAACAGCGACCTGTGTTGGGTCNGCATTNGGCGGAGTTGGATTAAGGCGAGTTGTTAAGTACATAAGAGCCGCCATTAGCACAGGAAGAACAAAAAACGGGTCAGGCGCAGAAAGGTCCTGAAGCCACAAACCAAAAGGCGCATGTCTTAACTCAAGACTTTCCCTTAAAACAAAAAATAAAGCTATAAAGAATGGAAAAGATGCCAGCATAGGCAAACAGCCGCCCATAGGATTAACACCCTCTTTCCTATATAAAGTCATCATTTCCATGCTTAATTTCTGGCGATCGTTTTTATAACGCTCCTGTATCCTCTGCATTTCTGGCTGAACGCGCCTCATATTAGCCATCGACCTAAACCCTTTTCCGGTTAGCGGCCAAAAAACAACCTTAATAAGAATAGTTAATGCAATTATTGAGAGCCCCCAATTATTAACAAAACCATTAATAACAGTAAGAAGAGCGGCTAAAGGTTGGGCCAAAAACCAAAACCACCCCATATCTATTGTGAGCTCTAAATCTTCAGCAACAGCAAGGAGGTCTTTCCTGATTTTAGGACCTATATAAAGCCTATGCTCAAAAGAGTTGTTGTTTGATGACTCAACAATATAACCAAAACTATATATATCAGAACCATCAGACGGCTCGCGAGCAAAATATCTGTAAAGGTTTTCCTGGGAACCAATTAGAGCAGCTAAAAAATATTTCTGAACNGAAGCAACCCAACCGCCGCGCTCATCAAAACTTACGTTGTCGATGTTTCTGAAACGGTAAGACACATATGGATCATCTTTGGTGTTAAAAGCAACACCAACATAAGAACTGCGAGAGATAAACATATCATCTAGGTCAAAACCCCTGCCCGTGGTTCTCAACATTTGGGCATAAGGCTTTAAAACAACCGAAGAATCAAGAGAGTCTTTAATGTAAATTTCATAACCCTCAGACAAGGTTATTGTTTTTGATAAACCGTCAGACTTTAGAACAATCTTTTCTTTGCTTGACTCCACAACAGAGAAGTTTGGTTTGTTTGAAAGGCCAGCGCTCTCAAGATCTGCAAAACCTGAGGACATGTAAAATCTCATTTGCTCACCATCACTATCAAGACCCGAGCCAAGAACCCTAACACCACCATCAGACCCAGGCACAACCGGATAGTCTTTTAGTCGAGAGCTCAATATATTTCCATTCACTGTATCAACAACTATCTCTAGAAGAGAGTTTTCTAGTATATGAATTTGTGACTCATTAAAACCAGCTAAATAGTTAGTACTTACTTCTTCTTGATCTACTGCATTTGAAATGTTTTGCTCGCTTGTGTATGAGTAAAACAACAGGTACCCAAACAAAGCAACAAAGAACAAATATAAAAACCTTAAGTTAAAATTTTTCATTTATAAAACTGCCTTTTTTATTACTGCGCTAATTTCATTATAAGCTTCTTTATAATTAAGAGCTAAAAAATCCTCCCTTACGATTAACTTAATCCCAAAAGACGTAGACTCAAAACCCGTATCAAAAATAATAGACTTGATCCTTCTCTTAATCTTGTTCCTATCAACAGCTTTAGGAAAAATCTTTTTAGGTGTAGAAATAAAAACACCAGACTTTCCGGTTAAAGACGCAGCTACAAAATTGGTTGAGTAGATCTTTTTTAATTGNTTTAAAGACAAGTTATGCAGACAAAACTTTTCTACCCTTTCTTCTTCTTCTTGAAAGAACTGCACGCCCAGCCTTGGTTGCCATGCGAGCTCGAAAGCCATGAGTTCTTTTTCTCTTAAGGTTGCTTGGTTGAAAAGTTCTTTTCATGGTTGGTAGTAAAAATTAGAGATGCATTATACATAAAATAAACAAAATTATGTCAAAAAAAGAAGATAAAGTTATTGACAAGTTATCCACAGGAAATACTATTAGTTATTCTGTAGATATCTTGTTAATTTTTGCTAGACTACAGCCAAGAGGATAGAAATTGAAGACCTGGAACCAAATATCAAAAAAACTTGAAAAAAAGCTCAGCCAAGATGAGTTTAATACCTGGATAAGGCCTCTTCAAGGAGAGTTTAAAGAAAACTCATTAGAAATTTCCGCCCCAAATGACTTTGTACTAAATTATGTTTCAAATAATCTAAAAAGCCATATTTATGAAGTTGTAGCCTCAAAGGATACAAAAATAATATTTAAAGACAAGAATAACTCAACATTTGTTGATAAATATGTTGAAAAGCCCTCCAGNAGAAGAAAAAACAACCCAGGCCTAGTNGAGTCTTTTGTTTTTGATACGTTTGTGGAGGGAAAATCAAACCATCTGGCTTTAGCAGCTTCAAAACAAGTTGCTCAAAACCCGACAGGTGACTACAATCCCTTATTTATATATGGCGGTGTTGGTTTGGGAAAAACTCACCTAATGCACGCAGTAGGGAATGAGATTCTTAATCAAGACCCATCAAAGAGAGTGATATATGTTCATTCAGAGAAATTTGTTGCTGATATGGTCAAAGCCCTTCAACTAAACGCAATTAACGAGTTTAAAAACTTCTACAGGACGGCTGATGCTCTTTTAATTGACGATATTCAGTTTTTTGCAGGAAAAGAGCAATCACAAGAAGAGTTTTTCCACACCTTTAATGCGCTACTAGATAGAAATAATCAAATGGTGCTCACTTGTGACAAGTATCCAAAAGAAATCGATGGCCTAGAAGAAAGATTAAAATCAAGACTGGGTTGGGGNCTTCCGGTTGTGATAGACCCACCAGANCTTGAAACCAGAGCAGCAGTATTGCTTGCCAAAGCTTCCTCGATGGGTTGTCACTTACCTAATGAGTGCGCGATATATATAGCTCAGAGAATTAGATCAAACATAAGAGAGCTTGAAGGAGCTTTAAAACGAGTTGTCGCTAACGCTAAGTTTACAAACCAAGAAATAGACATTCCTTTAGTTAAGGATGCTCTTAAAGACTTATTCGTTATATCTGCAAAGATGGTTAGCATTGATAATATTCAAAAAACTGTTGCAGAATATTACAACATCAAACTTTCAGATCTGCTTTCAAAAAGAAGAAGTCGCTCTATTACCAGACCAAGACAACTTGCAATGTCGCTGACAAAAAGGCTAACAAATCACAGTCTGCCAGAAATTGGCGAAGCCTTTAACGGAAGAGACCACACAACCGTAATACATGCATGCAACAAAATTAAGGAACTTAGGGTGGAAAACAGCTCCCTAGAAGAGGATTACAAAAACTTAATAAGGTCCCTTACAAACTAATGAAATTTACAGTTAGCAAAACAGAGATTGTTAAAGCTTTGTCTTCAACTCTTGGAGTTGTTGAAAAAAGGCAGGCACTTCCAATTCTCTCTAATGTCCTTTTAAAAGTTGAAGATAACAATATTTCTATTACTGCCACCGATCTTGAATCAGAAGTACAAACAACATGTACTCCAGCTAGTGTTGAAAGCACCGGCTCAACAACAGCACCTGCGAAAAAACTTAATGAACTCTGCAGGCTTCTACCTGACGGATCAGAGATTTCTATTTTCTTGAACGGCGACAAGCTATCTGTAGAATCTGGCTCAGGAAAGTACTCCATTTCAACTCTTCCTAGTGAGGATTTTCCTGTCTTTGATGTGGTAAGTGAAAATACAGAATTTACTATTTTGGGATCTGTGCTAAGAAATCTTATAAGTAAAACGTCTTTTGCAATGGGTAATCAAGATTGGAGACATTACCTTAATGGAATGTATTTAAATATTGAAGACAAAAACATTACAGCGGTTACAACCGATGCTCACAGGCTTGCTATATCAACAAACTCAACAACGAAAAGTGTCTCAGGCGAGATATCAGGAATAATACCAAGAAAATCAATTAACGAAATAGGGAAGTTGTTATCTGACTCATCTGAAGAAGTAACCCTTTCTTTGGGATCAAACACCATTATGCTGAAAACAGATTCAACATCTTTTGTAAGTAAGTTAATTGAAGGNAAATTTCCAAACTATGAACAAGTCCTTCCATCTGGCGAGAGCTCAGTTTTATCAGTAAACACCAAACAACTTTCTGAAATATTAAGTAGAGTAAGCGTCCTTTCAAGTGATAAATTTAAAGGTATTAAATTAAACATTAAATCAAATGAAGTTTTAGTTTCAGCAAATAATCCAGAACAGGAAGAGGGCGAAGAAAGCTTTAAATCGAACTATGATGGAGAAGATATGGAGATCGCTTTCAATGTGAACTATATCCAAGAGGTTTTATCTAACATTGATTCAAATGATTGCAATATAAATCTATACGGCTCTGACAAAAGCTGTCTTATAAGCCCATCTGACGACCCAGATTTAAAATATGTAGTGATGCCGCTTTTAATCTAAAAAGTGTCAATAAAAAAAATATCAATTTCAAATTTTCGTTGTTTTGATAGTGTTGATCTAGAATTTTCAGAATTAAATAACTTTATACATGGAGCGAATGGCTCTGGAAAAACATCTGTGCTGGAGGCTTTATATTTTTGCTCAACCGGGAGATCGTTTAAAAGCTCAAACAAAAACCTCTGCATACAAAACGATAAAGAAGCTTTCAAAATACAAATAGACACCTTTGACAACAATAAGATCTGTATTTTAAAGGAAGCAAAAAAATCTATATCCCTTGAGATTAATGAAAGTAAAGCAACCTCAATTGAGCTTTTTAGAGCAATTCCTTCTACGCTTCTTGATAATAAAACATTCTCCATGTTTGCAGATACACCAAAATACAGAAGAAAAATACTCGATAGATGCTTAATGGCATCCGATAAAAACTATAGCAAAGACTTTTTCTCTTTCCACAGATCTTTAAAGCAAAGGAATGCAGCATTAAAATTTAAAAGGCTGACGAACATTGATATGTGGTCCGAGATATTTATAAATTCAGGGACCTTGATATCAGAAAAAAGAAATAACTTTTTTGAAGAAACTAAACAAACATTCTTTAGGTTTGCCAAAAACCTAAAAGACAAGAGGGTCCTTGAAATAATAAACTCCTTAGAAATTCTTTTCCACAAAGGGTGGGCTAGCCAGCATTCATTAAAAGAGGTGTTAGAGCTTAATAGAGACTCTGATCAAAGAAAAACATCTACAACATCAGGCCCCCACAGAGCAGACATTAAATTTTTAATAAAAGACTCTGATATTAAATATATATTATCTAGAGGAGAACAGAAATTTATGTCAATTTTGTGGTGCCTTTCTATGCACAAAACCCTGTCAGATGTNTACGGAGTTAAACCTTTTTTAATCATTGATGACATACATTCCGAACTAGATGAAGATTTTTACAATGAATTAATAAATTTTCTTCCAAAAACAGGAAATCAATTGTTTTTTTCAGACATTAACAACCCATTTAATAGTAAAATAAAGGATCAATTAAAGGAGCTTAAAAAGTTCCACGTGGAACAATTTACTAATGCCAAAAAAACAAAATAAAAAAGGATCTTACGACTCATCAAACATACAAGTTCTTAAAGGTCTTGAAGCTGTTAAAAAAAGACCAGGAATGTATATAGGTGATACAGATGACGGCTCAGGGCTNCATCATATGGTTTTCGAGGTTGTTGATAATTGTATTGATGAAGCAATGGCAGGACATTGTTCAGAAATAGTTGTTTCAATTAATAAAAATGGGTCAATAACTGTTAAAGATAATGGTAGAGGAATTCCTGTAGATACACACAAAAAAGAAAAAGTACCTGCAGCAGAACTTATTATGACAACCCTTCACTCTGGTGGAAAGTTTGATGATAACAGCTATAAAGTTTCGGGGGGCTTACATGGTGTGGGCGTGTCTGTTGTTAATGCTCTTTCTGAGGAATTAACACTTAAAATTTGCAGAGATGGCGGGCAATATGAACAAAAATACGCAAACGGTAAAGCTCAAACCAAACTCAAAAAAGTTAAAACCTCAAAAGAAACAGGGACAGAGATCACATTTAAGCCATCTAAGGAAATATTTTCGTTTGTTAACTTTGATATAGATAAAATAAATAAAAGAGTTCAGGAGNTATCTTTTCTTAATGCAGGTGTGAATATTCTTGTTGAAGATAAGAAAACAGGTAAATCTAAAAAGTTCTCAAACAGTGGAGGCCTATCTAGCTATGTTAAGTTTTTAAAAGGAAGAAAACAAAACATATCCGAAATATTTCATTGTGAAGGAGAGCAAGATGGGCTTAGTGTTGAAATAGCGCTTCAGTGGAATGATGCATACTCAGAAAACGTTCTTTGTTACACAAACAACATACCTCAAAAAGACGGCGGAACACATCTTTCAGGATTTCGATCAAGTTTAACAAGAGTGATGAAAACATTTATCAGAAAGGAAGAATTAAANAAGAAATCNCCTGTNGAGTTACTTGGTGAAGATGTTAGAGAGGGGTTAACAGCAATAGTTTCAGTGAAAATACCTGATCCTAAATTCTCATCACAAACAAAAGAAAAACTCGTTTCCTCAGAGGTTGAGAGTGTTGTTAGCAATGTTTTTAATAAGAATTTTAATGAATACCTTTTAGAAAATCCTAAGGAAGCAATGTCAATTTTAACAAAAATATCTGAAGCAGCTTTAGCTAGGGAGGCAGCAAGAAAAGCTAGAGAAATGACTAGAAGGAAAGGNGTTTTAGAGGTTGCAGGTTTACCAGGAAAATTAGCAGATTGCCAAGAAAAAGACCCTGCGCTGTCAGAGATATATATCGTTGAGGGTGATTCTGCAGGTGGATCAGCTAAACAAGGTAGAAATAGACAAAATCAAGCAATACTTCCTCTAAAAGGTAAAATTTTGAATGTTGAAAAAGCTAGATTAGATAAAGTTTTATCTTCCCAAGAAATAGGAACGCTTGTAACAGCTTTAGGTTGTGGAATTGGAACAGATGAGTTCGACGCTGATAAATTAAGATANCACAGAATAATTATAATGACTGATGCTGATGTTGACGGCTCCCACATAAGAACTTTGCTTTTAACATTCTTCTTCAGGCAAATGTTTGAAATACTAAATAGAGGACATGTTTATATTGCATTACCGCCCTTATACAAAGTTTCAAAAGGAAAAAATATTAAATATGCAGCTTCTGAAAAGGAAAAGGATCTTGCATTAAAAGAACTATCCAAAACAGGCAATAGGGGAATTGAGATACAAAGATATAAAGGTTTGGGTGAAATGAATCCGGACCAACTCTGGACCACAACGATGGATCCTCAAAATAGAAGAATGATGAGGGTTCGAATTGACGATGCCAATGAGGCTAATAACTCTTTCGAGGTTCTAATGGGTGACCAAGTTGAGCCCAGAAGAGAGTTTATTGATGAAAACGCCCTTTCTGTTGCAAATTTAGATATTTAGTTTTTTGTACCCATAAAACTATTCTGTACTCATAGAAGCTTTTTCATTCATCCAATCTACCAAGTTTTTTGTCATTTCAGATGAATCTTTTCCTTGAATAGGAGTACCTATAATCACCTTAACAGTNCCAGGAAATTTTATNAACTTTTTATTTTTCCAATAAAGACCTGAATCGTGATAAATTGGTATTAAATCAACATTATTCTTTATTGCTAAATCAGCAGCGCTCCTTGCAAATTTACCAACCTGCTTTCCCGGAATCTTTCTAGTTCCCTCAGGAAATAAAAGAATAGAANACCCATTACATAGCTTTTGAGACCCACTTACTATTACCCTCTTTGCTGATTGAATCTTCTTTGATCTATTAATCTTAATTGGATTAAGAAGATTAAGCGACCAACCAAAAAAAGGTACATAAAGTAGTTCTTTCTTTATAATTGTGGTTAAAGGGTTCGCAAGGGTTTGTAAATAAAATGATTCCCAAAGACCTTGGTGGTTCGAGGCTATAACAACNGGTTTTTTACCTAAAATATCACCTCTAACCTCCCAATCTATTCGACAGAGAAACTTTAAAACCATCAATAGCGTCGATATATACCGACTCGTTAAACTATATCTTTTTTTTAGTCCAATAAATGGGGAGATAACAACAAAAAACACTGTAAACACTATTACTGAGATGTAGAAGTAAAGACTAAATAATAAGCTTCTAAGAAATAATATTAAAACCAAAACTACTTTACTAACAGATTTTTTAAAANATCATCTAAATTTTCAACTTTTACCCTCTTTTGCTCCATTGAATCTCTATCTCTGACAGTANCTGTACTATCTTCAAGGGTGTCAAAATCAATCGTTATGCAGATCGGAGTGCCAATTTCGTCGTGTTTACGATAACTTTTACCTATATTTCCTGTATTTTCCAAAACAACCCTACCTAGGCCCAGTTTTTGCAAGTTATCTTTGATTTGTTTTGAAAAATCGACAATTGTCGAATCATTCTTTTTTATTGGTATAACAGCAGCTTTGATTGGTGAGAGGTGAGGTTTTAAAGCTAATACAACTCTATTTTTCCCATTTTCAAGGGTTTCCTCCTTATACGACTCATTCAATATGGCCAGCACACCCCTATCTACACCTGCTGATGGTTCAATTACATATGGTACTTCCCATTCCTTTGAATCAATATTTTGAATAGCTAGCCTTGCGTTTGAATCCTTATTTTTTAGGACATCAGCTTCTATATCNAGATCTTCTTGGTTTTTTGAATGTGAACCAAGGTCAAAATCAGTTCTATTTGCAATTCCTTCTAACTCCTCCACACCATGAGGGAATTCATACATTAGATCTATAGTTGCTTTAGAGTAGTGTGATAGTTCTTCTTGTGGAACATTCAAAATTTCAATTTTCTCTTTATTAACTCCCTGCTGGACCCACCAATTTATTCTTTCTTCAATCCAGTATTTGTGCCAATCCTCATCTTCACCTTTTTTAACAAAGAACTCTAATTCCATCTGTTCAAACTCTCTCACTCTAAAAATAAAGTTTCTCGGAGTAATTTCATTTCTAAAGGCTTTACCAATTTGGGCAATACCAAAAGGTATAGATTTTGATGTTGNATCAACTACATTCTTGAAGTTNGTAAATATTTGTTGGGCTGTTTCAGGTCTTAAATATGCATAAGATTCATCGTCAGCAACAGGGCCAATGTTTGTTTTAAACATCAGATTAAACGGTCTAGGTTCAGTAAGGTTTGTTGATCCACAATGTAAGCACTTACTATCTTTTAAATGATCTGCTCTCATGCGATTATTACAGTCNTTACAATCAACTAGTGGATCTGTAAAGGTATCCTCNTGACCCGAATATTTAAGAACTTTTCTATTAGTAAGTATAGAGGCATCAAGACCTTCAACATCATCNCTCGAGTAGACCATTGCCGCCCACCAAGACCTCTTTAAGTTTTCCTTTAACTCAACACCNAAAGGNCCATAATCGTAGACACCCTGAAGACCACCATAAATTTCATTTGTTTGAAAAATAAACCCTCTCCTTTTACACAAAGATACTAATTGTTCCATTGATTGAGCTGGCATTTTTTTCTAGACGTATATCCTCTCATGAAGATATTAATATATTATTAACAATATCGTAAGCAATATCTGACAATGAGATTATTTTTTTATTTACTTTCTCCATTTAGTCTAAGGCTCGGATATGTTTTTTGTGACTTCATCACTTTAGTAGCTTTAGCTTTAAATACGAAAATTGTAAAAATTTCAAAAATTAATATAAACATTGCCTATTCTTCAAAAAACAAAGAATACAGAGAGTCTTTACTTAAAAGATCGATTAAGCAAAGCATAAGATCCTATTATGAGACACTATTTTGCTTGTCAAGAAGTCAGAAGATACTGAATAAAAGTATCTTTAAAGTCGAAAACCGTTTTCTTTATTCACAAACCAACAGAGACTTTGGACTAATTCTTCTTTCTGCCCACAACAGAAGCGTTGATTTGTTGTTAAACCAATTAACAATCCAGGAAGATGTTACAGCCATTTTCAAACCGATAAAAATAAAAGCANTTAACNAATATGTCAGAAAAAATAGACAAAAAAGTGGTTCAAGCGTATTTGAAACAAATTTCACCGGTGTTAAAGAGTTATTTTCGGCACTAAAAAGGGGTGAAGCTGTAGCGATGGCTGCAGATCAGGTTCCAGCTAAAAATATGGGTGTTTATGAAAACTTTTTTGGAAGAAAAGTTTATACAACAAATCTAATTCCATCTCTGCATTCTAAAACAAAAGCACCAATTGTTTCTGTGGCTATCCATTCTGACAGTCACACTAACCAACTTTATATTAGATATGGATCTAAGAGCGCCTACAAAGAAAAATCACAATATAATGCAAAAACAATGAATAAAGAGATNGAAAACATTATCAACATCAATCCCGAAGACTANAATTGGGAGTACAAAAGATTCAAAAAACAGGAAGTTGAAGACAGGNCTNTTTATAAATAGCTATCTTCTCCAAAAAGCTGGCATCAACACAACAAGAAATGTAAAAATCTCAAGTCTGCCTAATATCATCGCAAAAGAAAGCAATAGTTTTGTGGTTGAAGGAATATTTGCATAATTAGATGAGATTTCACCCAGTCCCGGACCAAGGTTATTCAGGCATGCACCTACGGCAGAAAAAGCACTTATAAAATCTAGGCCCGTTGCAAGAACAAGTAAAAATAAAACCATAAAAGATATAATGTATATAGAAAAGAATCCCCACACAGCCTCAGATACATTGCTGTCCACAACCTTCTTACCTAACTTAATAGTATTAACGGAATCAGGATGTATTATCTTAAAGATTTGCTTGTAAGCATGCTTCAACATAATCAAAATCCGCCAAGACTTAATNCCACCTCCAACAGAGCCAGAGCAGGCACCAATAAACGCACCAACTAACAACATAAAACTTATATAGGCTGGCCAACTCGAATATTCATCAGTTAGAAAGCCAGTTGTCGTTAGGATTGATACTGTTTGGAAAAGACCGCTTCTAATTGGGTTATCGATATCATTGGCAAATAATGATAGACATACCAGACCGAGGATAACTATTAATAGAGAGACAAAAAATCTTAATTCAGGATCATAAAAGTATTTAAGAACTTGTTTTCTATATATGGCACTGTAATGAACTGCAAAACTCATAGCAGAGAGCAACATAAAAGTTATACAAACAATTTCAATAGAAAGGCTGTCGAAGAANCCTATACTCAAATCATGTGTTGAGAATCCCCCAATAGAAACTGTACTGAAAGCATGACTAACAGCATCAAAATAACTCATTCCAGCCAAACGGTAAGCAAAGATACACAAAACTGTAAGAACAAAATAAATAGACCAAAGAGCTCTTGCTGTAGAGGTAATCCGAGGTGTTAACCTTTGTTCACTCATAGGACCAGGTGTTTGTGTTTTAAATAACTGACCACCACCTATACCTAATAGCGGCATAACAGCAATTGCCAATACAATTAAACCCATCCCACCAAGCCACTGCAAAAGCTGCCTATAAATTAATAATGATTTTGGGAGATCATCTAGACCAGCAATAACAGTTGCACCTGTTGTAGTTATCCCTGACATCGACTCAAAAAACGAATCAACAACACCAAAACCAAATAAGATAAAAGGAATTGATCCAGAAACAGACAAAACAATCCAAAAAAGAACAGTTATAACAAAACCATCACTTAGAGAAAGTTCTTGTTTATNATCTTTTGTAAAAAACCAACTTAGAAAACCCATTAGAACNAGAATAGACATGCCCAGNCCAAAAACCCTTATAAGACTCTCACCATAAAAAATAGCAACAAATAAAGGAATGNCAAAAGATATGCCAAACATAATTAACAAAAGACCAAAGAAGTTTAAAACTTTAGCTTGATTCAATTAAACCTCTCTAAAATAGTTTTCTATTTCAGGTATAGCTTGCTTATCTGTAAAGAATACAATTAAGTGATCATCAATACTCAACATAAGATCATTTGAGGGCATTAAGATTTTCTCATCTCTTACAATTGCACCAATGCTTGCTTCTTCAGGTATGGGCAAATCAACCACCGGCTTCCCAATAAAATCCGAAGTAAAAGGGTTTGAGTGAACAACACCCTCGACAGCCTCTGCTCCAGAATGCATTTTTAATAATACATCTTGAGCAAAATCTGCTTCACGAAGATCTTGCATAACTAGAGAAATTGTTAACCTATAGGGCGCTACAACATTATCGATAAACCTTTTAGGAATTATGTCCATATAAGAAATATTATTGACCAAGATCATAGTTTTCTTGGCACCAAGTTTTTTAGCAAGAAAAGATGACATGATGTTTGCCTCATCATCATTTGTTAACGCGCAAAAAACATCA
>FUFK010046146.1_pt1 | contig 31571 bp, 26 predicted proteins | sample 1021851 | NCBI WGS metagenome assembly FUFK01 (sample SAMEA51879418, study PRJEB19060) | metagenome | reverse complement strand
GCAGCAAGAATTCCTATGATTGCTACAACGACCAAAAGCTCAATTAATGTAAAACCTTTTTGCTGCATTCAATAAAGAATTTTATTTTATTATAAATTTCCATCTAGTATAGCAGAATCTTGCATAGTTTTATTATCCCACCACCACATTATCTTAAACTTGCCACTTGCTTCATTGCCACAATAAGGTCTTCTAGGACAGACTACTATATTTACATCACCATCAACTTGGCCATCTCCTGACCTAACTCCACCCCTGTCATCGCCTGTTACAACTGTCCTACATCCTCCGCCGGGTGCATCTGCAGTCCAACCTGTGCTTTCTTTTGGAAATTTTGGATTTCGAATATTATATTGCCAGGAGAGATAAATTGCTGCACAAGCTTGATAATCAGTGTTAACCTTTACAGGACAAGACAAATTAAAAGCTTTTAGATCTCTTGGAGGATCTCAATCATATCCGTCACGCACAAAAGATACCGACGGCGTTGACTTTTCCACTGGCTCGGTTGGCTTAGGCGTTGCGATGACACTATTCGCATCGATGGTTCAAGATTACACCAGAATGAACGAAGTGGTAAATAAACAACTTGCTAACGTGAATGAGCCTGGCCGAATGATTGCAGTTATGGGTGATGCAGAACTTGATGAAGGCAACATATACGAAGCAATGCTAGAGGGTTGGAAGTATGATGTTCGCAATCTCTGGTGGATCATTGATTACAACAGGCAAAGTTTAGATGGTGTCGTCTCAGACGGATTATTCAGGAAGATTCAAGATTTCTTCGCCAACGTAGGGTGGAACGTAGTTCCTTTAAAGTATGGCAAAAAGCTTGAAAAGGTCTTCGCTCTGCAAGGCGGTGACACTCTACGACAATGGATAGATGATTGTCCCAATGACTTATATAGCGCTTTAACCTTCAAAGGACAGTCAGGCGAAAAAGATGCATGGCGTTCCCCTTTAAAAAAAGATTTGAGGGGTGTTCATGGCATCAAGTCAATTCTTGAAGACCATGATGATGAAACTTTGCATGCATTAATGACAAATTTAGCGGGCCACGATATGGAAGCTGTTCTGGAAGCTTTTCATAGTGTTGCTGATGATACACCCCAGTGTTTTATAGCATACACAATCAAGGGTCATGGAACGCCATTAGCCGGGCACCGAGATAATCACGCTGGGCTTATGAACTTGGAACAGATGGATGTATTTAGAAGTAAAATGCAAATACCCGAAGGTTCGGAATGGTCAGCTTATGATAACCTTTTGATAGAACCCGAAACAGCAAAAAATTTCTGCTTACAAGCCCCATTTAATAAGAGACCACCTCAGGAAAATGAACCCCCAAAAATAACAATTCCAGATAATCTACCATTAAACTTCCGCTCATCGACTTCTACACAAGCAAGTTTTGGTAACATTTTAAATGAACTAAGCCGCGGCAACACAGATCTCGCATCACGAATAGTGACGACCTCACCTGATGTGACTGTCTCAACAAACCTAGGACCATGGGTCAATCAACGAGGCGTTTTCAGCCTCGATGTTCGGAACGATGTTTTTCGAGATGAGAAAGTGGCCTCCGCCCAAAAATGGCTTCGACATGGTACAGGACAACATTTCGAGCTTGGAATAGCGGAGAACAATCTCTTTATTATGTTAGCTGCTCTCGGCCTCTCGGGTCCACTTTTTGGAACGAGACTTCTGCCTATAGGAACTTTGTACGACCCGTTCATTGCGCGTGGCTTGGATTCTCTCAACTACGCTTGTTATCAAGACGCGCGTTTTATGTTGGTGGCAACTCCCGCCGGAATAACGTTGGCCCCCGAAGGCGGTGCGCATCAGTCTATCTCTAGTCCTCTAATAGGCATCGGACAGCCGGGCCTTTCTTCTTATGAACCTGCCTATGCGGATGAACTAGCTGTGATCATGAGATGGGCTTTCGAATATATGCAGGCAGAAAAAGGGGGCTCTATCTATCTTCGTCTCTCAACGAGAGCAATAGATCAACCATCACGAGAGATGAAGCCAGAACTGGAAAACCAAATTATTAAGGGTGCTTATTGGCATATTCCCCCTACTGACGGGGCAAGAATTGCTATAGTTTATTCAGGCGCGGTAGTCCCAGAAGTGATCGAGGCTTATGAACAACTCAAGGAAGAAATTCCCGAGCTAGGAATAATGGCAATCACCTCTTACGATAGGCTTTATCATGATTGGCAACGGTCACAAGTGGAAAATATAGAAGGAAGAAATAATATTGACTGTCATATTATAAACTTACTCGCTCCGCTGCATAGCAATGCTATATTAATAACGGTTCAGGACGCGCATCCAGCAACCCTTTCATGGCTTGGGTCGGCTACCGGCCGCAAATTGTTACCCCTAGGGGTCACAGAATTTGGTCAGTCAGGAAATATCCGAGATTTATACCGCCAATACGGAATTGGTGCTGATGCCATAATTGATGCTGCAGCTCGAGCCAGTATAAAGCATTCACATTAATTATCAGCCTAGGTCTTAAGCGCAAATAAATCCCTTGCCATATCCAAATCCTGTGGATAATTGACATTAAAAAAGGGATCCACCTCCCCCACCATAAAATCAACCACCTGAAGATTATAACGTGATGTCCAAGCGTCAATCCGCCTAATACCTTCTTTCGCTATAGCCCGTCGCAAGTCTTCCAAAAGAGGCACATACCACAAGCCAAAGACTGGATGAGAACGTCCNTTCGAAGACGCACAAACGAGTTCTGCACTCGTCTTTTCGATAGTTCTCAAAAACTTCTGCACCAAATCCATTGGTAAAAACGGCGTGTCAGCAGCAAAGGTCGCTATCCAATTTGATCCCGGAGCATTTTTTTTAGACCATTCCATTCCAGCTAAAACTCCGGCCAACGGACCAGCAAATCCATCAATAGTATCCTCAACAAAAGGCAAATTGACGAACTCAAATAAAGCCGTGTCTTCGTTAATATTTAAAATGAGGCGGTCAACTTGAGGGCTTGTTCGTTTAATTACATGCTCTAGCAAAGTATCTCCACCTAAGCTCAAGAGGGATTTGTGACCACCACCCATCCTCTGAGATCTTCCTCCTGCCAGTATTACTCCGACAACATTATTCTTTTCGCTCTGCACATCATCTCACAATCAATTGAAAACAGATCCATTTTCTGATCACTTCTCGTTTTAAGTAGGGGCATCATAGATTATTCTCTCCGTACCGCTTAGCGCTATGAAGCGCCGTCCCTTTGCTCGCCCGACAAGGGTCAAGCCCGCCTCCCGAGCCAGCTCCACTCCCCATGCCGTAAAGCCGGACCTTGAAACTAGAATAGGTATCCTCATTTGGACGGTTTTTATAACCATTTCACTTGTAAGGCGACCAGTTGTGTAAAATATTTTATCTATCGGCTCTATGTTGTTTAAAAACATGTAGCCTGCGATTTTATCGATAGCATTGTGNCGTCCAACATCTTCCATATAAATTAANGGATNGTTTTGTTTGCAAAGCACACAACCATGGATAGCGCCTGCCTCTAGATAAAGACTTGGNGTATTGTTAATTTTTTTTGATAATTCGTACAACCAAGATGTTCGAAGCCTGTCTGATGATGATAATGAAATGCTACTTAGCTTGTCCATAAGGTCACCAAAAACGGTGCCTTGCGCGCAACCAGAAGTGATCGTTTTCTTCTTAAGAACTTTTTCAAAATCTGTTTCTCGGTCCGTTCTAACCACAACCACGTCGAGATCATCTTCATACTCTATACCGGAAATTTTATCACCAAGCCTCAACATATTTTGATTTAATAAAAAACCGACAGCCAGTAATTCTGGCTCGTCACCTATTGTCATCAAAGTTACAATTTCTTGACCATTAAGAAATACGGTGAGTGGCTTTTCAGTGACTACCGAAGTNGTGAGGCGGTTCCCATNNTGATCAACACCCTCCAATTTCTTTGTAAGTCTGGGGTCATTAGGCGTTGGAGCGAGAATATANCCATTCGGACTCTTTTGCATTATACAACCTAATTCCTTTTACGGCTGGACGGTGAGTTTTAAATATGAAACTGATGACGCTGGNGTAGGATCACATTCAGGGCNANANGAAGCAAGNGATTTACAAAGCTTTTATNTTTNATCCTCCAANATCATATCAGACGCCTTTTCTCCTATCATGATGCATGCAGCATTGGTATTGCCGGATACGGCAGTAGGCATAATTGAAGCATCCGCAATCCTTATGTTGGTTAATCCGCGGATCCTGAGCCTTTCATCAACAACAGACAACTTATCGGTTCCCATCCTGCAAGTGCTTGTCGGATGCCAGTTGGATTGCACGAGATCTCTCGCGGCGTCTAAAAGCTCATCATCTTCTTTTATATCTTTTCCTGGGGTTAATTCACACCCATACAAGTCTGACATTGCNTTAGCTTCCATTAATTGGCGNCATAATTTCATTGATAAAACTGCTGTGTTACGATCTCCTTCGGTCTCTAACAAGTTATGAAAGATAGCCGGAGCATCGTAGGCGTTTGATGAGGTGATATGCACCCAGCCACGACTTTCAGGCCGAAGCATTGTCGCACCAAGTGTAACGCCAGGTTGTGGGTCCAGTTTTCTAGCTTCAAGATTTTCATAGCTNCCAGGAAAAACCTGAATCTGAAGGTCTGGACTGCTTAATTCAGGTTTAGTTTTAGCAAATGCGCTGATCGGTAGAGTTGGCATGCTCAGAACACCAGACCTTTTAAAGAGATATTTAATTACCGAGCGCATAGCGCGCCAACCATATACCTGTTCGTTAAAAGTTACTTTACGAGCTATTCGCCAACGCATTCTTATTATTTGATGGTCCTGAAGTTGATTTCCAACTCCAGGCAAATCATGGAAGACTTCTACACCAGCTTTTTTCAGAATTTTGGGCTGCCCTACACCGGAGAGTTCCAAAAGCTGCGGCGAATTGAATGCCCCCCCAGATAATATTACCTCGGAATTTGCAAANGCCGTATGTGACACTCCATTTTTTGTAAATTCAACTCCCGCAGCTTTTCTACCGTGAAATATGATCTTTTTCACGAGGGCTTCAGTCTCAATTTTAAGATTTTGTCGATGTTTTGCCGGTTTCAAAAAAGCGACTGCCGTGCTGCATCGCCGCCCATTTCTTATTGTAGCTTGATGATAACCAATACCTTCTTGAACTTCCCCATTTATATCGTCGTTGCGAGCTAACCCTAGTTCAGCACCCGCATCAATAAGCTTATCACAAAGTTCATTTGGTTCAGAAATATCAGAAACGGTGAGAAGACCACCAGAACCACGAAGATTGCTCGAACCTCTGGTGTTGTCTTCCGATTTTATGAAATAAGGAAGCACATCATCAAATGACCAACCACGATTTCCAAGTTGAGCCCAATGGTTAAAATCCTCTGCTTGTCCTCTGACATAGACCATGCCATTGATAGAGCTCGACCCACCTAAAACTTTTCCTCGAGGTAGAAGATACTGGTTACCCCGGCAATAGGGCTCGGCTTCTCCTTGGTAACACCAATTTACGTCGGGATTGTTAACATTCTTTCCAAAACCTAGTGGNANATGTATCCAAAAATTTTTATCTTCAGGACCAGCTTCAAGCAGTAATACTTTATTACTTTGAGTTTGTGACAATCTATTTGCAAGGACACAACCCGAAGAACCTGCGCCGACTACTATGTAATCGTAGTCCATGTTTGACCCCTCTCACCCAACAGCTAAATCATCCTGAATTAATAAGGTGATTTTTACAATCACATTTATAATGGCGTAAACTCTGGTAATTTAACTTGCACATGGGCGGGGTACCAAAAAGCTTTATTTCATCGATAGGTTCTTAAATTCTAATTTGTTGAACTTCTGCATCCTATAGTGAAGAAATNATCATTGATNATCACTTTTAATTTCGATACTTAGTAGCGATATTAGCCAAATCGTCTAGAATAGGAATCACTACCTTGGGTAATTCTGGTGGTAACGCAAAGATTATCCTATCTATGCCAGCATCAACCGTTTTTTTGATCTGATCTTCTTCTGGCTGTAAACCAAAGGAAGTAATTGGGAGTTGNTCAGGCTCTCTTCCTGCTTCCGCTGCCATTTGTCTAAACCTTGGCACTAATTCTGCGACATCCATACGACCACCTATTGGCATCCACCCATCACCATAGGCTATCGCGCGTTTTGCACCGTGCGGGAAACCGCCACCTACAATAATTGGTGGATGGGGTTTTTGAACTGGCTTCGGCCATGTCATCATTGGGCCAAATTTTACATAATCACCATTAAATTTTGGCTTAGATTCGGTCCAGATCGCCCGCATAGCTTGCAAGCGTTCATCGAGTAATTTAAATCTGTTTTTAAAGTCAGTTGTACCGTGATTGGCCATCTCTTCNGCNTTCCAACCTCCTCCAACACCAAAAAGAAANCGTCCCTTTGAGATTTGATCTANGGTGGCTATTTCTTTTGCGACCTGTATCGGATCCCTTTGTACGACCAAACATATCCCTGTTGCTAATTTGATCTTTTTAGTCACCGACGCAGCAGAAGCCAAAGAAACGAAGGGATCCATAACATCATAATACATTTTTGGTAATTCGCCGCCACCAGGCCACGGCGAGACTCTTGGAATTGGTATGTGAGAATGCTCGGGAAGCCATAGGGATTCAAAATCTCTTTCCTCGGCCGCCANTGCCAATTCNCTAGGNGATATCGAATAATCTGTTGTNAACATTGTAACGCCAAATTTCATGAATATCTCCCGTCTACTTTNNAAATCAGTGCTCTCAACTTACAGAANTATAGCTGTATAAAATTATTCACAACANCCTCCTTCTTGCTTCCTCNAAGACTTGAGTNATTTCAACAGCACCCTGCTCTAGGTTACATAAAACTCCCTGCTTTCCATCCAACGCCTGCAAGAATTGCGTGAAGCATTCGGTTAAAAGCGAAACTGGTGTAACATTCGGGTAGCGCGTTGATTGTAGTCGCTTTATCTCTGGCGTGAAGCCACCGACTGACGGGTGAAAAGCAACTTCCGCAACTTCCATAACGTCTTCATTAAAATCTAGGTCAATAGAGCCGCTCTCTCCAATGAGCTTTAGACTTTTAGTAGTTAAAGAGCCAGCCGTGTAGGCATCCTTCTGTTTACCTCCAAAAGTAACTCCCAGTTTTAACCATGCTTTGATTTCGTTCGGGAACATTAGCTTTAAGTGCATCGTTTCTGGCACACTTCCTCCAAGTAAGCTTTCCGCTGACACATTGAAATNATCTGGAGGTGCTTTTGCAAAAAGTCGCATCAAGTCCAACATATGAACGCCATCATTTTCCAGAATAGATGCATCCGGACGCATCCTTTTCCACCCTGTGAATACGCCGTCCATTGCCACCAAACGACCTATAGTTCCTGCAGAAATGACTTCTTGTGCCAGCAATACAAGCGGGTGCGCTCTTAGTACAAATTGTATTTGAACCGGCACCCCTATTTCTTCGGATGTATATTTTAGAAATTTCGCTTCTTCGATAGACTTAACTGCTGGCTTTTCTATCAATGTTGGCTTACCTGCCGACAGGGATGCTTTTGCCAAATCAAAGTGTGACTCCGATGTTGTTACAATATCAACGATGTCCGCCCTAGAAATAAGGTCATTAAAATCGCCGACATCCTCTGCGTTACAACCCGCCTCGACAGCTGCCTTTCGCATCTCCGAGTTAATATCAGCCACAAGAAGTTTACAGTCGCCAGCAGCTTTCTTCCAAGCTTCGGCGTGCTTACGGCCGAAAACACCAAATCCGCAAATAAGAATGTTCATTGCCATCAAAAATCAAACTAGAGTGAAACCCTCATAATTATTTCCAACGACTTGTTCGCATCGTTCAACATATCTAGGAAATCCACCAATATAAGGAGAAAAAACTCTTGGTTTACCGGGCACGTTAGCACCAACATACCATGAAGAACAAGTCGAGCGAAGCGAGAGACCCGCTACTTCATTTACGTGCAGACCCCAATCGATTTCTGCTTCTCTATCCGGCTCGATAGTAGAAAAATCGTGTTCTATCATGTGGGCAATACATTTTGAAATAAAATTCACGTGCTGTTCAATCGAAGGAAGCATATTGGTTAATACAGACGGGCTACCCGGTCCGGTTATCATAAACATATTGGGAAAACCGTTAGACGTCAGTCCAAGGTATGTTTGCGGACCATCCTGCCATTTTTCGGAGAGCAAGCTTCCTCCTTTACCAACGATCTTTATATTCGCGAGTGCGCCGGTCATCGCGTCAAAACCAGTAGCAAAAACTATGGCATCAAATTCGTATTCCTTAGCGCCATGCAGAATTCCATTTGGCGTGATTCGATCAATTGGTTTACTAGAAACATCGACCAGTTGCACATTATTGCGGTTGTAGGTCGCATAATAGTCAGTGTCTACGCACAAGCGCTTACAACCGATAATGTTTGTCGGGCAGAGTAGTTCCGCGATTTCTGGGTCGTAGACTATTTCTCTTATTTTACTTTTCACAAAATCGGCAGCAACTTCATTAGCATCAGGGTTNAAAAGAAGATCACCATAAGCTCCTAGGAATTGCGTGCCACCCAATTCCCAGCGTCGCTGAAACTCAATGTTTGCATCTTCTCTGCCNACTTCCAATACCGATTGTGAGTTTAAGGGGATATCATAGCCAGCCGGTTTATTCCGTGCCCTTTCGCGTAGGCCCGGATAATCCGCTTTAATTGAAGATACATAATCTTCTGTCAATTCCGAGTTTCTCGCTGGTATAGTATAGTTTGCTGTTCGCTGAAAAACGGTAAGTTGACTAGCCTCTTTTGCAATCTCTGGAATAGACTGAATTGCTGAGGAGCCCGTCCCAATAACTCCTACCCGCAGACCCGAAAAGTTAACTCCTTCATGCGGCCATCTGCCNGTGTGGTAGGATAACCCTTTAAATGTTTCATAGCCTTCAAATTTTGGCACGTTAGATGAAGACAAACATCCGGTAGCAAAAACGCAGTAACGAGAGCTAACTTTTTCGTTTCTATCCGTCTCTAACACCCAAAGTTTATCTGCTTCAGAATATTCAGCAGAAATAACACGGGTTTCGAACTGAATATTATCACGTAAATCAAATCGATCTGCCACATGATTGGCATATCTTAGTATCTCGGGCTGAGTAGAGTATTTTTCTGACCAGGTCCACTCCTGTTCTAATTCAGTGTCAAATTGATAAGAGTATTGCACACTTTCGACATCACAACGAGCGCCCGGGTATCTGTTCCAATACCATGTACCTCCAACACCTTTACCGACTTCAAACACTCGCGTTGAGAGACCAAGCTGCCGACATTTGTGCAACATGTACATTCCTGCAAAACCGGCTCCAACAATCAAAACATCGAAATTTGCACAGTTTTCCACAGATGGAGTCATGCTTCTAATTTGCCTCGACATTCATATCTCCGTCATCAAAAGGTCGTCAAAAATATATTCTCCCTCACTAAACTAAAAAAAAACACTATATGCAACTCGCTATAGATTAATCTTTCCAGATGTAATTGAGAAACTTAACCACAAACGGCTTACGCCAAATTGTTGAGATTTTTGAAATGTTACTCCAGTGAGCCACAAACCATGATTTAGTTCTGCTTCAATTTTAAAATAAGGTGAAGTAGACAACCAATTAAAATTGCCCAAAAAGGAGCTGCTATATTCAATAATGAGAAATTACTTATCGTTACAACGAAGGTAATCAGAGGCGGTATGGCTTCCCTACTCGACCCATTCAACGCGGAGAAAGCTTCCTTAAATGCCATGCTTAATACTGGAAGCATGGCAAGGCCCCCTAACACCATTATAAAATAGGGGGTCATACTGGTCGCGACTTCGGTCAGAACGGGTGCTAATAATCCAATNCAGGCAAATAATGCACCAAATAAAATCGCTCCAGCGAAATGTGTGCCTTTCTGACCGCTCGATACAAGAATTGCATTGGCTGGGCCTGTAAGACAGGTTGGCACAGAACCAAATATCCCCATGATAAATGAACCGTAGCCACAAACTACCGTTAAAACATTAATCGGCGGACGATATCCTGCGGCAGTTAGAACGGAAACACCTTGTATATTTTGAACAGCTAAGACAGATATTACTAGGGGTACTACCAGTTCTATCATGGCAGAGATTGTGAACTCGGGTCTTATCAAAATGGGCGTAGCGATCCAAGATAACTCGGGCGATATAACAGGCCCATCTCCAGATAAAACGGCCACTAACATACCCATTAATAACGCCCCAAACATCGGCGGGCAAAATCGCCCAACAGACCTGAAAATTGTCAAAATTAGGAATGCAACGATACTCACTCCTGCAATGACAGGAACTTCTTGCAGTCCATGTATCAAGTTCAGAGCAAACGGCAAGAAAACGCCCGCAACCATTGCCATTACAACGTCAGTAGGAAACTTTTCCATCACCCAACTTACAACACCAGATAGTCCCAAAAAAAAGATGAATAAACCCGCAACCAAGAAAGCGCCTACAGCTTGGCTGAATGACATATGATCTAGGGCCGAAATTAGCAATGCCGCTCCAGGCATTGTCCAGGCAATTGCTATTGGTTGACGGTACGCAAGACTCAAAAGAACTGTAAAAACCCCGCCTATAAAAAAGGCTGCGAACACCCAGGAATTCACAATCGTGTTTTGGAGGCCAGCCGAATTTGCTACGGCCAGTATTATAGCAAGCGGTCCAGTTGCAGCAAAAATTGCTGCCACCAGACCATTCGTCATACTATTGTAATCGAGTGCTCGCCGACCACGAGGCTGTAACTCCCCAACTTTCTCGGGCGGCTCTAAGATAAATTTCAATGACGCCAACCAAACAGGGCACTAATACTCTTTTGGAAGCTAAAATAAACCCTCAATATTTCCCTCTTCATTCAGAGTTATTTTTGTTGCTGCCGGCACCCTTGGAAGACCCGGCATTGTCATTATCTCACCCGCGATTGCCACTATAAATTCTGCACCATTTGACAATCTCACCTCTCTTATAGGGAGTTCATGCCCAGTAGGAGCCCCTTTTGCATTTGGATCTGTAGAGAAACTGTATTGTGTTTTGGCTATGCAAATTGGCAAATGGCCAAGCCCCATATTCTCCCAATCAGCCAATTGATTTTTTACTTGTTGCGAGGCAGACACACTAGAGGCATGGTATATTTTACTTGCAATTGTTTCTATTTTTTCCATCAAAGGCATAGCATCGGGATAAATTGGTTTGAAGTTTGCCGTTCCACTATCCGCTAATTCTACAACCTTATGAGCCAAATCTTCCGCGCCTGCACCACCATCCGACCAGTGAGAACAGGGTATAGCTTCAACACCATGTTCAGCCAAAATATCTTTAACTGCTTCAACTTCTGCATCCGTGTCAGTGATAAATCGGTTCAGTGCTACAATTACAGGAAGCCCAAATTGTTGAGTATTGACCACATGTCTTTCTATATTAGAAACACCTTTGCGAACAGCTTCCACATTTTCTTTCCCTAAGTCCTCCCTAGCCACTCCACCGTGCATTTTTAGTGCTCGTATTGTACCGACAACAACCGCTGCAGCTGGCTGTAATCCAGCTTTGCGGCATTTAATATCAAAGAACTTTTCTGCACCCAAATCAGCTCCAAATCCTGCCTCAGTTACGACATAGTCAGCTAACTTCAAACCCACTTGTGTTGCCATAACAGAATTGCAACCATGAGCTATATTGGCGAATGGACCTCCATGAATAAAAGCCGGGTTGTTTTCCAAAGTTTGCACTAAATTTGGAGCCAATGCATCTTTCAATAAGACCGTCATTGCGCCATCCGCTTCTAGATCTCTCGCGTAGACCGGCTTTCTCTCTCTAGTATATCCAACAATAATATTTCCCAAACGCCTTTGCATATCCTCTAGGCTTGTTGCAAGGCAAAAAATCGCCATGATTTCAGATGCAACAACAATATCGAAACCATCCGATCTAGGGAAACCATTGGCCACACCTCCTAATGAGCCAACGATGGAGCGAAGCGCACGATCATTCATATCTACAGCCCTTCGCCACGCTATTCGACGTTCATCTAGTTGTAACGAGTTACCCCAATAGATGTGATTATCAATCATCGCTGCCAATAAATTATTAGCAGCACCAATTGCATGGAAATCACCGGTAAAATGCAGATTAATATCTTCCATCGGAACGACTTGAGCATAACCGCCACCCGCAGCTCCACCTTTAACACCGAAGCACGGCCCCAAACTCGGCTCTCGAAGGCACATAATAGCCTTCTTCCCAATTCTATTTAAAGCATCACCTAATCCAACTGAGGTTGTAGTTTTTCCTTCACCTGCCGGTGTCGGATTAATACCTGTAACTAATATGAGTTTTCCATCATCTTGGTTCTTTAGATCGTTTACATAATCCATCGATATTTTAGCCTTGAAGTGGCCATAGGGGTCTAGCGAAGACTCTGGAATCCCGAGATCGGCGCCCACCTCTAAAATGGGCCGCATTTTTGCTTCACGTGCGATTTCTATATCTGACTTCACCATAACTCCGTCTCCCCGAAAATGCCTTTTCAACTAAATATCAGTCCCTATTTCGAAAAAGGAGGACTTAGCGGCAAATCTTGTTATTTAACCTACCGCACCNCTCTCCAAAATCTCGTCCAGNTCATTGTCGGTATATCCAAGCTCACTCCTCAATATTTCTTTTGTATGCTCACCTAAAAGTGGAGATCTTTTCACTTCAGCCGGTGATGCTGACAACTTAACTGGACACCCGACGCTCAAATACTTTCCTCGTTCAGGATGATCAATTTCAACTATCGTTCCTGTTTCCCTGAGACTTTCTTCTTCTGAAATCTCTTTCATCGATAAAATTGGACCGACTGGTATATCCAATGGGTTACAAATTTGCATGACTTCGAATTTTGTTTTGGTCATCGTCCAGCTTTCTATCGCATCAAAAACTTCATTCAACCTAGTTAAACGTGCGTTTGGTGTGGCGTAGTTTGGATCATCCACCCACGCTGGTTTGTTTATTGCCTTACAGATTTTTGGCCACGCCGCTGCTTGCGTTATGAAATAAGTGTAGGCATTTGGGTCAGTTTCCCAACCCTTACACTTAAGTATCCTTCCTGGTTGCCCTCCGCCGGAATCATTTCCTGCCCTAGGTGTGGTATCCCCGAAATCTATTCCCTCTCCATACTGTGAATACTCGGTTAGTGGTCCNGCTGCCAAGCGTTGTTGATCTCTAAGCTTTACACGGCATAAATTAATTACGCCATCCTGCATGGCCGCGAGAACCCTCTGCCCTATACCCGTTTCATGCCTTTGGTATAAAGCCGTAACGATCCCTAATGCTAGGTGTAATCCTGTCCCACTATCGCCGATCTGTGCGCCGGTGACAGTTGGTGGTCCATCTAAAAAACCGGTAGTTGACGCAGCGCCGCCCGCACATTGGGCCACATTCTCATAAACTTTACAGTCTTCATATGGTCCGGGTCCAAAACCTTTTACCGACGCCATTATCATACGTGGGTTCAGTTTTTGAATCTGCTCCCATCCAAAGCCCATACGCTCCATAGCTCCAGGCGCAAAATTCTCCACCAAAACATCGCATTTTTTTATTAGTCTCTCTAGAATACGTTTCCCCGTTTCATTTTTTGTGTTCAAGGTTAGAGAGCGTTTATTATGATTAAGCATTGTAAAATATAAGCTATCCGCTCCTGGGACGTCTACCAATTGGCCCCTCGTGGGGTCACCCGACCCTGGCCTCTCAACTTTTATCACATCCGCCCCAAACCAAGCGAGTAATTGTGTGCAAGTTGGTCCAGACTGAACATGCGTGAAGTCCAAAACCTTTATTCCCTTGAGAGCTTCCATGCTGTGATACTCCTAAAGCTACTTGTACATCGTCTGTGCTTTAGTCCCCGGAGCGTATTCGTTAGGATCTACCCACACATTTACTACAGCACATTTACCCGTTTTGGCGATAGCATTGCGAGCTCTTTCAAGAGCAGGTCGGATTTCAGAAGCTTCTCTTACCTCTTCTCCATATCCTCCTATCATCTTGCCAAAGAGGGAAAAGTCTACATCTCCAAGTTTGTTTCCAACCCCACCACGCTGTTCACCATATTTTGCTATTTGACCATAACGTATTTGGTTCATCGCTGAGTTGTTTCCAACAATTGCTAGGTATGGAGCACCAAATCTCTGTGCCGTCTCCATATCAAATGCTGTCATACCAAAGGACCCATCTCCATAAAGGCAAACCACCTCTTTTTGTGGATTTGCTAATTTTGCAGCCATGGAAAACCCCGTGCCAACGCCCAGAGATCCAAGAGCGCCCGGGTCCATCCATTGCCCTGGCCCCCGGGGACGAACAGCTTGTGCTGATATTGTTACAATATCCCCGCCATCACCAATATAGATTGTGTCTTCATTCAAAAACTCATTCACTTCATAAGCTAATCTGTAGGGATGGATGGGGTTTTGTTCACTCTGAAACATCGGCAATAATTTTTCTAATTTTGCCTTTTCAATTTCTCGTAATCGAGCCATCCATNCTTGCCTCTGCTTCTGAGCACCTTTATCTATTCGGCCCGATGCCGCCTGCTCAACAGCCTTAAGGATAGCCCCCGGGTCACCAGCAAGACCCAAGCTAATATCGCGATTTTTTCCAACAGTAGCGTAGCTCTGGTCTATTTGTACTAAAGTGGCCGCATTGGAAATACGCCTACCATATCCCATTCTAAAATCAAACGGTGTTCCGACAATCAAAATGACATCCGCTTCTTTGAACGCATCTGAACGAGTTCTGTCAAAATGGTGTGGATCAGTTTCTGGGAGCATTCCGCGGCTCGCGCCATTCATATACGCCGGAATATCGAGTGAGCGGATGAATTNTATTGCGGAGGTGTGACTTCCACTTGCCCAGACTTGCTGTCCNAATAAGACGGCAGGGCGTTCGGAAGCAACTAAAATGTCTGCAAGTCGTTCAATATCTGCTGGGTCCCCAATTGATTTTGTTGAAGAGCGATAACTTCCTGCCTTTGGAATAACAGCTTTTTCGACAGGAATTTCGGCATCTAAAATATCTCTTGGAATTTCCAGGTATGATGGACCATAAGCGCCATTAAAGCACTCACGCGCTGCCATCGAAACCATATCAGCGACACGTTCTGTAGAAAAAACGCCTGATGCAAACTTCGTAATTGGGGCCATCATGTCTACATGAGGAAGGTCCTGCAACGAACCTTGTTTATGTTGGGTGAGTGAACTCTGTCCGCCTATATGTAAAATCGGGCTCTCTGATCTAAATGCTGTGGCCACACCGGTAACAGCGTTGGTACATCCCGGCCCAGCAGTTGTTACAACACAGCCGAGCTTACCTGTCTGCCTAGCGTAGCCATCAGCAGCATGCGCCGCAGTTTGTTCGTGACGCACATCTACGATCCGGATTCCCTCATCGATACATCCATCATAGATATCAATTATATGTCCGCCACAGAGTGTAAAGATAGTATCTACACCCTCTGTTTTTAAAGCTTTCGCAACGAGATGACCGCCCGAAATTACACCTTCATCACGGCTTTTCTTNGCTAAAGTGTCATGTGCTGTTTTTGATGTGTTACTTTTTGTTTCGCGGCTCACTCTTTTCTCTCCCTATAACTTCAAACTCATACAATTTTCGTTTTCAGAAACCCGTCTGCCTAAAACTTATTTGATTTAACGCACATCCTCATTTCCAAAATATAGGTTTCTTAGAGAAAACGAGTTTCTAGCTGGAAAGCTTAAACAGAAAGCCTCCACGTTTAAACATCAAAATTGTCAGTGTCAAAAATCTATTATTTTTTTTATCCCAATTAGAGTTATTTAATACAACTATCAGACTTATATTGCTTATAATATTGTAATGTACTCAACACGTTATTTTACATTCCAGGAGATCTGTGTTGCCTACGAGAACTAATCATACTGGGATTGGCACTATCGAGCGAAAAAACAATGGCCAATCAAAACATCTTGGAAATTTAAATTTCGACAATACCTACTCGAGGCTACCCGAAACTTTTTTCCAGGCGATAGCACCAAAACCCGTATCGAATCCAAGACTAATCAGATTGAACAAAGGCTTAGCAAAAGAGCTCGGAATGGACCCCTGTATCGTTGAAGAACGAGATTTAGATATCTTTGCCGGCAACGCTGCACCTTCGGAATCACAGCAAATAGCAATGGTTTATGCGGGACATCAATTTGGAAACTGGGTGCCCCGACTAGGAGACGGCAGAGCCGTATTAATTGGGGAGGTGCTAGATGAAAAAGGCAAAAGACGTGATATACAACTAAAAGGTTCTGGCCCCACAATGTTTTCCCGGATGGGTGATGGACGAGCAACGGTCGGTCCAGTAATTCGTGAATATCTCGTAAGCGAAGGTATGGCAGCGCTTCGAATACCGACCACCCGGTCACTGGCAATTGTCACGACGGGTGAACTTGTAGCGCGGGAAAGAATGGAACCTGGCGCAGTTTTGACCCGAGTAGCATCCAGTCACATACGGGTGGGAACTTTCCAATACTTTTATGGGCAAAAAGACGAGGATGCTATTCGCCAGTTAGCTGACTATGCAATAAATCGTCATTATCCAGAGGCTTTAAAAGACTCAAATCCTTACCTTGGATTTTTAAGATGTGTTGTGGAAAGAACGGCAGAATTGATAAGTTCGTGGATGTTGGTTGGGTTTATCCACGGGGTGATGAATACTGATAATTCTTCTATAGCAGGTGAAACGATAGACTATGGCCCTTGTGCCTTTATGGATGAGTTTCACGCAAACAAAGTCTTCAGCTCAATCGATACACTAGGACGTTACGCCTACAATCAACAACCTTCTATAGGGTTATGGAACCTGAGCCGTTTTGCAGAAACTTTACTTTGTATTATTGACCATAATAAAGAACAATCGANGGCCAAAGCGCGCGGGATACTTGAAACTTACTGGCCTACTTTTGAGAAAAATTTTCATAGCGGGCTATGTCAAAAAATTGGGGTGGAGCATAATGAAGAAAACCTATCGTTGGTCTTTAGATTGCTCGACCATATGTCCGAAACGAGAGCAGATTTTACTAACACTTTCCGAAACTTACCCAAACTTATCACAGCACCTGACATCTTCAATGGTGAAACTGAGGAAAAATTAAGAAGTCATAGGGCATTTTTAGACTGGTCAATTGAATGGAAGACAAAAATTACTGAACAAAAAGAGTCTTTGGATACAACTTTCAGGAATATGAATAAAATCAACCCATTGTTTATTCCCAGAAACCATCAGATACAGCGCGTGATAGACTTTGCTATTGATGCAGAGGACTATCAGCCATTGGAAGAAATGTTAACTGCGATAACAGACCCATTTACAGAGAACCCTAAATTGATGCACCTTGCAAAGCAACCAAAGCCCGACGAGGAAATTAAGCAGACTTTTTGTGGAACGTGATTTATGCTTGAAATGGTGNAACGAGACTAATTCAGAATTTAAAACTGATAACCGTAAAAAAACAAATAAACACTCTGACAATCGGCAAATAGTGACTTTTAGAATTTGCAAATCAAAGGAGTAAGAAATTGAACCGTCTAGATGGAAAAATTGCACTTATTTCTGGTGCTGGTCGCGGCATTGGCGCAGCTACAGCAAAACTAATGATAGAAGCGGGCGCGAAAGTTATTATTGGTGACATAATAGAAAAAGAGGGACAAGAGTTAGCAGAAAAGCTGGGTCCGAACGCCAGTTTTATCCGTTTGGATGTGACTATGGAAGAGGATTGGGAGAGAGCCGTGGACCTAGCCAAGTCGTCTTTCGGTGGATTGGATATTTTAGCGAATAATGCCGGGCTATTTCTTGGAAGAGACTTTTCAGATGTGTCGCTAGATGACTGGAACCGATTAGCGTCAGTAAATATGACGGGCGTATGGCTTGGAACGAAGNTTGCCGCCGATGCCCTTGCGGAAAGAGGCGCATCCAGCCCACAAGGGAGTGCTATAATCAATACTGCGTCAATAGCAGGATTAGTAGGTTCAGAACTCGACCCTTTATATTCGATGACCAAGGGCGGCGTAACACTATTCACGAAATCCACAGCACTTAACTTTGCTCGCAAAGGCTACAAAATAAGGGTAAATTCCGTTCATCCAGGAGTGATTATTACAGATATGGGAGAACAAACCTTCGTATCTCGTGCAAAACAATTTGGCACTAATGACATAGAAAAATCCAAAAAGACTGCTCTTTCTGCGCATCCAATTGGCCGTCTTGGCGTACCTGAGGACATAGCGAATGGCATCGTGTTTTTGGCGTCTGACGATTCTGGTTTCATGACCGGATCAGGATTAGTAATAGACGGCGGCTTGACAGCGAGGTAATAACCCAAGCTTATTTGTGCGATCGTAATTCTCGGTATAAAAACCGAGAAGGAGATAAAGACAATGCTACAGCGCGTTCTACAGGCCAAGGTTCGCCCAACATTTGACTTACAAGAATTTCAGACGAAAGCTCAGCCGTAAGGAATCCTCTCGAGCCTAAGCCGGTAGAGACAAAAAGATTTGGTTGATACTTGGGAGCCACCGGGAACCTACCTTGAGGCCCATGACGCAAACGAGCAAAGTCTTCTCTGAAGACTCCAGGATCAACAACCGGCCCAACACAGGGAAGACGGTCCGGTGTGGCCGCTCTCACTCCAGTGTAGCCTTTCCAATTACAAATATCATCTTTACCTAGTAATGTTTGGATTGCGGGTTCCAAATTTTTATAATTTTGCCAGTGGCCTTCTTTGGTTGGATTGAAAGCAATCGAGTCATAAATTTGATTTCCACGAATATGAGTAGAACCAACTGCATGCATGTTCCCGCAAGCAGGCGTTATATAACTTTGACCAAGAATTGTCGCCCTGAGAGCTAAACTCTGCGAGGTCGGATTGGCNAAGGATAATTGTCCGCCTAATCCAATCAGAGGAATATGTCTGGTGCAAGCGAACGTATTAGAACCTAGAGCAGCTGTGATAATCAAAACATCTAGCCGCGATATCTCTCTCTTCCCTTCAGAGTATAATATCCATTCGTCATTTAAAAATTCTATCTGAGCAACCTTCTGATTCTTTATGAGTTGCTGCCCATTCATTAGTTTTGATAGATACTCAACAGGTGATAATGTACCTGCCTCTGCAAACCATAATCCGTGACCAGAACAATTTATATTTGTTTTACTTTTAATTTCGGCGGCGGTTACTTCTGTTGCGGCATCATCCCATAGGTTTTTTCGACGAATTAATGAGTCTATTTGCCTGGCGACCATTTGCTTTGGTTTAATTTTCAGCACTCCCCTGCTCAACCATTCTGCGCCTAATTCTTCAATAGAAGCCAAAACGGACCGATAGGATCGGTCGTAAAAATTACTTAACTCATTTGCCTTTTCGGTAAGAGTTGGCGATATGAGTGCTACAGGGAGAACGGAACTACTCTCATTAAATAAATGAGCATCAATTATTTCAGCTTGGTGTCCCCGCCGGTGGAGTGCTCTCACTATTGAAGCGCCTGCAACGCCGCCCCCTAAAATTCCTATTCTTGCTTTTGGTCCTATCGGAGGGGGCAGAGCAAACCAAGGAGGTNTCAAAGTTNTTTCAGCATCCATGCAACTTCGGCCAATCTTTACCTTGGCGGGTGACGGATCGCCTGAGGACTCAATAACTTCATAGCCAATTCTTTTTAATTCACCATCAACGTTTGGTTCCGTATTACTAGAACAAATCAAGGTGTCTTTTCGGCTTAAGCGGGTTATTTCTGAAAATATGTCAGGAGACCAATGATCCGGAACGGACTCGTTCGAAAATTGACTCAAGAACCACGCATCAAATGTTCCTTCGATTTGAGAAATTCCTCTTAAAGTTGGTTCAAATATAAGTGTAAGAGCAACAGTACCTGATTTGAGCCATATTCTATGAAAGCCGGTATGTATAGGCGGATATTTATCTATTAATTCTTGATACTCTTTTGCAAGATCTGGAAATCTTTGCTGGACGACTTTTAAGTTATCCTTGCTTAATGGAAAACTTTCCATCGCAAAATAATGGAGCCGTTTTGTGGCTCCTAATACCTTGCTCAAATTTTTTAAAATAATAATAAAATTTAAGCCTAGGCCAAAACCAATTTCCCCAAACGAAAAAACATCTTTAGCTTTTTTCTTTTCTTCAAATAATCTGTGGCTAAAAAAACTATTTTGTTGGCTGTTAATGACATTCGGGTCCGCTAGATAAAATTCATTTCGTTTTTTGGAAAAAATCTTTCCATCATTTTGAAATGAAATTTCCGGATCAAGATCAACTGGCAAGTCAGAAACTGGTTCAGGAGACTTTGGNCGAAAAAAACGTTGTGCCTTTTGGGTNTTTGCTCTCATACTTATAAAGTGCCTCAAGGTGGCACAACCTAGCAACAATAATGAAGTGAATAATAAAAATGTCAGAAGAAGACACCCCACTACCTGAAGACGAACAGAAACAGCTCGCGCTAAGAATCATTTTGGAAGCATGGGAAGATGCTTTGTCGCAAGGAGTGTCAGCCGAAATGGTTGCTTCATCCGCCATATTCGCTGCTCTAACCGATATGATCGAGCATTATGGCGAAGAACCGGTAGCGGAGATGGTAGCAGAGTGGCCGGACAGGATAAGGAATAGTGAGTTCACACTTTCCCAAGATGAACAATTCTCAAGTTAAACTAAGTACCACTTTTTAAAGATGTAGTTGATATGTTTGATAAGCTTGCTGAAGCTGTAAATGCCGATCACAACTTGATATTAAGGGGAAAGACTTGCAGTCTAACTCTCTTAATTGAAATCGATAATGATGAATATTTTATAGATATAGTATCGGGGAAGATCATAAACGTCGTCTCCGGCCAATTCTTAATGCGACACTGGGATTTAGCTATCCGCGCCTCACAAGTCACCTGGTCAAAGTTTTGGCAAAAATATCCTGAACCTGGATTCCATGATATTTTCGCCATGAACCGGTTTGGACATTGTAAAATCGAGGGNAATACAAAAGTCCTTCTCTCGCATATTCGCTTCATCAAGGACGTNGTTAGCAAGCCACGGTTTTTAGGAACAGGAGTTAGTTCAAATGGCAAAGCTTGATCCTATAATCGGAAGGTATGTAACCTTAAGCCAAGGCGGAAAAGATTTCCGCATCTACTTCGAAGAGAATGGTACCGGTATCCCGCTACTGTGTCTTCACACGGCAGGCGCACATTCCAGTCAGTTTAGACATTTGATGTGCGATCCAGAAATTACAAAAAATTTTAGAATTATTGCCTTTGACTTGCCGTGGCATGGTAAATCAACGCCGCCAGTTGGCTGGCAAGAAGAAGAGTACAAACTAACGAGCACCTTCTACATCGATATTATAAAAAATTTTATCGGAAGCCTTAATTTAAAAAGACCTCTTGTTATGGGCTGCTCCATGGGAGGACGAGTAGTTATTCGTCTAGCTTATGAATTGGGAAAAGAACTGTCAGGCGTTATAGGGTTAGAGGGATCAGACCAACCTGCACCNTGGTATGATAACTCATGGACGAGCCATCCAAACTTTGAAAATGGTGATTTTTGCGTTGGNTTGGTCTCAGGACTATGCGCCCCTCAAAGTCCCGACGAATATAAATGGGAGACCCTTTGGCACTACTATCAAAGCGGACATGGGGTATTTAAGGGTGATATGCATTTCTTTAGAACAGACTCAGATTATGCCGACAACAGTGCAACTATAGACACCGAACTTTGTCCGGTTTATCTTATGACTGGAGAATATGACTACTCTTGTACTCCAGAGGCAACGGTGGAAACTGCTAGTAGAATTCCCGGCGCTGAAGCAGTAATAATGAGAGAAGTTGGCCATTTTCCAATGAGCGAAAACCCAGATGTATTCAGGAACTATCTGATTCCAGTGCTAGACAAATTCAAAGAGGGAGAAAAAAATGAACCATCTTCCAGTTGATTTTAAAGTAGACCGATCACACATGAGCGACACAGAGTGGGANCTTCGGGTTCAACTGGCTGCNGCTTACAGACTGGTAGATTATTTTGGATGGACGGAACTGATATATGGGCATCTCACCGCCCGCGTTCCCGGCCCTGAACCACATTTCTTGATTAATCCATATGGTTTGAATTACGACGAGATAACGGCTTCAAATTTAGTGAAAATTGATGTGGATGGAGCTGTTATAGATGACACTCCATTCGAGATAAATCATGCAGGGTTCGTTATCCACTCAGCAATACACATGAAGCATTCGGAAGAGAACCAAGTAGTCATGCACACGCATACTCGCGAAGGTATGGCCGTAGCTGGCACAAAAGAGGGGCTGCTGCCGATTAGCATGTTTTCAACAAGTTTTTACAAGCGACTTGCCTATCATGAGTATGAGGGACCTAGTTTGTTTTTGGACGAACGAGAGCGCCTCCTGGAATCTCTAGGTGACAAAAAAGCTATGATTTTAAAGAANCACGGTCTTCTAACAGTTGGCAGGACGGTACCTGATGCCTTTATACGGCTTCACGCCCTAGAGAGATCTTGCCAAATTCAAGTAGACGCCGGCGCCGCTGGCACACTTAATACATTGAGTGATAATGTTGCCTCAAAATCAGGTGCAGACAGAGATGAATTCCTAAATTCAAATAAAGTCGAAGCTGGACAGTTGGAGTTTGCCGCTTTAATGAGGAAACTTGATAGGATCGATCCAAGTTATAGGGATTAACTCACGTGGGTCATCCGACCGATCAGAATGCATTCTGGAAAAACAAAACGCTAAGGCAAATGTCGNCCTCAGAGTGGGAGGCTCTTTGCGATGGTTGTGGAAAGTGCTGTCTGGTAAAATTGATTGATGATCTTACCGACGACCTGCACTACACAACTGTGGCATGCAAACTATTAGATTGTGAAAGTTGCCAATGCGGTGATTACGAAAATCGAAAATCGTTGGTTGAAGACTGTGTAATTTTGTCTCCAAGACTAATCGAAGAACTTCATTGGATGCCATCTACTTGCGCTTATAGACTGATTTACGAAGGGAAAGATCTTTACTGGTGGCATCCTCTTATATCTGGGAACCCCAACACAGTGCATGAGGCCGGTATATCTGTTCGAGGCCGCGTTATCTCAGAGCGCGAAGTAAAAGATTCAGAATTACCCAAATATATCGACGAACAATTAGAATAAATTTTANTAACNAGGTTAAAGGGAGAAATCTGTGAGTCGATCAATGTGGATANTAGCCGCTATTTTTGCTGTTTTGGCTATTGCAATGATTTATCAATCAAATACTGATGAAGGAATTAACCGTCCATGGGCGGCATGTAAGGAAAATCTTTTTCAACAAATGCTCAGTGGTGCCTGTACACCAGTAGAAAATCGTATCAAAGTACCTTCAAATTAAGACCATAAACAAATGCACAATTATAAAATCTAGCCATCTAATTGTCTAAGGTAGGAAAAATGAAAAACGATCCAGCACTTTTCTCAGCAACAGAACTTTTAGGCGCCTACCAAAGAAAAACGCTGTCCCCTGTTGAAGTAACTAAGGCAACATTAGCAAGAATAGAAAAGTTTAATCCAAAATTTAATGCGTTTCGGCTTGTTGACGCTGAGAAAGCCCTTGCAGATGCAAAGGCATCCGAGGAACGTTGGATAAAAGGAGAGCCCGCCGGCCTAGTAGATGGAGTTCCAAGTACAATCAAAGACCTTGTTGATACCATAGGATGGTCAACGAGGAGGGGGTCCTTGACAACGAGCGATAATGGAACTTGGGAAAACGATGCTCCGCTTGTTGCTAGACTGCGGGAAAACGGAGCAGTTCTTTTAGGTAAAACAACTACTCCCGAATTTGGCTGGAAAGGTGTAACTGATAGCCCGCTGACAGGCATTACTCGAAACCCGTGGAACCCTGAAAAAACCCCAGGTGGTTCTTCAGGNGGTGCCGCTGCAGCGGCCGCAGCATGTTTGGGTGCACTGCACCATGGTTCCGACGGCGGCGGCTCAATTAGAATGCCTAGCGGTTATACCGGAATATATGGTCTCAAGCCAACGTTCGGAAGGGTGCCTACGTGGCCCGCGAGTGGTTTTGGAACATTATCTCATCAAGGTCCTATGACACGTACGGTGAGTGACGCTGCACTGATGTTAACCGTTATGGCTCAAACTGACAGTCGCGATTGGTACGCACTTCCAGCTTCAGNAACAAATTGGAGCTCTTATGTGACTAAATCGGTTAAGGGATGGAAAATAGCATTCAGTCCCGACCTGGGTCATGCAAAAGTAGATCCGGAAATAGCCAGTCTTGTCAAAGCGGCCGCCAATACGTTCGCCTCACTTGGGGCCNATGTTGAAGAGGTAGACCCCGGGTTAGGCGATCAACATGATTTATTTAAGACGTTCTGGTATACCGGCGCCGCGCGCCTACAAAAAACCATGACACCGGATGAGTTAGATCAGCTTGACCCNGGTTTCAGGGAAGTCGGCAGGGAGGGCTCAGAGATCCATTTGAATCAATATCTGGATGCTGTTAGCGAACGCGAGCTTGCAGGGACCAAATTAAACACTTTTTTTGATAACTACGATCTGCTTTTAACTCCTACCCTCCCGATAACAGCTTTCGACGCCGGAACTGNAGTCCCAACGGGTTCAGGGATGGATCGTTGGACCAGATGGACACCTTTTTCCTATCCATTCAACTTGGGGCGTCATCCAGCGGCATCCATACCTTGTGGTTTGTGTTCAAATGGCCTTCCAGCGGGGTTACANATTGTTGGCCCCATGAACTGTGACGGCCAAGTGCTTGCAGCAAGTGCCGCATACGAAGCCACCAACCCAATACGGATGCCAGCCCTAGAGGACTAACGGCAAAAGCATTTTTTTGGAAAGATTNGTAAATTTAGTTAGCCGCCATGACGCAGCGCACGACCGGGGCGGTTTCCTGTCGCCTCACCATTTTCCCAAACTGACCTCCCGTTTACTAACACGCAATCTATCCCCTTAGCAGGCTTAGTTGGACATTCAAAATCAGCTGCATCCAATACCGTGTCCTCATCAAANATGGTGATATCCGCGAAAAAGTTTNCCTTAAGCATNCCACGNTTACTAAGCCCAAACGTTTCCGCNGAGTATCCAGTCATACGGCGCACCGCCTCTTCTAAAGGAAATAGATTTAAGTCTCTACAATAGTGCCCCAATACTCGCGGAAATGTACCCCATAATCTTGGGTGCGGATGCTCATCATGCGGTAATCCATCTGAACCAATCATAGCATTGGGATGTTGTAAAATTCTTTGCACGTCTTCTTCAGACATTGCAAAATATATAGCGCCAGCTGGCTGCAATTGTGCCGCAGCCTCATAGATATCACAGTTTAGTTCTTCGGCTATATCAGATAATTCACGACCGGCTAATTCTGGACGCGCTTTCGACCATGTTATCAAGACCCGTTCTGCGACTTGAATAGAGTCATTTTTCAAAACGGTGGACGAAGCAATATAGGGATATACATCAAAAGCTATACCATGATGATGCCCGGCCATATGCTTTTCAAAGCAGGCGAGGGTTTCCTTTGATCGGCCAAAATTTTGCCGTCCATGGACCTTGTGATGTGAGACGATAACAGGAGAACTTGCCTCACGCCCAATCTGAAAGGTTTCCTCCAGGGATCTAATAACGTGGTCACCTTCATCCCTCATATGTGTGACATATTTTGCCTTATGATTCTTTAATGCCAATGCAATTTCGATTACTTCTTCTGTGGGAGCCTNTGATGCGGGCTTGTAAAAGAGGCCTGTCGAAAATCCTATCGCACCACTGCCAAGACCTTCTTCCAAAAGGGTCCTCATCTTTTTTATTTCGGTTGATGAAGCGGCACGATCAAGANAATCCATAACACCAACTCTTAAAGTTGAATGNCCCACTAAAAACGCCGCATTAACTGCCGCCGGGCCATCATCAAAAGCACCCAAGAAATCTGAGAAAGTCGCAAAACGGCATTCGCCAGGCTCTGCAATAAGGTCTAACGGTGGCGGTGGGTCATCGGCCACAAGAGGAGCTAAGCTGATACCGCAATTTCCAACCACAACCGATGTAACGCCCTGGCTAACTTTCATATCCATTGAAGGTTTAGCTAACAAAATCCGATCATCATGTGTATGAACATCAATGAAACCGGGAGCAACAATTCTGTTAGTAGCATCGATAACTTTGCCGCCGTTAGCCCCGGACAAACAGCCAATTTCTTTTATTGTATCGTCNACAATACCTATGTCAGCCTGGAAGCGATCGTCGCCTGAACCATCGACTACGGTGCCGCCGCGGATAATAATGTCAAAAATTTTTTCGTCAGGCATAATTATTCCTTTAATTCCTTTAACAGACTAAAACGAGCTATTATAAAGACCGCCGTCCAATAAGAGGCTTTGCCCCGTGATATATCCTGCTTGCAAACTGCACAAGAAAGCCGCAGCATCGCCAAATTCCTCTGGCGTTCCTGCTCGCTTAGCCGGGACCTCGTTTATACGCATAGCATGTGCCTCGTCGTGCTCCACACCAAGCTGCTTTGCCAAAGCATCTATCCCGGCTCTATATCGATCCGTGTCAAAAAATCCTGGTTGAATATGATTTATTGTAACACCCGTTCCTGCGATGCTTCGACAAACACCCGCGCAAAACGCTGTAAGACCAGCTCTAGCACCGCTTGACAAATCTAAACCCGAGACCGGCATATTTACTGAAACTGAAGTAATATTTAGTATTCGGCCAAAGCCTCTTTCCGCCATCCCATCAACAAATTTCTGTATTAGTTCAATCGGTGTGATCATATTCCACGTAACGCCTGTTAGCATAGAGTCGCGCTCTAGTTCTCTAAAATCTTTAAATGGTGGCCCGCCAGCATTTGTGATTAATATGTCTGGATCAGGACAGGCAGCGGCTAATGCACTCTGCCCATCGTGGCTGGTTATATCGCCCTGAACCTCTATGATTTCCGAATTCGTCGAACTGCGTAATTCACTTGCNGTCTCTGATAGTCTCTTAGCATCCATGCCATTTATTACCACTTTGCAGCCGGCTCTGGCCAAGGATGAAGCACATGCTTTTCCAAGCCCTCTGCTCGAGCCACATACTATTGCCTTTTTACCAGAGATACCCAAATCCATCNTCAACTCCATACNCTATCGCCAAGGCANCCATTGTGCAAAAGACGAGAGAGTGTTGCAAGTCCCATCCTCGGTAAACTCGCGCTTTGACTTCTTGGTTGAAGAATCGTACAACAAAAAAAAAATCTTCGGAATTTTTTATGAACCATCTAGATACCCTAGAATCACAAAGTATATTTATTCTTCGAGAAGCATTTGCCAAATTTCAAAATTTGGGGCTTTTGTGGTCTTTAGGAAAAGACTCGAATGTCATGCTATGGCTCGCAAAAAAAGCTTTTTGTGGAAACATCCCTTTTCCACTTTTATTCTGCGATACGGGCAAGAAATTTCCTGAAATGTATACATTCCAAGAGCGTTATTCTAAGGAATGGAATTTAAATTTAATCGTGCAGAACTGCCCACCACTCGAAACTATAGACCAAACCTTACCACCAGCGTCTCGATCCGCAGCAAGAAAGACAGAAGCATTAAAGACCCTTATCAAAGATCAAAAATTAGAGGGGGTGATCGCAGGTATTCGGAGGGATGAAGAAGGAACGAGAGCTAAAGAGAGAGTTTTTAGTCCTCGGGGCCAAGAAGCGGATTGGAACTTCAAAAATCAGCCACCCGAATTTTGGGACCAGTATAAAACAAGTTTCCCGCCTGGCACTCATATAAGAATTCATCCTTTACTCGCCTGGACAGAGTTAGATATTTGGCGCTACATAGAGAGGGAAAATATCCCAGTTGTTCCATTATATTTTGCGAAAGACGGGAAGCGTTATCGTTCTCTTGGTGACCAAGATATAACCTTTCCGGTTGATAGTAATGCCACAAACATCAAGGAGATCATCAAGGAACTTGAAACCACCAGGATCGCCGAAAGGTCCGGTCGCGCTATGGATCATGAAAGTGAAGACGCTTTTGAGCGCCTGAGGGTCTCGGGTTATATGTAGGCGTATGTTGATAGAAGATGACGACAAAAACCCTGTCCAACTTATTATATCAGGACATGTAGATCACGGTAAATCCACGTTAGTTGGACGGTTGCTCCATGATAGCGGCCTATTAACAGATGGCAAAATGGAGTCTATCAAAGCGATGTCTAAACGAAGAGGTATGCCACTTGAGTATGCTTTCCTACTAGATTCGCTACAAGCAGAAAGAGACCAAGGCATCACTATCGATGTTACAAAAATTCTTTTTAAGTCCGCCAAACGGACCTACGTAATAATCGATGCACCTGGTCACAAAGAATTCTTAAAAAATATGATTACCGGAGCAGCACAAGCAGATGGGGGTGTAATAGTTATTGATGCGGCAGAGGGTCTTCAAGAACAGTCCCGTCGACATTGCTATCTACTCAAATTACTTGGATTTAGCTTCGTCACGGTAGTTGTAAATAAAATGGATTTGGTTAGTTACGACGATAATATATTTGAACAGATTACTACTAAACTAACCGATTATCTTAATCGGATTGGTATGCATGCGCAAAATATTGTTCCCATTTCTGCACGAGAGGGCGAGGGACTTATTACTANTTCTGAATTGATGNCNTGGTACGACGGNCCAACNTTTCTTGAAGCGATTGATTCAATAGAACAGAAAGAACCGCTTACCGGCGGNCCGCTTCGATTACCGATACAAGATNTATANAAATTTGACGAACGACGTATCCTTGTAGGACGAATTGAAACAGGTAGTTTATCAATTGGAGATACGTTACTTTTTTCGCCCTCAAACAAAACAGCAAATGTCTCCTCGTTTGAGACTTGGAATGAGACAATAACNCNGGAGACATTAAGTGCNGGCAGATCTGTTGCATTCACGCTAGATGAACAGATTTTTGTTGAACGTGGGCATATTGCTAGTGATCCTAAATCACCACCGTTTGAAACGAATATCTTTAAAGCTCGATTATTTTGGCTAGCAGAAAAACCTCTCGTCAAGTCTTGTAGAATGACTCTTAAACTTACTACTGCAGAATACTCGGTGGAAATTCAATCAATTGAAAGGTGCATCAACACGCAAACATTGGAGTCTGTANCAGCCAATGAGATAGGACGANACGAAATTGGCGATGTTATTATCCGCTCAAAAGAGACCATTGTTTTAGATCCATACAACGTCAACACAAAGACGGGCCGCTTTGTATTGGTCGATCAATATGAAACGGTGGGTGGTGGAATTATCTCTATGGAAGGCTATCCTAATCANCGNGGCCGCCATAACGTTGTTTCAACNAATATTGAAGCAGTTGCCTCAANGATTNATCAAAAGACACGAGCATCAGTAAATGGACACACGGGCGGTATTATTTGGCTGACTGGATTATCTGGCGCTGGTAAATCTACAATCGCAATGGAAGCAGAACGGCAGCTTTTTCAAAAAGGATATCAAATATATGTCCTAGATGGAGATAATATACGTTTTGGCTTATCCGCCGATCTTGGTTTCACGCCTGCGGATCGAACTGAAAATATTCGTCGAATTGGCGAAGTGGCCAANCTNTTCGCAGATGCNGGGGTCNTAGTGATAACGGCNTTCATCTCTCCTTACANAGATGATCGCAANCGCGTGCGGGCCATAGCCCCAGATCAATTCCACGAAGTGTTCATCAAAGCCGACTTATCGACTTGTGAGACAAGGGATCCAAAAGGTCTTTATGCTAAAGCACGGAACGGCGAAATNGAAGATTTCACNGGNGTCTCTGCCCCATATGAGGAACCAACTGATGCAAATCTAATCATCGATACAGGTGCACAAAACATTGATCAATCTGTTTCAAAATTACTAGATTATGTTTCCTTAAATTTCAAATCCTAAGAGTTGAAGCTAATATACGATTGCCTGATTCTTTCGAGACAAAATTNTCTAAGCGCTTGTCNNCAAGNAATTTTACGGCTTGATTTGTTCCGGNTTTACGGGTGTAAGCTCCGGNCTAATTTTATATGATGACTCTCCGAAAAAAAAGTATCCAAATGCGAGGATTAATAAGCCTAACAAATAGATACTTACAACAACCCCTTTTATATCAAATCCCTTCATCTACAAAACCCAAATAAATTTCAGCTGTTTCCTAAAACTTTTTCTAACCAAGCCGCTGCGGCGAGTGCACTCGCATCTTCGCCTGAAGAACCAACAACCTGTACTCCCAGCGGCACTCTACGTGGCCCAAACCCTGCTGGTACATTAATGCAAGGCCAACCAAGCAGCGTCCAGACTCTATTGAATAAAGGGTCGCCAGTGAAATCGATACCTTCTGGCGCCTCTCCGCTTGCTGGAAGTGTAAGTAAAATATCCACTTTCTCAAAAATACTTGCTTCTCGTTTTCTTGCATCATCAGCAAGTTGTTTCGCATTTTTCAAAGCTGACTCACTAATAGCTTTCCCTGTAGCAATACTATCGCGGTAGAACCTGATTAAACGTTCAGGGTGGTGTTCATATTCCCATGACAATGATACACCTGCATCTCCGGTCATAATNACTGTCTGCAAATCAGCCAGACTTTCGAATGTCATTGAAGAGGGAATATCAACAAGAGATGCGCCAGCCTTCTCTGCTTTCTTATAAACGTTTTCGTAAGCTAAAAGTGCATCCTTACTTGCCTCGATGCTAAACGGAATCATAAGTCCAATTACCGGAGGTTGATTATCATAATCCGTGAGATTGGGACAGCTCTGTCCTCGAAGAGCGTAGTCAAAAAAAGATACATCNGCAACATCTCTTGCAAATGTGCCAACGGTATCAAGGTAGTTGGAAAGTTCTTTGACNCCTTTNCGCTCATGAGTTCCAAAAGTTGGTTTATATCCCACCACACCACAATAAGCTGCAGGGCGGATTACCGATCCGGCAGTTTGCGTTCCAAAAGCTAATGGAACTTGCATGTCAGCGACGCCAGCTGCTGACCCACTAGACGACCCACCAGGCGTATGTTTTGTATTATGAGGGTTTCTTGTTTTTCCTGGGTTACGCCANGCAAATTCTGTGGTTACTGTTTTGCCAATTATAATGCCACCATTAGTTCTAACATTTTTCACGCAATCTGCATCTTCGGNCGGCTGATGGTTGCCATATATGGANGAACCGTAAGTGGTAGGCATATCANCTGTATCCATGATATCTTTCACAGCGACAGGCAAACCACCAAGANGACCNGGGTTNCCCGCTTTATCAGANTTAATTGCTTCTGAGATGGCCCTNTCTTTATCGANNTATGACCAAGCCCCAACNAGCTCATCTCTTTCATCTATTCTTTCAAAACAAGAACGCATCAGGGCCTCGGCGGTTAG
>FUFK010047205.1_pt1 | contig 31573 bp, 59 predicted proteins | sample 1021851 | NCBI WGS metagenome assembly FUFK01 (sample SAMEA51879418, study PRJEB19060) | metagenome | reverse complement strand
TGTCAATCTATGATCGCGTGCAACAAAACGAAAATTTAAAAAACGGTGTTGGTAATCACTGGTTTGAATTTTACCGTGACCCAGATTTTCCAGAGTTATTGCCGTCTATTGATGTAAGAATTACACCCAATAAAGACTCAACGCCACAGAGGCGAGCCAGATTTCTTCGCTGAGTCATAAATCTCNATCGCACGCNTNAGTTCACGCACATAGTCAACNGGCTGCTTGACAAAGACTTGATTCGCTCCGTCTTCGGANGAGATCAGAATNACNATCTGNTCAATCTCTTCNCCCATCATCTCATTCCACATGATTGAGTAGGCTGTGGCTTGGCANAAATAGTTTGTNATATTGGATGGTGACTTGCGACGAGTAGAACCCTTGAAGTCAATGATGCTCAACTTGCCATCAAACTCTGCAACACAATCCACACGACCAGCCAGTTTCAGAGTGTGACTCCAGAGCGGGACTTCCTGTGCGCGAACGTTGTCAATNCGATGCAGGCTTCGCTTCATATTNGCAAACAACATNGCTTCNTTGGGAGCNAGTTCACCGACCTCTTCATTGTTGAGATAATTCTCACANGCTAGGTGNAANACNTTGCCACGNTCAGTCGTTCGCTTGGCTTCAACAGGATTCTCTCTTCGCCATTTTGCAAAGAAAGCGGCTTTCTCAAATCCAACCACGGTGGTGACGGATGGGTATCGCTTTTCGCCGGGAGCCAGATAGAAGCGACCCTCTTCGTCCTCAACCGTTTTCATTTCTTGAATATTTTTAGGTGGTGGGATATGTGTAAACTTTTTCATTGCACTCAAATTGTAATGGCAGTTTGAAGGCTGTCAAGAGAAATGTGAAATTGTAATTTATTATTAAAATCTTGGAGGTCTGTGTCTGTATTTGTGATCGGATGGCAGTTTATTCTGTCTGCCATACTTATGTGCGAGATATCCCTCACAAAGAATCCTTGTGGTCGCATCTCGTTTATTGATAAGAATGATTTCCGCAATATCGTGATCAGAGCCATCACTATTAGCCGCAAAATTCCCACCAACTTCCGCAGAAATCTTCATGTGAATGTTTCTGGGTTTATTGTCAGACATATCAGCCGCTTGCCCCACTTGCGAACCTATAAATGATCCGTTATTATAAAAGAAGCCGCTGGCTCCCCCGTCCCGTTCATATGCCACTAAAAATTCCTCATTATCAAATATCTGCGACAAACCCGATTTCTCCTCAAGTGTTTTTGTGAAAGTGTCATTACCCATCACGGATTTGATTTTTACAAAACTAGGACTACTACTGGTGTTACTATTTACATCAACTTGTAAAATGTAGTTTGATGCAATATTTCCGGCTCCGTCAGACATAATAAACATACTATTATTATCATATGGAACCTCTGCGGAATCTTGTCGTGTGATTCTAAAAACCGTAAGAAGAGTAAATGGTCCGGTTCCGGGGTCAATTTGCGGTGCGGCAGCATCGGGTATACTTCCACCCCCACCACTTGACGCACGATATGTATCAAATTTTTTAGAATTTAGCGAGCCAAAAGTTGTCCCATTTCCGGCACTGACTAAATTTGCCTTCATCATTGGGATGGTTGAAGGAAATACAGTTCCCTCACCAAATGGACCCATCCTACTGCTAAAGGTACTTGAATCAAACCATCTGTTCAATCTAAGGTCGCCTGTGGATGTTGACTCACCGTTGTGTGGACGAATCCCCTCTGGACGCATCCATAATTTTAGGTCGCCACCACCGATATTTGATGGTGTCCAGAGGCGACTACCCGGAGGTAGCACCTGACTATTTTGTTTCGTTACCGCTGCACTTTTCATACTCTTGGTGGTCCCTTCTTGTAAGGATGACTGTCTGGCAGGACACTGGCAATGCCGCAGTTGTGAGCCATGTATCCCTCAAGAAGTTGTCTTTGTTTGTCTCCAATAATATTCTTTCGTCTAGAACCACCAATCACCACCTCTGCAATTTTTCCAATAAACGGCTGTCCGGTTGCAGTCGTTGTAAAATTTCCTATGATTGAGGCAGCATTGTTATCAATATCTCCGGTGCTGGCTACTGCCGCTGAGTTATCCTTTGTGCCATTCAAATACACGTTCAATTCATTGTTGATTCTTTCAAAATAAACTAACATGACGGTATTTGATGACGATGAGAGTTCGGTCGTTCCGATGACTGATTGAGCAGGAAACGCAGCCCCAAGCACTTCTCCGTTAATAAACTTTCCTGCCCTAGTTCTAAAAATATTAAGTTGAATACATGGTGTAGCAAAATTTTCTCTTTGAAGACTAATGATGGTGGCACGATTCACAGTCTCCGGCGTTCTAATCGCTGCCATAATATAAAAATCACCGTCACCTACGTCAAGTTTATCAGTGGGTGTCAAGTCAGCCAAGAAATCACCACTTGAAAAGTCAGGGACGAGCAGACCTTTGAAAACTGTTTTTGATTGTGTGATTGACGGTCGCTTTGAGGCATCAGTTTGAACAAACTGTGTATTGCCCTTTGCATCTCTCCACCTTGAGAATCCTGTTCCCAACCCAAGTCTGAACAATCTTCGTGGTGCAAGCCATGTGATAACACCCTTTAGATTATTTGGTGTCCACAACCGACTGCGGGGCGGCAGTGCTTGTGTCACTTGTTTTGTGATTGAGGAGGACTTCAAGAGTCACCTCAAGAAGCAAGGAATTCGGCGGTTCCGCCTGTTGCACCCGCGACCACAAAAACTTTGTTCATTGAATCAATATCAATGAAAACTTCCCCACCGTCTTGGAGAGAGTACCCATTTAAAGTAGTGACATCTGAACCACCAATAAAGATTTCTTCACCATTTGCTTTGATACGAACTCCAGAACTAAGTTCTTGGCTACCCAGAGTCGTTCCACTCATGGTGACACCGTGTTGACCACTAAAAAAGTGTCTTACTGAGGTCGGGTTTGAATATCTTTTGCGACCATTTCTTGATGGTCCTTCGTAGGTGTCAGTCATTTTTATTCTCCATACATCCTATTTAGGATCGTTCTCATCGTGGGGTATTTTTTTCTTGGAACTGTGGTTTCGTGAACGGACATCAAAACCCCGCGAATCCCGTAATAATTTTCGTTTGCCGCAGTCACACCTTTTTCTTCTTTTTCTTTATCATCCTCTTTTTCTTTATCATCCTCTTTTTCTTCGGCATCGTCTTTTTCCTCGGCATCGTCTTTTGGAGTTTCTTCTTTGTCATCCTCTGGTGTATCGTCATCTTCAACATTGATGACATCATCAATTGCTTTCAACAACTTTTCACGATCCTCATCGGACAGTTTTGCGAAATCATCTGGAGTGTTAACTCCGTTCTTTTTCATTACCTCCATAATTTCTGAATAATTATCACCATCATAAAGTTTCTCTGCCAAATCTTTCAGAGACTCAAGTTGTTTGTCAATTTTAGCACCCTTCCTCTCCATGACTTTCTTGCCTCTGGCTTGAAAATAATCATGGAGTTTTGTGATACCAGATTTAGTGGTTTCTTGAAAATCATCAAAATCCACACCAATCATCTTTGCGGGAGGCTCATCCAAAAAGTTTAAGATTGCTCTTTTAATTTTACTTTCTTCACCCTTCTTTTCAATCTTGATCGCTTGTTTCTCAAGTTCTTCTATCTTTCCCTCTAGGGCATCGTAGGTGGCTTTTCTCGCTTCTTCATCCTCTTCGTCACTGCCTTCATCTGACTCATCATCCTCAGAGTCCGTAGAATCGCTCTCAGGCTCCTCTGGCTCGTCCTTTGGCTCCTCGTCCGGAGTTTCCTCTGGCTCCTCAGCGGGCTTCTCAGCGTCCTTCTCGGCAGGCTCCTCTACTGGAGTCTCTTCACCTTTTTTCTCGTCATCAGCGGCAGTTCGCTTACGACGCTCCAACTCGGCTCTTGCTGGCTCTTTAGATTTTGAATTTGTGTCAATGGTATCTCTCAATACCTCATCGCTGGCTTTTCTTATATTTTTGATGCCTTTGGTTTTGCCATATTTGTCTTCACGGATATCAAGTTTCATTTTTTTCTCTTTCCACCCGGATCAAGTGCCTTGAGTTGATCAAGGTTTACACGCTTTTCGTAATCTTTTTGTTGCTTCGGAGTAAGTTGACGGCTTGATCTGTCACCACGCAAAGCAGAGATTCGGGCTTGACGCTTTTTGTAAAGATCAAAGTTGTCCTTTTCCTTTCGCTTCTGTTTTTGATCAGAAGTTTCGGTAGGGGGAGACATTGCCTGTCGCAATCCCTCTTTCATTGTTGGCTTGGAATCAATCTTTGGTTTTCGGATTGCATTCTTTGGCTTGTTTGGCAAGTTAATATCTGCTTCATCAACTTCCTCTTCTTCATTTTTCTTTTTCTTTTTGCCTTTGGCTTTGTAGCCGCTGGCGAAAGCAGCACGACGTTGAGCGTCACTTGCGAAACCTTCTTCAATGGAGTGATCAAACTTAAGTCCGTAAGTCTTGAGCATCTTAGCCACCATTTGTCTTTGACTTCTCGCCTTGTGGGCTTTGGTGTCAAAGATAAGAGTGATGATACCTTTTGGTTCGTTGATGTGCGCACCTTCATAACCATCAATCTTTCCATTTGCACTCGCGTGACCCAAAGCACGGGTGATTCTCTCAAAGTGGTTTCGGTCGCCCTTTGCCATTACTCTCGTCTCACCTGTCACTTCGTCAAGTTGCACATCATCGTTCACTTTTTTTAAGTTAAACGATCTGCTGTCTCTTTTAACTACCTTATCACCGGACTTAGCCTTCCGAGTTTGCTTCTTCTTCTGCACGGGAGGAGTTGGTGTCAGTTTGACTTCCTCATCAAGTTGCACATCTTCAACAATTTTATGAACTCTACCACCCATCTTTTTAGCCAATGAGATAAGACGCTTATCATCTTTTGGTCCCATTGTGGAAACTTCAACTCCCGTCTTTCCTCCGGGCATCATCATAATGTCCGTTGAATTAGCAAGACTAAATGCTTTGCTCTCAAACTCCCGTGCGTCTTCAGTTTTGCGGAAAGTGAAAGTCATAACCTTTTCATCAAGTTGCACATCCTCAAACATCTTCGCATCCTTTTCGGCTGCGGCTTTGCTTCTGTGGGGTGGTCCCTGTGGAATGAACTTTTTGACCTTACGGCTATAGACCATCACTTGATAGCCTTTTCTTGTTTTTACAACTTTTGGTGCTTCCAACTTAGCATCCTGCATTGCAGCCTCAATATCAAGATAGTCAAAATCGTCTCGGCTTTCTTTGAGTGGATACTCCATCAGGTCAACTTCAAATTGACTCATAAAGCGTCGGAACTGACCCTCACTCTTGAAAGTGATTTCATATACACGACCTCTGCCACTGGGTTTTTCTGTGGAACTCTGATACAAGCCAGTTTCCTTGGCAACTCTCATATCACGCCTCGCATCGCTTGGGCTACCTTTGAACATAACCCGTGCCTTGGTAGATTTCTGTTCATTCACTTGATTCAAAGGATGATAAAAATCATTGTGATTGTTTTGTGGTGGCTTGAAATACATCAGTCGTTCTCCTCTGAGAGATACTCATCAACGTCGTAGGTTGCTGTGTTCTCCATGACATCCTTGACTTGGAGGAACATGTCTGACAATGGGTCATAATACTTGCCTGCTTTTCTGTCGTAGTAATAAACCTGACCAGACTTTCGGCTGCGGAACGGTCCCTCAAGACCTTCCTTCTCACGATTTGGGAAGCGGTCCTTGTCAATCGGAGTCACTAAACGACCTCCCCGACCGACCTTTCCTTGAGCAACCATTTTNTTGTAGTGTTGCTTTGCAGACATCTCGTCAATCTGCACATCNTCCATCATCATTCTGTTGACATCAAACATGCCGGGGTTGTCTTTCATAATCTGATCGGCAGCCTTCTTGACNTTACCNCTATGCTTCTTNAGCATGTTGCGAACAAGAGTGTCGCTNTGTTCACCCATGCGGAATCCNTCCTTGTCAAGAATCTTGAAGACCTTTTCCATATCGCTGCCCTTGTATTTCTTCATCATTGCACGATATTCGGGCGTGCTTTCCATCAGAGCATCGTGATTTTTCTTGGCATACTCAATCGCATCAGATTTTTCTTTAAATAATTTTACCTCTTCACCATCTTTGTCAAAAACACAAAACATGTCAGGATTTCTTTTACTTCTTGACACATGCTTTGCAGGGTCCATCTCTTTCTCTTCATCCAGTTTATTATCATATGTTTTCATAAACTGGTTCATCACATTATTGTTTTTGAAAGTCAACCTATAAACTTTATTTTTAACTTTCTGACCACTGATAAGCATACCTCTACTTTTTGTCTCGGAACCAACAGCAGCCGCACCATCGGCATCGGTCTTAAATTGCATCTCAACCGTCACGGCTTCTTCAAGTTCCTCAGTGCCTTCATTCAATTTACCCTCATATTTGTCCATAAATTTATTCATCATGGCATTGTTTGTAAAAGTCATTTTATAAACTTTATCTTTCACTTTCTTGCCACTGACAACCAAACCTCTGCGTCCAGTCTCGGAACCAACGGCAGCAGCACCATCAGCGTCTTTCTTAAATTCAATGTCAACCGTCACGGCTTCTTGCACAGGCTGTTTGTTGAGCGGGTGATAGAATGGGTTGGTCATATTGTTTTGTGGTGGTTTGAAATACATTAGTCATCCTTCCGAGTTGAAAGTTCATTGCGAATCCAGATCAGATCCGTCTTGATTTCTGCGAGTTGGGTTTGAATCGTAGTTCGGAGAGCATCGGCATCTTTCATTCTCTGCTCTAACATTCCATTTTTCTCTTCAAGAGATTGAATTCGGAATTCCATCGCTGCTGATTTAGCAGAAAAGTTCCAGATAAACACCGATAAAGTTAAAGCCCATCCGACGATTGTTGCGATGAAAGATGGGGTAATCCATTTATGAGAGGTAGATGCCATTTTTAGAATATCTCCGTGATATTATGTAGTATTCTATTTCGTTGCTGCATACATACAATGTCAGGATTGAAGAATGAAACTAAACAGAAAACAAAATGATGCTTCTCACATTGTGAACCTCAACGGCAAACGGTCTATTGACGCAAATCTGGCTGAGGAAAGACCTTCTGCATTCACTGATACGCTTGACGGAGAAATGGAGTCAACCGAGGTGGCTGATATGCTGATTCGCCAGAATCAAATCATCAACCGAGCATTACGTCGCACCTATCGTTCACGCATCGCAAGAAAGGCAATTTAATGTCCAAAACAGAAGACGATGGCTTGAAGGATCTGCTTGATCCCAAATCGCTGTTGGAGCAATTGCGTGAGTGTGAAACAAAACAATTTAAAAGTGCGATTGATCTTCTGCAAGAATGCGAAGAAAGACACCGTAGAAANGAAAAGAAACTTTCAAGATTAACAATTGCTGCTTCCGCTGGCGGTGCATTGGTCGGTCAAGAAGCCGTCCAAGAGGTCGGTCAGATCGTGGGCGTGATTGATGGTGTTGTGTCTGGTGATACCGAAGCAATCAGTGAGGCTGCTTCGGGTATTGGTCTTGATCCTGCTGCAATGGGTATGCAAGTCGGTCCAAATGGCGAGATTGTCTTTCCCGGTCTTGGTGGCTTTGGCTTTGGTGGTGGAGGAGTCGGTGCAAACGGTGGTGCGGGAACCGGCTTTGGTGTAAACCCAGAGAAAGAGTCACCATCTACTGAAGATGATGAGGACTCCGAAGACGAGGACGAAGAAAAAGGCAAGAAAGACAAAGAGCAAGAAGAGGAAGCCGAAGAGGAGGAAGAGGAAAGCGAAGAGGAGTCCGAAGAGGAAGAGGAGTCTGAGGAAGAAGACGAGGACGAAGACGAAGAAGAGGACGAAGAGGAAGAGGAAGAACAAGAGGAGCAGCAAGAGGACGAGCAAGAACAGGAGCAAGAGCAAGATACACCTGAGCCTGACCCGCCGTCATCTGACCAGTCTGCAAGCATTCCAAGTCTCCCCGACAACACACAAGAAACGGAACTCATTGACTATTTTGAAGAGGCGGCTGCTCTCGCAGAAATGGAAGAAATGGAAGCACTCTTTGAAACACCAAACTTAATTGAAGATATCCCTGCGATTCTTAGATCACGAAGACCAGACACAAGCGAGGAAATTGTAAATATTGCTGAACCAAACAACACACCGCCACCAATTATCATTGATGAAGAAGTGGAAGTTGATGAAATCATTGAAGGTGTTGAGGTTCCTGCGTCACCAGTTGATCCCTACGTCCCACCAATGCAGGAGGCAAACATGATTCCTGCACCCGGATTCTTGAGCATTCTTATCGTTTTCGGTTTGTTAACGATGGGTAGCCGACTCCGTGTTGATTGAGTTGCTCAACCAATGCTTCCCACTCTTCGGCAGTCATTGAAAACTCACCAGATGGGACGAACGGCTTGTTGGCTTCNTCAANACGCGAAAGCACATATTGAATANTNCCATCTTCTGTTCTCTTGGGAACGAAGATTACTCTTTGTGTAGGTTTTACTTGGACTTCTGAGAAGTTGGGTAGTTCCACAAGCGGACCCGTAAAGAGCCGAATCAAACTACCACCTAAAAAACCAATAACGACTGAACCTGCCACGCCAAATTGCATAATNTCTCCTAATAATATTAAACTGTATCGCCAACTTTCTTGGCTGCACCACGAATGTCACGAATCATAAACTTTCGGGGTTGAATTTGCTTTTTCATATAATTTTTTGCATCTGCGACATCCGTGGGACCGTGAACAACTTTCTTTGTTGAGCGGTCAATCACATATGTCATTTTTTGTTTTTCATCAAGGCTCATTTTNAGACTNTCAAGTTTCATNACNTTCTTCATTGCATTAAACAAATCTTTAGTTTTGAACTTGTGAACNTTGTCCACTCTTGCCTCATAGTCACCATAGCCNNNAAGATNCATGTCATTCAAGACATCTGCGATCTCTTGCTTGGCTCCCTTTTTCAATCCTTTGATCATGCTCTCCAGATCACGGGCTGTCATGGTTTCGTCAAGTTGCACATCCTCACGCATCATTTTATCAATTTCTTCGCCACCGCCGGTCGTGCTGTATTTGCCCATATACTTCTTGGCTAATTTTTTTAACTTGGGTCCAATGGTTTTCAATTTACTTGTGTCAACGGCAAGATGTGATGTCTGATTGCCCTGCGACTCAAACTCCTTGGCACGAAGAGCAAGACCCTGTTTCTTTGCCTGATGACCAAATGCAATTGCATCTGATCTATTCTTAAAATTGAAATTCACAATCTCTGTTTCTTCCCTGATCGGAATCCTTTTCTTTGCCAAGTAATCGTCGCCCTCCATGAAGTCAATCATCATTTGATGTGCGACTTTTCTTACATTGTCTTTAAATTTGGTGAGATATCTTTTAATTAGTTTGATGTCATTATCTTGGTGAACTTTTGTATTACCATCCTTGTCAAGAAGGTCAAGCACCTCACCAACTTTCGTGCCTTTATGTTTTCGCATCATCACTGCAAACTTACGCTCAATATCTCTACTTCTCTTTTTTAGTTCAGCCCTACTCGGACCAGACCCAGAGAAAGAATCAGGATCATTGATAGACATTCCAAGTTCGCCATAATCCTCTCCGGCTTGTGGGAATCGGAAGTTAGTCTCATCAAGTTGCAGGTCTTCACGCAGTTGACCTTTGTATTGCTTTGCCAACCTTTCAATATCGTTTCTTTCGTAGTCATTTGGGTGCATAATGATTTGAACCATCTCTTTGCGACCACTGACATAACGATCCACCTCACTTGCAAGTTTATCTCTCATAATACGAGATGCAAATGCACCGGCTTTCATTGGGTTGTCAAACGAGAAGGTTATTTCGCTGCCTTCGTCAAGTTGCACATTCTCGCTNAGTTCATTCATCATCTTNCGGAATCGCTCACGGGAAGCCGTTGTCTTGAACTCAAGGCTGATCTTGTCACCGTCCTCTTCACGACCGATGACCAGATTGTTCATTTGCTTCATNCGCTTTCTGCCTTCGGGNGACTTGTCTGCAAGGACACGTTCCATCTTTGCTGCCATCGTTGAGGTCTTGGGAAGATTCAACTTGATGCCTGTGGTTGGCTTGACACCGGGCGAGTGACCACGATAGGTGGTTCGTCGTGTGATCTCCGACAATGGGTGATTGATGTTCTCAAGGGCTTTTTGTAAAATCTCGCGTTTACTCTGCATCTCTTGTAATCTCCAGAATGCGTTGAATCTGTGCTTCGCACGCTGCTGATCGTTTTGCACCGTCCCACACAATATAGTCTTTTTCCGGGTTTTTCTTCAAATTGTAAAGAATTGGAAGAATCAATTTTTCAAGTCTTGCCATCACTTCCTTCTGCTCTTCGGATGCTCCTGTGACCTCAGAGACTTCTACCTCATCGGCGAAGCCAAAGTCAAACTGATCTCCGAACGTGTCTTGTTCAAGAAGTGCTTCAAACTCTTCGTCTATTTTTGATCTATTGAATGCCATAGTATTATCTATTCACNCTGATGCTTAGGGCATTGACCGGAATTCGTTTTGAGATCACGATGCGACGATTGGAATCACCCTTGGACGGACTCTTGCCAAGAATCGCAGGAAAGCCTTGCCGATCACGAAGATTTGGATCAAAAGGTTGATCTTCACGCCGCTTTCGTATACGCAAAAACAAAGATTTCTTTGCAAATTCCTTGGGCGTGAACAGATTGCCATTTACTGTTAGATTCGTGCCATCCAGCCGACTTGACACATCCATCGGTCCTGTATACAAAAAGTGAATCGGACCACCAGTAGACTTGGAACCAACAAGCAGCGAGATTTTGGCTCTCTCTCCAATCTCACCGTAGAGATCGGGAATGGAATCACCCTTCTTGTAGCCAAGTTGTTTATACTTTCGTACGGCTTCGGTCAGAAACGATGGAAGCAACTCAGGCTCTAACTCATTGATACCTGCAACACCACCGCCTGCGATTGAAGGTGAGTCTTTGCCTTTCATGGATAGATTGTGCTTCTTGCCGTCTGTTGTCTCAATCACTACGTCAGTCAATGGTTCAGAACCAGATGAGGTCCGACCACCAAATTTGTATGCTTTCTTGACACCCGACAATCTCGCACCATTCTTGAAGATGATGTTGATTGGACCCTTTGCCGTACGAACCGCCCTCGTCACGGCTGTCACAAATCCAGTCTCTTGTCTCTCAAACTTGGCTCCTGCCATATTGACTCCTTAGAACATATGCTTGTCGCGGAGTTGCTTCTCGTATTTTGTTCCTTTCACACCTGCACCATTACACACACGTTCCATCACATCTTGAAAGCCATTTGCATTATGCGGTTTATCAATCCGATGGTTATCATCAATGGTCATGGAAGGTGCAGTAAAGAAACCTTGCTTTACGGCTTTTTCACCACACTCTGGACAAGGCTCCTTTGTTGGTCCAAGTCTTGAATCCACCCATTGAAAAGATTCAAATTGATNATTACACTTTTTGCATTGATATTCATAAGTTGGCATTACGAGTTCTCCAGTCTACGCAAGTATTTATTCATGCGATCCAACATGGAATCGTCATACAAGTTGAATTGTTTCAATATTTCAAGAGCCTCTTCTTCGGTTCGTCTTTCAAGAGCAAGAGTAGACTTACGAGAAGAACGCTTCATCCACTTCACCCAGAGAGCATCATCCCGAACCCATTGTTCAAGGTGACTAAACTCATGTGCAAGTGTATGGTAAATCTCGCTAAGGTCTTTACCCGCAACAGAGAGACAAAGGGTTCCGGGTGTAGTGCGAGAGGGTGGATCAAAGAAACCATCAGTCGTATCACCATCTGAAAGACAAAGACAATCAGAGGTCAAAGACAAAGAAAAATTGATACGAAACTTTTCACACCGTCTACGAACATGGTGGACAAAAGGACAAGACAAGAGAGTTTCAATATGTGAAGAATTGATGGTTTTCTTTGAAGTCATTGGTCATATTGTATAGGTGAGTTTTACAAAGTCAAATGCAAAATCTCGCATAATAACTCAAAAAAAGTGTATTTTGTGATTTTTGTCGGGGAAGGGTAGTAAGTAAAGCCAGCGACCCATTCGGGTCGCCAGCGGTGTGAGTATTCATTTTTTTGCTTTATCTCAGCAGGCGATCATCTCGGTGATACGCTCCACCAACGGACGAGCCGCGACCTTGCTTTGCAAGTCCTTGATGAACGCATTACGAACCTTGACCTTGCTCGCATCGTCCTTCAAGCCACCCATCGCATCCTCCTGCTCGGAGTCATCAGCCGCCTTATCAAAGACAACGAAGACCGCATCCCATCCGTCACGGGTTGCCCAATCGTCACCGACCTGTCCCCAAGACTCATCCTTCCAAGTCTTGAGAGCGGCATCGCGTTGGTCAAACTCATTGCGATATTCAAGAACTCGCTTGCCCTCACGCTTGTTGCACATAAAGAAATTAATGATTTTTGAACCAGTCTCAGCACGAACCCAGTCAAAGATGGTTTGGCAGGCATAACGACCACCGGAGACAATCGTGCGACGGCTGGTGGGGTCAACGATGGTGGTGGATTCCTTACCAGCCTTGTTCCACTCCACGCCAGAGTCACCCTCACCATCGGTAAGGAAGATGATGGAACCGATCTCGGCTTGAGTCTCACGCATCAGTTGACTGTGGGTGAACTTGGTGATTGCGACCGATTGACCCAGAGGAGTGCAACCAACGCGGAAGCCATTGACATGACCACGATCAGTGCAGGCTCCCAGAGCCAACATTCGCTGGACATCTTGCATAAAGAGATTGCGACGAACGCGGGTGTCCAGAATCTTGAGGTTTCGGCATCCACCCTTGATATTGCTTCCGGGTTCAAAGCATTCAAACTCAATGCCGCCGCCGGACTGGAAGACGAAGACCTCGCAAGGAACGCCGACCTTTTGGCAGAACATGGCGAAGATGGCGGCTTGACGCACCGTAGAGTTGCATTTGCCACGCATTGAAGCCGACCAGTCAATGACCACCGTGATGGCGTGGTTCTTGCCATCGGGCTTGATTTCGTTGCGAAGGAACAAATCGTCAGTCAATTTGTAGTTGTGAAGTTGATCCATGTCCAGATCACCGGACTTGGCGATTTGGGTTCGGTGGTCAACGTGGGCGGCTTGCTTACGCTCAAAAGCCGTTGCCATCATCGTCGCAGTGGCTCGCAAGTCACCGATGGTGCTGGCGGCTCGGTCCAAGTTGAACGCAGGAAGACCNCTNTTNGNAGCAGAGCAACCGTCGTGACTCTTCAAGCGGCTGGACGGCATACTTGCTCAGAGCCTTGGGAGCGGTGATGGTGGAGTGTGTCGGGCTGTCGTATTGGCTTTCAACGTTTTCGTTCATCGCCAATTCTCGCAGTGCGGAGGAGAGAGCATCAGCCGATGCTGGCATTTGATCTTCCCAGCCTTGACCGTCGCCTTCGGCTCCACCCTCGCTAGACTCCGATGACTCGCCCTCTTCGCTCTCGGCTTCGGAACCATCGTCTTCGGCTTCCTTAGCGGATTCCATCGTGCCGTCACCCTTGGTTTCAACACCGTTACCGTCTTCGGACTCTTCGCCTTCGGACTCGGTTCCGTTTTCGCCGATTTGCTCGCCAGTCTCGTCGCTGGGCATACCTTCGTTGGTTTCGTCGTTTTCACCCTCAGAGACGGTTTGCTTTTGCTGTTGGTTCTCTTCGCGTTGATCAGCCACCAATTGCAAAATAATTTTTGTCAATTCCAAGACCTCTTCATAAGTCTCGGTGTTCTCAGCACGCTCCACCAAGATCCGCTCTTCGGGGGAGAACGAAATCTCGCCATTGTAGGCTTTGGAGTGAAGGTTGAGACGATCAAGGAACGGACGNTCATCAAGGTTCTCGTCCGGATCAATCTCAAACAGGTTCATTTCCCGCATTTCGGGATAGCCAGCCGCGTAGTCGCTACGCAAGCCGGGGTATCGTCGTTGGATCAAGCGGTCAATCCGAACATCTTCAACGACGTTCAGACCAGCCATTGCGATGGCGAGAGGAACGCCAGCGTCTTCGGACAACTTGGTGACGGTCGCCATCAAGTCATCGTCAATGGTATGCAAAGCGTGGGACACTTCGTGACCCAAGAGCATATCGGTAAGTTGTTCGGACATCTTCTCCCAGACGGGCATCGTCAACACACGCGATTCAACGTCAAACATCGCCGTGGGTGCGGACGAATCAACGTGAACGCTAATGTTCTCGGTGGCAAGGAGTTTGGCAAAACCAGAGGAAACGGTAGGAAGGGCATTACTCACGCCTAGATTGTAAGCGAAAACTGTGCCACCGTCTACGGTTTGACCCTAGAAAACTGACAAAATGTGTCAGTTTGGCGTAATTTTGTAAAAAAGTGTGCATTTTTGGCGTAAAAACGAACATTTTGCGGCGACCGTGGCGGAAATCTCGCATTTTAGGCTTGATTTGCGACATATGGCTGTTAAACTGCTTCTCAGAGGACAGAAATGGAGGTTTGTCGCAAAATCAGAGTAAATTTCACTTTTCCCGCCACGGTCCCCGTTTTTGTTGCGTTTTGCGTCACTTGAACGTTTTCGTGCATTTTTTCCGCCACTGACACGATCTGTCAGTTTTCTTGAGAAACAGGCTTGAGGGCTGGCGGCTTTTCGTATACACTCTTGGGGTATGAGCAACCTCAATAAATCACGACGCGAGTGGCTTGAAGCCCTTTCTGCAACTGGTTCCACCCGATTTGATGTCGCCGCCTGCGAAGCGGTTGTCGCCGAAACGGGTCGGTCTTGCATTCCCCTGTGGTTCCGAGCCAATTCTTGCGATTTTAAAGTGTCCCGTGGTCAATGGGACATTTCTTCGTTTGTCAACGAATCCAAACCGCTTCCGGCTCCCCCATCGGTCATCGGCTTGAAAGGTGGAGCCAACGAACCGACCCCGGCTCCCGCTCCCGTGGCTCCCGTCATGCAAATGGCTGGTGCTGAGTCACGCATCATCCCCGACAAAATGCCCGAATACGTCAAGTGGGGTCATCACTCGGACGTTGAGCGAATCCTCCGCTCCGGCGAGTTTTACCCGATCTACGTCACTGGTCTTTCCGGCAACGGAAAAACCACGATGATTTTGCAAGCCGCCGCGAATGCGAAGCGGACTTGTTTCCGTGTCAACATCACCCGTCAAACTGACGAGTCCGATCTGATCGGCGGTTTCCGTCTGGTCAATGGCGATACCGTCTGGGTTGACGGTGCTGCAATTCTCGCGGCTAAAGAGGGTGCTATCCTGCTCTTGGACGAAATTGACCTCGGCGGTCCTGCNCTCATGTGTCTCCAGCCTNTNCTGGAAGGCAACGCGATCTACGTCAAGAAGACTGGCGAATGGGTCACTCCCAAGNCNGGCTTNACCGTGGTCGCCACNGCNAACACCAANGGTAAGGGNGACGANACTGGTTCGTTCGCTCACACGGGCATTATGAACGAAGCGATGCTTGACCGCTTCCCCGTGACGCTTGAGCAACCATATGCCACCGAAGCCAAAGAGAAGGACATTCTCAGTAAAAAGGCTTCCAAGTTTGGTCTGGACGCTGAGGCTGTTGAAGGCTACATTCAATCGCTGGTGACTTGGGCGGGCAACATTCGCAAGTCCTACGAAGTCGGTGCTTCCACTGACATCATCACCACCCGCCGTCTGGAATCCATCCTCAAGGCATTCGCCATCTTCGGCAAGGAAACCAAAGCCGTTGAAATGGGCATCTCCCGCTTTGACGAGCAAACCAAAGCCGACTTCCTCAAACTGTATGCCAAGATCGCTGGCGAGGATTCCAACCCCGAACCTCAAGCACAGGAGACTTCTGATGTCACATGCCCATTTGAGTGAAAATCTTGAAATTGTGCAAAACGAGCCTGAATTGCCCGATTTTGACATTTCCCTGATTGAACCCGATCCCGACGAGGATCTCCTCAGTGACCCTTGCCTTGGAGGCTGCGAGTTTTGACCACTTTTGAAACAATTCTTGTTATTGGCGGCATTATCACCCCAATTTATGGACTTTTGAATCTTTACATCACCAAAGGAGGCAACTAATATGCCACGACCACGAAAGGTCATCGTTCTTCCTGAGTCACAAATTCAAGACTCAATTTCATCTGGACGCACTACGGTGCAAATGCTGGCTGCTGCGGCTGGCTGCTCGGTCCCGACCATGCGTCGGTGGCTGGGTGAGAACTACGGCGACCGAATGACGTTCCGCCGTGGACGAACTGGTGGTATCACGCTGGCGGCTCCAGCGACCACCGAAGCCAACACCAGCGAGAATCTGGTGGAGGACTCAACCGCGTCCTAATGGACGCTGCTCATACGCTGCTGCGGGGGGACACCCCCGTATGCAGTATTTTTACGAAAAAAACAGTGTATAGCAAAAAAATGGGGGTATGAGCCTCTGCGCGGTAGCAGCCGGTTTCTCCTTCTTTAAAAAGGCAAAAATACAGTATTATGTTTTCACTTTTCAAAATTTCATTTTCAAAAATTTTCGCGGGTGAAAATTCTGGTCTAGACCTTTTTCAGATTTTGCTGGCTTACCTCTTGCTTCTTTGATCTTTTTGGAGTAGAATTCAGACATGACGAAATACACCTCACACAATCTCTACAAAGCCTACGAAGACCCACGCTCTGGGTGGCAGGTTGCTCGCATTCGTTTCCAAGAAGAGATGGGAGCCGATAGTCTGCATTTCTTCGTCCGCACCTACATGGACAAATTCAATAATGAAGAAAAAACTTTCAACATTTTTGATGGTTGTCCCAACACTGGTGTTCGCTTTGCCGTTGGTGGTGCAGCGATGCAACACGTTTCTCATCCGATGTTGTCGGAGAATGCAATGGATGGATACTACAACAAAGAAACCGCTGTAGCCATCTGGAAGGAACTTGTCTCTGCTGGTTTCTCCGATTGCTTCTCTACCGTTTGCAACGAAGTAGACGAAAAGTATAAAGTGGGGGCTTGATCGTGGAACGAGAAGCACTTGAAAGAAAAAAGAATTCAATGAAAATGTGGATCTGCAATCACTATGCAGAATCCAGCAAATACTCTCCACCCGATTCAAAGTTTTATTATCTCTTTCCCTCAGATGCTCATATTACAGAAGAGAATCCACAACGCGGAAGAGTCGGTGTCTTTCTTCACCAAGGAGACAAGGTGATGGTTGGCTATGCTTCGTTCTTTGATCACGGTGGTCTTGAAGCATTCCCCGACGAAGACGATTGGAGAGAACATTCAAAGTTTCAAGGTGCTGAAATTTGGAAATTGTTGATTCGTGCTGGTTCTCACTATCACTTCAATCCTGAAACCAGTCCTTTCTGTGCCGATACACCGAAACGTCCGAATCGTAGACCTAACGCACAAACATCCCAATATGCACTGGAGGCATAATGATCTTTCATAAAGTTGTAAAGAACGAACCAACTCTTTATCAAACTCTTTGGTCTTGTGAAAACGAAACTTGGTTTTTTCTTGTTTCCGCTTCGGTCCAAGAAGAGTTTGATGTGAACGAGACAATGTGCTTTCGTGCTGATCCTTCGGGTGGCTTCAAGGGTTCCGAAGATTACGGAGTCATCTACACTGCAACACGCGATCACGGGGTTCACGAAGAAATGGCGGCAAATGCCTTTGATGAATTAGCCAAAGCCAAGATGGGCGTGGATGGTGGAGTCCAAGCGATGCGTGAAGGGCGTGCTGCTCTCGGTTTGACTGCTCAACATTTTGTGGAGGGATAATAAAGTTTTTATGAAAACAATTATACGAAAAGAAAAAAGGGACATCCGAGCGTGTCAGGCGTTTACTGCGAACACCGACTGCTTCTTCACCATTGAAGAATCTTTAGATATTCGTCGTGAAGAGCGTTGTCCTACTTCTTTTCCTTGGTATTGTTTTGTATTTCATAAAACTGTCGTGGAGCGTGTTCCACCAACAAAGCGTCCCGACCTGAATCGGAAGATGGCTCCGGGTATGTTTCGCAAGAACACTCATCCAGTAATGTTCTGGTTGCCGGGAGCCGGAAGAAAAACTGAGGATTGTGGATACTTCTGGAGTGGCAGATTGTGGGCGAAAAATGCAATCTTTCAAAAAATGTCAAAAAGTGAATTGATTAATCAATGGCACAAAACTGCAAAAGACCCACGCTGCGAACTGGAACTTTCTTGGTCAGAGGAGCGAGCAAAAAAAGGTTATCTTCTTTGCCACGTTTCCAAGATTTCTCCTGTCCTTGCGTGTGAACATATGCTATCATCTNNTTGGTTGGCGAGAGCCGACTGGNANCCNTCAAAGAACAAAAAAACCGTAGGAGCGTAAACGGTGAAAGTTAAAACAAACAAACTGGTCCGCGATAAAGTCTGCGAAGTAATGGCTGATCGTGGAATTGCAAAATCATCAAAGGTTCGTTATGCAAAAGGTAAAGAATATCAAACTTACCTTTTTGCAAAACTGATGGAGGAGTGTGCCGAAGTGATCGGTGCAAACACCAAAGAACAAACCACGGAAGAACTCGCGGATCTTCTGGAGGTCGTTGACGCGATTCGTGAAGAGTTTNAAATTTCTGTGATGGATGTCAAAGAATTGAAGACTCAAAAGAAATGTGAAAAGGGTGGCTTCTACGAAGGCTGCATTTTGGAAGGGATTAACTATGAGCGTGAATGTTGATAGAAGTATGGAGCGTTTCGTTTGTGCTGTTGGTTTCAAGGATCATACTTGGGGAACCTATAGCCAGAATGCGACTACGGACAACGAAGCACAAGGTCTGCTTCGGTCGCACTTTGATTCTATGATTGAAAACGGCAACGGATGGAACGAGGACTCGGCTACAGTTGAGTTTATCAAAGTTCTTCGTGTTGAAAAGATTGAAGAAGAATACGAAGACGATGATGAATGGCTGTTCAGCAACAAGCCCACCAAGATTATGAAGGCGAAGCCCGTGAGCAACACGGACTACAACGACGATCTTGACGATGACGATCTTGATAATATTCCTTTCTATGGAATTGATCCCGAAGACGAAGATTTGGAAGATGACGTTCACCATGAATGATTGGGACACTGAATGTATTCTTCTAATGCTCTTCTCACTCGGTGTCGTTGCCTTCGTGAGTATCATGCTTGATAGTGATAAGGAAAACAAATGAAACTTCACAAAGATTATTATGAAATTCGTTTCTCTTCGGATGAACTGCGTATGATTGACCAAGCACTTTCGCGGGGTCCGATTGACAAGGACAGCGAAGATGATTACAATCGTCTGCGTTCGTTACTTTCAAAGCACGTTGAGGTGTCGGACGTAATGGACGGCACAATCCCTGAACCCAAAGTGGAGACTGAACTTCAATGAAACCCTCACCATGCACTGCCTCAGACCACATTGAAAATGTCCGAATGTTTGTGACATTCTTTCAATACGAAGATCCAAAAAGTGATTCATTTATGCAAAATGCTTTACTCGCCATTCATGGTGCAAAGTATCTGGCGGATAACTTTGAGAAACTTCGTCCCTCACTGACCGAGGAAGAAGAAATTGAAATTGTAAATTCTGTTGACATCGCCGCCAAGCGTATGGAAACTTACAAGAGCGAACTTCTGAGTGAACTTGAGCAAGAATTTGATGACGAAGATTGGACTACATAATTGACTGCGGTGCAGTTTTTAGGAGATGAATATGGCGAAAAGAATTGATATTAATGACGCTGATTACACAATGCTTCAACCCACGGGTGATCGCATTTTGATCAAGCGTGATGCCGGTGAGGAAAAAACCGAATCGGGTATTTACTTTGCCCGTGAGGTAAACAAGAATACCGGCACAGTGATTGCAATCGGAGATGGTGAAGTCTTTGAAAAAGAAAATAATCGTATCACGGTTGGTGCGAAAGTTTACTTTCTTGAAGAAGGCTACGTTCCCATCGGTGACTATATGTTGATGAAGACCACCTCGGTCCTTGGAGTTTTTAAATAATGAAATTTTTTACAATGCTTTCCTCACTTGTCCTTGCTTCTACAATGGCATCGGCTCTCGGAACGGTCGCCTCAGTGACCGTCATCGCAGTAAAGGAGTATACTCTTGATGAAACACTTGCTGCTATTCGCATGGTTGAGTCTGGCAACGACCCTTCCGCTGTTGGCGATGGCGGTCGTGCTATTGGATGTTATCAGGTCTGGGAAAGTTACTGGAAAGACGCTGTGCAGTTTTCTGGTTTGGGGGGGAACTATCGTGACTGTTTTAAACCTGATTACGCTGATCGTGTGGTCCGTGAGTATATGAAGCGATANTGNACCGAGAAGCGTCTTGGNCGCAAGCCAACGTGGGAAGACATCGCTCGCATGCACAACGGCGGACCACGGGCTGTGTGGGCAACAGGCAAGAAGAAAGAAAATCTTGACCGATATGTTGCAAAAGTAAAAGCACAACTTGAAAAATGAGCGATTACAGTAAAGCGTATTATCAAGCCAACAAAGCCAAGTGGAAAAAGGATTACGACAAAGACAAACAAAATGCTTTGAATAATAAAACAAAACAAAGAAACCGAAAGTTTGTCAACGAGTATAAATTAAAAAATGGATGTAAGATTTGTGGCTACAACAAAAGTTCATCAAGTTTACACTTCCATCATCGTGACCCATCCACTAAGATTGACGCAGTAGCAAGATTATCTAACTGGTCATACGGCTTGGACACAATCAAAGAAGAAATGGATAAGTGTGATCTCCTATGTGCAAACTGCCACGGTGAATTACACGAAGCACAAAAATGATTCTTTCTCTTCTACTTTGGCAACGCCTGATGGTCGCAACTGACTGTCCGAAGATTGCCATCTGCCAACGTAGCACAACGGTAGTGCAGTTCACTTGTAATGAACAGGTTGCTGGTTCAAATCCAGTCGTTGGCTTTCTATGAAAAGATATCAAGTAAACATTCCGGAAAACAAAATCGGTGATTATGAAATTGTTCATGCTCGGAATGGAGTCACTCACCTGATGATGAATAATCGCTCAATCATGTCCGATGATGATCAAGAGTATAAGGAACACCAACACTTCCTTCCGAATGCCTACGGTCATATTCTCTCTGCTGGTCTTGGGATCAGCATGATTCATAAACCATTGATGGATAATGAAAATTTTAAAAGTCTCACCGTCGTGGAGCGAAGTCAAGAAGTGATTGACCTCGTATGGGATCACTGCCACAAAGATGAAAGATTCAACATTGTGCATTCTGACATCTACGATTATATCCCAACACAAAAATTTGATATTGGATGGTTTGACTCATGGATCGGAGAAGAGCCGAGCGGGAGTCGGGCAGAAAACTATCCCCACTACTCAGAAATTTACGAAATGGATATGAAAGAAAAGTTTGGAAAGCACTGCACAAAACTTCTCTTTTGGAAGTCCATCCATTCACCAAAAAACTGATACATATTTTGTCAGGAATCTAATATGAAAATGCCAAAAAGAAAATTAAACGAATCCAGTCTCTCACGCATTCTGCAACACATTGAAAGTGACCGATCCTTCGGTGTTCTTTCCGCCTTCCGTGGTGGTCTTTCCAAACGGGAGAACATGGAGCGTCACGCCGATCTCAAGGACAAGGTGAGAGGAATGGGCTACGGCTTCATTGAAATGCGTGGAGGCTACAAAGAGGAAGACGGCGGCTTTGTAAACGAGTTGTCCCTGTTTGTTCCCGGCATTGACAAAAGAGCATTGGTGAATCTGGGCAGTGACCTTGATCAAGATTCTGTAATTTATAAAGATAAAAATTCTTTTGAACTTGTTGGAACAAATCGGGCTACTGGAAAGGGCAAGGTTTTGATGAACTTCCGAGGTGGTGGAGGCAAGGATTCAATCACGCTCGCCAAAGATGCAATCAAAGATTTCTTTTCATCTTTGGTAAAAGGTTCACAAAGAGGCAAAAAGTTTCTTTTTCAAACCGAAGAATTTGTTCTTGAAGAAAAAGAAATTCTTGGTTTCAACGAAGTTGCATATCTTAATAAAAAAGCAAGATGGTTCACGATCTGAAAAGAATCTTTTCCGGATTCTTCATTTGGGGTTGACAGCACACCAACANTCACTACAATGAATTCATCAACGGGAAGACGNCTGGCGGCAGAGTCCTCTTCCTTCTCACTTGAACCTGCCGTTACTTTTGGAGTTTATTATGAACAACAGCAAGACCCGTCAAATCATCGCTTTCCTTGGTACGGGCAAGGATCTTACCACTTCGCAAATCCAACGACAGTTTGGCATTTCTAACGTGTCGGCTACCATGTCCCGCGTTCGTTCCATCGTGGAGAACTACGGCAACTGGCGTATGATGTCTTCTTCTTTGAAGAACGGCAACGGTCAACGATACAGCATGAAGCGTGTCGTTCTCGCCAACCCATTGGTTGATGTTGACCAAGTTGAAAATGCACTTGCATAACTAAAGGTTAAGTGTCAACACTTCCAAACGTCTTCGGACATCCACTAGGCAGGTTGTGGAATGTAAGAAGTTTGTTTGACACAGGCAAGCCACACTGGAAACGGTGTGGCTTTGTCTTTCCGAGAGGAGACAATTTAATATGGCNGGAAAAGGTGATNNNTATCGTCCCGTNAATCAAAAGAAATGGGAATCNAATTGGGATCTTGCNTTTGGNAAGAAGAAAGGAAACAAGAATGGAAAACGTAGAACTGGTACGACTGGTGAGCGGGGAAGAGGTTCTCGCAAAGATTGAAACTGATGGCGACCGAACAAAGTTTCATAAGCCACATATTATTATTCCAACACAAGGCAAGGGTATTGCTTTGATGCCGTGGTGTCCCTACTCCACAATCCAAGACGATGGTGTTTCGGTTCCGACCGACAAGATTTTGTTTATTGCAAAACCACACACAGAACTTGCAAAAGAGTATACCACCGCAACCACTGGAATTGAACTTCCGCGTGCAGGCGATGTTGCAGGCACGATTAACTCACAACTCTTGACGGAGGATTGATATGGCAAGGGCAGCACTCGCAACAGGATTGAAAAGCGGTATTACTTCAATTGGTAAACCACGAAGACCCGGAAAGAAAAAGGCTTGGAAGATTAGTGGAAAAAGCAAAACTTCTCGTCGGGGTAATGGTAAAAAGTTGAGATTCTGAACACTGGGCGTGTAGCATAATTGGATAATGCAACGGACTTCTAATCCGTAGATTGCAGGTTCAAGTCCTGCCACGCCTGCTTCCGATCTCGTAACTCAGTTGGTAGAGTACCGGACTTTTAATCCGAGAGTCGTGAGTTCAAGTCTCACCGAGATCATTCCTTCGGAGGGCAATTTTTAAAAGGAGATTATTATGAATAAAATTGCAAAAATTTGTTTTGGTTTAGGCTTCGCATCTATCGCGTTTTCCGCATATGTGTATCAAGCCTCTGGAATCGCCGACGCAACGTATGTCGGTCTTTGGGTTCCATCGTTCTTTCTTGTCGGTGACTTCTTTGATCGCCACGCATGANAAACCGGGATCGTAGCCCAATGGCAGAGGCAGTGGACTTAAAATCCATCCAGTGCGGGTTCAAGTCCCGCCGATCCTATTAGGAGAANNANTGATGCCNAANAGTAAACAAANANTTGCAAAGTCNAANCAACGNAAGCGNCTTGCTCGNCAGCGNNNGCAGCGGCGTGANGAACTTGCAAATGCAAANNTNAAAACNATCAATACTTTATACAAGGAAGGATCACTTCCTAAAGAATTACATGAAAGGGTGACGGTTAAAAAATGAAAGTTGAAAATAAAAATGCTCATCGGGCAGCAGACAAACATTACTTTTTTGCAACACACGTTCGGGACGGAGACGGAAGCGGCGATGATGTCGTGATGCTTCTTCTCACCGACAAAGAACTTGAGCGTGCTGCGAAGCGGGCTGAAAAAAACAAAGAAGATTTGCCAAAGCACTTTGCAATCATTCAGGGTTCCTCTTGCCCCAAAGATAAAACTTGTTGCAAGAAAGATGTTTCAGAACCAAAGAAGTCTAATGGTTTCTTCGGCTGGTTGATGGGAGATTGAAATGTATATCGTAGAACACATTGATGGGAATGGTGTCAAACGAAAACTTCTTTTAAGCGATGCCGAATATCAAGAAAGTCTTCGCCGCGCACAAGAAAATCCCGGTGATCTAAATCCACAAAAACTTCGTGAGGTCACTGGTGAGAAAAATCTCAACGAACCAAAGAGAGATCAACTCAATGGCTAAGAGTTTCCGATGGCAAGCAGATGTGACCGTGACTTTAAACTTTTACGATGATCGTGAAGAAAAGTTTGTCAAAGAAGTTCGTGAGTGGTGGTCATGTTCCTCAGACGAAGACGAAGCGTGGATGGAGTTTGTTGAAAGCACCGACAACGAAGTTTTGGATGAGAATGTTTCCGATGAACAATGGGAGTATGATAATATTAAACTATTGGAGGTAGCCAACGATGGCTAAACGACAACTTGACCAATTTGATTTGGAAGCCGAACGTGAGGGTTCCGCAGTTAAAAGACATACGGTCTTGCGTTCGGCTTGGGGTAAGGGTACAATCAAGTCCCGCCGTGGTCGTAAGGATGCCGAAGCAGCCATAGAACGTCGCACAGTGAAAGGTTACTATGCAAGGAGTGTATAATGCTTAAGAAAAATTCTTTATTATCAAAATATTGTTGGGCTACAGGATTCCTATCCATTCTCATCTCGGTGGCTCTTTGGTTCACCCACGATCAACTTTCAGGAATTTTTGTTGGACTATGGGTCGCACCTTTGATGATCTTGGCAAGAAACGCAGAGGAATAAATGGAACTTTTAGTCGTTTGTTTGGTATTTTTGTATTTTTTCGGTTTCATTGTTTGTGTTTGCATCGGTGGTGGATCTCGTAAAAATTCTTGGAGAGAAAGCACACCTACTAAACAAGAAACAAAGACTCGCAATACTAGCGTCATAACTATCACAAGGCAGAACACTGACAATCCCGACACTGAGGTTATGAGACAATACTCAAGGAGCGTATGATGGGTAAGTACCACGCACTTGGTTTGAGTCTGATCTTCACTGCTTTCACGCTTTGGATGTTTGCAGTTTACATGCCCCGTGACTTTGTGGATGTCAGCGAGTATGCAAATAATATTATCTGGCTTGGGAACGGAGTCGGACTTGGCTGGCTTATCTGGCTTTACGTCTACATAGTTCACAAACTCAAAAAACATTTTAGAGTATTAGGAGAAGATGACTAATGGGAATGTTAATTTTTGCACTCGGCGGATTCACAATCGGTTTAATCTGTGGTGTCTGCATTGGTTCTGGTTTCATTGACGATTACTGGAGGTAAATGTGAATTTACTTGAGTTTTTTGGTTATTGTTTCGCACCCTTTTTGTGCTTGACATTGGCGACTGCCTTTGTAGTATGGTATGTGAAGGATAACTCATAATGAAATGTATTGATTGTGGTGCAAACATTCCCGCTGCTCGTCTTGAGGCTGTTCCCGGCACTCACCATTGTGTGAAGTGTGTGGACAAACACATTCCTGAGCGAAAGGGTTACATGATCTACGGTCACAAGACCGCAGGTGAAATCGTCATGGCTACTGGCAGTGAAAACATTCGTCGCCTTGAGCGTGAGTATTTTAGGAGTAGGTGATGTCGCTTGATATGATTACTCGTTTTGTTCCTTTGATCGCAGGCTTATTGTATGCAGTCGTGGGGGTCGCCTACATCTTGAAAAAAGAGTGGGCGTGGGGAACAGTTTGGTGTTCTTACTCCGTGGCTAACTTTGGCTTGATGGTCGCAGGAAATCAACAGTAATGCTTTCAATCAGCGAAAACGTCTCTCAAGAAATTAAAAAAATTGTTGAGAGATGTTCTTTTGATCCTTGGATNGGCACACCGCTAGAGGGTTACTATAAACTCTCCCCATCTAATATGGGTGAAGTCGGTGAAATTCTAATTAGTGATTACATGACAGTGAATTTAAATTCAATTGTTCAAGATAGAACTGATCCCGGTCACGATAGAATTGTTGATGGCTACAAAGTTGAAATGAAATTTAGTGCTGCTGGTAGAGACTTAAACAAACAAAAGATCAAAAAAAGTGAGTTTGTAATTAATCACATCGCAGTTTCTAAAGATTGGGATAGGCTGGTATTTTTTGGTATCAATCCAAACGACGAAGGTTCACTTCGTCTTTTCTTTAACAAAAAAGACTTTATTGAAAATATTGAATACTTGTTTGATTCCAAGATATTAAGAAAACAACAGTCTGGTAAGAATGGTGGAAACGATGATTATATGATCCCCAACACTCAGGCTAAAAAACTTTTTGACTTGGATTGGGTATATCCGATTGAAAACTGGCACGACACAAATGCTAGTTGTAACAAAAATTTATCAAAGGGATTGTGGTAATGGCATACGGAATTTGGTGTAAGAAACTTGACAAGTGGATGATTGACGGATACGATTCTAAAAATCAGCCGATCTACTCTTTGTTCAAGTTGCGAAGAGAGGCTGCATCCGAATGTGACATTCTGAATCGGGATTGGTATAGATCCTCAAAAGGAATGAAGTTCAGAATGGTTGAAGATTACATTCCTAAAATGTTTAGAAAGGTAAAAAAGAAATGAGTGAATTTATTATTGGCGGCGTTAGTGTTCTGTTTTTCTTTTTGATTTGCTACTTTGCTTGGGACGGAATCCTTACCAGAGTTCGCAGTGAGATTGAAGAAGCCGTGTGGAATGCACAACGGGATACTAACGATGATAACAGAGAAATCCGACATGAGATCGCTCACCTTGAGGGTAAACTTCAAGGAACCGACGAGCGTTTGATTCAACACATTGAAGATTTGGCACGCGAAGTGCATGGTCGTGTTGACGCAATTGAACGCAATTCCTAAATACTATGACTACACAGGAGTTGCCTAAGTTGGGACTCCAAAACTACTCGCTTTAAAAGGAGAAAAAACATGATTACGAGTTTAGGTATTGAAAAATTTTGGGAACATATCAATGAAATTGAAAGAAACATTGATGCAGGAACAGGTTTCCCACCTTACGATATCGTCAGACATGACGAAGAAAACGCAACGATTGAGTTTGCAGTAGCGGGGTATAAAAAAGATGATATTGAAATTACTGTTCACCCCCATCCTCAAAACTATAAGGTTTTGGAAGTTGCTTCTGATCGTGAATCTACCGACGAAAAAACCACTTACGAACACAGAGGAATCGCTCGCCGAAAGTTTTGCTCTAGACTCCCTCTCACCGAGGACTGGAACGTTACGGGAGCGTTTTGTGAAGACGGAATCCTTTATGTAAATTTGCATAAAATTATTCCGGAAGATAAAAAACCTCAAGTGATTGAAATCGCTTGATTTAACAATATCCTTCTTGTTTAATGGACGGCAGCGGGAGTCATTTTGGCTCCCGTTGTCATTTTCAATACATAAATACTTTTCTGGAGGTCTATATTATGAGACAGTTGTTATTTGTATTGTTTACTTTGATTTTTGCCATGCCGACTATGGCTGATTCCATTGAATACGGAATCATCAAACTTGTNGATCGTGGTAGGCTCACNCCNTTCGGAAGAACCTACGANATCTACCTNGACACAGATGGTAGAGTCCCTTCGTTCCTGCACGCTGGTCGCTCATGGATCTGCGATCCAGACAACGACGATGGACCGTTTGATACCCTCGGTAAAGAAAACAAAGATGCTTGGATTGAAATTGAAAATGTNGAGGGCAAAGATCCTCTGTGGTTCAATTATGGTAGCACCACCAANCCNCTGTCGGATGTCCGAACAAATGGCATGGACGAGTGGTATTACGACTATGATCTTGACTGGTGGTTGTGTCAGTTAGACAACCCGCTTCAACGATCCTACTTCCAACCAAGAGTTCCNACCCGNTGGGTTCAGCCGGGATGTTGTCCAAAACGAATCGCTGANCTGAACGCATTGGATTACTTCTGGGCAGACACTTGGATGCTTCAAGANNGTNTTGGAATTNTTTCACTTCCAAACAACGATCCNATCACTCCNAGAGTCTATCAAAAAGACGCTGACTGGATCATGCCAAATCCAGACGGAACACCAAAGCCGATGCGTGAACTTCGCAAAGATGCGATTGACGAACTTACCGAAACATATCGTTGTCCTCCATCTCCCGGTCAATCTGACTCCGCTGTTCTCATCGACTTCCAGAGCAGCGGCACAACTGACTGGAGCAGCGACGAGTTTCCCGGTCAGTTTCGTATCATGCGTTTGACGGGTGATATTGATCGCATTTCTATGAGATTTTATATCACATACGAAGACCTTGGTAATCCTTTGCCCGGACAAACATCATGTGATGTGAACAGGCAAGATTACACGCTCGCTACTTTCAATCAACTGAATGATACTTGTCCTACCGATCTCGACGAAGATGGCAGAACAGGTTTCAATGATTTAGTTATCGTTCTGAATGATATTTCACAAAACAAATACTATGGAAACAATGGTTTCCTTGCACTGACAACAGTATTATCACAATGGGGAGATTGTCAATGATTGAACTTATTTTATCTGCCGTATTATCTCAGTTTGAGCCGGGAACTCAAATCCACATTCACGATTTAGGTAGACTCACACCGTTCGGACGAACCGTTGATGTTTATATCGTTAACAGTCACGGTGATGTTCCAATTTCACTTGGCTCAAACGGTCCCGGCACATCTGTTGCATGGTGGATTGACGGAGAGATTTGGAAGAACCACAACGACGATGACATGGACTTCTTGTTGAACGATCCTGCAAATGTTGAATTTTTGGAACAAGAGATTCCAAACTTTTCNGACTGGGAAGCAGGTGAGTGGTGGGAGTGTATGCAAAACAATCCAAACCAAACTGTCTACTGGCAGAACACCGATGTNCCAAGATTTTATTATCAAACTCCCGGCATTGACGGTTTGTTCTGGGGTGACTATGAAACATCCTTACAAGAGCAAGACTACTGGTGGGCAGATTCGTGGATTGTGATGAACACTCCGTGGCAACAAAGCGGTAANAACGCAAACACAAATACANTCGCACCTGAGATTCCACAGTTTGTNGGCAACCTTGTTGAAGATGANCGANTNATTTTCTGGGCTGGTGCTGCACCCCCGAACGAATACGGCACAGTGCTTTGTCCTCCACCCGACGAGAACGGAAACTTTGGATATCCGTGGTCTTGGTCTGGTGAGTTGATGCGATTCAAAATGTATGGTGACGACAGGTCTTGGGAGTCCACTGAGTTTATCAATCACTGGCGAATCGCTCGCATCACTGGTCCTGATTACATCGGCATCGGTGGCAGAGTCACTTACAATCCACCCGATGGAGTAGGTGCGTATTATGAAGATGCAGGTGCGGGACAGTTTTACGCTGACAACTCTTGCCCATCCGACTTGAACGAAGATGGAACCGTTGGCTTCAATGACTTGCTGCAAGTGTTGTCTGACTATGCGGGTGGACGCTATCGTGTTGATGGCTTCAATGCAATCCTGAAAGTCCTCTCAGAATGGGGAGATTGCAATGGCTAAAACTTATAAATAGGTGGACGCAAAACCACCATAATATAAGGATTCGACATGTTCAGACCATTTACTTTACTTATCACCACCGCTGCACTCGGTGACATTGCCGGTGATCCAACTGCATTTATGTCCTATGACATCTGGTCACAGGACGAAGATGGCTTCTTTTCTGCTACCGTGTCCTCCGCAGTCTATACGGAGTCGGAGCAGCAAGAAGTCATTGGACTTCCAGAGGGTGCGTTGTTGGTGACAGTCACGATTGAAAACGACTGGGAATCAACTCTCCCAATCGAAGACCTTGACATCTATGTTGGGGAAAGCACCTCTGACATTTCTGCTCTGGTGATGCCGGGATATTTCACCGACGAGCCGATTGAAAGACAAATGGAATATTTTTACAATGCCCCGGACTATGTGGATTTTGCTTACGAAACAGGTCTGTTCTCATGGGACTGGGGCTTCTCGGACGANATGAAAACAGACTCCCTGGCGCCCGGTGAAACAGCAACGGTTTGGATNGTGTCTTGGGCAGAAAATTACACNACCGCTCCCGGCGTTTTNCAAGGTGACGGNACTGCGACTGTGTTTGAAACATTTATGCCTGACTTGGAAACAATTCCCGTNCCCGCACCCGGCGCACTNGCTCTTGGTGGACTCAGTATTTTAACTGGTGGACGCAGAAGAAGAANTTGACATTTNTTAAAAATCTTGTATAAATAGAAACGAGGATGCTCATGTGAGGTCCTCGTTTTTTACTCGCTTTTTAAGGAGNCAAATTATGGTTTACANNGGTTATAACTTTGGTATCGAAACGCTCATGNATTTNATNGANGAGCAAACCACGACTTTTNNNCGAGACAATTATCCCCCCTTCAATGTCATTCGACANAGTNCCGATGAAGCAACGATTGAGTATGCTCTTGCNGGATACAAGAAGGAACACATNGACATTNAAATNNTTCCCACCAANCATGGTGTGAAAGCACTTACCATNAAGGGNGATCCAGATCGTGATCGCTGGGATGGTTCCGATGAAACGGTGTATGAGCATCGTGGATTNTCGTTCCGTAAATTCAAGCACTCTGTTCCCTTAGCAGAATATTGGGAAGTTACAGAAGCATCATTGACAGACGGTATTCTTTTGATTAAACTTAAGCAGGAACTTCCAGAAGAAAAGAAACCTAAGACTATTGATATTGCGTGATTCAATTTCTTTTCTTTTTGCCCTCGGAGGTTTTGCCTCCGAGGGTTTTTCGTTAAGGAGATATTATGGAAAAAGAGTATGAAACTTTGTATTCTGCCAAACTTGGCTGCTACAAACTAAAAGAAAATGCAAAACTTCCGACAAAGGGTTCGGAGGACGCTGCGTGCTATGATCTGTATTCTTGCAGCGATGAACCGATTCTTCTTGAACCAAGAGAACGAGTGCTGATCCCCACTGGATTGATTATGGATATTCCCCGTGGATTCTCTGCACGAATTCATACCCGATCTGGAATGGCTGCAAAGAAAGGCATTGGTCTTTCTGTATCACAAGGAATCATTGATTCAGATTATGTTGAAGAAGTTTTTGTGCCAATGGTGAACAACACGGAAAAGTATTTTCACGTTCACCCCGGCGACCGCATCGCACAACTTGAACTTGTGCGTGAAATTATTACTGATGTTTATGAAACCGAAGAAAGACCAGAGCAAAAGACCGACCGGGATGGTGGCTTTGGTAGCACGGGAACTTAACGTGTTTAAAAAAGTTTTGGTCACGGGTGGAAGTGGTCTTGTCGGATCACATATTGAGTCTGATTATAAACCCTCAAGCAAAGAGTTGAATCTTCTTTGCGGAGAGGACATCTGTGATTACATCACGGAGAACAACATCGACTCGATCATCCATTGTGCCGCAAAGGTAGGTGGTATCAAGGCAAACTCAGAACATCTCGGTGAGTTCTTTTACGAGAACACGATGATGAACATGA
>FUFK010039276.1_pt1 | contig 31579 bp, 27 predicted proteins | sample 1021851 | NCBI WGS metagenome assembly FUFK01 (sample SAMEA51879418, study PRJEB19060) | metagenome | reverse complement strand
TTGGAGCGCTTCAGCATGCAGCGAGATCGGGAGATTATAATAAGTATCGTTCTTACGCTAAAAAAATGAACGATCAATCGCGCAAGCTTCGTAATTTGCGGGCGTTATTTGAACTTAAGTATTCCGACGTGCCGGTTCCAATTGAGGAGGTGGAGCCTGCTTCAGAAATAGTGAAAAGATTTGCAACTGGNGCAATGTCTTTTGGATCAATTTCTTGGGAAGCNCATACCACACTGGCTATCGCCATGAACCGAATGGGAGGTCGGTCTAATAGCGGAGAAGGGGGAGAAGATCGCGTAAGATTTAAGCCGCTCGATAATGGTGACTCAATGGTTTCACGTATTAAGCAAGTTGCCTCCGGAAGGTTTGGCGTCACGGCGGAATACCTCGTGAATGCCACCGACTTACAAATAAAAATGGCTCAAGGGGCAAAACCTGGCGAAGGCGGACAGTTACCGGGTCATAAGGTGGATGATTGGATTGGACGCGTGCGTAATTCTACTCCAGGGGTTGGATTGATCTCGCCGCCTCCCCACCATGATATTTATTCTATTGAAGATTTAGCCCAATTAATCCACGATTTGAAAAACGTGAACCCTGAAGCTAGGGTCAGCGTTAAACTGGTTTCGGAACTTGGTGTAGGTACGGTTGCTGCCGGAGTGTCAAAGGCGCACGCCGACCACGTTACTATTTCTGGATTTGATGGGGGAACCGGTGCAAGTCCAATCACTTCCATTCAGCATGCTGGTAGTCCATGGGAGATAGGTCTTGCCGAAACACATGAAACGCTGGTTAAGAACCAGCTGCGAGGCAGAATCGCCGTTCAGGTTGATGGGGGATTCAGGACCGGCCGAGATGTCGTAATTGGCGCACTTTTAGGGGCTGATGAGTTCGGAATTGCTACAGCTGCGCTGGTCGCGGCTGGCTGTGTGATGATGCGCAAGTGTCATCTAAATACCTGTCCTGTTGGGGTTGCAACCGTTGACCCAGAACTGAGGAAGTTATTCACTGGTCAACCAGAGCATGTGATTAACTTTTTTATGTTTTTGGCTGAAGAAGTTAGGGAAATCATGGCCCAAATGGGTTTCAAGAAATTCGAACAAATGGTGGGTCGAAGGGATCATTTGGGTGTTGAGCCAGTCATTGAACATTGGAAAGCAAGGAACATTGACTTATCAAAAATATTACATGCTGTTTATGCGCCGCCTGGTGTGGCCATCAGCCATTGTGAGGAGCAAGATCATGGTCTCGACAAAGCCCTTGACCACATACTAATAAACGAAGCAAAACCTGCCCTCGAAAAGGGCAAGCCTGTTGTTGTAAACATGCCGATTAAAAATACAAATAGAACGGTCGGTTCGATGCTGTCGGGCAAAGTAGCTAAAAAATACGGGCACGAAGGATTGCCTGAAGACACAATTCAATTGAACTTCAGTGGCAGTGCTGGGCAAAGTCTTGGGGCGTTTTTAGCAAAGGGCGTCACCGTCACTGTAGAGGGAGGTGCCAATGACTACGTTGGTAAAGGGCTATCGGGGGGTAAAATAAAAGTATTCCCGCCGAAGTCAGGTAANTTCGCTCCGGAACAAAACATCATCGTTGGAAATACTGTTTTGTANGGTGCCACNGGNGGAGAATGTTATTTTCGGGGAATTGCGGGAGAAAGATTTGCTGTGCGCAACTCGGGTGCCGTAGCGGTAGTAGAAGGTGTTGGCGACCATGGCTGCGAGTATATGACGGGTGGAGTGGTTGTTGTNCTTGGTGCAACGGGGAGAAATTTTGCTGCCGGTATGAGCGGAGGCATAGCTTATGTATTAAACGAAACGGGTGATTTTGAGGAACGTTGTAACAAAGCTATGGTAGAGTTAGAAACCATTGCTAGCTGCGAGGGGAACTCAGCGCTCACAGATGACCAATTTGCTGAAATGTTACAGCACGATGANCTAAGACTGAAGATGCTGATTTCAAAACATCTAGAGAATACAGGCAGTTCTAGGGCGGCGCAAATATTAGACCTATGGGATAGGTTTTTGCCGCTTTTTACAAAAGTTATGCCAACTGACTACAGACGAGCATTATTAGATTTGAGAACTAGAAAACCCGAGAATGAAGGGCTGCGCGTAGAGGCTATCGCGGGAGAGTAAAAATGGGAAAAGTTACAGGTTTCATGGAATTCGATCGTTTAGACAGGGATTATGCCCCGGTANATGAACGTACGCAGCATTATAAAGAGTTCCTTATTCCGCTNGAAAATAAAGAACTTAAAGAGCAAAGCGCGCGGTGNATGGACTGTGGTATTCCTTATTGCCATAACGGGTGTCCTGTAAATAACTTAATTCCAGACTGGAACGACCTAGTTTATGAGGGAAATTGGAAAGTTGCACTTGAAACGCTTCATTCGACAAATAACTTTCCCGAATTTACGGGTCGGATATGTCCGGCCCCGTGTGAAGCGTCATGTACACTAAATATAACAGACCAGCCCGTTACTATAAAAAGCATAGAATGCGCTATAATAGATAGAGGTTGGGAGGAAAATTGGATCCTGCCTAAAATCAGCCAATCTAAAACTGGGAAAAAGGTGGCCATAATAGGTTCAGGTCCGGCTGGCTTAGCCTGCGCGCAACAATTAGCGCGAGTTGGCCATTCTGTTACTTTGTTTGAAAAGAACGCGAGTCTCGGAGGATTGCTGCGTTATGGTATTCCGGACTTCAAAATGGAAAAACACCTAATTGACCGTCGTCTAACTCAAATGCGTGCCGAGGGAGTTGTTTTTAGATCAAATACCGAAGTTGGAGTTACAGTTTCGGCAGATGAAATTCTACAACAATTTGATGCGATGGTTCTTACTGGCGGTTCGGAANCGCCTCGCGATTTAGGCGTGCCTGGCCGTGATTTANATGGTGTACANTATGCCATGGATTTTCTTGCACAGCAAAATAAGCGTATTGCNGGCGAGGATGTGACGGATAACAGGACAATATTGGCGGGTGGTAAACATGTAGTTGTTATCGGTGGTGGCGACACGGGATCAGATTGTGTCGGCACATCCATTAGGCAGGGAGCCGCTTCAGTAACACAGCTAGAGGTTATGCCCAAGCCGCCGGAGATGGANGATAAGGCTTTAAGTTGGCCGAATTGGCCCCTAAAACTGCGCACTTCCTCATCGCATTTAGAAGGCGCGGATCGCGATTGGTCAGTTGCAACAAAAGCCTTCACTGGTGAAGATGGACGTGTAACCGGCCTGGAATTAGTGCGTAACGAATGGAAGCAAAACGAAAAAGGTCAATTCTCCATGGCCGAACTTCCAGCGACTAAATTTCATTTAAAGGCGGATTTGGTTCTTTTAGCTATGGGATTTATTCACCCTAAACCTGCAGGCTTGCTTGATGAGTTAAGTATTGCGCTCGATGAGAGGGGCAATGTTAAAGCAGATGAAACTTCGTATAAGACATCTCGCAAAAATGTATTTGTTGCTGGAGATATGCGTCGAGGTCAGTCACTTGTAGTATGGGCAATAAAAGAAGGAAGAAGAGCAGCTAGAGCTGTGGACGAACATCTCATGGGGATGTCCACTCTTCCGGATTAAATAAAAAGTTCTGCTTAAACTTAAGGAACATCAGTTACGCTTACTTGACGCGGTTTTAGAAAACTTAGTTAAGAAAAATCTTTTCTTTTAGTTAAAATATAATTGCAGGGTGGACAATAATTTGCTGTGAGTTACTCTACTCATGAAAAATCGTTGGGTTGTGCGATGGATAATATGGACTTAAAAATATTAAGGGTGCTGCAAGAGGACAGTAGTTTGTCTGTAACAGAAGTGGCGCAGCGTGTGGGGTTATCCACCTCGCCATGCTGGAAGCGCATTAATAAACTTCAGGCTGACGGTATTATTTTGCGACATGAAGCAGTACTTGATGCAGCAAAGCTGGGACTCGGATTGACAGTTTTTATGATGATAAAGACTGGCGAGCATTCAGGGCCTTGGTTGGAAAAATTTGCTAAATTTGTAAAAGCCATGCCGGAGGTTCAAGAATTTCACCGAATGGCAGGCGAGGTTGATTACCTCTTAAAAATAGTTGTCGCGGACATGCAACAGTTTGATGATTTTTATAAAAATATGGTTGAAGAGACAACTTTAACAGATGTGACTTCTAGCTTTTCCATGGAAGTTATTAAGCATACAAATGCCCTGCCAATTTAAATTTCAGCTCGGTTTTTGGCGGGNNCTCTAATGAAAGCCGGCGTTGCTGTATTCTTTACTCAATATTCGATCACNCCTNNNCGCTTGGCNTTGGCGTTGGAAGANCGTGGTTANGANTCACTTTGGGCACCNGAACACTCTCACATACCCGTTTCTAGGAATTCAGATTTTCCAAAGGGGGGAGCACTACCAGAAAAATATCAAGATGTAATGGATCCCTTTGTTACGTTGTCGGTGGCAGCCGCAGTAACGACCTCTCTAAAAATAGCCACAGGTATTTGTCTTGTCGTCCANCGAGACCCTATCCAAACGGCAAAATTAGTTGCTTCTCTTGATCAGATATCCTCAGGACGTTTTTTATTTGGGGTNGGGGCTGGATGGAATTCTGNGGAAATGAGAAATCATGGCACCGATTATAGTACTAGGATGTTATTGCTTAAAGAACGCTTAGAGGCGATGCGAGAGATCTGGGCTAATGAGCACGCNTCCTANCAAGGTAANTTTGTTAAGTTCTCTGAAATAATTGCTAATCCAAAACCAATANAGAAACCTCACCCACCGATATTAGTTGGAGGTGCCTTTCCATATGGGGCGAGACGAGCAATAGCGTATGGCGATGGATGGATACCGCATGCTAAACGCCCAGCATATGATAGTGTCATAGATAAACTTTCTGAATTCAGGAAAATGGNCAAGTTGGCAGGAAGAAACCCCGATAGCTTGCCCATTACAGTCTTTGGGGTGGAAGATGATCTCACTACCTTGCCACGATACAGAGACGCCGGCGTNCAGNGAGTTGTATTTTCTTTACCATCGAGTTCCGAAAAAGATATTCTTCTGCTATTGGATAANTATGCGTCACTAATGACGGGCCTTAATTAAAGTGATCTCGCGTCCATTTTATAGCTCCNAANCCGGCTTGCCGCCCAAGAGCCAAGCACCCGTTGATTAAATANCCCCCCGTCGGGGCATTCCAATCTAACATTTCGCCNGNTACAAAAATTCCAGGGTACGATTTCAACATAAGAAAATCGTCAACTTCACTGAACTTAACTCCCCCACCACTACTTATTGCCCTTTCAATGGGCTGGCTTTTTTGCGTTTTTAAAACAAGGGATTTAATTTTCCGTCCTAGGATTTTTGGGTCTCTAAAATCCTCCTGCACTTAAAAATTCCCGCANCAAGGAGGCTTTAACGGCATTTACTTTGCCATTTTTTCTTAAGTAATTTGATAAAGATATTTTTGACGCTCTGAACGAAAGCCTTTTAATAAGTCTTTCAAGATCTATGTTTGGATGCAAGTCTAGTGAAATAATGCCATGGCCATTGGCTCGAATTTGGTCTTGTAGACCCTCTGAATGAGCGTAAATAGGGGTTCCTTCCACGCCATAATCCGTGATTACTATATCACCAAAAATAGTTTTTTCACCTACAGTTACACTGCATGATTTTATTGGAGTTCCTGCAAAACGATCACGAAAAACATTTGACCAATCGAAATGAAATCCACAATTAGTCGGAAAAAATTCCCGTACGGCTATCTCATTCTTTTTAAATAAATTCAGCCAGTTCCCGTCACTTCCAAGGCGTGGCCAACTCATACCCCCAAGTGCCAGTATAGTTGCGGTAGAGGTATGTTCGTAAGTCCCTGTGGGACACGAAAACAAAAGTGTATCGTTATCCTTCCAACCCAACCATTTGTAATTTACGTGCGTCTTAAGAGATTGCCCACTTAGGCGGGCATGCCATTTTCTTAGAAGAGGAGAGGCTTTCATTTCTCGTGGGAATACTCGTTTCGAACTTCCTTCAAAGGTCTCAATGCCCAAGTTGGATGTCCATTGTTGCAACATGGTTGGCGTAAAGCTTCTTATGGAATTTTCTAGAGTATTGCGTTGTGAGGAGAATCTGCTCAAAAATAGTTTAAAATTCTCTGTGTGGGTAATGTTAAGACCACTTTTACCTGCCATTAACAGTTTTCTGCCAATAGTTGGTTTGGCTTCAAAGATATTTACGGCTATACCTTTCTCTAGCAGTACTTCAGCTGCCATCAAACCAGCAGGTCCTGCACCAATTATGGCCACGTTTGGATCTACACCCATCAGCCTTATCTCGTTGGGTCGAACTTTATCTCAGTGCTTGCTCGAGGTCCGCTATTATATCCTCAACTGTTTCTAGACCAATTGACAAGCGAATTACATCATCTCCTGCCCCAGCAGAAATACGTTGAGTTTCTGTAAGTTGTCGGTGCGTAGTAGATGCCGGATGTAAAACAAGTGATCTAGTGTCTCCAATATTAGCAAGGTGACTAAGTAGTTGGCATTTTTCTACAAACTTTACGCCTGCATCATAGCCGCCTTTTATGCCAAACGTAAAAACAGATCCTGCACCTTTCGGTAAATATTTTTTTGCAAGATGAAAGTAGTTCGACTCCTCAAGACCTGCATAGGAAACCCATGATACTTTGGCATGGTTGTGCAAATAATTCGCTACCACCTCGGCATTCGCAACATGTTTTTCCATTCTAAGCGCAAGTGTTTCAATGCCCATAATCGTTAGATATGCGTTCATCGGAGCCATAGTAGGGCCTAAGTCTCTCAATCCCACTGCATGGCCGTAAGTTGTGTAAGCAAGATCTCCAAAAGATTCGTAAAAATTTAGCCCGTGATAAGCCTCCTCTGGTTGAGCTAGAGATGGATATTTGTCGTTTTGCGCCCAATCGAAAGTACCAGAATCAACGATGGCACCTCCCATTGCGTTACCATGGCCAGATAGAAACTTAGTGGTTGAATGCACAACAATATCTGCGCCATGTTGGATAGGCTGGCATAAAAATGGAGTTGCCATAGTATTGTCAATTAACAAAGGTATGCCGACTGACTTAGCTATAGAACTTAGCGCGTCGATATCTGAGACAACTCCTCCGGGATTTGCAAGTGACTCTCCAAATATTGCCTTAACACTGGAAACATTGGCAGCCTCTTCAACAGATGTTAGGTCGTCGAAGTCAACGAATTTACAATTCCAGTTGAACTTTTTAAACGTTTTCCCAAATTGGGTAATCGAGCCTCCATATAATTTTGTGGAGGCAATCAATGTGTCTCCAGGGTCCATGATAGGTAAAAGTGCAAGAAGTTGGGCTGAGTGCCCTGAAGCAGTGCATGTTGCGCCTCTACCATTTTCTAGAGAGGATATCTTCTCTTCCAAAACAGCTGTAGTGGGGTTTGATAATCGTGAGTAAATATTTCCAAAAGTTTGCAAGTTGAAAAGTGAGGCTGCATGATCCGCGTCATCAAAAACGTATGCAGTTGTTTGATAAATTGGCGTTGAACGAGCTCCTGTAGTAGGGTCGGGGGATGCGCCTGAGTGGATTGCTTTTGTCTCAAAGCCCGGTGTTGCTGTAATGGTCTCTGCTGAATTTGAATGTCTGCTTTGTTCGGCTATACCTTTCGAACGTCTCTTTGAAGAAATTACTTTTGAATTAAAGCCATGCCATGATAGTTCTCCAAACAAACGAGAGAACTCAATTTTTGGGCACCTGTCCATTACAACACGGAGGCCTTTTTTTTCAGCTCGAGCTGCTGCCTCATTATTTATGACACCTAGTTGCATCCAGATTATCTTGGCTCCATGTAAAATAGCTTGGTCAGTGATTTCTCCAGCATCTTCTGATTTTCGAAATATATCGACCATATCAACCTGCTTAGGTAGTTTGTCTAGGCTGGGGTAAACAACTTCACCGAGTATTTCTTGCCCCGCTGCAACTGGATTGACTGGGAATACTTTGTATCCTTTTGACTGTAGATATTTCATTGCGAAATAGCTGGGCCGGTTCCAGTTAGGGCTAGCACCAACCATTGCGATTGTTTTTACGTCAGCCAAAATGGATTTAATAAAGTCATCGGAGTATGATGGTTCACTAAGTGAGGTGTGAGTTAAAGTTTCTGTCATCTTATTTGCCAGTCCAAACAGGTAACCGTTTTTCAATAAATGCGCTAATTCCTTCCTCGGCATCCCGGGCTTGCATGTTTTGTATCATTACTTTTGACGTATATTCGTATGCTTCAGACAGCGGCATTTCTAGTTGTTTGTAAAAAGCTTCTTTTCCAATCTTTAAGGTAAGGGGGGATTTGCTGGCAATTTTATTTGCTACTTCGCTTACAGCTTCGTTCAGAAGCTTACCAGGCACACGTCGATTAATTAAGCCATGTTCAACAGCTGTTTTAGAGTCAATTTTGTCTCCTAGCAGCAACATCTCCATCATCTTTTTTCTGTTAATCTTTCTAGATACGGCTACCATAGGTGTTGAGCAGAATAAGCCGATGTTTACGCCGGGAGTTGCGAATGTGGCGTTATAATCGGCAAACGCTAGATCACAACTTGCCACAAGTTGGCAGCCAGCGGCAGCCGCGGTTCCGTGGACTTGAGCGATGACCGGTTGAGGTAAGTTGACAATAGCTTGCATCAGAACACAGCATTGCGCGAAGAAATTTTCCAAGAAAGTTTCATTGTTATTAACTTTCATCTCCTGTAAGTCGTGACCAGCGCAAAAGCCTTTTCCTGCACCTTTGATTACGACCACTTTAATGTCCCGTTCATTTGCTATCGAATTCAATGAACTGATAAGTTCTGACATAAGGTCGCTGGAAAGTGCGTTGTAAGCCTTTGGTCTGTTNAGAGTAAGCCAAGCTATATCTCTCGCGTTATGACGTAATAAAACTTTATCCTCTGCGTCACTGTGAGTTTTAGACATCAATAACTATCCTTTGTACACTGAAGATTACGCTAACAGTACTATTTTTATCGCCAACTGTTGTCAGCAGGGAAGCGATCCAACTCATTTCTAGAAAAAGCTAGTCTAGGTTTTTGGGAAATCTAAAAGGTAGATTAAAGCTTTTAAAGAGCATCCTCTCCTTCTTCTCCAGTTCGAATTCTCAGCGCCCTAGATGCATCGTAAACAAAAATTTTACCGTCACCGATTTTTCCAGTTTTTGACGCTGTAGCTATAGCTTCGACTGCATCTGCCTCCAGTTTGTCACTAACAACTATCTCAATTTTTGTTTTAGGGACAAAGTGAACGTCGTATTCAGCTCCTCTGTAAATTTCTTTATGTCCGCCTTGACGGCCATATCCTTGTACTTCAGTGACCGTCATACCATGCACGCCGATTGAATTGAGTGCAGACCTTACATCGTCTAGTCTATGTGGTTGAATAACTGCTACGATCATTTTCATCGTTTTAACCCTTTCTTTAAAGTCATGTCCGGTCGGGGAAGCTGATAATAAGACACATCCTTAGCTTAGATCATAGCCTCGTTCGCCATGTGCGCTTATATCAAGACCATCGATCTCTTCTTCTTCACTGACACGAAGCCCTGTCAATCCCAATACAATTTTCGCAATGATCCAAGTTGCTATTCCCGATAATATAGCAACAGCTACAATGCCGGTAATTTGCACTAGCATCTGGCTTCCTATCGTAGCNCCTTCGGCCAAACCCAACCCNCCAAAACTTTCGCTNGCGAAAANAGCGACCAGCAAAGTTCCTATTATCCCACCAACGCCATGGACGGCAAAAACGTCAAGTGAGTCATCTATTTTGCAAGTTGTTCGTATCCAGGTTGCAAACCACTGGCAGACAAAGCCTGCAACTAGTCCTATGACAACAGCCCCAATAGGACCTACAAAACCTGATGCAGGCGTTATTGAAGCAAGACCTGCGATAGTTCCAGTTACGATGCCTACTACACTCGGTTTTCCAAATTTTATCCATTCTATAAAAGCCCATGTGAGCGAAGCGACTGCTGCAGATATATGAGTTACAACCATTGCCATTCCTGCATTGCCATCAGCGGCTAATGCACTCCCGGCATTAAAGCCAAACCAGCCAACCCAAAGCATACATGCTCCAGCAACCGTCATTCCAGGATTATGAGGTGGGCGTATGTCGGATGGGAAACCTCTTCGTCTGCCCAAAACGACTGCCAATACTAATGCAGAGACCCCTGCCGTGACATGAACTACTATACCTCCCGCGAAGTCCATTACCCCTAAGTCCGAGAGCCATCCGCCCCCCCAAACCCAATGGCACGCTGGTGCGTAGACGACAACTAACCATAGCATCGAAAATAGCAGAACCGCAGAAAACTTAATCCGTTCAGGGAAGGCGCCAACTATCAGAGCAGGCGTAATGATCGCAAAGGTCATTTGAAACATAAAGAATACCGTTTCGGGTATGCTTCCGCTCAGACTCTCTGTTGTAACTCCCGTTAGGAATGCTTTACTCAAGCCTCCTATATAAGAGTTAAGCCCGCCGCCATCACTAAACGCCAAACTATAAACAACGACGAGCCAAGCTACTGATGCTAAACACGCGATAGCAAAACAATGCATTAAAACTGATAGAATATTTCGGGAGCGCACTAATCCGCCGTAAAACAAGGCTAGCCCGGGTAATGTCATAAACAGGACGAGCGCTGTTGAAGTTAATATCCACGCTGTATCACCTGCGCTCAGTTTCGATTCTGCATGAGCGGGATTAATAGCAATAAAGAATAATAAGAACGATGTTAGTCCCCAAGACCATATGCTACGGCTTTTGATTTTCATTGGCTCTATCCTTAAAAACAGATATTAATCTCTTTTATTAGTAGAAAAGACCATAAGCACTATTGTTTTAACTTCAAGCATTTTATCTATTAATTACACCCCAAACTTTTTCAAAAGATAGGAATATTTTTATGAAATGGGACTTGATTATTTTTGATTGTGACGGTGTTTTGGTGGATAGCGAGGCTATCGGAAATAGATTTATTGCGGAAGCTTTAACTGCCTTGGGTATCGAGACATCTACCGACGAGGCTCTTGGGGAATTTTTAGGTGGAAAACTAACCCAAATAAAAATTTCAGTGGAGAAAAAGCTAGATAAAAAACTTCCAGATGACTGGGTTGATAAAATTTACGAAAAGCAATTTGCGGAATTCAAAAGGTCTCTTAAGCCGATTCCTGGTATAGAGAATGTACTTCGAGCGCTAATGAAAAATGATGTCTTGATGTGTGTTGGATCTAATGGTCCAGTTAACAAAATGGATGTGTCGTTAAGTGTCACTGGGTTAGCACAGTATTTTNGTGGTAGAGTTTTTTCAGCCGACCACGTCGGCATTCCAAAGCCAGCTCCTGACCTTTATCTCTATTGCGCAGAACAGTTAAATTGTATCCCGCAAAAGTGTCTTGTTGTAGAGGATAGCCCACGAGGAGCGATGGCCGGTGTTAGCGCAGGGATGACTGTTTTTGGCTACTCTGGAACTGATAATAGCGATGATCTTTTTAGAGCTGGGTGTTCGACCGTTTCTTCAAAGATGACTGATCTGTTAGATTTCGCAGGTGTGCTTGAAACTCGATGAGATAAATCNCGAAATTAGTTGGGTACAATCACACCTTTTCCGCTTGTCTGCTTATCAAACTTTTCGTAAGCCTCCTTTGCATCATCCAAAGACCAGGTGTCAGTAAAAAGCTTTTCAACATCTATTTTATTCTCGGCTACAAACTCTGCACACTCGGACTGACCTTGGGTTGAGAACGTCCAGGAACCAACTAATGTTACTTGCCGACGCAAGAGGTCTGGGCTAACGTCTAGAGTAACTTCACCTCTCTCTCCTACAAAGCAAGCTATGCCCCATGATCGAACAGTTTGTACAGCTGCTTTCCTGGCACTTGGTGCTGAAGAAGCTTCGAGAGTTTTGTGGGCACCTTCGCCATTTGTGAGGTCCTTTATTGCAGAAATAGGATCCTGCTCATTGGAATTAATAAGCTCGTCTGCGCCAAAATATTTTGCAAGCTCTAATCTCTCATTAGAAATGTCTAGCGCTAATACTCTCGCCCCCATAGCCTTTGCAAGTTGAGTGGCTGAGAGTCCTACTGGCCCTTGGCCAAAAATTGCTATTGTCTCGCCGCCTTGTATTTTTAGCCTTCTTAAGGCGCCGTAGGCTGTTCCCGTTCCGCAGGATATTGCGGCGCCAGTTGTGAAGGATAAATTATCTGGTAGGGGCACGAGGGTTGATACAGGTACGCGCATATATTTCGCATGGGCTCCGTGACCACTAGATCCAAACACCGTAGTGCCATCAAGGCACATTTGCTGCCAACCGCCTTTGCAATGTTTGCAAGTACCACACCCTTCATAATGATGATCCATTACCCTTTGACCAATAAAACATTCGTCTTTACTGACAGCTGAGCCGAGCTCGGCAACAACTCCGCAGGGCTCATGGCCAGCAATCATTGGTTCATCCCCCATCGCAAAACCTGACGAGGTGTCACCTGGTGTGAATTCGGCGCGGTATCTGTGAAGGTCACTTCCGCACATTCCAGAAGCTTTTATTTCTAAAATAACATCTCGGGGGCCAGGAGTGGGATCAGCGAAATTCCGTATCTCTAACGTTCGGTTTCCAGTAAAAACAACACCCTTCATGTTTTGCTCCCAATTAAAAATTCGACATACATCGTGAAATTTTGGCTTTGTAATAGTTTATAATCAATGTTTTCTTTCAAAGTAATCTAAAAAACTATTACCCATTTCTGACGGGCGAGAAAATGAGTTCAGTTTTCAGTATCTCTTTAATTTTTTTCAGTTTGGTTTGCTCTCTGCCCCGGGACAAATTTTGACGATCCGTATAGGATATATTTTAGCTGCCTATTTACTACTCGATAAGTGTTTCGTAACAACCAAAAGAAACTAATTTATACTTATTCAAAGGAAAACTAATATGAAACTTCGACGGAGTGTTTAGCGTACAACGGTTTGAGGTAACGTAAAACCAGGTAACTGATGAAAATAAATCAAGTAATTTAGAAAAAAATGGTTTAAATTGNTACATTTTTATCAAAAGAAGAGTGTGGTATGCCTGATAATTCTTTGCCAACTTCTATAGCTGACATGCCTGTACAGTATGCAGCTAATCCTGGGACAGAAGCGGAAGTAAGAGCTCGCTATTTCAATACGGGTAACGCTTTCAACATTCAATTGCCAAACGTTCCAAACGCTGTTTTTACGGAAGAACCGAGGTTGGCGTTCTCCAAAGAGACAAAAACGGGTTTAATTCCCTGCGATACATCCGGAGAGATGGAATGTAAGTTTCCTGCAACCTCTCCATTCGTACTTGCTTACTATGCACGGATCAACGCTAACGAAACATTAACAACAGACTTTGTTGCGAGTGGATCAATTTACTATGTGATACAGGGTGAAGGGCAAACAGTGTCTGGTGATGAGAGTATTTCCTGGGGCAGTGGTGATATATTTGTTCTGCCAGGTGGTGAGCGACAGATCCATCAAGCAAGCAAAGAAATGGCTATTCTTTGGGTTGTTACAAATGAACCTCAACTGGCATTCGAGCACCTTCAGAGTCCAGAAAAAGGTGCCGCCCCAACAGAAATGATTCATTACCCAGCAAGTGAAATAAAGAAACAGATTGAGTTGATTTATAAGGTGGGAAGAGGAGACGATATTGCAGGCTCAGCATTAATATTCTCGTCCTCGATGCAGGAAGAAACCAGAAATGTTTTGCCAACATTGACACTCGCAATGAACTCTTTGCCCGCCGGAGGAAGTCAACGACCACATCGACACAATTCAGTCGCTGTATCACTCGTTATAAAGGGAGAGAACTGTTTTTCTATGATAGATGGTGAACGCAAGGACTGGGCACCCTGGGCGACCACTATTACCCCCCCAGTTTCTGTTCATTCCCACCACAATGAAGGTGATGAACAGTCAATGTTCTTAATCGTTCAAGACGGCGGCCTCTATTATCATGCAAGAGCGATGGGATTTGAATTTGTCGATTGACCGAGGGAGAATAGTCTATGTTGTCTAATAGTATAACAGTTAAAAGTCTNAACCCGGCACTAGGTGCAGAAGTAAAAGGCGTTGATTTTAGGTTACCTTTAACCCCCGAGGTCGTAAGCCAAATACACAATGCTTGGATGGAATATCAAGTGTTAGTTTTTCCTTTCCAGCCTATCTCTGACAAACAGCACGTAGCGGTGACGAGGTATTTCGGTGAACCGGAAGTTTTTCATCAGAATATTATCAAGTCAAAATTTGTAAAAGAGATATTTAGAGTTTCCAACACCGATGAAAATGGTAACTTAATGCCTCCAAGTGATCCTATTCAGCAGCAATTATCTAGTGCAAAAAAGTGGCATACGGATTCAAGTTACCGTGCAGTGCCAGCTNTGGGATCTCTTTTGCATGGTATTGAAGTAAGTCGTACTGGAGGGTTAACTTGTTTTACCAACATGTATAAGGTTTATGAAGCGTTATCTCNAAAGATGCGAGATCTAGTCGATGGAAAAAAGTGTCGGCATGATTTTGAACACCTTAGCCGTATTAGTGGTGCTCGTAGGCCCTCAAAAGACGAAAAGGCGTCGATGCCTGCTGTATGGCAACCGATGGTTCGCAAACATCCTGTAACCGGTCGTAAGTCCTTATATATTAGCCCGATATATAATGATAAAATTGAAGGTATGGACGACGAGGATGCTGTCGCCTTAATCAACGAATTGGCAGAATTTGCGGGACAAGAGCAATTTGTTTATCGGCACAAATGGGAGGCTGATGACATAGTAATGTGGGATAATCGTTGCACAATGCACTTGGTCACACCGCACGATCAGAACGAAAGGCGAGTAATGCATCGCACAACGATAATAGGTGATGGTCCGGTTTTAGCAGCATAGCATATCTTTTGGTGAACTATGATACGCCAGCTCGCTGGCGAATTTTTTCATCATTTAACGAAACATCACTTCCGTCAAATTCCTTTGCATCGTCAGTACAAAGCCAGGCGATAATTGCCGCAGGCCTCTCAGCAGGTGAGTGGCTGTTAGGCGAAAGCTGGCTTATTGGGTTTATTCCAGACGCTCTAATGGCCACCTGCATATCTGTGGCAACGGTTCCCGGGCTAAGCCCGATAGCTCTTATCCCAAGGCTCGCATATTCTAAATGCGTCATTTTAGTTAACATTAGAGCTGCCGCCTTGCTAGAACAATAGTGGCTCCATCCCTCTCTTGGGGATGAGGCTGCCCCAGAGCTTACATTGATAATTATACCTCTACCAACTTTTAGCATATGGGGGAGCACAGATCTGATGCCAAAATAAACGGCTTTGTAATTTACGTCGGCCGACTTAACCCAAAGGTTAGGGTCTGATTCTGCCAAATGTGAAATGGGTTCAATGGATCCAGCATTATTTACTAGAATATCTAGCCTTTTATATGCTTGTACGATGCGTTGGACGATTCCATTTAAGGAATCAAAATTTGTGACATCGCAGTGCATTGGTGTAATGCTAAGGTTCCTTTGCGATGCTTCATTAGAGAGTTTGTCTAGGTCAATCGTACTTCTAGCAATGGCAATAACCTCAGCATCTTGTGCTGCGAGTTTTAATGCTGTGGCACGACCTATTCCTTTACTAGCGCCAGTAACAAGGGCGACTTTATTTTTTAATGTCGTCATTGCGACTCCAAATACCAAATTATCACATAACCTCCACGGTCATACCATCATGGCCAATTGTAAAATCATTTTTCCCCGTTTTATCTTCACCTCTAACAAGAAATANGGCACGTTGACCAAGATCAGTTTGTACATCGTCTTGGCCACTTCCAACTTTCATATTTCGATCAAAAATAGATGTGCCCGGCATATACCTTATCGCAAAACCAGCTCGTCGCTGGTTGGATAAGTTTGGACTTGCNCCATGTGCGGTGAAAACATCGAAAATAACCATTTGACCGGGTTGTAGAGGAACCGATACAACGTCTTTGCTTTCTATGAGTTCAGGTTTGATTTCTTTGTCCAATGCCGCGCCTTTGCCGCTTAAACTTTGGTGAGGCAAAAGTGTTTTAGCTCTGTTAGAGCCTGTTAATATTTTGAGACAGCCATTATCCTCGTTGCTTTCATCGATGGCTATCCATACAGTTGCTGTGGCCAGAGGCCGTATCGGCCAATATTCTCCGTCCTGATGCCAAGGTGTAGCGCGTCCCGTTTGTGGAGCCTTAGAAAAAATTCTACTTCCCCAAACGATTATATCGCGTCCAATAAGCTGATCGACTATATCTAAAAGGGGAGTCAATTTGCAGATTTCTAGAAACTTAGAATGGATATCAGGTCGATTAGAGCCCGCATAGAATATATGTGGTGATACTAATCCTTCGGTCGGGATATGAGGATAGGTCTGCATTAATTCGAGTGTAGCGTTTTGAAGTTTTTCCAAGTCAGAATTATCTAATCGAAATTTGGGTACAACAAATCCATTTCGCGTGTAGGAACGGATTTCATTTTTAGTAAGCAAGTGATTTGAAGTAAGAGAAGACATGATCTTATTCGGCCTTAGTTAGGAAAATCTCTCTATCTTTGTATTTTCACCAGGGCTTTCTCCCAAAACTTGGAAGAGGGGGCGATCTTTATAACTTACGAGATGGCCTGATTTATTTACCTTGTCTTGGACACTCCTATCAAAAAGGCTTGTAGAAGGCATATATCTAAAAACTAAACCAGCACGTCTTTCACCCGAAGTGTTAGCGTTGGAGCCGTGCATTAAATGGACGTCAAAAAAAACTAATTCGCCAGGTTCTAGTTCAATATCTACTGCTTGTTCTTTATTCAGATAATCTAATTTGACTGTGCGATCCAATGCTAAATTTTTTCGGCTGTCAACTTGATGAGGTTTAAGTCCACTTAAGTGTGATCCCGGTATTACTTTTAAACAAGCGTTCTCGCGACGAACTCTGTCAATAGCAATCCATGCTGAAACGTTTGCTAATGGTCTGATCGGCCAGTAAGCGCCATCCTGGTGCCATGGTATTTCCATACCGACAGCTGGGGGTTTGCAAAATAATTGGCTGCCCCAAAGCANCACGTTTGGGCCTAAAATTTGTCCAAGTATTTTTTTGACGCCTTCTTCCATCGCTAGATTAAGAAAATCTAGATGTCGTTCACTTACCATTGGCTTTGTTGCTCCCTTTGGAAGATGGGGGCAGACAAGTTGTTCTTGGTAATGATCAGGATTAGCTTCGATAAGTTCCTTAACTAGTTGTATCATCGTTTCGATACTTTTAGTGGAATATTTCCACTTTGGGACTACATAACCCTGTTGCTCATAATGTTGAACCTCTTCTTCNGTGAGAATAGGAGCACTAGATGTTGTCGTTTCAGTTGTATCCATTTTTATGAGATCCAAACAATTTTAAAAATCTAATATTAATGCTCTATGTCTTTCATTTTATTTGTGACCAATCTGCTGGTCGGCATAGTTTGTTTTCTTGGCTAACCACGAGCCCTTCAGTCTTTCGTTGATACTCTGTCCACTCGGGATCTGCATCACGTTTTGCCCGCCTCATTTCTAGGTCTGCTAGATTATCATAGCCCCAAAAATGTACAACCTGATGTAGCGGACCATGCTCAACAACAAAATATCCTAGTGGATCGCCTATGTGCCGACGCTGTATGGGAAGAGCATATTCTTCGAAAAGAGCAAGATAAGTCTTCATTTTTCTTGGGACAATATTGTAGGTTCGAACATCAACAATCATAAATTTACCTCCATTGTTGGAAAAATTCATTGTAACATAATATAAACAGTTCAATCGATCGCTTGGTCAAATAAATTACTAAGCTTTTAAAGTGTTTGGAGTATNAATAGATGAGCGGTGTGGATCCTTCTGCAGCAGTGGCGAAACAAACAAAATTAGCAGCTGAGATATTTGACGAGCTTTACAACAAAACTTTTGACGGTGTGGGAGTGACACGAGCTTCTTATGGTGAAGGGGAACAAGTTGCCAGTGAGTTGCTCGAAAGCCACGCAAAGAAATTAGGACTTGTGATCGATCATGATGCTGCAGGAAACATTTACATGACAATGANAGGTGAATCTCAAGAAGCACCCCCNATTGTAATTGGTTCGCACATAGATTCTGTAGCCCAAGGCGGGAATTTTGATGGTGCAGCTGGCGTAATTTCAGGATTAATCGCATGTGCTGGCATCATTGAAAAAGGTATACGGCTTCCGCAAGATGTTCGAGTGATGGGCATCCGGGCAGAGGAGAGTGCATGGTTCGGTGTATCGTATATAGGCAGCAGATCAGCTCTTGGTACGCTTCCAAAAGACGCGCTCGATAATGCTAAACGGTCAGATACAGGAATAACACTCGGGGAACACATGTTGAAGGCAGGCTGTAATGTGGACGCTCTCAGGGCAGGGGATATTTATCTTCCGCCATCGTCTCTTAAAGCATATCTGGAAGTTCACATCGAGCAAGGGCCAGTGCTTGATAGTGAGGATTTGCCATTAGGTATTGTTACGGGGATACGGGGTAATAGACGGCTCCCTTCAGCAAAGTGTATCGGTGAATATTCGCACTGCGGAGGTGTGCCACGGAGTTATAGAAAGGATGCAGTTTTGGCGGTAACTGACCTTGTAAATTATCTAGATAAAGTCTGGGACGAATGCGAGAACAAGGGCAAAGATTTTGCTTTTACTGTCGGTAAATTTTTTACTGACACAGAATGGCACGCGATGACAAAAATTTCGGGGGCTGTCGAATTTAGCCTCGACATGAGAAGTCTTGATGGAGACTTTATTGAATCGATGACCAAACGTGTATGCGAAGAGGCTTTAAAAATTGAAAAAAAACGTGGTGTTCAGTTTAACTTAGGTGATTTTACCAGGGCAGCTCCCGGTCCAATGGATGAACACATCAAAACTCGTATGCTGTCAGGGGCTAACAGTTTAGGAATTCCTTATATGGAGATTCCTAGTGGAGCCAGTCACGATGCAGCAGCGTTTGCTGCTGCCGGTGTCCCAACCCAGATGCTTTTCATTCGAAATGCGAATGGTAGTCATAACCCAGATGAGGCGATGGAGATATCAGACTTTATGGAGGTGACTAGGCTTTTAGCTTGGTGGCTTTGCAATCAAAAATGACCCCAGAGAAATTTGAAGTTATTATACGCGGCGCAACAGAAATTTGGGATGTTGAGTGTAAACTAGAATTTCTAGATAATCGTCGGGTTTGCTTGCTAAGGATGAATGAGGATAAAATTTGTATATCTCATGAGGCAACATCTTTTGGGAATGTTTGGCGAATAATTGGGTTGGATGGTAAGGAGCGTGTTCATCCATCTCTGGGATCAATGCTTAACTCTCTTTCACGAATATTGCGTCCTAATCAACCAAACGCACGGGTAATTTTTGCACGATGATAGACCGTTTATCAGAAACAATAGACCCGGTAGACATTACAGTTTTAAGTGGTTTCCTTGGCAGTGGGAAAACGACTCTAATAAGGACCTTGTTGGAACGTCCAGATTTAGAAAGAACTGCAGTTATAATTAACGAATTTGGCGAGATTGGACTGGATCATGAACTTATAGAGTCCAGTGAGGAAGATCTGGTGGAGTTAAGTACCGGGTGTATCTGCTGCGTCATGCGAGGAGATTTGCAAGAAGCTATAGAGCGACTTATGGTGCGCCAGCAGACTGGNAAGGTTTTTGATCGAATTATTCTAGAAACAACAGGGTTGGCAGATCCCGGTCCAATACTCCATTCGTTAATTTATAATGAATATCTAAAGTCACTCGTACGACTAGATCGTGTGGTTATAACCGTAGATGCGTTAAGTGGATTGAACTCCATTTCAAATTTTAAGGAATGTCCGCAACAAATTGCNTTAGCAGATATTATTTTAATAACAAAGGCAGATATTGATTCGACAAATGTCGATGATTTGAGAAGGGAGTTGAGACGTATTAATCCCGAGGCCTTTATCTATAAAAGTAATTTTGGAATGACAGAGGTTGACCTATTTTCTTTAAATGGGCAACAGATCGAAAAAGTGTCTGAGAATGGTATTGATGAACACAGTCATCACCATACGCACAGTGATCTTCATTCAATTTCATTGCGCCGAAAACAGCCAATTAAGGCTGTTACATTAACTTTGTTTTTGGAGACTCTTGCGCAAGTATTGGGACAAAACCTCGTTAGATTGAAGGGAATTGTATATCTTGAGGAGTCGCTGAAAACTCCAGCTGTTATCCATGGTGTTCAGCATGTTTTTCACCCCATGTCTTGGATGGCTGATTGGTCAGGCGAGGAGCCGGAAACACGTTTAGTATTGATAGGTCGAAAATTCTCATTAGACTGGGTGGAAGCGGTNTTAGAAACAATTGAAGAGGAAGTTGCGCAGACGATTTCATAANTGTCATNTGTGTANAGTTATCTTCACNATGGGGAAAAAGTATTATGTTCGATATCATTTTACGCGGTGGCACAGTCGTAACACCACACGGCGTAGCCGTTCAAGATGTTGTTGTAAAAGGTGAATTAATTGAAGCAATCACAAACCCTAACGCGATTNCTAGTGAAAAAGCTAAAAGGTGCGTTGATACTGCAGGAAAAATCGTTATCCCTGGTGGGATTGATCCACANGTCCATTGTAAGTGGCATATGCCTATGCCAGATGGTAGTTCGACATATTCAGGCGGCCCGGAGGTTGTTAGTAAGGCGGCGCTTTACGGTGGCACAACAACGTTACTAGATTTTGCTGCGAGAACGGAGGACATCCCTTTAAAAGATGTTATTAAAAAAAGAGATGAAGACTGGATCGACAATTGTTATTGCGATTATGCTTATCATCTAATGCTTTTAGGGGACATTGAACCACCCGTACTCAAGGAACTGGAGGAATTAATCCCAAACGGTTACCCAACCGTTAAAATTTTTACAACCAATATAACCCCAAGCCGTGCAGGTAGGATGGTGCATTTTGGTGATATTTGGGAAGTATTTAAGATTATAACTCGCACAAAAGGTCTTGGTGTAATTCATGCAGAAGACAATGATCTTGTNATGCATATGTATGAAAAGTTGATAAGGGAGGGGCGGGTTAGTTTTCACAACTTAGCCGAGGTGCATAGTGCGCTGTCTGAAGATCTTTCNTTCAGACGTGTAATTCGTTTAGCAGAGTCTGAAAACACACCTTTATATATGATGCATGTAAGCGCTGGAACAGGAGTGCAGGCAATAAGAGAAGCCCGCGCAAAAGGTCAACCGATTTATGGAGAAACTCTGCATCAATACATGCTCTATAACTCCAATGATTACAAAAGAGCAAATGGCCAAATATATCATACTTATCCATCTTTGAAGTCACCGGCTGATCAGGCGGAGCTTTGGAATGGCACGCTTGATGGTTCTATAAATAGCGTCGCAACTGATGAAATTTGTTGCTCCTTGCAATTAAAGACAGTTGGTGACCGGATAGATGATACCACCGGCGGTAATGCTGGTGTAGAACCTCGTTTGAGTGTTATGTACCATGAGATGGTTACTCAACGAAAATATTCCCTAGAGCGTTTTGTAGATCTATGTTCTACTAATGCTGCTAAAATTATGGGGATGTATCCGCGCAAGGGAGCNATAGCNGTAGGTAGCGANGCTGATATNGCGGTATTAGATCCAACAATAAAGAAGACTGTTAGATTAGAAGATTTGCATGAGGCAGATTACAGTCCGTGGGAGGGTCACGATATTACCGCTTGGCCCGTAATGACAGTGCTTAGAGGAAAAATTGTAGTCGAGGACGGAAATTTCTTTGGAGATCTATCTGACGGCAAGTACCTTGACCGAACAATCAAAGAGGATGTTTTGAGCGGGCCTGCGTTGTAGCGGTATAAGTAGCTACTTGATTTTGCCTTCCTTGTAGAGGACGTGCTTTCTTACAACGGGATCGTATTTTTTTAGCTCGAGTTTCTCAGTCTGGGTGCGNGGGTTTTTTTTAGTTACATAGTAGTGACCTGTGTCGGCTGTACTTACCATTTTTATCAAGACTGTTGCTGGCTTTGCCATCTCTGACCTGCTCCATAAAATAAATTCGTCTGAATTTTGGGAAAATACACGCTTGCACACGTAAGTCAAGAAAAGTAAGTGCCAATACCCTTCTTTCTTGACGATTACATTCTAATTAAAAAATTTTTACTCAGCGTTTGCCGCGTCGGTTTTTAGATGTCTTTGAACGTGTTTTATAAGGTGCTATTAGATGATCCATGTTGCGATAGCTACTACTTTCCTCAGCATATNCAACTGCAAGGCGTCCTGTTATCGCGTCTGCAGTTTTAAGGATAACGTGTATTTTCTGCCCCAAGCCAAGCACTAATCCATTGTGTCTACCTGCCAAGGTTTGTCGTCTTTCATCATAGCGGTAATAATCGCCAGGTAATTTAGAAGTAGGTAGCAGNGCGTCGACGTTCTCTTGCCCTATTGTCACAAAAACGCCGAATTTTTTTACACCAGAAATGGTAGCATTAAATGTTTGTCCTAATTTGTCTTTCATAAATGAAGCCAAGTACCTATCATTGGCTGCGCGCTCTGCAGTTGCCGCTCTCCTCTCTGTTTGTGAGATATGTTTACAAATATCCTCCAATTGTTGATCAGCAATACTGTACTTTTTACCTGCATCAAAATTACTGGCAGCGATAAGTGCTCTGTGAACAAGTAAGTCCGAATAACGTCTTATAGGAGATGTGAAATGAGCGTAGCGTGCCAAGGCGAGCCCAAAATGGCCCACGTTTGAAATTGAATACTCTGCTTGGCTTTGAGATCGCAAGACAAGTTGATTTATAGTTTCTTCAAAATCGGTTCCTTTTGCTTTTGACAAAATCTGATTAAAGAGTTTTGGTCGCAATACTTGCCCCTTAGCCAACTTGTAACCAAAACCGGTGAGGTTTTCTCTCAACTCGTGAATTTTATCTTCAGATGGGACATCGTGGATCCTGTATACACAAGTGTGCATTTTTTCTTCTAGGGTCTCGGCTGCACACACATTTGCTGTGACCATAAACTCTTCTATTACTTTGTGACTTTCTAGTCTTTCTCGCGGTAGTATCGAATCAATTTTCCCATTGTCGTTGATTTTTATTACTTTTTCTGTTGTTTCGATATTTAATGCTCCTCGCTTCTCACGAGCATCAGAGAGAGCGTTGTAGGCGCCACGTAGAGATTTTGCTAATTTCATTATTTCTGGGGGACAAGCGGTTTTATTGCCGTTAAACGTCTCTTCGAGTTGTTCATAAGTTAATCGCGCCTTTGATCGCATTACTCCTCGAATAAATCGATGACTTTTTTTATGGCCGAATTGATCGATTATTATTTCGACGGCTAGGCATCCTCTATCNTCGTTGGGCTTTAAAGAACACAAACCATTAGAAAGGTTTTCGGGCAGCATGGGGACAACGCGGTCAGCGAAATACACCGAATTTCCTCTTTTCCTTGCGTCGATNTCCAANGGATCTCCATTGCTGACATAATGAGCGACATCNGCTATAGCTACGATCATCNTCCAGCCGTTTGAGTTGTGGGGGTTTTTATCCTCTTCCGCCCATATGGCATCATCAAAATCTCGGGCATCNTCTCCATCCACNGTTATTAAGTTGATGTCGCGGAGATCTTCTCGACCNTNGCTTATCTTAACGGGTTGAGCTTGCTCAGCTAAGGATATGGCTTCGGGGGTAAACTCNGTTGGAATATCAAATTCGTTTATAGAAATTAAACTTATTAAATTTTGATCATTTTCATGACTTAAAACATTTATTACTTTTGCTCGTTTAAGCCCAAAACTTCGTGCTTGTTGGATTTCCACTTCAACCAAGTCACCATCTTTCACCTCTTTGGAGCCATTCGTATCTATGACGGCCTCTTCTGATCTTCGACCGCTTACAGGGACGACTCTTAACTTATCATCTCCTGACTTAATAATTCCTAATATTTTCGTCTTTGTGTTATCTAGCCGTCGAAGCACTGTTGCACTGTAAAAATTAGTGGAGATTTTTGAAGTTTTCGCTAGAACCTTATCTCCCTCTGCAAAACTTGGACCCTTGCTGGAGAGGCTAATTGAAACTTTTAGGTTCGGATCTATAGCATCGTTTTTCACAGGTCTCGCGAATACAGAGCCATCGTCAGTGATTTTTAAAACTTCAAGAACCGTAACAGGTGGCAAACTGCCAGGAGCGGAAACGCGTTTGCGTCCTGCCAAGGAAATCGATCCTTCAGCAACCAGCTGTCTTAAATATTGTTTCAATGCTATTCTTTGGGAGCCTTTGATATTAAAGGCTCGCGCAATTTCGCGCCGTCCCACTGAACCTTTGGAATTTTCTATAAATTCTTTGATTTGGAGCGCGTTTGGTAGTCCGGATACTTTTTTGGTTTTGCGTGCCACAACGCTGGTATGGTCCTTAAATGTTTTTGTGAAAATCTAAAAGATCTATTAACTGAATATTCAATTAGCACTCGTCTTTCGTCGNGCCTTTTTCTTTGGCGCACCCTTCGCGGCTTTGGCGGCAATAAGTTCTAGNGCCCGCTCNAGTGTAATGGAATCCTCTGTTTCATCTTTTGGNAGTGTTGCCCTTACTTTGCCTAGTTGAACATACGGACCATATCTACCGCTTTGAACGGTTACAGATTTACCTTCGGACTCTCCAAGAGCTTTCGCCGTTGTTTTTTTCTTTGGATTATTTGCAATTAAATCAACCGCTCTATTCAATCCTATTGTAAGGACATCATCCCCTGCAGGTATAGAGGTAAAGCTACCATTATGCTTTAAGTAAGGGCCGTATCTGCCGAGACCTGCGAGTATTGTTTCTCTATCATCTGGATGCGGTCCGATGTCTCTGGGGAGGCTTAATAAGCCTAGGGCTGTTTCAAAGTCGATTTCCATGGGCACCATTGTCTTCGGTATTGAAACTCGCTTGGGCTTTTCAGACTTTTTCTCTCCCTGCTCACCTAGTTGCACGTAAAAGCCATACGGACCCTTGCGGAGGCTAACTTCGTCGTTTGTTTCTGAATGAACACCGAGTATTTTGGGCTCATTGAATGCTTGCAGATCTGGATTATCAAGCTCGTCCTTTGAAATGATTAACTGCCTTGTCATTTTGCAATCAGGATAATTTGAGCAACTTGCGTATGGACCAAACTTTCCAAGGTTTAAACGTAACTCCCCTGAGCCGCATTTCGGGCACATCCTTGTAGACCCACCATCTTTTGTCNGTGGGAAAAAATACTGTCCTAAATCATCATCAAGACGCTTAAGGATATCTGGAATCTGGAAATCATCCATGCCGCCAATCGAGACTTTAAACGGTTGCCAAAATTTTTGCAGCACGTCCAGCCAAGCTAATTTTCCATCTGAAATTTCATCTAGCTCAGCTTCTAGGTCCGCTGTGAAATCATATTGGATGTATTTTGTGAAAAAATTAGATAAAAAAGAGGTCACAAGTCTCCCACGTGCCTCCGGAATAAAGCGTTTTTTATCTAAACGTACATAGTTCCGTTCTTGTAGCACTTGCATTATGCTNGCGTAGGTTGAGGGCCGNCCAATTCCAAGTTCTTCGAGCCTTTTTACAAGGCTGGCTTCACTGAACCTCGGTGGAGGTTGGGTGAAATGCTGGTCAGGTGTGGTTTCCTTTCTTTCTAATACTTCGCCCTCAGACATACTTGGAAGTATTCGATCATCGTCGGCCGAACCCTCTACAGAGGGATCATCTTGATCTTCCTTGTATACCTTTAGAAATCCCTCAAATGCGATGATTGACCCATTTGCCCGAAGCTCTGTAGCTTTGTCTTTTGCCTCAATCTTAACCGTTGTTTGGTCTAACTCAGCGCTAGCCATTTGGCTGGCTATAGACCGTTTCCAAATTAGGTCGTAGAGGCGAAATTGATCTGCGTCTAGATAAGACCGGACTTTCTCCGGTAAGCGCGTCATATCAGTTGGGCGAATAGCCTCATGAGCCTCCTGCGCGTTTTTAGCTTTGGTTTTATAAATCCGTTGTTGATCAGGAACAAAATTACCACCAAACTGTGCCTTTATGACTTGCCTTGCGGCGTTTATAGCTTCTTGGCTCATTTGAACACCGTCAGTTCTCATGTAAGTTATTAATCCCACGGTATCTCCACCCATTTCGATACCTTCATACAAGCGTTGGGCGAGTTGCATTGTTCTCGATGCGCCAAAGTTAAGTTTTCGCGAAGCTTCTTGCTGTAAAGTTGATGTTGTAAATGGTGGCTGCGGGTTCCTTTTGACCCTTTTTCGGTCAATTTTTGAGACCGAAAAATTTGAATTTTCTATTAATGCAACGGCCTTGAGTGCTTCTGTTTCGTTTTTTAGGCCAAATTTATCAAGACGCTTACCCTCGATATGCGTCAGCCTTGCTGAAAAGCTCTCGGCTTTATTAGTTATCAGTTTCGTATCGATAGTCCAGAATTCTTGAGGTTTAAAAATTTCAATTTCTGCCTCTCGTTCAGTGATTAGTCGAAGTGCTACAGATTGAACTCTTCCGGCAGAACGTGAGCCNGGNAGTTTACGCCATAATACGGGCGACAAATTAAATCCAACTAAATAGTCCAACGCCCGTCTTGCAAAGTATGCGTCCACAAGAGCTTGATCGACATCGCGTGGGTTTGACATTGCTTNCAATATAGCTGGTTTCGTAATTTCATTAAAAACTACCCGGTGAACAGTTTTATCTTTTAGCACTTTTTGCTCGTCAAGCATTCGCCAAACATGCCAAGAAATAGCTTCACCCTCCCTGTCGGGGTCGGTAGCCAAGATAAGCTCGTCNGATTTTTTTAGTGCTTCTTTAATTTCCCGGAACGGCTTTGTTGAACTAGGGCTCTGCTCCCACGTCATCATAAAATCTTGCTCTGGGTCCACGGATCCCTTTTTTGCTGGTAAATCCCGAATATGTCCATAACTGGCTAAAACGTTATAGTCAGACCCTAGATATTTGTTGATTGTTTTTGCTTTGGCGGGGGACTCAACAATTACAAGTTTCATTACTTTTCCCGAAATACCTTGAAGTTAGGNTTNGAACCAAAGGCTAAGTCCATGATTTAAAAATCGCGGTGCCTTTCTCATATCTTTACGCCTCATCGACCNATTCTNCCNAATTATTTTTGCCAATNTNATNTAGTCGCTTCGAGACAATTGGCATTGTTGACATCAAACGTCAACCAGATTGCATATAAAAAAGTGAAAATTAGTTTCTTAAAGACATTTAGATTTGATGTTCTTTTTTGCAATANTTTTAAAAAATGCCTGCGTCGAGNCCCGCGCAAATAGCTTCTCCCAATTCTTCGGCTTGTCGTACAAAATCCTCGTTCCATTCGCCACGAAATATCAATGGCGCCTGAACCAGTCTCCATTTTTGACCACTGATTATACTTTCAATTGCGCGCCGTGTTCCGGTTCCATCCATACCTGCCCTGATATAAATCGCACATGGAAGCCCCTCTTTTTTTTCAATGGTTTCGTTGTACGTTCTATCGAAAAAATCTTTTAAAGCTCCACTCATATATCCAAGATTTTCGGTTGTTCCCAAAATTATAGCATCAGCTGAAAGTGTATCTAATGCATTAGCCTCGAACGGTGTCTTGCAATCTAAATCGACTATTTCACTTTGGATTTTTCTTGCTCCACATAAGACTGCTTCTCTCAGCCTCAGCGTATTGCTAGAGGGGATGTGACCAATAATAAGTAGTTTCCTCATATCGACTGCCAAATTTAAAAACCCAACACAAAATGATTGTTTCACAGAGTTGCTAACATATAGTTGATTGGTTTTGGAATACCTCTTCGCAAANAGCCATAATTTTGCAACACTTTTCGTTGNNTNATTTTGTGGNGACATTGAAATGGGAAAATTAAATAATAAAGTAGCAGTGATTACAGGCGCCGCAGGCGGAATTGGGCGCGCTGCGGCTAAACTTTTTGCTNAAGAGGGTGCCAAGTTAATGTTGGTTGATCTTGANGAAGCTANCCTTCTGANNATGGTGGAAGAGATTGGATCTGATCAAGCGTCATATGTTACTGCGGACGTTTCTAACGTAAATGACGTCAAAAANTATATCGATAAAACTTTATCAATATTTAAAAAGATAGACATTACGCTCCTCAATGCTGGAATTGAAGGTAAGATAGCAAGTATCCAAGACCAGACTGATGGCGACTTTGATAAGGTTCTCGCCGTGAATGTTCGAGGGGTTTGGTTAGGGCTTAAGTATACCATGCCGGTTTTGGCTGAAAATGGCGGTGGTTCAATTGTTATTACTTCATCTACTGCNGGTATAAGGGCTACNCCAGGTTTGTCTCCCTATATAACCAGCAAGCACGCCGTTATTGGATTGATGCGTGCCGGTGCCATGGAAGGAGCCAAGGATAAAATTCGTGTCAATACGGTCAATCCGTCGCCCATTGAAACAAATATGATTTACAGAATAGAGGATGAAATCAATCCCAATAGAGGAAATAAACAGCCAATGGCAGATAACACACCATTGAAACGTTATGGCCAACCAGAAGAAGTGGCGCGTCTAATGTTATTTCTTGGTTCTGAGGACGGTTCTTTTTGCACTGGAGGGGTCTACATGTGTGACGGTGGAGTTTCTGGTGGAAGGAGTTTTTAGCGTTGGTTAGAATGATAGTTAAAAAGTCATTGCTATTCGAATTACTTATAAAGCACCCAAATTAAAAATTGAGAGAGATTATGCGATATAAAGAGCGTCGGGAAAAGTTTAGGGCAGTTTTAGCTGGAGACAAATGCGTTTTCCCTGGTTCCGTTTTTGATCCAATTTCCGCTAGAATTGCTGAGGATCTAGGTTTTGAAATTGGCATGTTTGCTGGTTCTGTTGCATCTCACACGGTGCTTGGCGCACCGGATTTAATTGTTTTAACATTAAGCGAATTTGCGCAACAAGCACAACGGATTAATAGGGCCACTGATATTCCACTAATGGTAGATGCCGACCATGGCTACGGTAATGCTCTGAATGTACGTAGAACTATTGAAGAGCTCGAGATGGCAGGTGTATCGGGGTTATCCATAGAAGATACCGAGTTACCTCAAACATTTGGATCTAACGGAAAAATAAATCTTCTATCGATTGATGAAGGCATTGGTAAAATGAAGGCCGCGATCAGTGGAAGACAGGACCCTAACTTAGTAATTGCTGGTAGAACCAGTGCGCCGGCAATTACTGGAGTGGGAGATGCAATAGAGCGGGCTCTTGCTTATGAAGCAATAGGCGTTGATGCGATTTTTCTGGTTGGTATTAAAACAAGAGACGAGTTAGATACCATTGCAGAAAGACTTAGTTTGCCAATTATCCTAGGTAGTGCCAAAGGCGATGTTTTNGATGAAGATTATTTAAGCTCAAGAAANGTGCGTATTTGTTTGAAGGGGCATCAACCTTTTGCCGCAGCGGTACATGCAGTCTACACTACACTCAAATCGATCCGTGAAGGGGTTCCCGTTGAGGAGCTAAAAGGCGTTGCCTCGCCTGATTTAATGAAAAAAGTAACAAGAGCCGAAAAGTATAATGTAATGGCGCAAGAGTTTCTGAAAAAATAAGCGGATCCTTTATTTAGAGANGATCAAATGTCAGTTATTGAAATTTATTTAAGCAACTGGTTTTAGGGAAACGTTTGTTAGAGGGATTATATTGGAACGAAAACTCAGTACAATATTGGCATTGGACGTCGTTGACTTTAGTAAGCTTATGGCTTCAGACGAGGATATAGCGCTTTCCAATCTGCAGCAACGAAGAGAAATTATAGATGAAGCAATTCACTCTTTGGATGGTAGGATTTTCGGATCAGCTGGTGATAGCGTGATCGCAGAATTTGCTAGTCCTGTGCGGGCAGTTGAGACAGCAGTAAATATCCANGCCAAAATGCANGCGATNAACGAGAATTTGCCGGAACATCAGAGGATGAAATTTCGGGTTGGGGTGAATATTGGTGACGTTATGGTTTCGGAAAGCAATCTCTACGGAGACTCCGTTAACATAGCGGCTCGGTTAGAAGCTGCAGCAAAACCAGAAGGCGTCTGTATTTCAAAGTCAGTATTCGATTTGGTAAGTCAGAAATTGAAACTCTCGTTCGAACCACTAGGCGAATTAACGCTCAAGAATATTGATAGACCGATCGAAGCATATTCAGTAGCCGCAACCAAAAATCCTGGACGTTATGTTCAAAACTTTGGCGAACCACTGCTAAAAGCAGAAAAAGCAAAACCGGATTCACTTGGGGTGATGCTATTTAAAAGTTTAAGTAGTGACGAAGAACAAGCCTATTTNTGCGAAGGCTTCTCGGAGGATTTGATCTCTACTCTGTCAAANTTTAAACAACTTCAAGTGGCATCATGCAGTGCAAGTTTTGCCTACAGGGAGAGAACAAAAACTCCTAAGCAAATGGGGTTGGAACTTGGTATCCGTTATTTAGTTGAAGGAAGTGTAAGAAAATTAGGTCCAAAGATGCGGATAACTGCCAGCCTTATAAACTGTGATAGAGAGAACACCATTTGGTCGAATAATTTTGACACTTCGTTAGAAGAAATCTTTGATATACAAGATGAAATAATCGAGACAATAGTATCAACTATTGTTGGCCGCGTAGAAGCTGATATAATTCAGCAATCTAAGACTGTNCGACCAGACAACCTTGCCGCATACGATCTTGTATTACAGGGTCTTGACTATCATCGGCGAAGTGGGATCACCAAAGATAACGCCGAGAAGGCATTTAACTTATTTGAGCAGGCTATAGAACTTGACCCTAATTATGCTAGAGCTCATGCGTGGAGAGCTTGTTCGCTTTCAAATTATAGAAGCTGGGCCCCCGAAAAGTTTGGTGGGGATTGGCTTTCAGAATGTTTATATTCCGTTACAAAGGCGCTAGAATTTGATCCAAATGATGCTGAAGCTCACCGAATAATGGGGGCGATAAAATTACAGGAAAAAGACTTTGATGCCGCGCATTTCCATCATAATAAGGCCAGAGAGTTATGCCCAAGCGACTCCTACATAAGCGCAAAATGCGCTACCGCACTCATCTTCTTAGGTGAACCAGAGGAGGCGTTAAAAGAAATTAGAAGGGCAGAAAAAATAAATCCCTTTTGCTCCGATGAGCTCTTTGAAGATGAGGGGATAATTCATTTTTGTTTAGGTAGCTATGATAAAGCAGTCGAGAGTTTTAAAAAGCTTAAGCTGCCAACAATTAATAGCCTATTTTATTTAGCGGCTACTTATGAGAAAAAGGAAATGTTTAAAGAAGCAGAAGAGATTCTTGCTCAAGCGCAATCACACTCTGGTCTATCAGTATCTGATTTTGTCGCTACACAAAAATACCGTGATCTAGGCCGTATTCAAGATTTAGAAGTGTCCTTAATGTCAATCTAAAGTTCGAACACAAATTCAGTGACATCATTTTAAAATTTTAACTCAGTTCTTTAAATAAGAAGCCAAGAATTTTTATCACCTATAAAAAAAT
>FUFK010041032.1_pt1 | contig 31613 bp, 35 predicted proteins | sample 1021851 | NCBI WGS metagenome assembly FUFK01 (sample SAMEA51879418, study PRJEB19060) | metagenome | reverse complement strand
TTTACACGAGTTTGGTCGCAACACAGATTTTTTTACGTCGATGTTGTAAATCCTCTGTCTACAGAAACGCTAAGTAGATTACCTTTGGGGTGTCTGACGACACCCCTCTGAGTACTACACGATATGACTGTCGACTTCCCACGTTCTTGTGGTTGTACGACATTTACCATCCCATTCTGTCCATTCGTAACGATGATCTCTCTCCATATCTGTATGATCATATGCTTCGTAGATTACTTCGTGCGTTATATCGACTGATACAACATCACCGTCTTCGTCTACTTCGATAGCACCTTCCTGTATCATATTACGGAGTTCGGCTTCTGTTATCTCTATGATTTGTTTGTAGTGTAGTGTGATATATTGTGTTTTCATTGTATCTCCTTGNTTTANTATACATTCATATTATACACCGTTGCACTATTATTTGCACGAGTTTGTATTATTTCTCTTTACCTACCCGTGTTTTCAAATGGGTCGAAACCTGACTGNTGTGATGTCGAATATATCGCCCATTCAGCTACATCCTCCCACGATTTGCCACTCATCTGTTGCTCTTCAATGAAGTCACGTAGACGTCTGATGCCGATTGATTTATCAGTGCCTGAGTACTTGTTTATCATACTATCCAGCCAGTAGAATAGCTTCTCATAACTATCGATTTCTGTTTTTTGTGCCATTTTTTCTCCCTATTGGTAATAACTTATTCGTTGAATGTATCTGGTAAACGCATAGAATACATATATCCTGCCTCTGCACATTTCCAAGGCATAGTGATGTTAGCTGTTTTGACCTTCGTAGAGTAGCGTGCAAGGTGCTTTCTGTCTAGCGCCCATTGCCTTATAAGGCTACCATTGTAGAAGTGAACCATCCTATCTTCTCTGTCCACGTGCGCCATAATCTTGAAGTCACTCTTCAGCCAATGTGATTTGACATATCGTCCGTGTTTGTATTGGTACTCTTTGATTTCAAGGCACGCTGTATCGTACTTCTTATATTTGCTTGCCCCTGCGTGCACCTTTACTTCGACTGTGAGGTGTTGACCGTCAGGGTGTTTGAGGTATACATCATAATCCATATGAGTTTTGTCTTGGATGTATTGATAACTCGAGTTTTGTTCTATCATCTGTCCTACAGCTATCTCGAATGGTCGGGCTTCTGTCGACAGACGAGTATATAAATCAGGCATACTTGTCTCCGGATCAGCGCGTTTGGCGGGCGCTTACCAGAATAAGTATCTACCTTAAAAGTTTTTCCGAGTTTTTTTTGAAATAAAGAGGGCCGACATACCGCCAAATATGCCGACCCGATACCAAAAGTAATATGATATGAAAGTTTGATCCGGCGCAGGTGCCTGACTTCCTGCGTCTTCTATAACTATACTTTCAGTTGTTGTGTTGTTTATTATTTATTGAACTTACCCACTTCATTTCCCCATACTACCCATCCCGGGCGATTGGTTCTACTGAATAACTCAAGGTATGGGCCCTTCGATCTATCTTCTACCAGTTGATAGAACTCTTCTGGCTTTTGACTATGCTTTCTCTTCTTGCCAAAAAATACTGAGGGGATGTTGTTTGGATCTGTTCTCGCATCAAATCCTCTTCCCTTAGTTGCAAACATACAGATTTCGTGTTTACCTCTAAAGTACCTACCCATCCCGATAGAGTTCTTGACCCATACGATGTTNGTTANNTATNTGAAACCTAANNTNTCNATCAGATCTAAACCTTGATCNANNTGGTTNTTCAGCACCCANCANTAGAGGTGTGCANTATCCGCTATCTNATAGTTTGATAGGGCAGAATGTACCAAACCATAGATATTCTTATGTTCTACAGTTGGATAGTGCACTGATGCTCCTCTATTGCCACCACCCTCAAACTTCCAGGGTGGATCCATTACGATAGTTTTGATCATCTTACTTCTCGTCTTCTAAGTGTTCAAGATCTGAGAGGTATCTTTTGAGTGTAGGTATGATTGAGTATTTAAGTTCTGCTTTTCGATAGCATCTTCTCATCTCATACATTTCTTCTTCTAATGCTCTTAATAGTAATCTGATAGATTGTGCATTAGAGTGTTTCTTTAGATCTATAGTTTCTTTGTTTACTATATTTAAGTTATTATTCATTCTGCCTCCTGAATAATGTTATGTTGTTATTGATATATTACTTATATACTATACTATATGAAGAGTAGATTTACAATATAAAGATATATTATTTATTCTAATATATAGATTATAAACCGTAACGAACCGGTTGGCACCGTTCTACTGGTTATTATCTCTCTCTCTATCTCTCTGTCCTGCCCCTCAGTAGTAAGTATACTCTATCTTTTGCTTTTTACAGAAACTTTTACATTTGATTACATTTGATTACAAATGATTACATATCTTTTCTTGTAAATGATATATATAGATTTGTATAATATCACTATTGATATATTACATAAACACAGAACAAGAGGCAGAACAATGAAACTAAAACTTACAGATATAGAAACTTCTCAGTATATTGTTAGAGAAGTAAAAGAGACGATTGAAGGTATGATGCCTGATATCGATACATTCCTCAGAAAGGTATACGATCCTGAAGAGTTAGATGAATGGTATACAAATAACTATGAAACTACTATCTTCAGTGATGGTACATTTCTACAGACAGATTTGAACAATAATCTTCATCTTTACAATCAACGTGAAGTAGAAGTAGAAGAGTTATCAGAATAAACAAGAATGCATTGTAAGTGTGTAGCCTTATGTTTTATCAGACGACTTCTTACAATGCATTCTAGATACCTTTACGGTCACGGAATGATATGATTAATCCTTTCTTCTCAACTCAGATTTTATGTCTTTCATTTGCTCCTCCAAAAAGTACAACCTTTGGTCGATCTTGGTGATGGCTTCTTTGAAGAGTTCACGATCCTTTTCAGCATCGTCTAGTATCCTGTTGATTGATTGGTTGCTAAAGCTAATGAACTGTCTGTTCATATACAAGGCAACGATTACAGCAGCAGCGGGGCCACTGAGAAAGGGTGCCAGTTCCATAATGAGTGCTTCCATATCTCCTCCAAAGTGGAGCCGCGGGGCGATCGGAAATGGCAGAACAAGAATAAAAACCGATCGCCCGTTGGCAAAACTTTATGCTAGATACCTTACTTCAAGATGGTCACTATCAGCAAGGTTTGCACCAAACGTCACCGTTGTGGTAGAACCAGCTGTNGATACTGTATATTCTTGTTGTCCTGATGGTGATGAAGCTACTTTATTTTGCAACAAACCGTTGACGAAAGCCATTACAAAGTTATCAAACTCTGGAGCTACTTGGTTTGCTAGATCGAAAGCTGCTGTTGATCCATTCGGATTGAATACATCTTGTCGTGATTGGAAGGATAACTTAGCAATACTTACTGCACCGTTGTTAATCTTCGCATTCGTTACCGCATTATTTGCAAGACGCGCACTATCAACAGCCAAGTCAGCAATCTGTGCCGATCCAACTGCATCATCAGCGATAGCTGCACTTCCAACAGCATCATCTGCTATTTTTGCTGCATTGATTGCNTCATCNGCGATTTGTGCATTAGCAACTCCACCATCAGCAATCTTCAAACCTGAAGCACCTACACTAAGTGTTGATCCATCAAGGTCGATTGCGATTGAAGCTGCTGAAGAACCGTTGAATGTAAAGTCAGCGATACCGTTTCCATCAGTTAAGCTATCAAGGTTTGTACCAANTGNNTTACCTGAAATGGTTGATGCTGCTAACTTCGATACTGCAATAGCTGCTGAGTTATCGACGTCTGAGTTGGTGATTGCAAGAGCACCTAACTTTGATTTTGCGATTGCTGCATCAGATGCAATGTTTGCATTACTGATTGCTGTCCCTACAGATAATCCACCTGCACCAAGAGCAAGTGTCGATCCATCAAGATTAACAATAAGTTTGTTTGATGAGAACGCCAATCCACTGTTGGTCGCAAGATCTACTGCGATTGTATCTGGTGAAGTTCCAGTGTTGATAGAAATACCATCTCCACCTTGGAAACCATCGATTGCAGAACCAGAAACAATAGTATGGACATAAGCTGTTGTCGCTGGGAATGTTGAGTTATCTGCTTCAGGCTTTGTTGTGATTTGGAAACCTGTTGCTGCACGAAAGTCAAATGATCCAGATAGGTTAATATTACCCGGGTCGATCGTTTCGCCTTGGATCTGTGATCCTCTGATTTGTACATTTGGCATAATACTTCTCCTGTGTTTTATATGCTAACTATAACTATACTTGACTTGACTTAGTTGTCCTCGTTAAGAGGATTACCCAATACTGAGTAAATAACTTGGAGTGTATCATCTGCTAACGGCGTAAACCCCAGTGTAAATGTTGTTTGTGTTTTACTACTTATATCGATGTTAGACAATAATCCGTTGTAATAAACAAATATTCTCTCTACATCTGCCGCTTGATTAAGCGTGAATGTTGTTCGACTACCATTGATTTGACTTGTTAAGTTTTCAAATACTAAATCGGATCCTACTCGATCTTGTGTTATCACATAAGGTGAAGGATAGTTTATTCTGCTCATCTTTCACCCCTATTCAATCCAAGTTNTCTCGAACTCCGATACTGTAAATGTCCCTGTGTCTGTCTTTATCCAAAGATAAAGCCTATCAGTGTCATTAGCAACGTAAGCATCGACGAGTAAAGTTGTTGAGTGTTGTCCACTTCCATCCACATCTAACATATCATTCGTTAATGAGACGGTTGTGGGTGCTACAATCAGTTCTTTTCCTGTACTATCCCACGTTCCTTTTATGGTAATCTGTGATGCACCTCCTCCCGCTGTACCGCGTATTCGTATAAGTTGTAAACTTCCTTGGAACGCATCACCTGGTTTCCCGGGTGGTTTGTATCCTGCTTCGCTGTCTGCTGACAACAGATCTAGGAATGTTGTTGTTGATGTAGTAAATGACGTGCCATACGCCACGCTCAATCCTGTTTTTATCGTTCGATGAATGAACGATCCTGCTTTTGGCATAACTCCTCCTACTATCGGCGCCGTGAGGTATCATTTGATTAACTCTGTGAAGCTACTATTGTTGCTTGATCTGCAGTCAATGCATCTGATGATGCACATTTTACAGTAAAGTATATTCGACCATTTGATGGGATGGCTATTGGTTGCNTGATTTGAAAACAAGCTAATCTCTTGTTTGTATCAATCAATGCATCTGAATAGAAACCCTTTGCTACTGCAAGCAATGTTCGTCTGACCAAATGTGCTGCTGTCTGAAATAAGTATCTCTATCAGTTCTTTGTCAGCTGCTACAGGTTGTTGTCCTGCTGCACCACTGATCATAATACTTTCGATCACACACTGACCGTTGATGTAAGCAAGATCTAGATCTTCAATAAGAAACTCACCATATTCTGTTTTTTGCCACGCATCTGTAAACGTTGCATTGTTATTTACTGTATCTGCCCAACCGACTNGGTTGCTAGATCTTATCTGTTGTCTTTGCATATCTGCTTCCTCCTACATTATATGCTATTGTTTTTTCCTAAGTTTGTTGCGATCTGATTTCAACACTTTCTGTCGTGGAATGGCCTTACCACCACGCTTTCTGAGTTTGAGCAGATCTGCTTTAGTTATCTTCTTTCTCGGCGGCGCTACTGCTGCCAGCTTCTTCTGTTTCGGGCTGTATTTGCTGAATGGCATCATCCTCTCCTGTATTGATATTTGGTTCTAGAGTGCACGTTCCGTACGCGGTACTTATTACTATGGCACCACCCATAAACATTACACCGATTTTATTCTCGTTAATCCATTGTATTATTTTTGACATAACCCCTCCTTACAGCAGGGACAGTCACATTCACATTGTTTTTTCATTTCTTCTTCTTCCTTGTAGTAGATTTCTTTTTCTTGCCTTTTGATGGAAAGTCGATTGAACGGGCTTTACCACCTCGAAGCACACTGTTTACTCTTGCCATTGCCCACTGATGAGATGACATTCCTTTCCTCGATCCTGAAGATGCATATGCAGCCAATCCTTTGTCATACGACTTCTTCAACTGAGAAGCTGTAAACAACTTAGATTTGGCAGCCTTCTTACGAAGTGTCTCCATTACAGAGCCTTTCTTACCTTTTTTTCGAGTACTTGCTTTTTTTGTTTTTGAAGTTTTTCTTGGCACGTTCCTTCTTCTCCATTTGTTCTCGCAACCTGAAGGCTGCTTGCTTGTTTCCAGATTTGTAAAGTTTCGCAGCACGACGAATGGCTCTTTCACGAGCCGATCCAGGTGGTGCATTATACCCAACGGGTAGTCGCTTCTTTGCTAGCTTTTTCTTTTTCATTTCTTTGTCTTCTTCTTCTTTTTCTTTGGCTTAGTGACCGGAACCTTCTTATATTTTTTCTTAGGCGGCTTCTTCGCTTTCTTTGGTTTCGAATACATTGGCATTATTTCCTCCTCTTAGATTTTGCCACCCGGCCTTTCGTACCGGTTGTTTTTTTAGGTGATGATTTCGACCACAGATCTTTACAAGCCCAGTATCTTGCACTGAGTTTGTTTGCTTTGGTCGCAGGTTTGTCACAACCGTGACGTGCCCTGAAAGATTTACGAGCAGCTTTGGATATGTTGTGTCCAAAACCTTTTGCTCCATAATGTATGATTTTTGACTTACCGTCTTGACACGCTTTGACCATCTTCTTCTTACCAGGTTTGATTGATCGACGTGGTTTATTACACGGCATCTTCTTGTATATGTCTCTTCTACGCTTGCTCATNTNTGATCNCCTGCTCTGGTGTCTGTTGGTTCGCCATAAGTTTTCTTGAGTTGTCGTAATGTGTTCTGTTGTTGTCGCATCTGTCTATCATATGCTTCCCATTCTTTTGGCAACCTCATTGGTGACTGCCTACCTAATAAGTATAGAACAGGAGATCCGTTTTCCATATATCCAAACTCAGCACCTTCTGGTACATATCCACTTTGTATCATTACTGCAGTCACATCATCAGCAAGTCGTTTTGCACCGATTGTTGCTAAAAANAAACTGTCAATGTAGAAGTTGTTGTATCCTTCTTTTGTTTGAAAGCGATACTGATAACCTGCAAATGTTGGTGATCCAGGTATAGTTGCTGATGGTGGTCGTACCTCTAGATCGTATCTATCAATGTAGTATGCTGCATCTTGTGGTATTGTTGCTTGTCCAACATCAAACATAGTATCATCGCCGATTACATTTGGAAAGATCTCAGGTATGTTTCCTGCTATTTGTTGTGCTAGCAGAATGCGATACATTGTCTTTGGTGGCACACCTTTCTTGAAGTCAGGATCTAGATCTCTGATAACATCAATAGCAGGCATATACATATAATCCAATATACCTTCGATAGAACGTCCTACAGCTGCTTCTGGATCACCCATTGCTGCTTGTGTAAGAAAGGTAATGGCTTCTGCTTGTGTTATCATATTCGATACCCACGGGTCACGATAATACANGTTTACTGCATCATACTCACCATCTCCACCTTGTGATGTGATGAACATACTTTCCAATGCTTGGTCACCTGTGAAGTAGTATGACCCTGTTGCCTTCGTCATAGCAACGTGACCTCTTGCTAGTCGAGCCAAGTTTGCTGCTGCTTTTGGATTTGCCATCGCTTTCATTGTTTCGATTGATGTACGATACATAAATGAGAAGTATAGTGCACCACGGAACCAGCTTTCTTTTGACCAAGCAGGTAGTTTACCATAATCTAGATATGCTGTTCTTGCCAATGCTGATGCTTGATCGATTGTTTTACCATCTTGCAGTGCACCAATAAACAAACTTTCTCTGAAGTAGTAGTCAGTGTTCATTGCCAACCGCATACCAGGTGATGATGATGATGTCTTGAACCCTGGATTTTTTGCCATATATCTGAACTGCTCATATGTTTCGTTGATTACATCACCCACATACGGTATGTTTCGCAGGTTTCTTGTATCTCTGATTGCTGCTTGTCGCAGATCTTCTAGTGCCAAGTCACCTAAGTTTACATTTTGTGCAGTCGATCCTAAGTTCTGATTGTTGAGTGCTGCATTTACCTGTGCATATGTGTATCTTGTCCCGGGTACTAGTTTGTTTGCATCATCTGATTGTGCAACAGTTCTAATCTTGCCAGCAGGGATAGGTGACGCTGTGTCTACGATACCTTTGAACAATAAACGTGTTGCACCAGGTGCAGTCACTGCTGATATAACAGGAGCTGTCACAGCGTTTTCTACGACATACCTTGCGTTTGGAATGTATTTACCACCAAGTTGACCAGATACAAACGATCTTCTGATATCGCCAGCTGACATACCCATTGTTCTCATTGTCCAGTTCAACAAACCTGGGTTTGTCTTTGCCAGTTCTTCAGCATTACTACTGATTGCTCTAAAACTGTCTGGTTCTGTAAAAAGTTTGTTAAGTTCTGTCAGTTCTTTTCTTGTACCAACACCAACGATTTGTTGTCCTTGCCCACTCAAAACTTCTTCAACATTATTCTGCACTTGTTTTGCAACCATTTCTGGTGTCATTCCTAGTTCCAAACCTCTTGCTTTCATTTGATTGGCAACATCGATAATGTCATTTTGCAACTGATCAACTCTTACCTGTCTAGTTTGAAAACCAGGTGTTGGTGGATCTATGCGTCGACGTAAGTCATTTACAACATCCAAGCTTGGTGGTGCTTTTGAAGTAAGATATGCTCTATCAGGTACGACACCTGTTTGTAGATATTTTTGTGCTTCCTTAAATATAAAATCTTCTGCTTTTGGATTGTAGTAGTTGATTGGTACTGATAGTGGTGACAGTTCTCTTTTCGCCACCTCTANCACTCTTGCTTTTGCTGAGTTGTTTCCTGNGATAGCCAACATTACTTTTGCAACATCTGGTGCAGTTTTACCTGCAACTGGTACACCAACCATATCTGCTCGAAGACGAGGAAAATCTCTAGCAATATCCATTGCTATTGTTTCTGCTGTTTCTACAGTAAAGTCAACAAAATCCACACCAGATCTACCGGTTATGTCAGCCATCTGTTCGATGGAAGTCGGCTCCAGATCTGATATCATAAGGAAGTATGGATTTTTGTCTGGATCGTTGACCAGAAACTTTGATCGTATCAATGCTTCGTCTGTTTTAGTCATTGATGGATACACACCTCTCATAAGTAGCATCACATCATCCAAGTCAACTGTCCCTGGATTTATTGCATCACCTTTCTGTTTTACAAACTGTTCAGCAGCATCATCAGTCATTCTAAGTATTCTAGTTGCATCATCACCATTAAGTGAACCAATATACATTGCTGTGATTGCATCTTCAGCATCTTCTGCGTACTTACCATATCTTTTCATTGCTTCTGGTAATGCACGTTCTAGTCGTACGACTGACTGGTTTGCCTGTTCTAGTGCTCTGTTTACTGCTCTACTTTCTGTTTTTGCTGCCAAAGATGGTGCCAGTTTTGCCACTTCTTCACTTGTTTCTGCAACTTTCTTTGCTGCTGAAAATGGATTGATGGTTGCCATATATTTAGCACCACTCTGTACCAAGTTTACAGCTTGTGATGGGCCAATACCTTCATCAACTAAAAATCTACCTACCCTGCCTGTCGCATCTTGTGGCACACCAACAATAAGGTTTTGACCTCTTGTTGCTCTTTCAACTCTATCTGATCCAAGTGGTCGTGCACCTGCTTCTGATCTAAGCTCATCTGGTAGCATCGTTCTTGCTGTATCTTTTCTTGTTTGATAGAATGCCATACCTCTAAGATCTTTCTTACCTAGTTCTTTGGACATAAAATCTTCTGCAAAACGATTTTGTAGATATAGTTGTTCATCAGGTGTCAGTATGTCTGTAATCTTTGCTGCTGTATCTCTACTTTCGACTGCTTCGAAGTAAAGTTTGTCATATATTCTTTTGTATTCTGGATCTCTTCTAAGTACTTTACCTGTAGGTAGATCATCAATGATTTGTACAACAGGTTGTGTGTACAGATTTTCGACTGCCTTGTTGAGTACTGGTAGTTCTGCTTTCAATACTTCTTTTTGTATTGACATACGATCTGTAAATGCAACATAATCTTCGATGTTAAACTTGGCTAATCTTTCTGCTGCTCTACCTGTAAGTTGATCAACAGTTGCACCACCTTTTTCTACACGACCTAAACCACCATCAGGTGATACGGCTCTTGCACCAAGATTTGTTCTGATTGCATCATCAGCAATATCGATACGACCTTCTCTTACAACTTCTCTTGCAACATCACCGTATATTGTATCTTGTGTCGCAATATCGTCCATTAGTTTATTGAGTGTTTGAAAGTCATTACCATCAATAAGTTTGTTGAACATCTGTCTTTGCATTGGATTTTGATCCATTGCTGTTGCGATAAATCCTGCTGCTGCATCGTCACCTTTTTCTGTGTAGTATGCAAACTGTCTAGCAGCATCAACTGCTTCGATCTGACGTGCAGTTTCATATGCAATCTTGTTGTTCATACTGTATGAACTTCTAATAATCGGAAATGTTTGTGATGGTTTTGTTGCCTTCATCACTTCATAAATGTTATTACCACCTGCTGCTTTACCAACCTTTGTTAGATTGGCTGCATCTGCTGCAAGTTCTGTTGTTCTTGCGATTTTGTTGAGTGGTGCTACAGCACTGACACCTTTTTGTGCAGTTTTTGCGAGTGTACCCCAAGGTACAAGGATTTCCATTACTGTACCACCTGCAAACAAAGCATCTGATGCGGCTTCTACATTTGTGTAGTTTGCAAAGGCGTTACCCATACCGTATGCTCTTGCATTTTCAACAGCGACTTCTCTTAGATATGCATCGATTGTAGGTATGAAACCTGACACATCTTCTGTAAAGTCGTATGTCTTGACATCATAGAAACCTTGTATCTTTTGTTGTTCTGGTGCAGGTACTGATCCACCCATTATGACATTTTCTACACCTTCTTCAACAGGATTGAGTACTAATCTGAATGGCAAGTTAATGTTTCTTAGTATCGACATACCAATACTTTCTGTAATCTCACCTGTGAATGGTGTTTCTTCTGTCGCTAGATCTTGTAGTAAACTACCACCGATGTCCATTGCTTGTCTTTCTAGTTCTGACTTGATAGCGAATGGTGCATATCCTGATTTACCGAGTGCACCTGTAAAACCAAACTCATCTTGCATTTCATCTCTGATAATGAAGAACATTGGATTGTCATCTGGTAGTAGATATAGTTGTTCTCTTGTTCGCACAGCAGCATTGTATGCAGCACTTTGTTTCGCTGCTTCTTCACTGATACCACGATTGACCATACCTTGGTACAAGTTTTCTTCTTCTTGTTNGTAAAAATCTCTGTATGCTTTTCTTATTTCTCTATCTAATGCTGACTGTTTGTCCTGAGGTGATAGCCTGTCAAACCCTTCAGTGCTAGCTCTTGCTGCCTTTGTCATTTCATTTACAAAAGCATTTTGTTCTACCTTGAGTGCATCTATTTGTTGTTGTCTTTGTGGTGCAGTGACGATAGTTTGTGGTTTGATACTTTCCATAATGGCAGCCAAAGCACCAAGATCTGTTTCACCTTCCATAAATGGATTGAGATCTACCATCATTGACATATCTCTTGCACTTTCTGGATCTGCTAGTAGATTACCACCAACTGTGCCGTCTGTAATATCGATCGTTCTTGGTATTACTCTTGGTGTAGGTGGTGCTTCATACAAAGATCCTGCTTGTCTTGGTCGTNNTGCACCAAACTGACCACCGACTATTTCTTCTGCTCTACCTTCAGCAGTTGGTACTTGTGCTGCTCTTTCTTTTGCAAGTGCTTGTATATCTGCAACAATAAGTCGTTGATCTTGTATAGGTTTATCTGATATTGGCCCGTTCTTTTGTTCGTAATCTCTAACAATGGCATCATACAAAGTTCTTTCAAGGCCAAGACGAGATGGTCGACCTTCAGCAACTGCTTGTATTGCAATGTCTTGTTGTACCTGTTCTGCTTGTGTTTGTATCTGTGCAGGTGTTGGTATTCTTTCTCTTCTAGTAGTTTCAATCTCTGTCATTGGAACGTTTTGTGTAAGTACACCACCTAAACTTTCATACTGTTCTAACTTTTCGATTGCTTCTAGTGCATCAGAAGGTACTGGCATACCTAGTGTCTGCATATTTCTACCTTGTTCTGCAAGAGCTCGCAGTTCTTCTAGTTCGCTAGCTGGTAGATCTTCTACTAAGTTGATACCTGGAAACACACGACCTGATACACCTCTGTCCATATAGTTTTGTATACTTTGTCTTGCTTGTTCTTGTTGTTCAGGTGTCAGCGTCAAACCTTGGATTGGTGGTGCAGGTTCATTACCAACAGCACGCTGTCTTTCTTGTGCTTGTTGTTGTAGTTCTAACTGCTGTGCTGATTGTTGTACAGCATAATCTTCTAGTTTTCTATTCAGAAAGAAGTCAGCCTGTTCTGTACCTTGTGTTTCCAAGATAAACTGATATGACTGTTGATCATCGTATGTGAGCTGATTTATCTGATCTGGTGTTGCCATTATTTTTTCCCTGCTTGATAAAGCTTGTATGCTTCATTGTACATATTTNTTGCGTCCGGATCTGCAATANCACTATCTGTATCAGCAGGTGCACCTGTTATTGTCTTACCTGCGATNGCACCTGTACCTTCAAAGATNGGTAAGCCGCCTGATGTTGTACCTGTGTACTTATATCCGTAAGAATAACCCGGATCTAGTTTGAGAGTATCACCAATCTCAAATGGTATTGGCCCTGCTGGTTCTTCAACAACAGTTTCTTCTACAGTTTCTGTCGCTTCTTCTGGTTGTTCACCTGCTTCTGGTTCTGATAGATCGCCTGGGCCACCGGGTGGAAGATCTTCTGGTGTTTTTGGTGCTTCTTTACCACCAAAGATTGCAGTCAAATCTTGATTTGCAATATCCTTAGCTTTCATCTGTAGTTGTGCGTTTCTTTTGATGGCGTTGGCGATACTATCTGGATCTTCCATTTCAGTAGCCCTTAGTATGTACCCAATCGCTTTTTCCTGTGCTTCTGTGTCATTTGGCAACAACTGTGCGATACGTTTGTGTAGTAGGTCATTACCCTGAAATGTACCACCTTCTTCTCTGATTTTTTGCATTTCATAGTAAAGTGTGTATGCTGCTGCTTTTGTTGGATCGTCTTCGATCTTTTTGTAAGGTTTGAACATAAACTTTGCTTCACCGGGTTTGACACTTTCATAACCGAGCATCAGCATTTGTTGACCTGGATTTAGTCGAGCAAGATAGTTTTGGAATGCTTCTTGTCTTTGTACATCTCTTGGTGCATATTGAGATCTGTATATTGTTCTAGCACGAGATAATGTTTCTTCTGGTGCTCTTTGTGCTGTTGCTAATGCTGCTCTTTGTTGTTCTGATAATGCTGTTCTTTGTGTAAGTAGTGCTTCTATTCTGTCTTGTTTTGTTGCAGGATCTACAGCACCTTCACCACCAGCCTGTTCTGCTGCAATATCGGCTTCTATTTCTGCAATGACAGTATCGAGTGTTGTTAGGTCAACATTCAAAGCACCTTCGTCATCTAATCTTTTCTGAAGCATCTGTTGTTTTTGTGCTTCAACTGTATCGATATCACTTACAGAAATACCTGTAATGTTTGCAATCTCTTGTCTGATAGCAGCATCATTGGCATCAAACTTTGTTTGATAACCTGCTCTGTATGCATCTGCCTTGAACCTTTCATAGATTGCAGATCCAACTGCTTTTGCTTGATCTGTAGCACGACTGTATCCACCAACTGTACCTGCATAACGCTTTGCTTTGTTAGCAACGCTTCCTGCGGATGCGAGAGAGTTAGCAAAGTCGCTACCTGCATTATTGATTGTTGGTAAAGAACGCTGAATATCGAAGATGTCGTCTACTTGATTGTAGATTTGTATTCTTCTTTTATCACGACTAGATCTTACTTGTTCTTGCAATCCGTATGCTTTCATAAGTTTGTTGAAGTCATCTTCTGTTTCAGCATCTTTGATTGCTTTGATTTGCTTGTCTAAGTTTATTGCTTGTTGATTTAGCAACTGTGCAATAGCAAATGCAGTTTGTTGTTCTTGCATTGCTAACTGTGTTGCTTGCTGATATCTCTGCATATGCGTATTGTAATACGTGTTAGTGTAAAAATCTGCTATTGATGGCATTATTCTTCTCCTGTTCCTTGTTGCGCCGGNGTTGCCATCGGTGTGNCTTGTATCTGTCCTGGTTGTGTTGCCATACCATAGTATGCAGGTGGTAGCATATACATACCTTGTTGTACTGCACCCATCGGTAAGTTAAAAGGTTGTCCGATCGGTTGCTGATATTGTGGGAATGCATATCCGTACATTCCGCCAAGCTGTTGAAGAGATGCTGCATTGTATGCACCTGATCCTGCAGAAGCGAGTTCGTTCATCGCGATACCTGATGATGCTAGTTGTGCTGCACCTCCAAGCCCCATTGATACTGTACTTATGATTGCTGCGTCTCTATCTGCTTGTCTTTGTTGTTCAGCGATCTGCATTTGTAAGAGTGCTTGTCTTTGGCTTTCAGCTTGTTGTTGATTTAGTATCTCGACTTGTTGATTTGATGCTGCCACTGCTCGTTGTGTTTGTTCTTCTGCTGCTCTCATTCGTCGCATCTGTTCACCACTATCTTGTGTCATTGCTTGTAGTGCTTGTGACTGTTGCATCTGTTGTGCAGCTAGTGCTCTTTGTGGATTTACGAATGCATCTGTAAATGCAGCTCTTTCTGTACCTGTCAAACCTAAAGCGTCAGCTTCTTGTAATCTTTCCAATCTTGCGATCTCATCCAATAATGCTTGGTTTGGTGCTGTTCTTTGTATATCAGCTATACCTTGACCTACTCCTGCGATTAGTTTTCCTGCCCCTAAAACCAGGGCGGCTGTTGTCAATGGTTCCATATGTGTCTCCTATATATTGCTAATGATTTTTCCTATGATGTCACGTGACGATAGTATGCATAAACATTTACTTGAACAAAGAAAAGAGGTACAGATCTTTCAGCAGATCCTATCCTTAGATTATACTTATGTTCTCCAGCAGTCAAAAACTCATAGTAGTTTGCGTAGAATGGTTTGCGTCTTTCCAATCCGTAGATACCGCCATCGTTTGATGCTGTACTACTTACACCAAACTCACTTTCTGTCATCAGTGCACCAGTTGTTGTGGCAAAGGATGCAGCATTACCAACTCGNTTGATTGNTATTGTTGTTGTCTTTCCTGCCAATCCAACCTCTGCTGTGTTAGATCCACTGTATGGTCGCGGATATAGTGTGACTTGTATGAAAACATCTGCATCTTCTTCTAAGTAAAAGTCGATACCTGTACCTGATGCTGATACTTGCTGTCCACTTGTATCACCAATAATGTTTCCAGCATAACCACCTGTAGGATTGGATCCAAGTGTGCCTTGTACTAAACCTGTTGAAAACTCATATCTGTTGTTGATTGCAAGATATTCACCTTTCATCACGTGACGTAATCCAAACTCGTTTGATAGTGCTGTTGGATCAATATCACCTGCACTGATACCACCGTTTACATATGATTGAAGGACATCGATGTTTTGTTCTACATCTGCTCCAACTATCTTTGCTCCTGCTGAAAATGTATTTGGTGCTGAATACGACATTATTCTCTCCCTGTTTGTGGATTAAGTATTTGTACTTCTATTGCTGCTCTTTCTAAAACAACACTTACATCAACGCCAAACTTACTGTTTCCTGGATCTGTTATCTGGCTTTCCAGAAACTGACCTTCAGAGTTTATCCTGTGTGGGCCACTAATATACAGTTGGACACCATATAATGTTCTACCACCACCATTGGCGACATTGACGTTGACTGTGTGCATACCATTGACTTGTGCACTTGGCCCTGCTGATTGGAACTCTTGTGTTGAAAAGTCATAAGTAAAGTATGTTGCAAATCTACCACCACCACTTGCTGTCTGTGTTGCTGTCACAAAATGCATTGGAACTATTGTACAGTGGTCAAACCTTCTTGCACTAAAATCAAACAAAACATCTGAGTTGCCGTTTGTAAGATCTGATGGATCGAAATATTGTGGTGGGCCACCAACCAGTACTTGGTAGAAACCTGCATCATCTGCTGTTTTGAAGTCATCATCATTCAAACTGTTCGATACAGTGTTGAACTTTGGATAGATAAGATAGTAGTATTCACCAACACCAATACCACTTGTTGAAGTGTCTACCAATGATGACATATAACTAGCTGGTGATGTTCTAGCCACATTACCGTTGTGTAAGATGTCCCATACATTTACATTCCAAGTCACTTGTATTTTATCGTGGTGTTTTAGTGCGGTTCCTGAGGATCCGTTGATTTGTACTTTCGTTCCTTTGGAATGGGTGGTATTAATAGCAAACAGATTATCGTGATTAATAGGATACTCAAAATCAACGTTCGAAGAACCTGTCTGACTGTAGTGCTGACCCGATGGTGTACCTGAGATAGTAAATGCATTGTATATCCATCCATTGTAAGTAGAAGGTGCTGTTCCAAGAGCAGCATATGCACCATTATCTTGCCTGTAGATACCTCTGTGGTGTGGATTATCTGCTAGGTTGACCATATCAATACCTTGCAGTTTTACATTTAAGCCATCAATCTTTGTTGATTGACCATTGATCGCACTGTTGTTTGCATTTGCTTCTGCGGCATCTGTTGTACCGTTGTCTGGATAAAAGTTTTTTAGTTTTATTCTGCCCATCATCTTCTCCTGTTATGAATAGAAAGTTGTCCACCAAAGTATTGTAATGCTACCTGACCTGCATCATTACCAGGTTTTCTAGCAGGTAGTTTACAGTATACATCGAACTCGTGGTTTCCTTTACTGATTGGTACTTGAATAAACATCTGTGTTGTATGAAACTGTGGAAAGATTTCTGATGTTCTGCCTACTTCAACACCATCTACTTCGATCTTGAACTGTCTAGATCTTCTAGCAACTTCTGTTGTTACGCCTCTTTTGTAGTAGTGATAATACTTTGGCACATAACTGTTGATATGAAAGCGAATGATTGCCATACCTTCATCACATTCTAGTGTAGTTGTTGTACCGATAGGAAACCAGAAACCACCACCTTCGATTGGTGCTTCTTCATATCGTAAACCTTTGATACTGTTGCCTCTTGGATTTACTGAACCACCTGTGTATACTGTATCTGATGATGTACCATAGTCGTCTTTTGCATTTATGTTGTTTTGTAGTGCAAACCTTCCAACTGACTTATCTTCAAAGTCGTCGAATGTAATGCTGTTTACAGGTAAGTTGTCACGATCTAAACCACCATTTAAGATTGACACATACTGATTGTAGTTTTTGTCATAATCTCTTGCGTTTACGAGCATCGATCCTGTAATGTTATTGTATCGCCATCTGTATGCCATTATGGATTTCTCCCTTTTATTGTTTCTGTACCTTTGACAGTAAACTCTACAGCGTATCCCATAATCTTCATAGCTTCGTTTGCATCTATTTCTAGCGCAAAAGATGATACTGCTTTCATATCTACAGGATATCTAACTTCTGTCAGTAGTCGATCTTGCCATTNTGCTGTATCCCACAATGCTTCTGCATCTTCTTGNCCTTCTTNNACAGGTGTNTATACCGGTTGAAAGAAGTGATCTGGTCGCTGCATTATTGCTGTATTTGTTTCGTACTTGTCATTCCAATCTCTGTCTTTGTACGTGAATACTTGTGGTGCTTGATTACCAGTTGTCAATATGTAAAGGTACACATATTTGATTTGTTTCTTTATGAAAGGTTGGCCAAAATCTAGCCATTGTGTTCTGATCTTGGATGGTATTGCATCTGCATCTACAAACTGTGGCACNNTCACCACTACCAANNTGTTTTGTNCCACCCTTTCTGAAACGACTGATTACAAAAATACCACGCATTACACGGTTTGCNTCNTCTGTNTCGACATATCTACCAAAGATACAGTTGGCATCACGATCTGTTGTGATACAGTTTACACCATAGTCAATGTTGTTTCTGATACTAAATGATTGACTATCAATGTGATATATCAAAGCGTGTGTAAGTTGATTACCATCGTCAAGTGGNACATAAAACTGTACTTCTCTCCACTGTGATGTGTATACACCAACAGCGTGTGGTAAACCATCGAGCGATATTCTTTCAATATATTGTTGTATTGGATCGCTGATTTTTTGTATGCCAAGAGAAGAACCACCATCCAATCCACCATTGATTGCATAGATACCGTCTTGTCCTAAAAACATAATCCCTATAGTTGGCACGTTGATGATACAGTGGTGTGATTTTGTACCAATGCCTGTTATAAAGGGGACAAGCTCAAAGCCGTTCAGAGCGTCACCTCGTACAAGATCGATTGCTTGTTCTCTGAAGATAAGAAGTGAGTTGTAGTACACTTCCATTCCTGTTATGTCACCACCTTCTCGAGTACCCACCTCAAAAAAGTTTGTATCTTTGAAAGTATCTGGTTGATTTGGTTGCGAATAATATAATCTACTTCCATCAGCAATACCTCCATCGATAAACAAACAGTTCTTGAATGTTGCTGTAAACCTACCACCGGGTGCAGGAAAGATGATACTGTCACTATCATTTGGTGCTGTTGCTCCAAGTTGTGTGTCTTCTCTGTAATCTACATAAACAGTGTCTGTGTTGTTTGATATTTGATCTAAGAACTGAAATGTTGTGCCACCATTTGTAGTTCTATACAGTCGTCGTGCAACGGTACCTGTTGGCCCGATTGGTATCTGCATAACTGGACAAGCACGATTGGCATATTCGTTTGTACCTTTTGTGATGTCTAGTGTNTNCCACTGTATTTTTTGTGTTGCTTCTGATATGGGGCTTTCTGATCCTGCTTCATTCAGAAAACTTACTTTGTATCTGTATTCGTTGGTACCGTCAGATCCTGTCACAAAACCTACACCTTCAAAGAACTGTGACTTAAAAATACTGGCACCTTCTATTTCGTTTTGACCTAACTCAAAGTTTGATGTTGCTTCTACATAGTTAAGTGGTCGTATGTCTTGGTCAAAGTTGTCTGGTGTCACAACATCTAGTCGACCTGGTCGTCTGTCCCAGCCAAGTGGATATGTTCTGTCACCACCACGATATTTGATTGGGCCATCAATACCATTTGTAATGATTACATATCGACCATACGGTGTGTAGTTTGTATGTGCTTCTTGTATTGTTGGTACGTGCCGATCTGATAGTAATGTTTGACAAACTTGATTGGCTGCTTGTCCTGCACTTGGCACCAGATATTTGAGTTTACCGTCTTGTTCGAACAAAACCCACTGTTGTGCTGAGTTATGTCTTTGATAAACATATATACTGTCAATAGATTTATCGTCGTACATCTGAGAGGTACTTGCAGTGTACGGACGGTTTGTTTTGTGGAAATACTCCTCGAAGCCGATATAGTTGCTCCACGTCTTAGTATGAGCGTCGTATGTCCAGTTGTCGATTAGTATTGTTGAGTTGTCTGGTGCCGGTATCCTTTCATCGATACCAACAATAGGTTTTATTTCTAGCTTACCAGGTGTTTTCATTATGCATCCGGGAGTTTCGTAAGTTGTTGATACGGCTTAACTCGAAGCGGCCCGGCAATGAAGTTCTCTTTGATGTAAAGTGCTGATCGTTGTGTCAGATATTTATTGTCTATCTTGAGTAGTTCTTTTTCTGCCTTCTTCTCATAAAATGATGCCATATCTGGATTGTTATGTTTCATAAATGCATCAGCGCAAGTTCTGTAAACCAAGTAGCGATGTGTATCTGCAGGTGTTTTTGGTACATCAAAGTCATCTGCTAGATCGATTGGCATATAGATATACCTAAACTCTACTGGTGTTATTGCTGCTGGGCGAGGATAGAGACGTATTCTTTGTCTGTAGCCTGTGTTTGTACCTTCTCTTTCGTACTTGTAAAAGTCATCTGTACCATCGATTGTAAGATTTGTTTGTGGCCAACTGACTTGTGTTTCATCATCATCGATGATAAAAAACTTAAACTGATCTGCACCAGCACTTGCATTTGGTGACACCTTAGAATATACAGTACTTAGATCTCTGAAAAACTTTTCTTCGTGATTAGTACCTGAAGCTTTACCTTCCAAAGATACAGCACGAACATAAAACTTTTTTCGTAAACCTTTGAAGCCTTGCTTTGTTGTATCATTTACATTGAAGCGTGGTATCTTGTTTGATGTTGTGATTTTAAGTTGTTGTGCATCAGATAACTGACTTTCTACACCACGCCAAACATATGACATCTTGAACTCGTAGGTTCCTTGTGGCCAACCAGGTGTATTTGCACTTTCATCGACATTGAAATCTTTACCACTTCTTGGTACAAACTGATCGATATCGATTGTGTGTTCTGGATAACCGTCATATACAATGTATTCTTGTGGTGTACCAACAAGGTCGAAACGAAGATTTAGTTCTTCATCTCTGCGTCTAGTGAGATTGTATATTTTACCAAGAGCGTTAGTACCATCTGCTGTTTCATTGATGTTTCGTATTTGAACACCAAGTATATCGACACAGTCATTTGGTAGTGTAATATATCTTTGTTGTACGGATCCACTGACCACTGATGATGCTGTTCCTGCCCAATCTACTTGTGGTGTAGAACTCATCTTTGATACATAAAATCTGTTGTCACCAAAATCTATCTTGTCAATAATGTATGTACCGTTGTTTGATGTTTCATCATCATTTGATATTTGGATTATTGACCCTTCATTTGTTGTCGTAAAACGCTGAACAAAACCAGCACCGGTACTGTCTGTTGAAGATAGAGCGGCATTGGCTTCGATGTAGTTTCTAATCTGTGAGTTTGAGCCTTGGATAGTTGAAGTGTTTGGTATCTCACTATCTGGCATTGTATAGACATCTACTGTCTTTTGTGAAAACTCATATGGTCGACTAGTAAACCAGTTACGATAACTCTCGTTGATAAAGCGTGTGATCTCATCTCGATATGATTGAACATCAGGATCATAATCCAAAATGCTGGCAACCATTGTTCTCATTTCTTTTAAGTTCATTTGTTCCTCTTGTTTATTTGAAAAAACCCTGCCCCAGAAGAGGCAGGGCCAACTGTTTTATTTCAAGGAGATCTAAATGAAAATCGTAAGATCATTCACATAGAAAGTGCCCTTAACCCTGGGCGCAAGGTATTCAAGTAATGCTTAGAACTTCTTGATCAGAATAACTGTCTTGATAGCAGCAGCCTCAGAAGCGGCTGATGTTTTATCATCAACAGCAATCGCATCAACTCCAGCATCGGTACCAACAGTAAACTTGTAAAATGTACCAGCAACATCACCTTGTGACAAGAAGTCACCAGATGAGATACCAGCATTACCAGCATTGTTTTTACCATCAACTTTTGCTTCAACGACACCGCTGATACAAACATCAANNAAGTCACCAGTAGAAGCACCTGNNAAGGCAACCCCAACACAGTGCTTGTCTGCTGTTGATTTTACGACATTAAGTACTGCATCCCCTGGATTATCTCCGTTAGCGAAAGAGAAAGCAACCACATCACCAGCCACAATAGTGCCAGCAGCGATAAACTTTTCAACTTGTCGTCTATTTGAAGTAGCAGAAGAGTATGCAGAACCATCTGAGTCAGTCGACTCTAAGTATTGTAATATATCATTTGTAGCCATAATATCCCCCTATTATTTAGTAAGTAAACCTTGAGAACCAAGATGCTGAACGTACATTTGAAGACGAGTACAAATATTGGCAGCTCTTGAAGCGTATCCGGAGATATGCTCAAAATCTTCCATTTCGAACTGTGCATCGCTGTCGAAAGCTAGTTTCAAGTGATCTGTGTTTAAGAAGTAAGCACGAATGTCATTAGTACCGTCAGTGACACTGTCAAGGAACGGATCGTAGTACATACGAGCACCGTGGAACATCAATGCCAAACGTCCACCATCAAGCTGGCTTTCAGCCATAAAGCGTTCGTTAGCAAAAAGAAGTGCCTTGTAATCTCTGTAAGTTTCAGCAGAAGAGATAATAAGGTTTGGTGATCCACCACCAGGTGTGTATGCTTGACACTGAATATAAAGATCAGTCATATCTGAGATTGATAAAGTACCAGATCGCTTATATTGGTTTTGATAAGTGCTAAATGCGGATGTATCAATACCACCAACTGTACCTGTCTGTGTTCCATAAGCTGCACCAGCCAAGAAACCACCATTTGCACGTGCTGTAGATGAAGCACGAAGTGTATTCAGATCTGTAAGTACTGTTGAAGATCCAGCGATAAGTTGCTTTTCAACTTCACGTTGAAGCAATCCCATAACTGATTTCATACGTGCTTCGGCAATAGATACTACTGCTTTTGGCCCTTTATTTGAAAGTTCTTCTTTTTTAGTAATAACGACAGGAGCCACGAAGTCACACCAGTTGAAAGATGCATTTCGCAACGCGTCTTTTACAGCGAGATTTACGGGTTCATAACCGTTAGAAAGTTGTGTAATGGAGCTGTGCTCCGCGAGTATAAGTGGAACATCAAGTTTTTGTCCACCGTCATAAGTTTCAACACCGCCACTAGATCGCATTTCTTCGAGAAGAGGGACAGCCTTAAATAAGTTGTCTACTTCTTCATCTAAAAGAATACGCAGCGTCGATGATAAAACGTCATTCGATATAGCCATAATGTAATCCTCCGATAAGAAAGGCTTTTGTATTGATTATTATTGAGTTTTGCATCTTTTGCTTTTAAGGGTGTCGGAAACCGATCCTGTATGTAGCGTGTCCACCTTCTTCGATGCATATCAAGTGGGGCTTTCATAAATAGCACAGTTTTTTTCCTATGTTCCAAGTTTTTTTGATTTTTGTCGCTCGAACCATTGGTAAAGTTCATATCCTTTCAAGCCCTTTGGAGGCTTAGATGGATTGGTAGAAGTGCCTTGGCCGATCTTCAATCCAACTTCTCTCATCTTAGCTTTACGTTCTGCAACTTCGTCTCGTAAGGCTGCGAGTTCTGATGTATTTTTCTTGCCTTTGGCAATGTAATATGCATCTTGGAGTGTAAGGTTTGTATTCTGTCTTTAGTAAGTCAGCTACTTCTGTCTTCATACTTTCTAAATCAGGATGTGCAGTTTTGAACTCTTGTAGTTTCATCTGTCTCATCTGCAACTCTTGTTGCTGACGCACAGGTTCAAACATATCTTGCAATCTTCTTGCTACTTCTTGCTCGATACGACTTTCAAAAGATTTTGTGTCATACGGATCCAGTGCCACATCTTCTTGACCTGCACGTTCTCTGACCTTTTGAAAGAACTCACCTTCTGTAAGAGCTTTCATCTGTGCTTCTAGCTCTTTTCTTTGTGATGCCAACTCTTGTGTTTTACGAGTGTAGTCAGCTCGAAGATTACCAAGCAGAGTTTTTGCATCTTCAGGTAAAGCAGCTACTACTTCTTTGTAGTTTACACCTTTTCCTTCAGATAACTCTACATCTTGTAAATCTTCCAATGCAATATTCTTCGGCTTCTTCATCTGTTCAAACTCTGCCTTTTGCAAGGCTTCTGCTTGTCTCACCTCGTTAGTACGGCCAAAAGCTTTCCTAACCTTGTGTATTGCATTCTCTTTGACTTCACCTATGTTTTCATTGGCTTCACCAGAAGATGTCTCTGTGTTTAACGTCGACGTTTCTACGGGGGTTTCTGCGTTAGCAGTGGCAGTTGTACCTGCCGTGTTGCTTATTTCTTCACTCATTTTCTTCTCCTACGTTCTTGAATGATATTGTGTGCTTAGGCCATTCTAGCGGCCATAAGTTGTTCTAAATCTTCTTCAGTATGCTCTTCGCTGTCTTTCATAATACGACCGTCTGGCATACGATGTGATCCTTCTGGTACTTCTTCTTCTACTGATACCGATACACTCACATCTGTTTCACCTTCTGGCATTGGCTTTCGTAAGAAAGCAACAAAAGCTCTGTCCTTTGCAGCAGCTTCGATCTTACCACGAAGCATCATAATATCTCTGTCAGTTCTGATATCACCAATATTGTATGAGTACTCATCCATCTTGGCATCTTCTACTGCTGCATCGATCATAAAAAGTGCACGAGTGACATCTTCAGGCATCGGCCCATCGATATCTTCATCCACTTCTGCAATAGCTGGTACTGCAAAATGCTTCAACATCTCATTCAAACTACGAATAAGACGATTGACGCTGTCTTTTTTGAAAGATCCGGAAGGTGCAAACTCAGCCAGCTTTTCAGCCTCAGCCATATCTGCCACCATTGCCATTTCTTCTACTTCTTTAACATTCATAATGTCTCCTATTTGTCTTGCATATCTTTCGATACGAATGTTTTGGCGGCCGCTTCGATTTTATCACCTCCGGCCTTTTTAAGGTTGTCTGTCCATTTTTCTCCAACGGCATCTTGGTTCCTCAGTTCTTCATACTGTTGATCCAACGCCTCATCGGCTTGTGCTTGAGATACTGATTTGTATCCGTTTTGCTCGGCCCAGGCGTGCATTGTATTTTTGTTTTTGAAATATCGACCAAACGATTGTGACCAATAACCATTTGAGTTATGCACACCGTGTGTATCCAAAGAACTACCTGCGATTGCAAATACACCAGGTACCCATACTCTTTCAACCAGATTACCACAACCTTCTTTTTGGTTTTCTGAGGTGTCTGGATTGAACATCATTGGTCGATCCCAATAATCTTTTTGTCCGCAAACTAATGTCTCTAACTGGTCGTAGTTGCACATAACTTCCCAATCTTCTTGACATTTTTTGCAATGTACTTTATAAAATCCCATCTTAACTTACTCCTGTTGCGCCGGGTAGAATACCTTGTAGATTAGCTGGCCCTTGTGGTGTCGAAACTAATCCTCCTGCTTGCTCAGCAGCATCTGGTGCTACACCTTCTGCAGCCATTTGTGCTTTGGCTGCTGATACTTGTCTTCTTTCGTTTTCTTCTGCTGCTGACACAAAATCTTCTGGTAGATTAAGTGCTCTTACCAACTCAGCCAATAGTGTTTTCTGAGGTACACCAAGGTTTGCAAGTGTTGGTATTGACTGTATAAACTCTCTTTTCTTTACACTTTCTGAAAGAGGTGTAGATGCTTGATCTTGTGCAAAGATATGGAAGTTTTCTTCTAAGTTGTCTGATCTGACTGCAGTTGCCTTACCATCCAGTAAAATAATCTGTGATTGGTTTTCTTCTTCTATGTATAGTGCAACCATATTGAGATATACTTCTGCTAGTTCTTCAATCATATTGTCACGTTCTCTAGCCAGTCGACCTATCTCTGATGATGTATAGGCAGCAAGTGCAGCGGCTTCTGTTGCCGATGTTCTACTACTTTCACCTCTTGTAAATGGTGCCAGTATCGATCCTTTGTCTTTGTCACGTTGTACCTGATTGACATAGAACTCTAGTTCTGGTGGTGTTGGATTTTGTGGTACTGCAGTCATAACACCTGCCAAACTTTCCTCATCTACCTCAACAAAAAGGCCATCGATACCTGATGTAATCTGTGCCATTTGTTCTTCGTCTAGTGCACCTTTCTTTACCAGATATTGACGAGAAGCCTTTCTAACTGCATTGGCTTGGTATGTTCTAACCATATTGGTTTCGTATATCTGGTCGTATATTCTCCTCATTGCAGAGTACCCATCTACTGGTTTGTCTGGTAGTCGGTTGAAATACAAAGGTACGATCGGTGGTATTGGATCGTCATTGACATCTCTGAAAGGTACTTCTTCTTCTAGCAAAAACTTCTCACCTTGTTTCCAATCAGGTGACCAGAAGTACATCATACCTGTGTGTAAATCGTAGAGTTCTACAATCTCAATGTACTTGTAATGGTCAAAGTTGTAATCACCAACCTGACCGCCTGTACCACCATATTCGTCTGTTTCCATATCGTACTTCTCAAAGTAGCTCTCTTTGCGGACAGGGTTGTATTTCTTATCACCAAACTTGTGTCGTGCTTCGATNAGTGTCATATAGTAGTGATGACCGATAAACTTCATATCGTCATATCGTCTTGCATCACGATCTAAGATTATTTCCCAAGGTGCTACTGCACAAGTGTCAACCTTTCTGAGGATATCTTTGTTGCCTGTTGGCATCATCTTGATAAATGACATAGGATAGATAAGTGCCATACGACTAGCATTTTCTATCTGTTGACGTTGATATGCTAAGAAATCGTTGGCCAAGTGTTGTGCTATTCTTGCATCACCTCTACCACGGATACCATTCTTTACAACGACACCAGGGTTTCTTGCAAACAAAGAAGCAATATAACTTTCAATATAACCGTATGCATCTGATGTTTGTACATATGTAGCCATCTGACCTTCACTAGCTCTGTCCCAGAACTTGGTTTCATATGCTTGTTTGTATCTGTACAGATCTGGTCGTTCATCGTGCCAATAAACTTCGTGATTTTTTAAGATTTGTTGCACAATCTTTGGCGTCATTTTGTATTTCATTTGTTGTATCCTCTAATGTGTTTGTTGTACCCACCATCTCTAAGTATCCTTCTAGCACGTCTACCTTTAATCATATCATCGATAATCGTCTTCTTCACTGAATACCAAGAAGGTACCGGTTTTAGTTTTACAGCCCACAGTGCAAGAGCAGTGGCCATAACCATATCATCGTGACCAGCAGAAGCCGGTGCACCTTTTGTGATTTGTATTGTTCTCATCTCATTCCAAAGAGTTTTGTCAACGGCATCTATTACACCTTCACAGACAAGATCACGTAGGTAATCAAATATAGCGATTTTATTTTCCTTTCGGGTTCGCCAATCTCGTCCTTTGCTGTCCTTGTACAGGTTCTTGACCTTCCACTCTTTCATACGGTAGAGTACTGTCTCACCTGGCCCGTTCTGTTCTATGATAGTGTATGGTTCATCAAAATCCCAGTACAAGTCGTAGATCTTATCAGCCAGTTCGTGAGGTAAGATCTGATTAGAACGAAAGTGATATACTGGAAGATGTGTTGTACAGCTCACCACAGTAATAACACTGTAATCGCCGCCNCTTCCCGCTGCAACATCCACACCCATAGCAAACTTGTCACCCGGTACAGGGTCACAATACCAACGCTCTTTCTGCCCACCCAGATCAAGCACTGTTAGTTCGTCCAGTATATCAAGCGGAAAGAACTCGTTGCTAGCTGCAAAGAAAGCCTCATCCACTGTTGCTGGAAACTCTCGTCTAAACTTCTCCAATCCCATTGTCTTGATCATCGTTCTTCGCCAGTATAGCTGACCAAGCGATAGATCAAACTGTTCTCGTATTTCTTGTTCTTCTTCTGTTGGATCTGGTACTTGTGGTTGGTGGAACTGTGATTTTTTGGTGTACTGAGGATGTTCATACCAAGGGAACCAACAGAGGTGCCATCCATTCTCTGGTGCATTTTCTATCAGGTCGTGGTATTTATCACCTGGTGAGTTGGGTGTTGTCTCTATTACAATCTGTCCTTCTCCAACCGAGGCCATAACGTTGGCAAGCACATCATCTTGATCGTCAAAGAAAGCAAACTCAGAGATATGAGTATCTGTAAATGTAAATGATCGGGTAGCTCCGGCCTTTCCTCCGGCTGTAAATGCTCTGAGTTCTGCATTGGTATCTCCAAACTGTAATGTACGAGCAGAAGATTTTGATAGTTTCCTCTGTAATGGTTTAGGTAGTGATAGATAGAAGCCTTTGTCCATATTGTGTAGATGGTCAGCACTATCACGGGTATATGATATGATAGCGTGACGAGTAGGTTCTACAGCCATATATGACTTCCACAAGAAATAAGCTCTGAGTAGTGTACTAACACCGAGTTGTCGTGCCTTGAGTACCACAATCTTGTTGTGTTGCAACAATGCATCTAACAACTCTTCTTGCTGAGGACGCATAACAAAGGGTACAAGNTTNTTCTGCTCTTTGTCAAACACACGCAAAAACTTAAAAAAGTTGCGTGGATCTTCAAANGCTTTGAGTACCTGACTATTTACTTTCGTTATTCTTTGCATCNATCGCCGCTTGTATTCTACTCTTCAATGATTTGTTATGTTCNTTCAGCCACTTGTCTCGTTCTTCTAAGTGTTGTACTGATACTGAATGTGCAAGGTTTGCTTCCCANTCTGTNTTNTACTNACCNACNNANACACGCATTGTNGNNTTTTCCATACGACANACNNGCCATNNGTNNCCNNNTNGTTCCACCATTNTTCNTCTCATCCTCTACCTCTTGCTCTTTTGTTTGCTCTGATCAGTGTAAGCACATCATACAGATCTTTTTCAAAGCGTGTGTTCTTCAACCGCAACATCTCGAATAGTTGAAGCAACTCAGCATTGCTCAGTTCTGTGATCATCTTGTCAATATCACTCACCGTTGCCACCATCTAGTACTCTGAGGATATCATCAAAGTCACCATCTGTGGCACCAAACTCTACTCTGAACTTATGCAACACTTGTAATAGTTCCATAAAGGTACGAGGTGAGGCCTTCCAATCTGTCTCATCATTATGTTTGATTGCAAGAAGCATAATAGATTTGACAACATCTTCAAAGTCGCCCTGATCTACTGCTTGCTTCAAGCGGGTTTTGTAGTTTCTAGAACGAGCTGCGTGCTTCATTCTTTCTTCTTTAGTCATTTTCTTCTTCATCGTTCCTCCAAGGTGACAAACCATCCCTGTCAATAATAGCACGAAGTTTTTCCATCGCACGCTTCTCACGCTTCCACAGATAGGACAAGTTGTATCCTAACTTCTCGCTTATCTCACGCCACTTGAGCATATCAACATAGTGTAGTCGTAGGATTGTCTGATCCAGCTCTGAGAGGTTCGCAAGCAACGGGCCTAGTATATCAGTGTTTAGTTCCTTTGCCGGTTCTCTATCAACATCGTGGTCATCGTAATGAGCACCCTGCTGTTCTCTTATCCAGTCAACTACCTCTGGTTTCTTGATTATGTGACGTCGATAAAACTTGACGTCGTCTTCGGTTTCACAGTAAAACCACCACATAGACGCATTCATAAAGATCTCCTGTCGTTATTATACAGGATTAACTATCTTTGTTTACGGGTTTTTTCTTGCGTCTTGTACGCTTTTTTGGGGCGGGTTCTTCTTTTTGTTTCTCAATATCTGCGCGTAGCCGCTCTTGCCACTTACGCATAAGATCTGAGATGAAAGATATGGTTGCCCTGCAAAGCGGTGCCTGAGGTAGATGTGTATCTGGTATCTGTTCCAATCCGATCTTGATACCGATAAGCTTCATATGTAGATCTTCTGCTTGGTGTAGCTGCCAATCTAAATCTTTCTTTGCTGTTTTGCGACCCTTCAGTCGTACCTTATTCGTTGCCATTTTGTGTCCCTCCATATAATGCCGCATATTTTTCCTACAAAGTGTAAACGGCTGTAGTGTGTAGTATAATAAGAGTATGGAGGTAGAACAATATGACTTTTCTGACAGGGTGCATTTTTTTCGGGTGTGCATTTCATCTAGCTATATCTAACGTCGACTTTTGGGCGCGATGGGGCCCCACCCTACACGGCTACACACTAGTCGACAGACATTNNNCATCGAGTGGTATAGCAGGGCAGATACTCAGATCTACCCCATTATACTCGGCTTCTCTTTCTTTTACAAGACAGATATGCGTCTTTCTGTTTCACGGTATGTCATACGATCGTGGATCAAGATATGGATGTCGCCCTTACATATGACTACCCCTTCTGTTGGATCGTCGTCAGTCGGGTTATAGTAGAAATAAGCGATNCAATCGTCGTGATCGCGGTCATATGGTATGTCGGTCATACACGTCTGATAACCGTANCCTGCACCACGAGCGATGACGGGGTCGACCAATAACCATTGATCGTCGCGTAGACAGTCACTATNAATGAAGCCGTACCGTTCNNTNTCGTATATATCNNTGACCCATTCGATTGCTGTATCTGCTGATATATCGAAGAGAGCCCATTCAGAACGGTCGCGACCAGGCTGAGCAAACTCTTCAGCGAACAGTTCCATATATCGTAGTTTAATATCAGTTAAGTTTTGAATACCCATAATACCTCCTTGATTGTAATGGATATTTGTATTATATCACATTATGGAAATATTTACACGAGTTTGGTCGCAACACGGATTTTTTTACGTCGATGTTGTAAATCCTCTGTCTACAGAAACGCTAAGTAGATTACCTTTGGGGTGTCTGACGACACCCCTCTGAGTACTACACGATATGACTGTCGACTTCCCACGTTCTTGTGGTTGTACGACATTTACCATCCCATTCTGTCCATTCGTAACGATGATCTCTCTCCATATCTGTATGATCATATGCTTCGTAGATTACTTCGTGCGTTATATCGACTGATACAACATCACCGTCTTCGTCTACTTCGATAGCACCTTCCTGTATCATATTACGGAGTTCGGCTTCTGTTATCTCTATGATTTGTTTGTAGTGTAGTGTGATATATTGTGTTTTCATTGTATCTCCTTGATTTAGTATACATTCATATTATAAACCGTTGCACTTTTATTTGCACGAGTTTGTATTCTTATTCTTTGCCTGCCCCTGTTTCCGATACTTGACTGGCACATACCTGATTTCTCGTAGTAGAGTTTCGGCTTCCCAGACGTCTGATTGGCGTAGCCTGATACGACTGTCCAAGAAATCCCTGATTTGAAACCATTCGCCTATCGTTAAGGTATCGCCAAGTTCTTCTTCTATTTCTTTCTTGGTGAAATATACGACGACCATTGTATCCCAATCTCCGTCAATCTCGTGCTCTTCTCCTGAGGGTGTGATTATTCTTGTTTTATCCATTTTGTACCTCCTTGTTATGTACACTCTTATTATACACCATTACACAAGGATTTGCACGCGCTTGTATTATTTTTCTTTACCTACCCGTGTTTTCGAATGGGTCGAAACCTGACTGTTGTGATGTCGAATATATCGCCCATTCAGCTACATCCTCCCACGATTTGCCACTCATCTGTTGCTCTTCAATGAAGTCACGTAGACGTCTGATGCCGATTGATTTATCAGTGCCTGAGTACTTGTTTATCATACTATCCAGCCAGTAGAATAGCTTCTCATAACTATCGATTTCTGTTTTTTGTGCCATTTTTTCTCCCTATTGGTAATAACTTATTCGTTGAATGTATCTGGTAAACGCATAGAATACATATATCCTGCCTCTGCACATTTCCAAGGCATAGTGATGTTAGCTGTTTTGACCTTCGTAGAGTAGCGTGCAAGGTGCTTTCTGTCTAGCGCCCATTGCCTTATAAGGCTACCATTGTAGAAGTGCACCATCCTATCTTCTCTGTCCACGTGCGCCATAATCTTGAAGTCACTCTTCAGCCAATGTGATTTGACATATCGTCCGTGTTTGTATTGGTACTCTTTGATTTCAAGGCACGCTGTATCGTACTTCTTATATTTGCTTGCCCCTGCGTGCA
>FUFK010896272.1_pt1 | contig 31617 bp, 49 predicted proteins | sample 1021851 | NCBI WGS metagenome assembly FUFK01 (sample SAMEA51879418, study PRJEB19060) | metagenome | reverse complement strand
AATCTTGGATTGATTATCAAAATGAATTTGGCAGAGGTAATATTCTTACAACATTAACTGATTGGATGGATTCTATTGCNAGTGATACAGCAGTTTTAGAAATATTAGGCCCAAATCCAAGACAAACTTTTGAAGTTTTAAAAGCAGAAGCGCAAAAATTACAACTTGAAAGAAAAGGCAAACAAACTTTTAAACAACAAAGACAAATAGCTTTATTAGATGCCACATTTAAAGTTGTAAGCGGAGAGATAAATCAAGGTCAAATGACCACTTTAGCTGACTCTATTACGTTTGTAAGAAATATAAATATTGCTGCTACATTAGGTAAGGCGTCTTTAGCGTCTGTTACAGATTTAGCATCTTCCGCTATTACTGCACATTACAATAACATACCAGCAGTCAAAGTTTTTAAAAGACAGCTTAGTTTATTGAATCCAGCAAACGAAGCAGATAGAGCATTTGCTGCAAAAATTGGTTTTGTTTTTGATGGCTGGCTTGGTAGAGCATTTAGTAAAAGTAGATTTGTAGATACATATGGTGCTGGAAGTAGTGCAAAAGCAGCAGAAATAACTTTAAGAATGTCTGGTCTTGAAGCATGGACAGAATCAGGTAGAAAAGCATTTAGCATGGAGTTTTCAGGAATGTTAGCTGACAACTTTAATAAATCATTTGATGAATTAGATTCTGCATTACAAAGATCATTTAATACTTACCAAATTACAAAACAAGATTGGGACAATTTTAGAAGAACAGAATTACTTGATTTTAAAGGCTCTAAGTTTGCAGATGTTACAAAAGATGCTACAAAAAAATTTCATTCTATGATTTTAATTGAGCAAGATTATGCAGTTCCAACGCCAGATGCTAGGGTTAGAGCAATAACATCAGGAGGAACAGGAACAAATACAGCAGTTGGGCAGCTTATAAGATCAGCTACAATGATTAAATCATTCCCTATAACGGTTATAGCTAATCATTGGTTGCGAGCATACAATCAACCTACTATTGCTGGTAAAGCGGCATATCTTGGAGCATTTGCGTTGAGCACAACATTGATGGGATCTTTTGCAATTCAAATGAAAGATATTGCAAATGGTAGAAATCCAAGACCTATGGATGAACCTGAAGATTGGTTAAATGCTTTTGTGCAAGGTGGTTCTGGAAGTTTGCTTGCAGACTATATATTAGCTGATCCACAAAAATATGGGTCAAATTATCTTGAAACAGTCCTTGGGCCTATGGCTGGCCTTACAAGAAAAACTTTGGACTTTACATTTGGAAATGCAAGAGAAGCAGTATTAGGTGATGAAACAAACATAATACCAGAAAGTACAAGATTTTTACGCGATATAGCACCTGACCCTTGGCAGCTTTCTTTATTTTTTGATTCTATTTATTACAATGCAAGATTAATGGCTGATCCTAGCTATCAAGCTACTATTAACAGAATACGCACACAACAGTTTAGAGAAAATAATTCAGACTTTTGGTGGGCGCCAGGAGAAACCGCTTCAGAAGTTTTAGAGGATTTTTAAACAATTAAATAGTATAATCGGCAAAATATATAGGGTTTTACAATGACAGTATCGCAATTAGTTACAAGAAATGACATTACTTCAACAAGTGGTCAGACAAGTTTTACGTATACTTTTCGTGTATTAGCTGCATCTGATATGGAAGTTTATGTCAATGGAGTAAAACAAACGTCTGGTTTTACTGTAAATAATGTAGGTACTGTTACAGGTGGTACAGTAGTATTTAGCAGTGGTCAAACTAACGGACACGTAGTAAGTCTTGTATTAGCTATGCCACTTACTAGAACAACAGATTTTCAGAATAGCGGTGATTTTTTAGCATCAGATGTAAATGGTGACTTTGATAAAATGTATATAGGTGCTATTCAGAATGAGAATACTATTGAGAGAAGTATTCATTTGCAAAATGTAGACCCCACACCAGAAGTAGGTGGTGTAAAAAAAGATATGGAACTGCCCCTAAAGGCAGATAGAGTAAACAAATTATTATCATTTGATTCAGATGGATTGCCAGCAGCAACGGTTAGTTCTACTGCATTATCGCTTATATCAAGCGGTTCAGGCACACCAGAGGGATCAGTAACAGCATCGGTAGGTTCTATATTTTTAAGAACAGACGGTGGTTCAAACACAAGTTTTTACGTAAAAGAATCTGGATCAGGTAATACTGGTTGGGTTGCTAAATAACAAAGTAGGTTGATGCTATGACTATTAAACAAAATGGCGGTGTTTTTGGAAGAAATCCCACATTCAATGATGTAACGATTGAAGGTGATCTAATCTTAAATGGTGAGACATTTACAGGTTTAGACTTCAATGGTAGCTGGAACGCAAGTACAAACAGCCCATCATTATCATCTGGAACTGGTACGCAAGGCGAGTTTTATATTGTAAGCGTAGCAGGTACAACATCTTTAGATGGTATAGCAAACTGGGATGTTGGTGATTACTGTTTCTTTAATGGATCAGCTTGGCAAAGAATAGAAGGTGGAGCAGACGGTAATTTTGTCAATGTTAGTATAAGTGGACAATTAAGCACATCATCACCTGGAACGAGCAACCTAAGATTAGGTGTTAATGCAGGTGACGCTATTCAAAGCGGTGGTAATTATAATGTTCTCGTGGGTGATGAAGCAGGTACTGCGATTACTACGGGTGAGCAAAACGTAGGTTTTGGTTTTGAAACCTTAAAATCTCTCACAACATCTGATAACAATGTTGCTGTTGGCATGAGAGCCTTACTAAGCAATGAGACAGGGTTTCGTAATACTGCGATAGGTAATCAAGCATTATATAACGCAACGGCAAATGACAATGTAGCTGTTGGAGCAAATGCAGGTGTAAGTTTAACTTCAGGGGAACAAAACGTCTTTGTAGGTAATACAGCAGGTGATGCTTTTACTGTGGCATTCAACAATATTGCTGTCGGTTACTCTGCTTTAGGTAATGATTTAAAAGGTGGAAGAAGCGTAGCTATTGGAACTGAATCCTTAACCACCCAACAATTCGGTACTACCACAAATGTTTATAATGTAGGAGTAGGTTATCAGGCAGGAAGATTAATTACTTCAGGAATTCAAAACACCCTTATTGGTGGTGAAGCAGGTGATGCCCTTACAGATGCTGATTTCAATGTGGCTATCGGTAAAAGTGCTTTAAGCTCTGATACGTTAGGTTCCCGTTCTGTTGCCGTAGGTCATAATGCTTTAACTAATCAAAACTTCACTTCAGCTACTGATACATACAATACAGCAGTAGGTGCTGATGCAGGTGCGGCAGTAACCACAGGCGAACAGAACACCTTCATCGGTGCTGTAGCAGGAGACGCGAATACAATAGGAAATCAGAATGTTGCTTTGGGTTACAACGCATTAGGAGCTAATGTATCTGGTGACCGCACAGTTGCAATAGGATACGGTGCATTAGCCGCACAAAATAATGGAACAAGCACATTTGATTCTAATAATGTTGCTGTTGGATATCATGCCGCTATAGGTATAACAACTGGAACACGAAATGTTGCCGTAGGTGCAGATTCTTTGGCATCAGCAGATGATGATGGCAGAAACATAGCTATTGGTTATGCCGCCTTGAATCTTATGGATACTGGGAACTCTACACCCTACAACGTAGCCATAGGATATAACGCAGGTGCTTCAATTAACACCGCACTTCAAAATACAATCGTAGGTTCTTTAGCGGCTGACAGTTTGCAAGCAGGTGGAGAAAATGTGGTTATGGGATATGAAGCATTAACTGACTCATCAGCATCTACTGGCAACGCAGTTATAGGTCATCAGGCAATGGGCAACATGCAGGATGGTGACAACAATGTAGCTGTTGGTAAGTTAGCTATGTTTGGTGGTAGCGGTTCTGATGCAAATAATAATGTTGCAGTAGGTGCACAAGCATTGAGACTTAATGTATCAGGAAATAACAATGTGGCTATAGGTTTTACCGCATTAAAAGATTGCACTTCAGCACATAGCAATGTTGCTATCGGATTTGAAGCACTAACCTCAGAAGATACAGGAAGATACAATGTTGCTATTGGATATGAATGTCTTAAAAATCAAAACAATAATGTAGATAATTATAATACAGCGGTTGGATATAAAGCAGGTGTGCTTGTTGATAATGGAGTTCAAAATGTCCTTATGGGTGGACTTACAGGTGATGCACTTACTGATGGTTCTAACAATGTAGCGATTGGAACTTTTGCACTTTCTACTGATGATTTAGGTAGTTTTTCAACAGCATTAGGTTATAACGCTTTAGCTAATCAAAATTATGCAAGTGCAACAGATGGTTATAATACAGCAGTTGGAGCAAGATCAGGTCAAGCAATTACAACAGGAATCCGAAACACGTATGTCGGAGCTTTAGCAGGTGACGGAACACAAGATGCAGATTTTAATGTAGCAGTTGGTTTTGACGCATTAAGTTCAAATGTATTAGGTAGTAAGTCAGTTGCTATAGGAACGGACGCTTTAACAACAATGAATCCTGTTGATGGCAGCGGAAATAACCAAGCTACTGATATGCATAACGTAGCAGTTGGTTATCACGCAGGTGTATCAGTAACCACAGGTATTGAAAATACTATTGTGGGAAGTCTTGCAGGTGACGCGATGACTACTGGAAACTCTAATACGTTTATTGGAAGCACAGCTGCAGGCACAGGCATTGTGACAGGAGATAGCAATACGGCTGTGGGTAAGTCAGCAGGTCTTAATCTTACAAGTGGCGGCAATAATTTATGTTTAGGTCACGATGCAGGTATTGCAGGAAGCCCTGGAGGTAATGTAACAAGTCAAAGTAATATTATCTTTTTGGGTGACGAAAATATTGTTACTGCAAACATACAAGTAGCATTGACGGTTGCATCGGATGAGCGTGATAAAACAGACTTTACAGACTTAGACGTTGGTTTGGATTTTGTTAAACAACTCAAGCCTTACACCTACAAGTGGGACAAGCGTTCTAAGTATGGCGATAAGTATGCAGATGACTACGATTTAAACGCTCAAACACCTGATGGCACTCACAAAGAAGATTGGCTTGATGTTGGATTTAAAGCACAAGAAGTTGAAGCACTTGAGCAAGCCGCAGGTTATGACAAAGCAAATAAAACAAATCTTGCTGTAAGACTATCAGAAGATGGCAAGCAGTATGGTATGCAGTATGAAAAATTAATACCGATTTTAACCAAAGCAATTCAAGAGCAGCAAACTCTAATTGAATCATTAACCGCTAGAATCACAGCATTAGAAGGAGAGTAAAATGAGTGAAGAAGCAGAAGAAACGGTAGAAAGAACCGAAGAAGAAAAAGCACAGATGTATTCTGCTATGCTTGGTAGTGTAAGCGTTATTACAAATTGCTTAGATGATAGCAATGATTTTTGTAATGACATGACAAAAGAAGAAAAGAAAGCAAGAGTTATGCGTAGCTCTGGCTATCTTGAAACTGGTGTAGCATTTAGTGATTGGGGCTCAGAAGATATGTCATCTATTAATGCCGCAATTACTGCTGCTAACAATTACTGATTAGGTGAAATAAATGGCTACTTATACGAGTAAAAGCATTTCCGCAGTCAACACATTTACGGATGCAATAATTTTTGATGGAAATTTTAATTTATCTATTTCTGGAACATTAAATAGTCCATGTAAAGTTACTGCTCAAAGAAGTATTGATGGCTCTACTTACCATGATGTAGATCAATTTTCTTCAATAGGTGAGTTTGTTGGATTTGAACCAGAGCCAGGAATGTCTTATAAGTTTGGAATTAAATCAAGCGAAACTTTGTCTGGATCAAGTGTTACCATTAGAGTTGGTGGCCCCTGGAAAAATCCACCGATAGCTAATACATAACGTGGTAGATTCAACAAAAGATACGCTAGACGTTGTTGCTGGCTCAACAGCTCTTATGAGCTTGTTTGGCTGGTTGCCACCTATAGCCGCATTGTTTACAATCATCTACACAGGTATACGTATCTGGGAGACTAAAACAGTACAATCGTGGAGAAAGAAATGATTACTATAGATGATGTTACATATACAGAAGATCAATTATCAGACGTTTCAAAAGCTCATGTGGAGCGTATAAACGAGTTACGTAAAGAAGCAGCTAGTTTACAAATGATTCTTGAAGAAAAGAAAGTCCTCATTCACACATACGCTGCATCTATCAAGAACTCAGTTGAAGTTGTAGAAGATAAAGAGGAAGCAGTCAATGAGTGAATCAATCAAAGTCCCATCATGGGCCGTACCTTTAGTTGCAGCGATCATACCTGCGGCTATCGCATGGGGTACTATGCAAGCTCAAGCACAGGCTACTGATGAAGAAGTTGCTAAAGTATCTAAAGTTGTAGAAAAACTTGAAACAACAACGACAGATAACGCTGTACGCACAAAACTAAATGAACAAGCTATACAAACTATAGCTGATGGTTTGGCTGCACAAACAGAAATCAGTAAAGCTACTGACGAGAAACTTGGCACACTTATAGAGATAATGCTCAAAGAAAGGCGATAGAGTTGAAACTGGTGATTGCGTTGGTGGTCATCATTAACGGTGTGGAAGATGACACCAAGAAAACATACTTTATAAACGCACAGCATTGTGAGTGGATCGCTCAAGAAATGACACGTGAACGTAAATATTTCCAAGGCTTTGAAGAAGGCTCTATATTCTGCCGTCCTGAATGGGTGGCTGATGATACAAAAGTCACACGTTTAAATGTAATACCAATGCCTGAGGTTGATGAAGATGTTGAATAACTTTATAGGCCCAGTATCTAATCTTGTAGGTACATGGCTCAATAACAAGAAAGAAGAAAAGCAAGCCAAGCATCAAGCCAAAATGAACGTCATACAGAATGATGCTAACTGGGAACAGATTATGGCAGAGTCATCTAAAGATAGTTGGAAAGATGAGTTCTGGACAATAGTTCTTAGCATACCTATCTTTATGGTGGGATATGCGATAGCAAGTGGCGATACTACTGTTATTGACAGAGTGCATCTAGGCTTTGATGCATTATCCACGCTCCCAGATTGGTATCAATACTTGCTATTTATAGCCATAAGTTCTAGCTTTGGAATACGTGGTGTAAGCAAGTTGATGAGCATGAGAAAATGATATGGGATGGCAAGAATATAATGGTGGAGATGAAACGACCGTTGTGCATCTCGTTTTACTTTTTATTATATTTATAGGTATGATAATCTTTTTTTGGTTTTTTGGGCCAGAAACAAAACAAATGATACCAGATACGGGAGAATAATGATGGGTCTATTTAGAAATATTGTAAACTTTTTTACAAACTCAGAAGATGTCACAGTACGTAACCGCGACAAGAAAGGTCAGTATGTAGCTGATGACAAGTCTACACCCAACAAGAATGAAGCATATAAAACAGTACGCAAGAAGAAAGCTGCACCAAAAAAGAAAGCAGTAGCAAAAAAGAAAAAGCCTACCAAGTGAAATACTTTGATATAACAGACTTTGATTGTCAGGAGACAGGCGAGAATGAGATGTGTCCTGAGTTTCTATCTAANTTAGATAATTTACGTGATGCTTGTGGCTTTCCGTTTATAGTAACAAGCGGATACAGAAGCCCATCACATAGTATTGAATCAAAGAAAGCAAAGCCTGGCACTCATGCACAAGGCATAGCATCTGATATAAAAGTAAACAATGGTATGGAAAGATACTTAATTGTAAAGAACGCTGTAGAGATGGGATTCAATGGTATAGGTATAGCCAAAACATTTATACATGTTGATAACAGAACATCATCACCTGTTATGTGGTCTTACTAACGATACCTAGATGTTTTCTTTGCTATACGTTTGGGTTGTTTAGAAAACTGTTTACCAGCTTTAGTGTCTCTCTTTTTCTTTCTACTGGTTGCTGCATATTCTTGAGCCGATAGTGCCTGTCTAGCTTTACGTGGCAAATAACGCTCTCCTGTGGCCTTAGGGCCAACGGTAGATGGTTTACCTGACTTAGTACCCCAATCTTGTTTACCCCAGTCTAAGAGCGATTTCTGTGGCTTCCTGAGTGCCATTATCTGTAGCCACCACCCCTAGCTTTGTATTGTTTTGCTAACATCTGTGCTTTACGTGCTGACCATTGCCCAGGTCTACCACCTTTACCACCACGTTTGATAGCTTCAAACAAACTNTTTCTCATTCTAGGTTTGGTGTAGTTACCAGCTTCATTGACTCGTGACTTTTGCTTCATTTCTTACGTTTCCTAGCAGCAGCAATCACATCACCGCGAGTNATCTTATTTTTATCACCATACATAGCTGCAAGTTTTCTTTGTCGTGCAGTTAGTTTTTTCTTTCTCTTCATATCCATAGTTATTTACCCATAGCTTTTTTCTTAGCTTTCTCTGATAAGTCTTTGAAATGAAACAACTTTTTACTGTTCTTTGTATGCATAGAACCGCTATGTGTTTCACCGTTTGGCATTTTATGAGTGCCACCTGTGTACTCTCTGCCATCAGCAAAGTAATGTTTTGTACCCTTTGCCATGTTACTTCCTTGGCTTACTTTTCTTTGGCTTTGGCTTGCTCTTTGAACCTGTATGATATGGCATGATTAATCTCCTATGACCATTTAACTTTATCTGCCCACCATGCAGCAGACATTTTGCCACGTGCTATGTTCTTTCTGTGTCTTGCTTTAAAACTTGCACGTTTCTTTTTCATCCTGTCTGACTCACCTGCTTTTGGTGCACCAGCAGTCTTAGCTCCTTGTTGTCCAAAGCGTATAGTTTTAACTTTATCGCCAACTTTTGCAACAACAACGTGAGATTTGGTGGGGTGATTTGGTGTACGTTTTGGCTTGTTATAGCCTGATACACCAATACGTTTGAGTAAACTTTTCTTTTCCATGCCCCGATTATAACAAAAAAAGCCCCTGTGTGGGGCTTTAAGGGGGTACAATCAATCTTAAAAAAAGGACTTTTAGTATATATTCATATCTGTCCCCAAGTCAACATCCTTTTTTTAGCATATCCACTTGGGTTCAGGATAATCTTTCTTCATGGTATTTAATTAATTCATTAAAGTGTTGCAACATATCTTCATAATCTTTTTTGTATAGCTTTTTGAGCTTGCGTTTGTCTTGATGCATCTGTCTAACAAAGTCCTCGCCATACATATCAATCATCCATAGTGTGTACTGTCCCTCTGCACTACCTTTGCTCATGCCAAAACAATTACACCCTTTGCATTGTGGATGCACGTTTTCTACTTCTAAAGCCCAGTATGATGAGCTGCCTTTGGCTATGTAGTGACCACCGTCTGCATCTTTCCAATGTAATCTTTTGTCGCATGATACACATTGCACCATACCAAGCTCATCAGCAGCCGATATTCTTGCTAACTTTTGTAGGGCAGTAAGACATTTTTTGCGTAGTTTCTGACTCATTCGTCTGTCATAGGCTTTGATGGAAACGGTATGTGTATGCCTGTACGCTCACTCAATGCTGAGTTGATAGCGTCATAAACCTTAGATACCTTGTCTGATTCTATATCTGTAGTTGATGATACACCGTACATCGTGTTCTGTATTGATCGCCAAAACTCTTTAAATGATTCTTGAGTCCAGGGTATTTCAATAGAATCTCTCAGAAAGTCTGCGTTAAGTTGGTGATAGTAACCAGCATCATTAAGCATACCGGCTGCATTTCTAAAATAAACTTCAAGTGCAGCTTGTTGTTTGGGTGATCTTGGTTTACCTGTCTTACAAATAAAGGTAACAAAATCATGTTCATCGCATATCTCATCAACAAACTTTTTAAAACATTCTCGTTTGTGATCGTTGTTTACGTGCCAATGTCGCGCCATATTACTTCACCAGTTTTTTACTTAACCATTTTTTACTAAGTTCTTGATTGTATTGATTTTTTTCTTTCTTGCTAACGAACGGTTTATACTTTCGTTTCTCCATATCTTTATCATCAAACCAGTCTTTGTCCTTGAGTTTTTTTCTTACAAATGTTGGTGATCTGTCAAATGCTTTTGCAATATCTAGTACAGAATACTTTTCACCGTAACTAAGTTTACGAGTTCTCCCCTTGTATACTCTGTAAATAGTTTTCTCACGCATTCATTCCAAGCTCTTCTTTAAGTTTAGCTAGTGCAAGTATATTTTTTTCTCGCCTTTCTTTTTGACTATCTGGCTGCAACTGGTGCGGTATATACAGTTTATGGTAACTAGCTATCCTGTACTTTGTTTTTTCTAAACTGAGTATTGCATCAATATCTGGAAACGTAAACTTATCATTACCCTTTTGCCTTTCTGCATGAAGTTCATCAAACAATGCATTGATCTCTTCTCTGCACATCTTGGCGATTGACTTACCAAACTCTCTCTTTGCTAGTGACAAAGAGTTGTCATCAGGCCATTGTGCTTGCATACGTGATATGCCATAAGTGTTTTGCAATCTAAAAAAGAAATAAGCGATTACATCTTTTTCGTCTTTGCTAAAAGTCTGTGGCTTTTTCGTAGTCGTATATGCTTGCTGCATAAGTTGTTTTAGCTGTCGTTTTTCCATAGTTGTTTCTCCTTTTTTTGTCGTTTGATTCCCAGTAAGACAATGCACGTTTCCAATCTTTCATTTTTACCCTACCAACAACCCATCCTTTTGATGAATGGTAATCATAAAATTGTTGAACATCACATTGATAACCTTTTTTATCTTTATATTCTTCTAATTCATTAACCGTAGGTATATTAAATTTAATATTAATACTTGTATTATTATGGGTGACATTTTTGTCCCCAGGGGGGGTGACAATTTTGTCACTACCCTCATGACAAATTTGTACATACCTTTTGCTAATTGTTTTTGTGCCTTCTTTGTATTCTACAGTCATTTTTATATAACCAAGTGCATGTAATGACTGTATTAATCTTTGAATAGATCGTTTGTCTATGCCGTACAACTCAGCAAAGTAATTATTTGTTGCCCAGCATCTGCCTTCTTTGTTACATAACGAGCTTATCTCACCGTACAACAATTTAGCATTAGCTGTAAGACGTTTATCATATCTAACACTAGCTGGTATGACTGCATAGTAGTTTGGCTTTACAAAATTATAATTACTCATTCAGCAGCCCTAATAAACTCCGATAGCTTTACTTCGCAAGTATCTGATATCTTTTGTAACGTGCTTACAGATGGTATTCTTTCACCTCTAGCAATCTTTGATGTCATAGATATTGACATTCCACATTTGACTGCAAACTGAGATTGATTAAGATTTAATTCATTCATGTAATGATTCATTGCTTTACTAATATCCATGTTATTCCTTTGACTTGTTGTACTAATTGTTTTTATAATGGTACAATGTGTAAAACATTATTTCAATCAATTATTAAAAGGAGCAGTAAAATGGGATGGCAATTTCCAAATGATGAGATCACTCATTGTGATAGGTGCTGTGAATACAGAGATAGCTACTTGTATGTAACGTCTGATGTTTACGGCATATGCAGCAACAAAAGAGACTTTGACGATGGATCAACCTACGTTTGTCACGATTGTTTAACTGAAGATGAGTACAAATTACTTCAAAGGTTAAATGATTTTGATCGCGGTGACGCTGACTGTCAGTTAGGTAAACCACATATGCCAGGGCAAAGCACCGAATATGACTGGGCGTATGGTGCTAGATACGCAAAACAACAGATGGATGATGCAAAGTTAGAACCATTGAATAAATTTAATGAAGAATTATTGGGGTTATAAGATGAAAACAAACATACCAGATAGTGTAAAGAAAGTATTCCAAGAGATGGGAATCAAACCAGACCATGATAACTTATGGGATTGTCATGGGACTATGGTTATCAAGCATAAAACACTTGAGAAGTTAGCAGCGTTCAAGGGTATACAGTTTGATAAGCCAGAATTTATAGAGGTCAGCATCAAAAACAAAGAGGTAGCGGTGTTAGTTACTGGTCATCTAGGCAACAAGTCGGAGTGGTCAGTAGGTGAGTCAGCCCCTTACAACTGCAAGAATAGCTATCCGTTTGCTATGGCTGAGAAACGTGCAAAAGATAGGGTGATTCTGAAGCTAGTCGGATTGCATGGTGATGTGTATTCAGAGGATGAAGCTGACGATTTCTCTGTAAAACCATCTTACACACTAGAACAAAAAGCTATGCTTGATGATGCACTACAGCGTAATGACAGTCTAACTATGCATGCATTGATGGCACAATGCACAGAGGATCAAGCTACTGGGTTATTCAATTCGTTCAGACGTGGCGAGGTAAGTGCCAACAAAGATAAGATCAGACAGTTAAGCAGCCATGGAAGTAGTCAATGGAAGAAGCTAAAAGATGATGTGCAAGTGGGGTTGTCTGACCCAGATGCTTACTTTGATGTAGTCAATGAAGTAGAAAATCTTAGTGCGTTTGACTTGAAGTTTTTGCACACAATCATAGACAAGCAACAATCAAATCAACTTAAACAACTTATGGCAGGGTAATATGTATTTTAGAATTAATTTTGATATGGATTTAACAAAGATAGATAAATCTAGGATAAGAGAACATTCAAACGGTGGAAAGTACGCAAATTTTACGGTGTCTTGTAACACTGATAAAGTGTATGATGACTACGGAAATAGCGGTTTTGTTAGTCAAGCATTAAACAAGCAAGATTTTGACAATCAAAGAAATGGGATTGAACTCCCAGAAATGCCAAATATTGGTAAAGCTAGGGTGGTTTATCCTAAAAGTGAAGTTGCTGCTGAACCGCAAAATACTACACCAAAGATAGCTGATGATAACTTTGATGACGATGTTCCATGGTAAAAGAAAGGGGCTGTTTCAAGCCCCTCAATAAATGACAAATAACATCTACAGTAAAACCATTCCCTAACATTTTATATCTTTGAGTATTTGATACTCCGTCAGTATAGTTATCGGGTACAGTTTGCAATCTTTCAACCTCAATCGGGTGTAACTTTCGGATGTTTGGTTTTGATAATCTCGTGTCCTCAAAGTAATTAAACGGTACACCTTTATAAAAATTAGCTGTTACAGTAAATGCTTTTTCTTTGTCTGGTGTCTGAGTGTAACGGTCTGCTCTGCTTTTCCCTAATTGCATCCATTTGTCATTACCCTTTTCCATGTAGTCAATAGACTTTTGTGAATGCAACATATCTCTCAAACAAACCGATGGGATATGACCACCGCCACATCCTGTTCTCATGGTTACTGATTTTCCATAATGCACTCGTGGTTTTTTCTCACCAAACCCACCATAGATATTTGATAACATAGGCTCAGTAGCATCATCAAGTAAAACATCTTGAAGCATTATGCCTTTATCTTCTGGCAGTTTATTAAAAGGTAGGTTCGTCCAATAAAGTCTGTGACGATTCTGGGCACTCACTAAACTGCTGTTTATGGCGATAGGTTCAACGCCAAGATACTTTGAGATAACATCTTGACATTCTTTCTTCATCCGCACGTTTTCAAGCAAAAAGTATTTTGGTTTTAACTCGTAGTAAAGCCAGACAAACTCAAAGAAAAGTTTAGAACGTGGATCATCAAAGTTAAGTCTGTTAGTTGATGCATAAGAAAATCCCTGACAAGGAGACCCACCGATAATTAAATCAATGGGTTCCTCAAAGTCAGATGCATTTAGTTTTGTGATGTCCCCTAAGTGTTTAATGTCGGGGTAATTTTTGGCTGCAATCTGCATAGCGTACTTATCTATCTCTGCAGCGTAATAATTATTGACAGGTATTCCAAGTCTATCCAGGGCTATCCTAGTGCAACCCATACCATCAAAGCATGATAAAACATTCATTTCATTTCTCCTCTGTTATAAGTTTATAAAGATATCCTTTGCCATTTGGTCTGTTTTGTTTGACCAATACCTCAACATTTATATCTCTAGGTAAATTAAATCTAGCCCTATTCTCATCCCATCTAAACGATCTCATTACTGCACTTATTGAGGTTTCCATTGAGTAGACTTCATAACGTAACGCAATTAACTCTTTTAAGTCCCAGATCGTGTAAAGATTTCCATCTTTCATTACTTCATAGATTGCTGCTTTGATTGATAGTTTCATTGTTTTATCCCCTTATTAAGATATTTAAAAAATATACTAGTGTATAAGAACCGATTGAAATTAAAGCCATTAGAGCCATCGCACCCAGACCCGTAGTCATAACACCTGTAATGCGATTACGTTGGCGTATGAGCTTTATATGGCGTTTTTGAGCCTGTTCTTCGGCTTGATATCGTTTTTCTGCAAGGTAAGCCAACGCTCTGGCATTTCTAGTTGGTATATCCCAAGTTTTACTGTTCATTGTTTACCTCCTCTAAATCTTCCACAGTCATATCTTCACATAGATATTCCAAAGCTTTTAATCTATCTTTAAAATAAAATTCTTTGATGGTTCCATCTGCATTTTCTAATATGTTTCCTTCATCATCTGACAATTGAAATGTAATATCAAAAACACTCACATATTGATAATTTTTTATACTCATTGTTTCCCCCTTATGCGTTTTTTATGTAACAATCGTTAATGTGGCATTTATTCAAAATAAAAGCCTCTGCCCCAGATTTAAAAACAGCCATTTTAACAACATAATATTTATCTGAAACTGGATCATGTTTCACTTCATGCAAAACATTTTTCCAATTAACAGTTAAACCATTGTTTATTGAGTTTTTAACTTCCTCTATTGTTTTCATTGTTTCCCCCTTATGCATTCAGACGAGCGTCAATGATTTGCTCAATGGTATTTTCAAGATTATATGATTCCGTAACAAAACCACCACCAAACCATTTAGCACGATAAACAGACCACCCAAGTTCATTAGCTATAATTTTCGCTTGATCATAATTATCATCAAATGCTTTGAAGTGTGTCACATAACGTGGATTACCGCTGATAGTGTTGTTTACTCTAAATACTCCATGATTGCCAAACTCATCGTTTAGGTTTGGGCTGATATAACATTCGTTGTAGTTCATTGTGTTACTCCTTTTTTGATTGATTAATAAAAAGCTAGTTTTGTTGTACACGAAGCAGATCTAGCAACTGCGTCAACCTCATATTTTTATTTACAGAGGTCATGCAAATAAACACTAGTAAACCCACTCCATAGAATGGGCTTGACTGGTGATTACTCGTTAACGATAGAGCAAGCGAGATTCCATGCCATCATGGCTGCAACCCACGCTACTTGTTTTTCTCCTCCTGTGTAACGTTCAAGTATATCTGTTAGTTCTTCCATATCTTTAGGGGTGTAAAATAAGTTTGATGGCGCTATTGCTTTTTGTTTTTCCATGGTAAAACATCCTTTAGTTATTGATTGAGATTCCATAATATACTATTAGTACACAGAGTACAAGAGCAAAGATAAAATAATTATAATAATGTCAATATATAGGGGAGAGATACATATAGAGATATAGTTAAATAGCGTTTTTTTTGTGTTTTATTTATTCAATGATTACAATCACTTAATTACAAAGTGTGAAAATAGGAGTTTATATATGCCCAGTAGAAAAGGCTCACCCAACCGCAACAAAAATTATCTGATGTCTAGGCTCCAAGATATGTACGGGGCTAGCTTTCACCCGATCCTTAGGCTAGCTGATAACGCTGTTAGACTTGATGAGATGGCAAAAGAATCAAATGATGTCACAGCAATCAGAGCAAGTGTTGACGCATGGGATCGCATAGCACAATACACAGAGCCAAAGTTAAAAGCTGTAGAAGTTAAAGCAGATAACGAGTTAGTGGTATCAGTACAGAGAAAAGTATTTAGCGGTGACACAGATACAGATAGTACCAACACAGAATAACATCACCCCCCTTTGACAGTGCGACATGTATATGTATATATATCCCTCTCAAAAAAAAATTTGCCTAAAAAAAAGTTCTTATGATTTCTCTTAATACAGATGAGGTTATAAGTGATGTTGATTATGAGTTAATAGAGGCGTTTTATACTGCTTTGGTAGATAGGGATGTTATTGCTATGAGAGAGGTTTTGTATATACTAGATGAGCGAATGAGTAAGGATTGTCTTTGTCTTGAGCAAAGGTGTACGTGTGGAGCATGGATGAGGAAGAGTTATGACATCAATGAGTAGTCGGGGCAAGAAAGGCCCAAATCACGTTCATAGTTTAGATAAAGAAACACGTGATAGATATTTTCCAGAATATAACGGAGGTAAGGGTAGTCATGCACGAACCTCTACAAAAACAACAAGACAACGCTTTGAAGATAACTACGATAAGATAAATTGGAATCGTAAGTAATGCGTATTGAATATAACTTGATGCCCCAAGGCAAAGTGCTTCAAGACTTTAATGACTGTCGTGCTCGTAATTCTTTTATTATGGGGCCACTTGGATCAGGTAAAACCGTTCAATGTATTCTTAAATTGTTTGATTTGATGTGTGAACAAGCTCCTGTCAGCAGAAAAACACATAAAAACTACGGTGTAAGACTATCTCGCATTATCGCAGCACGAAATACCTACTCAGAACTCTTTTCAACGACCATAAAAGACTGGCTAGAAATACATGGCGAGCTGGGTGAGTTCAAACAAGGTAACAAAGAACCACCTACACATTTCATAAGATTTAAATTAGAGGATGGAACATACGTTCATTGTGATGTGGTCTTTATCGCATTTGATCGCCCAGAGCACGTTAAAAAGGCTAGGGGTATCCAGACTACCTGGGTGTGGCTAAACGAGACGAAAGAGCATTCTAAGGCTGTTTTAGACATGTTAGACCTACGACATGGCAGATATCCATCAAATAAAGAAGGATGTACAGCTACACATCATGGAATTATAGGTGATTCTAACGCTCCTGATGAAGATCATTGGTATTTTAAACTTGCGGAGATAGAACGCCCTGATAACTGGTCATTTTTTAGACAACCTGGCGGCGTTTATAAAGATGGAGAAAGTTGGGCTGTCAACCGACAAGCAGAAAACATAAAAAATCTGCCTGATGGTTACTATGATCGTGGTATGCAAGGTAAGTCTGATGACTGGATTAAAGTAAATCTAGCCAATGAATATGGTTTTGTATCTAATGGCAAGCCTGTGCATCCTATGTATACAGATTCGGTGCATTGTCAGCACATAGATTTTGCTTTGGATAGGTCTACACCTGTCATTTTAGGCTTTGATTTTGGTAGAACGCCAGCTTGTGCGTTTTTACAGCGTACATCTATGGGCAGATGGGTTTGTTTTGATGAATTTGTACAGCAAGATTCAGGTGCAATAGACTTTGCTCCATCACTCAAACGATATATTGAAGAACATTACTCAGAAAACACGTTCAAAGGTTGGGGTGATCCCTCTGGTAACAATAGAAATCAAGCAAACTCTGATACACCCTTTCAAATACTTCGGGCAGCTGGCATACCCTGTCAACCAACACAGACAAATGACCCTATGAAACGTAGAGCAGCTTTAGAAGTCCCTATGAAAGAGATGTGTATGGATGGCAAGCCTAGATTTTTAGTCTTACCCAAGGCTACGATGATAAGAAAAGGACTACAAGGTGGGTTTTGTTACCGCAGAGTACAAACACAGGGCGAAAAATATACGGATGAGCCTGATAAAAACGAATATTCACACCCAGTAGAAGCACTTGAGTACGCATTACAGGGTGAAGGTGAAGGCAGAGCCGCATTGTCTAGGGTTACAAACTTTTCTAAACCTACCACAGCAAAAGTGCAAGTCAGCGTATTCTAATGATCAGCAAAGTTTTTGTAATTTTTGAAGATGACAAGACAAATTGGTGGTCTTGGTTACTAAAAAAAGGTTGTCGGCATTGTTATTTAGTGAAACCATCGCCAAATGGCTACATAATTCATGGCAAAAGACAGGAAGGTTTTGATTTATTTACTGTTAAAGACCAAGATAGTATAATCCAAAACATCTTTGCGATTGTGGATTACGTTCCTGTAGAGAAAAAAAGGTCATTATTTATGTTAAACACTTGTGTAGGCCACATAAAACAGATGCTAGGAATAGATAATCCATTTATTTTAACGCCATATCAATTATTAAAGCACATGAGGAAGTAATCATGGGATTTTTAAAAAGACCCAAAGCCCCAGAGCCTACAGCACAAGAACTTGCAGTTGTTGAAAGACAATCAAGACGGCTTGATGAAGAAATAGAAGAGCAAGAAAAAAGATTAAAAGCGATTGCACGCGGAAGATTAGGCACAGCGTCTTTACTTGCACAAGCACAACCAACCTCTACAGGGTCTGGTAGACCAAGAGGTGGAAGTTTAATGGGTGCAAGAACAGGAAGAGGTTCAGGAATAAGAACAGGAACTTCTTCAGGAACTTATGTTGCAAGTGATATAGCAAGGGCAAGAAATACAAACCGATCTGTCTAATTGAGTATAAATTATGCAAATTCCAAAAGAGCTTGGATCATACGATGATATAAAAAGAAGAGAGCAAGACGCATTTAAAAGAATGTCAAACTGGCATGACTTGTTAGATGATGTCTATGAATACTTTCTCCCCAACAGAAACCTGTTTGATGACTTTGCAAAAGGTCAAAAGAAGATGGATCGCATCTTTGATTCAACAGCTATGGAAGCTATACAACAAGCAGCTAGCAAACTTCAAGAAAANATTGCACCTATACAAGCACGTTGGGCNACNTTTGCACCNTCAAACGAGATTCTNAANGAACTAGAAACTGGTAACTTTGACGTTACAGAAAAAGACATACGCGAAAATTTAGAGAATCAAGCAACCATAGTCTTTGATTACATAAACAGATCAAANTTTGCTACNCANTTTTTTGANCACGCANTAGATTTNCTTGTTGGNACAGGCACATTACGNATTGATGAAGCTGATGACAATGATATGCCTATNGTNTTTACAGCTATACCGCAGAAAGGNATTGCATTTGAAGAAGGCCCATACGGAACTGTAGAAACACATTGGCGTAGATTTAAGATGAAGGCAAGAGATATACCTCGCAAGTACAGAGGTTATCAGCCTACGCAAAAAATGCAATCTATTATGGAAAGCAAGCCAGATACAGAGTGCGATATACGAGAAGGTGTAATTTTTGATCCTAAAAAAGAACAGTATTACGGTCTTGTATGGAGTGATAAAGATGATCGCATAAGTTGGATGGAAGATTATGGTAAGTCTAGTCCTTGGGTGACAGGAAGATATTCTAAAACAGCTGGTGAGATACGTGGTAGAGGGCCAGCAGTACAAGCATTACCTGATGTGCGTTCTCTTAATAAAGTAAAAGAATTTGTATTACAAAAAGCAGCTATTGATTTGTCAGGTATGTATACAGCGACAGATGATGGTGTAACTAATCCATACAACATAGTAATTAGTCCTGGAGTTGTTATACCTGTAGGTTCTAATAACTCATCAAATCCATCTATACAGCGATTAGATACAGGCACAAACTTATCTTTAGTGCAGTTTGAAGTACAAGATTTACAAAACGCTATAAAGAAAACATTGTTTAATGACTTACGTGATCCAACAGGGCCAGTAAGATCAGCAACAGAAATAGCTTTAGATTCAAGAGAATTAGCAAGAAGAATAGGATCAGCATTTGGTAGACTGCAAACAGAAGTGCTTATTCCTATACTTAAAAGAGTTACGTTTATTCTTACACGTAGAGGTTTATTGCAGCCTATTCAGTTAGACGGCAGAGATGTTGAGATTAAGTTTTTATCACCGCTTGCCAAAGCGCAAGATGGCGAAGATATTATTAACGTACAACAAGCAGTACAGTTTGTTTTGCAAAACGCAGGGCCAGATCAAGCTAAAATAGGATTTAAGCTAGAGGACTTTGGTGCTTGGGTTGCATCTAAAACTGGTATGCCAGCTGAACTTGTCAGATCACAATCAGAAAAAGAAACAGTTATACAAGCTGGAGCACAAGCTGCACAAGCAGGTATGAAAACATCTGAAAGGCCTATGCCACAACAATGAGTTGGACAAACATAGATGATCCTGAATTAGCAAAACAAGCTAAGAAAGAATCAGAAATACGCAAGCAAAATCACAAAGAACTTGCAAAAAAATATCACAGAGTCTTTACATCTGAGGACGGACAAAGTATTTTGTCGGACTTAACTAAACGGTTTATCTATGAAAATGATACACAGTTTGGTTCTACAAACATTAATTATGAAGCTGCATACCATGATGGTGAGTCAGGTGTAGTAAAATTTATAATTAATCAACTCAAACAAGCAGAAATACTTTAAGGAAATAACAATGTCAGAAGAAGTTGAACAGGCCGTTGAAGAAACAACAAACGATACCCTGCTAGATCAAGCTGAACCAACATTGGCAGAAGGAGAATACTTTTTAGCAGAAGGTATTAAGGGAGTCGGTGAAGCCCCAGAGTGGTTAGATAAGAAGTACAAGACCGTATCAGATCAAGCAAAAGGCTATGCAGAACTATCTAAAAAGTTTGGAGCATTTAAAGGATCACCAAAAGATGGATACCAACCGCCAGAAGGTGTTGAAAAAGAAGATGCTTTATATCAAGAGCTAGAAGCGTTTGCTACAAAAACAAACATGAGTGCAGATGCTTTTGGCGAAGCATGGGAGTTATTAACAGCACAAGAGCAAGCAGTAGAAGAAGTCAGCCAAGAATTAGAGTTACAAAAACTTGGTGATAATGCACAAACTAGGATAAAGAATGTTGAAGGATTTATGAAAAACAATCTTGATCCTGATACTTATGAAAGAGCTAGATCATTAGTTACAACTGCTGACAATATAGAGCTAGTAGAAATGCTCGTGCAAGCTACTGCACCAGTTAAGTTACCGATTGAAGGTGGGCCAAATCCAGAAGGTCTTACTATGGAAGCTATAGAAGCTGAAATGTTTAAAAAAGATGAGCATGGTAATCTTTTAAGAAGTGTTAATGTTGAGCATGACCGCAAAGTGCAAAGGATGTTAGAAGCATTTGCTGGAACTAATTGATATTTATACAAAATAAGAGTTATAATCGGGACAACTGGATACCGTATATCGCCCAGTAAATTAAGGTTGGATGCTGACCATTTACTGGGTACTCAGCTAAAACCTCAAAAAAATATTTAATTTACTCTTTTTGAGGATATTATTATGAGTAAGAATCTTGCACTAACAGCGGTAGCGGTCATTGAGTTTGACTCATTAGTTAAGCACGCATATGCTGGCATGGGATTACTTAAGCCCTCCGTAACTGTTAGAAACAATGTAGTAGGCGAAACATATAAGTTTCGTAAAATGGGTAAAGGACTTGCTAATCAGAAATCAACTTCTGACTTAGTGACTCCTATGGATGTTACCCACGAAGTACAAACTGCAACCATGCAGAACTGGAACGCTCCAGAATACACAGACNTTTTTGACCAAGCAGAAGTAAACTTTGATGAGAAGCAAGAGCTAGCAACAACTATTGCTGGTGCTTTGAGCCGAAGGGAAGATCAGCTTATCATTGATGTTATGGATGCAGCTTCACCAACAACTGTAGCTCATGGAAGTGCAGCTTTAACAATGGATAAAGTTATTGAAGCACAAACAACTTTGCGTAAGCAAAATGTTCCAAATACTGATCTTCATGCAGCTATAAATGGTGATGGTCTAAAAGGACTTTTAAAAGATACAGAAGCAACCTCTTCTGATTTCCAAACTGTAAAAGCATTAGTATCAGGTGATCTTAATTCACTTTGTGGCTTTGCTATTCATGTTGTTGGAACAAGAACAGAAGGTGGTTTGACTGTAGGCTCAAATACTGTTGATTCATATTTCTATCACAAAGAAGCAGTAGGACTTGCTATCGGTATAGAAATGAAAACATCNATTGATTANATACCAGAGCGTACTTCATTCCTTTGTAACGGAATGTTGAAAGCTGGTGCAGTAGTNAGGGATNCTGACGGNATTATNAAAGTTGAATATAAAGATAACGTATAAGGAGATTCAAAATGGCTTTTACAAGATCAAGTTTGGCACGTATTGGTACAGCTAATAGCGATGCTGGTGCTGTTTGGATCTACAAATCTGCTGATGCTATAGGAACAGTTAGGGCAGCTAACTACTTTCTTAGATGCNGTNGANGAGATTAAGTTGAATGATNTTNTATTTTTAGTAACTTCAACTGGCGGTACACCAGCAGTAACTATAAGTTATTGCAATAGCAACACAGGTACTGCAATAGATATCACAGATGGTACAACCATATCTGCTACAGATAGTGACTAAACCAAATGGAATGGGGGGTTTATCCCCCCTTTCTTAAAAGGTAAATTATGGCTACAAAGATAGAGCTAATATCAAATGCTTTAATTTTGATTGGTGACTTACCCATTACATCGCTAGATGGTAATACAAGGGCCCAGACTGTAGCTAACAATCTTTATGACAACATTGTGCAGAGTGAACTCACAAAGTTTACTTGGGGTTTTGCACGTAAAAAAGCACAGATTGATTTAACTGTAGACAGCCCAGTAGGTACAGAGTGGCAGTCTATCTATCAATTACCTGCTGATATGTTGTTTCTAATTAGAGTAAATCCCCTTGTACCTTACAATCTGTATGGTGACAAACTATATACAAACACAAAATCTGCTTTATATGTAGATTACATTTACAATGCACCAGAATCTACATGGCCTGTATACTTCAGTAAGATGATAGAGTATGCATTAGCTATGGATTTTGCACCCTCTATACGAGATAGCGGTGGTGCTATGGATGCAAACGCAAGGCAGTACGTCAATGCATCACGCATGGCTAGATATACTGACTCGCAACAATACCCTGTACAACCTATCGCTAGTAACCCATTTGTTAATGTAAGGGGCTAACCATGCCCATGTCTAAGTTTTTCCAAAGTGCATTTATGAGTGGAGAGCTTTCTCCTTTGATAAAAGGAAGAGTAGACATAGATCAATACTACAGGGGCATGCAAACTGCTGAAAACGTAGTTATTGTACCGCAAGGTGGTTTGAAGCGTAGACCTGGCACTCAACACATTGATACCGCAAGACAAATTCAACAGCCGTTTGTTTCAACACAAATAACTATTTCTAATCCTAATGGCGGCACTACAGCAAATATAAATGACTTTGATTCTTCTACAACATATGTTACTACAAGCGGACTAAGCACAACAGCAAGTTATGTTGTCGCATCTTATAACTTAGGTAGCCAATCTTCTCTAGGAAGATTTTTAGAAGTAAAAGATATTAAATTAGCGGCTGCTGGCGGTGGTGCAACTACATCAGCATTGACAGGCACATTTATTGTGCAATGTGGAGAAGATAGCTCATTTTCATCAGGTAATGTTACTGCTGGCACAATAACAGTTTCTAAAGATGCACAATCTTTTAAATTTCTTGTGCCGAATGAAGGTGTAGTTAGTTATAAATATTTTAGAATAATAAGAACAGATACAGTTGATCTTGGAACTTTAGTTATTTCTCTTTCAGAATTTAATGTTTTGTTTGAAACAACAACAGCATCTAATACAAAAACATTTGATTTTAGTGTTGAATCAGATAGACATTATTTAGCAATACTTACAGGTGGATATGAAGTTTATAAATTTACAATAAGTTCTGGAACACCAACAGTAGGTAATAGTTACACAGTTAATTCATCAACGTATCGTGTATTATCAGTTGTTAGTAGTGTTGCAAGAGCAGAAAAAATATCTGGGACTACAACACCGCCATCATCAGGAACACTAGCAGGTTCACCAACACTTACTTATAGTGCGGTTTTAAGAGGTAATTCGTTTGGACATTTAGCGTTTCATAGAGTTACAGATACAATGGTGCAATCATCAGGATTTAATTCTTTTGAACCAATATTTTATTTAACGGCTCCTTTTGCAAATACTGAAGTACAAGATGTTAGGGATGTGCAAACAGAAAATGTTATGTTGATGTTCCACATGGAACATTTTCCTAAAAGAATTATTAATACTTCTGAAACAGAATTTACTATAGACGATATACCATTTTTAAATATACCTCAGTTTGATTTTAATGATGCATCTAGCCCTACACCTACGGCAGCAGTGCAAGTAATGACATTCCCATCAGATATACAAATAGGTGATAGATTTCAAATAGATGTTGAAGGTGTGTTGAGTAAAAATATTACTTTTGCAGGTGATTCGGGATCAACAGATCAATCTTCAACAATAGAAAACATTAGAAAAAATTTACAAGATATGCCTATTTTTGGTGATGATGGCATAACGGTTACAAGAACAGGAACGAAAGAATATACAATTACTTTAGATGGTAATTCATCAGGCACTTACGAGTTGTTTTCTGCATTTATTACAGGCGGTAAATCTACACAAGCAATAACATTTACACAAACTACGGCTGGTGTTCCTAGATCAGAAGATGTGTGGTCAGATACAAGAGGATATCCAAGAACAGCNACNTTTTTNCANGGNAGANTNTGGTTTGGNGGCAGTAAATCNAAACGTCAAAGTGTTTTTGCATCNAGNGCTGGATCNTTTTTTGATTTCTTTACAGAAGAAGGTGATGATGATGAAGGTATATTTGTCACAATTTCTGCAAGAAATCTTACTGAAATAGTAGATATAAATCCAGATAGAGGATTACAGATATTTACATCAGGTGCAGAGTTTTTGCTTACAGGCAATACACCAGCAACAGTATCTATAAAAGCACAAACACAACATGGTTCAAAGTTTTTAGAAGCTAAGTCTTTAGATGGTGCTACGTTATTTGTAGATAAAAATGGAAAGACATTAAGACAATATTTATATAACTATAACGAAGATGCATACAATTCGGTTGACATATCGGTATTATCTTCTCATTTAATTGATAGTCCATTAGATGTTGGTGTTTTAGCAGGGTCTACAACAGAAGATGCAAACTATGTTGTCATAATTAATCAGGATGGTTCTGCTGCAATACTTAACACATTGCGATCACAAGATATAAATGGATTTACAAAGTGGACAAACGGAGATACAAATACTGCGTATCCTTTAAAACTTGTTTCTACATCTACAGTAAATAATCAATTATTTTTTGTAAACGAAAGAACTACTGATACAACAACAACTTACACAATAGAAATGTGGAACCAAAATCATTTGTTAGATTCATCAATAAGGGTTACATCATCTGTTGCTATGGGTGCTAGTTTGCAATTACGTTTTGATAATCCAAATGGACATTTAGTAGGACTTACTGCACAGCTTGTTGCAAGAGGTGTTACTTTAGGCACTCGTGTTGTAAAAACGGATTCAGATGCAACATATGTTGATATAACAGCTGAAGAAACAACTTTTATACAGCCTGGGGGTTCAGGTGATGTAGATTGTGAAATTGGTTTTAACTTTACACCTAAAATTAAATCAATGCCTTTAAATACACAAGCAGGTAATATTGCTGGTCAAAATCAAATGAGAGATAAAAAGATTACACGCATGAATTTACGTGTATTTGAAACATCAGGTGTAGTTATAGATGGCAATCCTGTGCCTATTAGACAGTTTGGCACATCATCTAACTCACCGCTTGATAGCGATCTACCTAAGTTGACAGGTGTTATACAAGACAATAACGGTGGTAATGGTTGGAATATAGAAGTAGTACCAGAGATAACTGTACCTAATCCTACACCATTTCACGTACAAGCTATTGAATATGAGGTGCAATCTTCTTGAACCAAGTACAAAGACAAAATGATATAATCAAGTTACAAGAGTTTTTGTTACAACAAGAAAATGTAAATTTAGCTGTAAGTCATCATTTTAGTGATGGATTGTATGCAAGAGAACTAACGATACCAGCAGGTGTAATTTTAGTTGGAGCAAAACATAAGACTAGGCACTTATACACAGTTGTTCAAGGAAAGTGTAAAGTATCAAGTCAGTATGGTGATTTAGATATTGAAGCACCTTTTATGGGTGAGACAATACCAGGAACAAAAAGAGTAATATATGCAGAAACAGATTGTGTATGGGTAACTTATCATCCAACACATTTAACAGATGTAAACGAAATAGAACAAGAAATATTAGAACCAGAGGTAATTTAGATGTCTTATGTAATAGCAGCTATTGCAATAACAGGTCAAGTTGTTTCAACTTTTGCAACAGTAGAAGCTGGTAAAGCCGCAGAAGAAGCCGCAGAGCGTAGAGCAGAAGAAGAAAGAATAGCTGCCCAAGCAGAAGAATTAAAACGTAGAGAAGAACTAAATAGAGTTTTGGCTTCTAATATTTTGTCTCAAGCAACATCTGGTATAGCAGCAGAAGGAACACCAGCAAGCCTCGCTTTAAAACAAGCAAAAACAATAGGTGAAAGTGAAGGTGTGCTTGCTTTATCACAAAGATTAAGAGAAAGAAACTTGCTTATGGAAGGCCGTACAGCAAGATCAATGGCTAACTTGCAAGCAGCAGGTTCTTTAATGAAAGCAGCTCCTGGCTTAAAAACAGATATTGAAGCATTGACAGGTTAATATGGCTATACAAAGAATAGAAAGATACGGTAAGTTTCGGCCCTCACCTATAGATGAGTCCAGGGTTCGCAGGATGGAGCAACTTGCAGGGATTGCAGGTGGTATTGCTCAAACTGCTAGAGCATTTGGTGAAGCTAGAGCAGCAGAAGAAGCACCAGAAAAAGCACAAGCAGCAGTTGAAGAAGCTATACAAACAGACCCAGAAACAGGTGAAGTTACTTTTGGGGAGTTACCTGAAGGCAGAGGATATGGCAAAGAAGTTTTTAATCAAGCTGCATTAAAAGCATATAATGCAAAAGCAAACGTCGCAAAAACACAAAAGTTAATTGATTTAGTAAATAATAATAAAGATGATCCTCAAGCGTTTTTNGAGCAAGCTAACGAATATACTAATGCTTTTTTAAAATCTATACCTGTATCATTAAGATCAAAATATGAACAATCAATGCGCAATTCGGTTGTTGCTTCTTTTGATAAATTAAATGAAAACTTTCTTACAAATCAAACAAATCAAAATATACAAACCGTAACAAATTCAATTAGTACTTTATCTGATAATGCTATAAGGTTGGCTATTGAAAATAGTCCTGATGCTGAAGAAAAGTTAAATGAAGTTTTTGCTGAAATGGCAGAATTAAAAAAACTTAATCCAAAATATAATGTAGAGCAAAAAAAACAAGAACTTAACAATAAAATTTTTGAACAAACAAATATTGCAAAATTAGACAACATTACTCAAGAGAAAGGGCAAGCCGAAGCATATCAAGAATTAAATAATATTTTAGATAATTTGCCGCAAGGTTATTCTACTGAAGAAGCAAAATCATTTGAAATAACAGCGCAACAAAGCATTAATCGCACTAATTCAAGAGAAATGGCAATAAAACAAACAGAGCTTGAAGAAAATCAAGCATACGTTGAAAAAACTGTAAATGCTATTGTGCGAGGAGAAGTTGTTCCAGAAGATGATTTAAAGAAAACATTAGAAATTGTTAAAAGAACAGATGCAGAAAAGATTGTTTTAGAAGCCCAAGAATTAGCGCAATTTGCTATTTTATCAAAAACTGATCGTCAAAAAATTATAGAAGATGAGCAAAATAAAACTATTGCAGAGCGTTCAGGATTATTAGATAAGTTAGTTGAAACTAATTCATCCATAAATAATCAACTGGTTAAAGACCCACTAGGATTTGCAATTAAACAAGGAATTGTTTCTGATGACGAATCCATGGATTTTGCAACAAGTATACAATCAGGAAAATATGAAGATAGCGTAGAGTTATTAAAAACAAGAGTTTTAAAAGCGCAAACTGCAAGTAATCATTATGGACAAAATATACCTCCATTTACTGATGCAGAATTTGATTTAATATCAGCATCAATAAATAATATGACTCCTGAAGATAAAACCGCATTTGTTGGTTTTATAGAGCAAGGCACACAAAATTCTTCATTAGCAGCAAACATTTACTCAAAAGTAGCACAAAAAAATCAAGGAGTTTTTGCTCAAGCAGGTGCAATGTTTTCTTATAATCCATCAGCAGTTCCAATTATTTTTAAAGGACAACAAGAAATATCTAATAAAAATGTAAAAGCTCTTAATGCAAACGATGCTTTAGCAGAATTTCAGAATGTTGTTGGCAAAGCAATAGAGGGATCAAATGATAGAAAAAATGTTTTGGAAACTGCAAAAATGTATTTGTATGGTTCAGCAGAAGATGGTCAACCAACCATTATAGATTTTAAAGAAGCGATATTTGCTATTACAGGACAAATAAGCAAAGTAAATGGTAAAAAAACAATATTGCCTCAAAATGTTTCTGCAAATCGTTTTGAAGAATATCTTGCAGATTTTGATATAGAAAACTCAAATATAGCTGATCACGAAAAAATAAGAGCAAAACGAGCTTTTGCTAATGGAAAAATTGAAGCAACTAAAGGAGTCAATAATTATATTTTGTACGGCCAAGATGGACGAGTCATAATGAATAATGACGAACCTGAAACACAATTTGTTTTTACAGTAAACGAAGGTATTGTAAATTCATTTTTTGCTAATAAATATAGTAAAACACGAAGAAGAAGAACTCAATAATGCCTATTTTATCAGACATTGATGAACGGTCTCGGCTTCAAAGAATAATTGATACTCGTGATATTTATGGCCCAGAAGGGTATACAGAATCTTCTTTTGGCGAAACTTTTGCTGCCGCGTTTCAAAATGTAATTTTAGAAGAACAATCTATATCTAGTATATATGGTAATGAAGGATTAAATCTTAGAAAACAAAAAGTTGTTAATTTAAGAAATGATGGATTTGATCTGAACCCTTATATAAATAGAAGAGGACGTATTGATTATGATGGCATCGCAAGGGATACAGGATTAATACGTACTGACGCAGAAATAAATGAAGAAAGAATAGAATATTTCAAAGAAAAAAGAGAACAGAATCAAAAAATTTTAGATCGTGGTAGCGGTTTAGCTCAGTTTTTTGGAGGTCTAAGTGGGTATGCTTTAGACCCTATAAACATTTTAACTTTGCCATTTGGTGTTGGTACAGCTTTTAAAGGGCTAGGTGTATTAGCAACTGCATTACGAGCAAGTAGAAATTCAGCAGCTATTGGTGTTGCAACAGAACTTGCAATACAACCTTTGGTTTACAAGCACAAACATGATATTGAATCACCTTATGAATTTAGTGATGCGCTAACAGCTATAGGTTCAGTAGCAGTTACTTCAGGATTATTAGGTGGTGCAGCAGGTGGGCTTGGAGCTTATTTAAGAAAGGCTCGTCAAAAAAGTGCGGAGTTTGTAGATGTTGGGCAAAAAAACGAAGTTGAGTCTTTAGATGCATTGCGGCAACTTGAAAATCAACTTGCACTGCAAAAAGATTTTGAACCACCTAGAGTAAATGATGTTGTATTAACAGAATATGATAAATTTGCTGCAAAGCAAGATTTAAAAAATGTCAAAGAACAGCAAAAAACAAGACAAGAAACAATCAAAGCATTAGAAAAACAAAAACGCCAGATACAAAAAGACAATCCAACAATGGCAAAATTTTTAGCAGACTTAGGTGGGATTAATGCAAAAAGTTTTATTAAAGAAGGTGTAAACTCTGACTCAGTCGCAGAGTTTAGCAATAGACGTAAACGTGGATTTCAAAAACAATTTTTTAAAAAAGGCGATACTGTTAGAAGTGTTACTGGAAGAGTTGTTGATGGCGGTTTAGAACCAGATGATTTAGCAGAAAAAGTAAGGGAACTGCAACAATCAGAAGGGTTTTTAGTTACTATAAGAGATTTTGGTGTTGATGATGCCGTATCTTTAGTTGATCAAGTAACAAGAAATCCACAAATGTTAAAAACGGAATTAGCGGAAGGACAAATTAAAACGATTGAAAGAGAATTAGATGAATTGCAAATGTCTGAGTTTAATTTTGAAGAATATTATGAACGTGTTATACAAGAAAATATAGATGCTGATATTGCAATACTTGAAGCAAATGAAAAGGTTAGATTAGAAAGAGAAAAACCATCATTGTCATATGAAGATTATGTTGTTGATGAGCCACCAAAAGCTCCTATAGCTACAACAAATTCTTTGCAAAGAAGTTTTTTAGAAAGGGAGGGTATCGCAGAAGATTTTGATAGAGACATTGCGGATTACAATACACTTGGGGTAAAGCAAGCAGAAAAAGATGGCAAAAAAGTAGATGCAGATAAAATTATTAAAGAATTAGATGATGATATAGACGGATTAGAATCTGTTAGGGTGTGTGCTCTTGGTGACTAAAAACGAACAACTTGATCCTTTGCAAAGTAAATACAATAAATGTATTCAAACGGCAGTAAATACTGGAAAGATAAGCAAATCTTTAGCGAGAGAAATATTAGAATCTGATAGTCCAGAAGAAGCTATTGTAAATTTAATAAATCAAAAAACTTTGCAAAAAAGAGAAACAGTTATACAGGCAATAAGATTAGCTGATACTGTAAATAAAGTAACAAATCATCCAAGTAATGATGCATTTACTGGTCTTATGTCATTGCTTACAAAAGATATCACCAATAACGCAACTTACAATAATATTGATACGTTATCTAAAGTTTATAGAAATAGTTATCATGCACTTTGGGCAGATGGATTATCACAGTTTAGAAGCAAGGCATTTGGTATATCCGATACAAAATTAGCAAGATATTTAGGAATAAGTAATAGTGAAAAAAGCATCAATAAATTTATTGAAGGTGTTTATGACTATCAAAGAGGAGTAAAAACAGACGATCCTGTAATTAATGAAGCGGTTGAAGCATGGTATAAGATTGTTGAGATTGCTAATAAAAATTTTAATAAAAATGGTGGAAATATTCCCAAAAATGAAAAATGGTTACTTCCTCAAAACCATGACCCATCTGCTGTTTCAAAAGCTAAATATGAAAAGTGGCGGCCATTTTTAGAAGATAAATTAGATAGAAAGTTAATGGTTGATGATCAAGGAAGGCAACTATCAGATGCAGATTTTGAAAAAGCTTTACAATATGTTTATGACTCCATAACAACAGGTGGATTAAATAAAATACAAGATTTAGAAATACCAAAACTTAGAAATAAAATTTTAAAACGGAATTTTGAAAAAAGATTTTTATATTTTAAAAATGCTCAATCTTGGATTGATTATCAAAATGAATTTGGCAGAGGTAATATTCTTACAACATTAACTGATTGGATGGATTCTATTGCAAGTGATACAGCAGTTTTAGAAATATTAGGCCCAAATCCAAGACAAACTTTTGAAGTTTTAAAAGCAGAAGCGCAAAAATTACAACTTGAAAGAAAAGGCAAACAAACTTTTAAACAACAAAGACAAATAGCTTTATTAGATGCCACATTTAAAGTTGTAAGCGGAGAGATAAATCAAGGTCAAATGACCACTTTAGCTGACTCTATTACGTTTGTAAGAAATATAAATATTGCTGCTACATTAGGTAAGGCGTCTTTAGCGTCTGTTACAGATTTAGC